>Ga0068862_100000061_pt1 | contig 129972 bp, 112 predicted proteins | sample KBSSwiS52_FD_66598 | JGI IMG/M metagenome (GOLD analysis project Ga0068862, IMG submission 66598) | Switchgrass rhizosphere microbial communities from Kellogg Biological Station, Michigan, USA - KBS Switchgrass S5-2 | ecosystem: Host-associated > Plants > Roots > Rhizosphere > Soil ...
AGCGAAGCGAAGGGGGTTGGGCCGCAGCGGAGGTCGCCGGAGCACCCGTCCGCGGAGGAGGACGCCGCGCGGAGGTCCCTTCCGAAGCGAAGCGAGGAAGGGGCCGGAGCGCGGCGCCCGCACGGAGCGGACCAATGTCACAGCGCCCGTGCGGTGCTCAGGAGCTGCCAGATCACCGATGCTGTGGCGAAGGCACCGGGGCCGGTGGCCGACGGCCAGCCGTGGTCGACATTCGGCAGGTAGTAGTCGACCACCCGGGCGCCGTCGGCGCAGGTCGACTCGGTGCGCACCGCGTCCGTCGGGCCTGCCACCGGGTCGACCGGGACCAGCGTCGGCGTACCGGTGCTGGGCGGCATGCTGGGCAATGCGGAGGTCGAGGTCGGTGCTGGCGCCGACGCCGACGCCGCGAGCGCGGACCGAATCTGGGTGGGGGTGACCGCCGCGCTGCCCATGCTGACCGTGTCCGACAGCCGCGGCGCGCCGTCGCGGCCGGTACCCATGACGTCGCCGGGGCCAGTCGGCGCCGCGCAGCGATCGGCCCCGCGGAACGGTACGAGGCTCTGCTCCGTGGACGCGATCGCCGTGCCGAGCGCGGACTGCCAGGGAGTGCCGGCCGCGGGCACGTGCGCGTCCTTGCCGCCGTGCACCGAGACGACTGTGACCGGCACGCTCGGCCGGCAGCCCGGCTGCTGCAGGCTGCCGGCGACGACCGCGATCCCGGCGAGGTCCCCGGGATGCTCACAGGCGTACCGGTAGGCCATCATGCCGCCGTTGGAGAGCCCGACGATGCTCACCCGTGCCGGGTCGATCGGATAGTTGGTCTCCAGATGCTGGATCAGCGCCTGCAGCCAGGCGACGTCGTCGATGTTGGTCTTGACCGCCGTGGCGCAGCAGCTGCCAGCGTTCCACGACCTGTTGATGCCGTCCGGGCTGACCAGGATGAAGCCGGCCGTCTTCGCCAGCTCCGCCAGTCCCCAGCCGGCCGTCTCACTGCCGTCGTGGTAGAGGCTGTGCAGTGCGATGACCAGTGGATAGCGGCCAGTGGTGTCGGCGTCCGGCATCACCATCCGCAGGTCGCCGACTCGGCCAGAGCGTTCATACGCGTCGGGTCCGGGGGTTCGGGTGGCGACTGCGGCCGCCGCGGGTGTGCGGCCGGAAGCGGCCTGGGTGGCGGGCCGGTCGTCGGCGAGGATGCCGCATCCGGTGGTGCCGGCCGAGGCGGCGAGCGCGAGGGCGAGGAGCCAGACCGCGGCGGCCCGGCGGCGACGGACGGCCGACACAATGTTCATTCTGTCCTGTACTGCCCAGATGCACGACATATGGTGCCGGCTGTTGCCTCTGGTGTTTGTCTTGTTACGTCATGTTCTGACCTGGCGAGGCGAGCGACCCGTCGAGCGGTCCATCACCTGAAGACGCCTGCCCCGACGAAGCTCCGGCTGACTCCTGCTGGCCCGGGGCGGGGCCGCCGCGCGCGGTCTGCGTCCCACCGGGACCCTCACCCAGCGGCCAGAATCGTCTCGGACCGCCGTGGTCCGACCGGCGTGGTGCGGCGTCTTGCGTGTTACTCGACAGGTCGCCAACAACGCATGTTCATCAGCGCCTAGGGTGCGGGTAGGGGAACTGCCCGCCCGGGCCCAGGTGATCCGTCGGTTGGTCGTGGAAGCGGCAGACGCGCTGGCAGGCGGCGAGCGCGGGCCGCAGATCGACGGGGAGGGTGGGTTCGGCGAACTGTCGGGCGTCGTCGTCCTAACTGCGGCACTCTGGAGTTGGGCACCGCGCGGGCGCCGAGATCGGCGCCGACACACGTCGCACCGCCAGCGAGGCAGGAGACGCGACCGGAGCGAGCAGTCGGCAATCCGGAGGGATAACTCTCGGTGGACGAGGTATCGGACATGGACCGTTCGCGCCTGCTTCTTGGGTGGCTCGCGGCGCGGCGTGCGGTGGATCACTGCCTGTCGGATCTGCTAGCCGCCGGGCCGGCGGGTGAGCGGCGGGTCCGCGCACAGCTGGCGCTCGTCGATGACCTGGAAAGCCGCGCGCAGGCCGCCTTCGACCGTTACCGCTCGGCCGCGGAGAAGACTGGCCCCACAGCCAGGTCAGACGCGCACCGCCCACACCTGAACGTTGTCCGCGGCGACCGAGCCTAGGGAGCAATCGGGGCCAGAAGGCAAGTGGCAGGTGGGGGCGTTCCGATCGCGCTCCTGGCGGCCGGTGCCCCAGGATTGGCTGCCGAGATCAAGGGTGACGCCCTGATCTCGATCTATGACCCAAGTCCGGAGCCATGGTCCAAACAAGATCCTGATCGAGGTCGAACAAGACCCCGATCGCGGTCGCGCCTCCGTACGCCCCCCTCCGAGCGTAGGGTCGGCGCGACCGCGGCCGGGCGGGACCATCCCCGACGCCGTGAAGCCCTCCTACTTCACGCGTCCGTGGTCCCCGCGGCGGAGGGATCCCCATCACCTCCGCCTGACCTTGGCATCCGGTGCCCACGTGCGTCCCGTCTTGGGCTGCACCCAGGTTGACCAGCGACGTTCTGGTCACTTACCCCGCTGAGCCGGTCTTATGCACCCTTCGAAGGATGGGCCCCGGCCGTCCAGCCTAGGTTCGGCCATCCCGCCGCCCGCTGGCCACCCGATTTCGATTTCGAAACCTGTCAGATTGCCGACAGGGCACGCCATCGCCCGCCTGGCGTCCCGCGAACCGGGCCAAAGCCGGCGACGGCGCTTTCGGCGCAGCGCCGACGTACCCACGTCGTTGTCTGCGACCAGGTCGGCCACTGCCAGCTACCCTCACCCCGGACCAAGGCCAGGAGGGCCCCTGGGGCCCGACAGGATTCTGGCGCGTCCAGGCGCCAGAATCCTTAGGCGATGATGTCGACCGGTGTGCCGGTGGGGACAGTGCCTGCCAGGCGAATGATGGCGTCGTTGCTGAGGCGGATGCACCCGTGGGAGACGTCCTGGCCGAGCAGCTGCGGCTGGTTGGTGCCATGGATGCCGATCACAGGATCCTGGCCTTCGAACGAGGTCAGGGCTGTGGAGAAGCCGTTGAGGCCGAACGCGTAGGGACCGTACGGCCCGTTCGGGTTCGGGGGCTTGAGCAGCTCCGCCAGGTAGAACTGGCCGCCGGGCGTCGGGGTGTCAGAGGTGCCGATGGCGACCTTCTCCACGGCGATCGAGGCACCCGCCTTGTAGAGCGTGAGCGTGTGCTGGCCGCGGGACACCACGATCCGGTAGGGCGTGGTACTGGCGCTCACCTGTTCGGCCTTGACCCAACCAGTGCTGCCGTTCGGCTGGACGGGCAGCAGAACCTGCCACCAGCCCGGCATCTTGGCCGTGACCAGGAAGACGAGCTTCGCGCCGTTATCGTTCGGATTGGCCAGCCGCAGCTTCGGAGTCGGCGTGGCGCCCGCGGCGCCCGGTGCCTGGTAGACAGCGACCGAGCTGCCGGTCGCGGTGAGGATCGTGCTGTCCACGCCGACCCCCGCCACGGCGGACAGCTGGGTTTTCACCGCGTCGGGCATCTGGCCGGATTCGGCCGTGGAATCTCCGTCACCCCCGCAGCCGGCCGCGGTGATGGTGGCAAGTGCCACCATCACCGCGGCGCGAGCGATCCTGCCGGTGAACCGCATGGTCAGCCGGTGTAGTGCGGAGTGCCGGAGACACCGGCGGCGGGCACCGCGGTCGGCAGGTTGGCCGGGACCACCGGGGCGGCGCTCGGGGCGCCGGGGCAGGTCGAGTAGCCGACGGCGGGGATTGCAACCAGCAGGGTGCTGGTGGCGGCGTCCCACGGCGCGGCGATGACGGCGATCGAATGGCTGTTGATCTTCTGGGTCTCGCCGGGCGCGATCGCGGAGATGCCGCCGCCCAGGTTGATGTCGAACCAGCCGAAACCGAGCGCCTTGGCGCCGAAGTTCTTGATCGTCCAGTCTGGGCCGTTCGGGCCGCAGGTGGCGGTGAGGATCAGCGGGTTGACCTCGAAGTCGTCGATGCTGTCGATCTTCTTGTCACACGGCACCTTCACCGGCGAGAACGAGTTGAAGGTGTCGCAGCCCTTCTTGACGTCGATCTCACCGAAGCCCGGAACGACGATCACTCCAGGCGTGGGCGACGCGGTTGGGCTGGTGGACGGCGTCGCGGTTTCGGTGGGGGTGGCCTCGGCCGTCGCGGTCGCGGTCGCTTCGGCGGTGGCAGTTGCCGACGCCGTTGGGTCGGCAGTGTGGTTGAGGTTGAGACCAAGCCCAAGGCCGGTGGGAGTCGCCGTGGCCGTGGGGCTGGCTGTCGGGCTCGGGGAGGTGGTCGGGCTCACGCTTGGTGAGGGGGAAGCTGCCCAGGCCTGCCCGCCGACGGCGAAGACCGTCGCACCTACGGCGCTGGCCAGCGCGGCCCGCATTCTGGATTTACGCATGAATCCGTCTCCCTCGCAGGACCAGTCCGCGGGGGTTGCCACCCGCGCGGGCTTGCTGGCCGAACTCGACGGGAGCGCTTTCCGATCGCGCGCGCCGCCGACGGTGAGGAAGGGTACCAACGACGCATAGCGGATACACAGGTAGGGGTGTGGCTTAGCTCGGTCGTTGGGCGTCGGTTTCCATATGGGGCCAGTTGTCCTATCCCGGGCAGCGAATGTGTCTGTGGGGTGTCGCCTTGCGCCGAGCGTCACCACCTGGCGCCGCAGCGTTCACACTTCGTGACGTTCTGCTAACAGGAGCGGAGCGTGGAAGGGGAATCGGGTGGTCGAACCGACTACAACCACACCACGCTCCCACCGCCGCACGCGAAACGGCCGGCCCGGTTCTCAAGAACCGGGCCGGCCGTTTCGTCGATGGCTAGCAGGCACCCGGCGGCGCCGCTCGACGTCCGGGATAGGTCGCCTAGCAGCAGCTACAGCCGCTCGACGACGTACTCGATAGCGCTGGTGAGCGCTTCGACGTCGCCCGGATCGACTGCCGGGAAGCAGGCGATCCGCAGCTGGTTGCGACCGAGCTTGCGGTACGGCTCGACATCGACGACGCCGTTCGCGCGCAGTGTCTTGGCGACCGCCGCCGCGTCGACCCCGTCGAAGTCGATCGTGACGACGACCTGGGAACGCTGCGCCGGGTCGGTCACGAACGGCACGGCATAGGAGGTCTTCTCGGCCCAGTTGTAGAGGATCGAGCTCGACTCGGCGGTCCGGGAGACGCACCAGTCCAGACCGCCCTGGCCGAGCATCCAGTCCAGCTGCTCGGCGAACAGGAACAGCGTCGACACCGCCGGGGTGTTGTACGTCTGGTCCTTGGTGGAGTTGTCCAGCGCGGTGGTCAGGTCCAGGAACGGCGGGATCCACCGGTCCGTCGCCTTGATCTCGGTGAGCCTCGCCTGCGCGGCGGGCGACATCAGCGCCACGAACAGGCCGCCGTCCGAGGCGAAGCACTTCTGCGGCGCGAAGTAGTAGACGTCCGCCTCGGACACGTCGACCGGCAGGCCGCCCGCGCCGGACGTGGCGTCGACCAGGTGCAGCGCCCCCTCGTCGGCGCCCACCGGCCGGCGCACCGGCTTGGCGACGCCCGTGGACGTCTCGTTGTGCGGCGTGGCGTAGACGTCGACACCGACCAGCGGCGACCAGTCGGGATGGGTTCCCGGCGCGGACTTCACCACCGAGGGCTCGGCCAGGAACGGCGCGCCCTTGGTCGTGTCGGCGAACTTGCCGCCGAACTCGCCGAACACCAGGTGCTGCGAGCGCTCCCGGACGAGGTTGAACGCCGCGGCGTCCCAGAACGCGGTAGACCCGCCCACCCCCAGCACGACCTCGTAGCCGTCCGGCACCGAGAACAGCTGGGTGATCCCGGACCGGACCCGTCCGACCAGGCTCTTCACCGGCTTCTGCCGGTGCGAGGTACCGAGGAACTCGCTACCGGACGCGGCCAGCGCCGCGACCGCCTCCGGCCGGATCTTCGACGGTCCGCAGCCGAACCGGCCGTCGGCCGGGCGCAGCTCGTCGGGCAGGACGATCGCCGTCGTCGAGTTCGCCGTCGTGGAGTTCGGAGTATCAGGCACTTGCTACATCCCCCAGGGGCCGCGGCGCCGGACCGACGTAGCGCGCGGACGGCCGAATGAGCCGGCCGGTGCGCTTCTGCTCCAGAATGTGCGCGCTCCAGCCCGCGGTCCGGGCACAGGTGAACATGGACGTGAACATATGCGCCGGCACCTCGGCGAAGTCCAGCACCACGGCCGACCAGAACTCGACGTTGGTGCGCAGCGGTCGGTCGGGGTACCGGTTGGTGAGCTCCTCGATCGCCGCCGCTTCCAGCGCCTCGGCCACCTCGTAGCGGTGCGAGCCCAGATCGCGGGCGGTGCGGCGCAGCACGCGGGCACGTGGGTCCTCGGCCCGGTAGACCCGGTGGCCGAAGCCCATCAGCCGCTCCTTGTTGTCGAGCGCCCGGCGGACGTAACCCATCGGGTCGCCGGTGCGCTCCACCTCGTCGAGCATCGCGAGCACCCGGGACGGCGCGCCGCCGTGCAGCGGGCCGGACAGCGAGCCGACAGCGGCGGACAGCGCCGCCGCGCAGTCCGCGCCGGTGGAGGCGACGACCCGAGCGGTGAAGGTCGACGCGTTCATGCCGTGCTCGGCGGCCGACACCCAGTAGGCGTCGACGGCCTGGACGTGCCGGGGGTCCGGCTCGCCGCGCCAGCGGATCATGAACCGCTCGGTGATCGTGCGGGCCTTGTCGACCTCGGTCTGCGGCACCGCCGGCTGGCCGAGGCCGCGGGCGGACTGCGCGACGAACGACAGTGCCATCACGGAGGACCTGGCCAGGTCCTGGCGCGCCTGCGTGTCGGGGATGTCGATCAGCTGGCCGAAGCCCCAGTACGGCGCGAGCATCGCGAGCGCGCTCTGGACATCGACTCTTATGTCACCGGAGTGCACCGGCACCGGGAACGGCTCGGCTGGCGGCAGGCCCGGCTCGAAGGAGCCATCGACCAGCAGACCCCACACGTGGCCGTAGTCGACCTTGCCTACGAGATCCTCAATGTCGACGCCGCGATAACGCAGCGCGCTACCTTCCTTGTCCGGCTCGGCGATCTCGGTCTCAAAGGCGATCACGCCTTCCAAACCGGGCTTGAAATCGCTTCTCTTCTCAGCCATCGAGTCCGGATCTCCGCTCTGTGCATCCGCAGTGATTGCAGCGTCCCGCGGCGAGCATCCTGCCGCCCGGACCGCGGTGACGCCATGAACAGCCTCCACCGACCATCCAACCCCTGGCACGGCACGATCGCCCTGTCCAGGGTGGTTGGGAAACCCCCAGTGACGGGGAGGTGTCGTACTTCACACGCGCCGCTGCGGGCAGGCAGGTGAAATCTTCCTGTTACGGACAGAAGGTCTGACAGACACTGCCAAGCAGTAGTTGGCGACTTGCCAAGCAGCCGTTAGCGGCCTGCCCGGCCGCCCTGGCCGACCGGCTTGGAGCCCACACTGGGTGCGCGATGCCAGGATCGGACCATGGCCACGCCCGAGCCGGTGCATTCCCAGCCATGGCCCACCCAACCACCATCGAGCCAGCCGCGTCCCGGTGAGGCCCGGCCGGGCCAGCAGCGGGCCGCCCGCGTCGTCGGCGAGACAGCTGCCGAGGCGGCTGGTGACGGTGACGTGGCCGGTGACGCTGACGTGGCAGGTGGCGCTGAGGCGGCTGGTGAGACGGCCGCCGCCGAGTTCGGTGCCGACCTCGCCGCGCTGCGGCGCGGCTACGGCCGTGGCGGCGGCCGGCTGGACGAGCACGGCCTCGCCCCGACGTGGGTGGAGCAGTTCGCGCACTGGTTCGACGACGCAGCCGCCGCCGGCTCCGGGATCGTCGAACCGAACGCGATGGTGTTCGGCACCGCCGACGCCGCCGGGCGCCCGAGCGCCCGCACCGTGCTGCTGAAGGGCTACGGCGCGGAGGGCTTTCTGCTGTTCACCAACTACACGTCGCGTAAGGGCCAGGAAAGCGCGGTCAACCCGTACGGGAGCCTGGTCTTTCCCTGGTATGCCCTCGAGCGCCAGGTGATCGTGGTCGGAGCGGTCGAGCGGGTGTCGGCGCGGCGCTCCGCGGAGTACTTCCACTCCCGCCCGCACGGCAGCCAGCTGGGCGCCTGGGCAAGCCACCAGTCGGCGGTGCTCTCCTCCCGCGAGGAGCTAGAACGCCGCGACGCCGAACTCGCCGAGCGCTGGCCGCCGGGAACGCCCATCCCGGTCCCGCCATTCTGGGGCGGTCTGCTCGTCGTCCCCGAGACCGTCGAGTTCTGGCAGGGCCGCCCCGACCGCCTCCACGACCGCCTCCGCTACCGGTGCGTCACGACCGATGCATCGACCGCGCCTGCCTGGATCGTCGAACGGCTGTCCCCATGACCGATCGGCCAGCGTTGGCTGCCGGCGAGCAGCACGCCGGCGAATGCCGTTGCGAAGACGTTGGCCTCCATCTCGTGGCGACGGCCGGCTCGGTCCTCGCGCGGAGATCCGAGCCGGCCGTGATCATGGGGTAACGACCCAAGCCCGAGGAGACAGCCCAAGGCCGAGCCAGTGGACGGATCATGTGGTCGAGCGACTCTCACCCTGAGGCTGGCTCCCCGGGCCTGCCTCATCGTCAAGCCCGGGGCGTCGAGGCACCCTGTCCACCCAACCTGGCCACAGCTGGTGACGGCGCATCAGCGCAGCGCCAACTCAACCACGTCCCTGGTCCGAAACTTGCCGGACCACCGCCATAGGCCTCAACCCGGATCCAGGCCGTCGGGCGCGGAGCGTCCGACAGCTGAACCCGGTGCCGGGCGCGCAGCGTCCGCACCGGGTTCAGCGCACCGGGTTCAGCGCAGCGGGCGCTCCGGGGCGGCCTGGGCGGCCTGGGCGGCGATGGCGTCGACGTCGCCCTCCAGGACGCCCGAACGGGTCGACATGGGGACGTACTCGCGCTCGTCGTAGCCGACGTAGAGCTGACGCGGGCGGGCGATCTTCTGCTCGGGGTCGAGCAGGCCCTCCTCCCACTGGGCGAGCCAGCCCGGCATCCGGCCGATCGCGAACAGTACCGGGAACATCTCCACCGGGAAGCCCATGGCCTGGTAGATGATGCCGGTGTAGAAGTCGACGTTCGGGTAGAGCTTGCGGCTGATGAAGTAGTCGTCCTCGAGCGCGATCCGCTCGAGCTCCATCGCCAGGTCCAGCAGCGGGTTCGTGCCGGTGACCTTGAAGACCTCGTCGGCGACCTGGCGGATCACCCGGGCGCGCGGGTCGTAGTTCTTGTAGACCCGGTGGCCGAAGCCCATCAGCTTCTTCTTGCCGTCCTTGACCTGCGCGATGAAGCTCGGAATGTTCTCCGGCGAGCCGATCTCGCGCAGCATCCGCAGCACCTGCTCGTTGGCACCGCCGTGCAGCGGGCCGTAGAGGGCGGCGATCGCGGCCGCGGCGGCGGAGAAGGGGTCGGCCTCGGAGCTGCCGACGGCGCGCATCGCGTTGGCGGAGCAGTTCTGCTCGTGGTCGGCGTGCAGGATGAACAGCACGTCGAGGGCGTGCTCGAGGACGGGGTCCGGGTCGTACTTGAGCTCGGTCGCCTTCCACATCATGTTGAGGAAGTTGCCGGCGTACGACAGGTCGTTGTCCGGGTAGACGTACGGGAACCCGACGGAGTGCCGGTAGGAGTAGGCGGCGAGCGTCGTGATCTTCGCGATCAGTCGGACGATCTGCAGCCGGCGCAGGCCCGGGTCCTTGATCTGTTTGGCGTCCGGGTAGAAGGTCGACAGCGCGCCGACGGAGGAGACCAGCATGCCCATCGGGTGGGCGTCGTGGTGGAATCCGTCGATGAACTTCTTGATCGACTCATGCACCAGGGTGTGGTGCGTGATCTCGTCTTCCCAGGTGAACAGCTCGTCCTTGGTCGGCAGCTCGCCCGCGAGCAGCAGGTAGGCGACCTCCAGGAAGCTGCTCTTCTCCGCGAGCTCCTGGATCGGGTAGCCGCGGTAGCGCAGGATGCCCTCGTCGCCGTCGATGAACGTGACGGCACTGCGACAGCTCGCCGTGTTCGTGAACGCAGGGTCGTAGGTCATCAGCCCGAAGTCGGCGTCGTCGACTTTGATCTTGCGGAAGTCCGCCGCGCGAACGGCGCCTTCCTTGATCGGAACTTCGTAGCTACGACCGGTGCGGTTGTCGGTCACGGTCAGGGTGCTGACCTGCTCGGACACGCCGGGCTCCTCTCGCTGTGGCAGCGCAGTCGGTCGACGGGCTGGCACGACGCCGGCGCCACGAGTCCGGGTAACGGAAGCACTCGCGCCGGTTTGCTGGCAGTTCGTTACTCCCAAGTCTGGCCGCTCGGAGCGCCACATGCGCGTGATCGGAGTGGAACATCCGACGTGGGTTGCGCCACCCGGTCTGTCATGCGTAACCGGGTTAGTCTGCAGCGTTGCCGTTGTAGCGCAACGCCCTGGATTAACCACATTTCGTGGCCATATCACTCGCCAAACCCGTTCTGGTAGCTGATCGCCGCTATTGCTGGGAGCGCGTTGTGTATATGGCGTCGCTCGTTGTACGCCTGTAGCACTGGCTGCCCGGACCGGAGCCGATCACTCTCGTCATCGCTCCCAGAGAACGCAGAAAGCTGTATTTTGGTCCGCTCCGTCCGGGCGCTGTGACATTGGTCCGCTCCGTGCGGGCACGGCGCTGCGCGGCCGTCCTCGCCTGGCGGCTCGGACGACCACTCCGCGCCGCGGGGTTCCTGCCGGATCGGCGGAGCTTGCGGAGCCGATCTGGGAGGTCCGGAGCGAAGCGAGTAAGGGGCCGGAGCGTGCCGCCCGGACGGAGCGGACCATGTAAAACCTTCCCGCCCGGGCCAGCTCCCCGGGCCAGCCGTCCCGCCCCGTCCGAGACGGCGGCCGGGAGGTGCGGCTCGGCGATTCACGAGCCGGCTAGCTGCTCCAGGATGGGGGCGGCGTGGCGCAGCGCGGCGATGTCGTCGTCGGACAGGTGGGTCAGGCGCTCGGCGAGCCACTCGTCGCGCCGTCGCCGGTCGGCCTCGAGCAGGGCGCGACCAGCCTCCGTGATCTCGGCGATGACCTGGCGGCCGTCGGTGGGATGCGCCGATCGCGCGACCAGGCCGGCGTCGGCGAGATGGCTGATGACCCTGGTCATCGACGGCGGCTGGACCCGTTCGTGCGCCGCGATCTCCCCGAGGGTCATCGGGCCGTGCCGCTCGAGTGTGGCAAGTGCCGCGATCTGCGTCGGGGAGAGGCTGCTGGATCGCTCCTGGCGCATCCGACGGGACAGCCGCATGACGGACAGGCGCAGTGCCGACGCGAGTTCGGGCATCGCCACGGTCTCCATCATCTGACGGTACTCGTTACTCGTTAGCGAGGCTCAATATGTGGCGAAGCGGCGGGATGATGCAGCACACGGATACAGCACAGCTGTCACAACGGCCGCCGTGACAGCTGTCACGGCTCGACGGTCACAGCTCGACCCAGCCGCCGGTGTGCCGAGAGCGCAGCGCGGCGTCCTGCAGCCGCGTGACGGTGAGCAGGTCGTGGACCGTCGCCCCACGGACCGTCGCCGGGTCGCTCGATTCGATGGCGCGCGCAAGGTCACCGGCCGCGCCGACTAGTCCCGGGCGGTCGGGGACCGACGCGGGCATCCAGGCGGTGTGCACCCCGCCGTGGTCGGCCACTCGGACTCGACGGCCCTCGACGACGGTCCTGCCCTCCTCGCCGCACAACGTGAAGGTCGCCTCGGTGAGGGTCCCGCCCATGCGCTCGTGCACGAGGACCGTCGCGCCGCTGGCGGTCAGCAGCGCCAGCGTGACGGGCGCGCCGGCCGTGAGCAGCCGGGCCGGCATGCCGTCGGGATCGGCGCAGACGGCCAGGACGTCGCCGCACCAGCGAGCGGTGAGATCCAGGATCTCCGCGCGCCCCAGCGGCCCCGATGGCGCACCCACCACGGTCATCTGGGTGAGCCGGCCCAGCGCGGGCACCGTCGCCTCCACGTGCCAGGCGGCCGGCCACGCCCGGTCGTCGAAGGCGACGACGTGTGCGAGATCCGCGTCCTCGGCAACGTCGGCCAGGGCGCGCAACGCGGCCGGGTCGCCCGTCACCGGCCGGATCAGTAGCACGTGCAGCCCCGCCTCGGCCACCCGCTGGGCGATCAGGTCCGACGCGGGCGGCGCCATCTCGATGCACACCGCCTCGATGTCGTCTCCCAGCAACGCCGCCAGGTCGACGTAGGCCCGGGCCGCCTCGGCCTCGGCCGCCCAGGCCAGCGACTCCAGCGGCTCCGGCGCGAGCAGGCCGACAACCTCCAACCCGGCCGCGCGCAGTACCGCCGCGGTCTCCCGCTGGGACCCGTCGGTGACCAGCGCGGTGGCGACTGGCAGGCGTCCGAGGCTGCTGGGATCCGCACCTGGTCCAGAACCCGTCTCCAGCCTGGGATCGGTTTCCAGCCTGGGATCCGCTTCCGGCCAGGCGTGCGCCTCCGACCGCTGGCCTGGTTGGGCACCGGACCGGCGAAGCTGGCTCTCCCGTCGCCGCGCGGCGCGCCGCCGTTCCCGCCACGTTTGCGCGGCCATCGGGTCGCGCGGGCCGACGAGCTCAGGCACGGTGGTCATGGCTAGAGATAGTGCCTCTGCCCGGCGCTGGGTGAAGCCCGCTCCGCCCGAGCCGTGTGGCGAATCCTGCGACCGGTGGGACGCGTCCGTACGACGCAGGCCCGGCCGCGACCAAGGGGGATGCGATGCCCGCCGACCCGCCTGCGCCCGCGCGGGGCTCCGCCGGTGTCACGCCGGGGTCCCCTCCCGATCCGGGAAACAGACCGGGACGGTCCGCCGTCTCCAGGGCGAGGCTGTTCGTCGCCGCGACCCCGCCGGTCGAGGTCACCGAGGTGCTGATCGCCGCGGTTTCCCGGGCGCGCCCGTCGGCGCCGACGCTGCGCTGGGTCGTCGACCCACAGCGGATTCATCTGACGCTGGTGTTCCTCGGCTCGGTCGACGATGCGCTGCGCCAGGACCTGGCCGACCGGCTCGGCCACGTCGCGCGCCACCATCCGCCGGTCGCCGTGCGGCTCGCCGGCGTCGGCCGGTTCGGTGACCGGGTGCTCTGGGCGGGCGTCGCCGGCGCGCTCGCCCCGCTGGCGGCCGGGGTGCGGCGGGCGGCTGGCAAGGCCGGGGTGGCGGGCCTCGACGACCGGCCACTGCGTGCGCACCTGACGCTGGCGCGGGTGCCCGCCGGCCGGAACCTTTCCGGGACCGGGACCGGGGCAGTGGCGAGCGGCGTCGATCCGGGCCCGGTGCTGGCGGCGCAGGCGGCGTTGGGCGAGCTGCCTGCCCTGGCCTGGACGGTCGATCGGTTTGAGCTCGTGCGCAGCGTTCTGGGGCCGCATCCGCGTTACGTCGTGGAGTCGGCGTGGCCGCTGAGCGGTTCCTGACCTGGTGCGGTTCGGCGACCCGGTGCAGCTCATGGCCGGTTCGGCTTCTGGCGCGGTAACGCAGGACCGCCCAAAATCCCAATCTCACTTTGTTCAGTCAAGCGATGGAAAAGTGAAGTACAACACATCGCGAAATCGTTGGCGGACACGCTACACGTGTGTTTCCGTTGCTTTCGTGCTGAAGCCGGCTTACCTGGTCACCCGGGGCCACATCGACCTGCTCCGGGTCGCCTCGGCGGCCTGTCCGGTCCGCTGAGGACCCCGCCGCCCTAGCCGCCAGCCACTCTCCCGCTCTCCCGCCGCCCGCGGCGCGCCCATTCCGGCTTCTCGGCCGGAATGTCCTGCGCCGCCCTGCGCCTGGTCACAGGCCACCGCCCCATCCGGCGGGTGAGGCCGGCGGCAACCTGAGATCGCGGATCCGGCCGGCGCGCGCCCATCGCCTCCTTCGAGCCGAAGCCCCCGTTGGTAGAGCCCGTCGCCGCTCGTCCGCGCCGCCCACACAAGGAGATCCACATGTCGCCGCAGCCCGCAGCCTCGGCCCCGCAGACGCCGCGCGTGTCCGCGCTCCCTTCTATCCATACCGCTCAGCGACCGGCCGGCGCCACCGACCGATTTGATCTTCGTCAGCTCAACCGCGCCCCCGCGTCGCCGCCGCTCGGGCGAGCGGGTTCCGCGGCGGGGAGCCTCGCTGCCAGGGGTGGCCCGTCGGCGCCCGTGCCGGTGTCGGCACGGGGCGCGGTGCGACCGGTCGCGGCCGTGCCCGGTCCGGCTGGTCCCGCGGGTGCCGGGCTCGCCGTCGTCGACGAACCGGGCGGACGCCGGGGCCTGGCGGTCGACCGGTCCGCCTGGGCCGCGTGGCTCGACGGCGAGCTGCTCGATCTGACCTACCTCGAGTTCGAAGTGCTCGACTTCCTGGTCCGTCACCCTGGCCGGGTCTACTCGAGGGCGGCGCTGCTGCGGCACGTCTGGGGACACCACGTCGACGACGACCCCGGCCAGGCTGGTCGCACCGTCGACGTGCTGGTCACCCGCCTGCGGCGCAAGCTGGGACCCGAGCACCGCCTTCGGATCGAGACCGTCCGCCGGGTCGGCTACCGTTACCGCCCCGCCGCGACGGACCTGCTCAGCTGACCACCGCGGCGGAGCCGCGCTGCGACGACTACCGCGGCGGAGCCGCGCGGCCGACTCGCGGTGAACTCGCTGGGCTGATCGCGTCGAGGGCCAGGAGGCGGTCCTAGTCGGCGACTCTGTCACCGCCGGCGGCTCTGTCACCGCTGGCGGGTCCCCAGGCGAGGAAGTGAGAATCGTCGACGGCGACGAGGCGTGCGGGGGAAGCCGGCGCCGCAGGCCCGTCGCGAGACCAGGGGTTCGCCGAATCGATGGTGGGGCGGAGTCGCCGGAGGCTGATCGACCGCCGTGCGCGGCCGGGAGGGTGAACGGGTGGGTGAACGGGTGAACGAGCGCCGCGCCCCCGCCGGCGGGCCGTGGGGGAAGGAATCCATGTCGCCGAGTGCTACCGGTGTCATGCCTGTTCACCGAGTGCTTCGCTCGCCGGCATCGGCGGCGCGGAAACCCATGATGTCGGCGGCGGCGTCGGTGGGCCCCAGCCTCCGTGAGCGGGCCACTCAATGACGGATGCGGACTTCGTCACCGACGTCGGGCCCGTAGCGGGTCCGGGGTGGGGGCCGCGGCCGATGGAGCTCGCTCGGCGCGCCCGTGACGCCGCGCCCGCCGTCGATCCCGCGGCGCTGCGCCAGGCCTTCCGCCGGCACGCGGCCGGCGTGACGGTCATCACTCTCGCTGGGGCCGCCGGGCCGGTCGGGTTCACGGCGACGTCGGTGGCTTCGCTGTCGGCCACGCCGCCGCTGCTGTCGCTGTCGCTGTCGGCCACGTCGTCCTGCGCGCCCGCGATGCTCACCGCCCAGACGCTGGTGGTGCACCTGCTCTCGTCCGATCATGAGGGGATCGCCCGGCGGTTCTCGACGAGCGGTGTCGACCGGTTCGCGCCGCCGGTCCGCTGGCACACCCTCCCGACCGGCGAGCCGGTGCTGTCCGATGTCGCCGTCTGGCTGCGGGCGAGCATCGAGCACCGGATCGCCGCCGGCGAGAGCTACCTGATCGTCGCGGAGGTACTGGACAGTCGCGTGGACCGTGCGGATGAGCCGCTCGTGTATCACGACGGCCGCTACGGCACGATCTGGGAGCCACCGGCAACGGACATGGGTCCCGGGCCAGATCCGATTCCCGAGGGCTGACGGGCCAGTCCGCGACGCGAAGCGCCGACACGAGACGCCGACGCCAGGCGCTCAGTCTTCCGGGGTCGACGCGGCGTGCTGCGTGCCGCGCAGACGGTGACGGCGGCGGATCACGATGACCAAGCCGAGCAGCCCGAGGCCGAAGCCACAGGCCGCCGTGGCGATCCACCAGAGGTGCCCGTCGGCGCGCAGATCGTCGGTGAACGGCAGCATGACGACCAGCGCGACCAGCCACGCCGCCGTGCCGACGGCGACCGACCCGACTCCGTCCTGGGGTAGTGGCGCGAGCCCACCCGTACCGGTTCCAGTTCCGGTATCCGTACCCGGGGCCTCGTCCGTGGGAGGCTGGCCGCCGTCCGGCCGCCCGGCGGCTCGCGCGGGCCCGCCCGGTTCCTGGCCGCCTGGCTCTCGGCCGTCCACGTCGGCGTCCTGGCTCGTCGCATTCGCCTCCACGCGGGCGACGTTACCCGGCGGGGCGGCTGGCGACCGCCTGGACGCCGCACGCGACGGTGGCCCTGTCGATCAGGTGTCCCCGGCGCGCGCCGGGGCTGTTTCGCCGGACGGTGTGAGCCAGGTCTCGAACGAACGGTTGGTCACCGTCTCCAGCAGGTGGATGTCCTCCTGGAACAGGCCGATGACCTGTGCCCGTACCTCGGGCGGCGGGCGGTCGACCGGCCAGCCGGGGCCGTCGGCCGCCGCGGGTCCGGTGCCGATCCGGGGGTGTCGTGGATCCCGGGCGGCACCCTTGCGAACGCCGAGGAAACCGCACACCCGGTCGAGGACGGCCGCCGGCTCGGCGGCCAGGTCCTGGTACTGCACGAGCAGGACCTGGCCGGGGCTGTAGAGCGTGTACAGCCGCCGCAGCTGCAGGCCGTAGCGGCCCAGCTCGGCGTAGCGCCACGGCCAGCCGTAGCCGGCCTCGGCACGCTCCGGTTCGGCGAGCAGTGCCGCGACGAAGTCGGTCAATGGCTCCGCGCCGGTGGCCCGAGCGTGCCGCCAGGCGGCGTAGGCCCGGTCGACGGGGTCACGTAGCGCCACCAGGAGGCGGGGGTAAGCCGTGCGTTCGTGCAGTCGCCGCTGCGCCGCGAAATCCGCGAGCAGGTAGGGCGCGACCACGCCGTGTCGGCGCCCGGCCGGCATCCGCGGCCTGTCCGGCGTGCCGGTGGTTCGGCCGGCTTCCCACTCGTCGTCCGCTTGCGCCTCAGCCGGCTCGTCGGCCGCTCCGGGCCAGTCGGTGGCTTTCCCTGCCGCCGACGGTCCGGGCGGCTCGTCGGTCAGCAGTAGGCCGGGACGGCTGGCCAGCACGGCGACGAGCCGGGCTCCGCCGGTCTCGGGCGGTGCGGCGACGACGAAGTCCGGCTGCGCCATTCTCACCCCCGGCCCACTCCGCTAGCAAGATCGTAACTTGGGACGGCGGTGTCGCTACACCGCCTCCCGCGTCCGCCGGGCCGACGCTGGCGCGCCGAGCGGCGGGAGGCCGAGGTGATCACGCAAGGTGGTGCCCTCGTACTCCGTGCGGTAGACGCCTCGTTCCTGGAGGAGCGGCACGACGGAGTCCACGAACGGGTCGAGCCCGCCGGGGGTGACGTGGGGGACGAGGATGAAGCCGTCGGAGGCGTCCGCCTGGACCAGGTCGTTGATCGCCGCGGCCACGGTCGCCGGGGAGCCGACGAACGTCTGTCGGCCGGTCACCTCGATGACCACTTCTCGGGTCGTCAGGTTCTTGGCCTCCGCGAGCGCCCGCCACTGGCTGACGACGGCGTGCGGGTCACGGAACATGCGCACGCTCGCACGGCCGCGCGCGACGGTGTTCTCGCCGACGATCGGCTCGACCGTGGGCAGCGGGCCGTCGGGGTCGTGGTCGGAGAGGTCCCGGTTCCACAGCTGCTCGAGGAACTGGATGGCGGTCCGGCCGCTGACCTGCTTCAACCGGACGTCGTGGGCGAGCTCGGCCGCCTCGGCGTCGGTGTCGCCGAGTACGAACGTCGCGGCGGGCAGGACCAGCAGCGACTCGCGAGCACGGCCGTAGCGGGCGAGGCGTCCCTTCACGTCGGCGTAGTACGCCCGCCCGGCCTCGAGGGTGGCGTGGCCGGTGAAGATCGCGTCGGCGCTCGCCGCGGCGAACTCGCGGCCCTCGTCGGAGTCGCCGGCCTGGAAGATGACCGGGCGGCCCTGCGGCCCCCGGGGCACGTTGAAGTGGCCGCTGATGTCGAAGTGGGCGTCCCGGTGGGTGAAGGCGCCCGGCAGCGGCTGGCGGAGGAACTGCCCGCGTTCCTGGTCGGCGACCACCTCGTCGCCGGCCCATGAGTCGAATAGTTTCAGCGCCGCGTCGAGGAACGCCTTCGCCCTTGCGTAGCGCTCCTCCTGCGGCAGGTAGCCGCCCCGGCGGAAGTTCTCACCGGTGAACGCGTCCCAGGAGGTGACGACGTTCCAGGCCGTTCGACCGCCGGAGAGGTGGTCGAGGCTGGCGAACTGCCGGGCGACGTCGTAGGGCTCGTTGAAGGTGGAGTTGATCGTGCCGGTCAGCCCGATGCGGTCGGTGACGGCGGCGAGCGCCGCGAGCACGGTGAACGTGTCCGGCCGGCCGACGACGTCGAGGTCGTGGATCAGCCCGTTCTGTTCCCGGAGCCGCAGCCCCTCGGCCAGGAAGAAGAAGTCGAACTTGCCGCGCTCGGCCGTCTGCGCGAAGTGACGGAACGAGGCGAACTCGATGTGGCTGCCCGCGGCGGGGTCGCTCCACACGGTGGTGTTGTTCACGCCGGGGAAGTGCGCCGCCAGGTGGACCTGCTTGATCGTTGTGCTCATCACGGACCTCTCGGGGCTCACATTCTTAACCTTAACGACCGAGATAGAGGTAATTCGGTCAGCAGACCGTCCACCAGCTCCCTGTCAGGATCGCCGGATCTGGACTGCTCGGTGGCAAGTTCGCTGGAATGTCGGCTCGCGGCCAAGCACAACGTCGACGCGGGCCTGGGTAATCCACGGCCCGGCGTCGTCGTCGACTCGGACGCTCCAGTGACTCTCGACGTTGAGATCGACACTCGCTGTGCCAATGACCGTGGGCCGATCGATGATCTGTTGGTCGGCCGCCAGTTCGCCAGTTCGACAACCGCCACACCGACGTCACGTTCACCGACCGCCCGCCGGCGTTCTCGGTCCTGCGAGCCGTCGAGATCCCGCCGGTCGGCGGCGACACCGTCTGGTCGAACACCGTCTCGTCCTACTGGGACCTGTCGGACCAGCTGCGCGACGCCGCCGACAAGCTGCGCGTCCAGCGCACCAACCAGCACGACTACGGCTACGCCCGCAGGACCTCGAGCATCAGGCTTTGGACCACGAAAAGGCCGGTAACTGGACTCAAGGCGGTAGATCAGTGGTTCCAGAGCGGGGCGATCGCCTCGTCGTCCAGGTCGTCCTCCGCATCGCGGAACGCAGTGCCATCCGGGTCGCGCAGGGCAGCGGCCAGCGCGTGCCTGCGGTGCCAGGCGCCGGACTGCCAGGCGAGTGCCCGGGCGAGCGCGTCGGTGCCGGCCGCGGCGTCGACGTGGATCTCGCCACCGATGCCGCCGACGACCCGCCACGGCACGTAGGTAGGCGATCCGGCGAGGTCGGCGACCACCAGCCGGGCGTGCTCGACGTAGGTCGTGCCGTCCGGGGCCGACCGCTGCGCAGTGTTGTACGGGCCGTCGAGCACGGGGCAGTCGGCAGCCGTCGACGCGAGCCGGACCCCGAGCACGTGGCCGACCTCGGCCGCGCGGTCGAGCGGCACCCGCAGCGGCGCCGCGTCGTCGAGCAGGGCGAGCAGGTCGGGGGCGTCCAGCACGACGGCTTCGTCGGTGGGGACCACGCCCAGCGGGGTGCGCACCGTCAGCGGCGGGTCCAGCCGGCCGTCTGCGAGCCCGCCGCCCGCCTGGCCGTCCGGACCGGCCGCGAGCCGGGTCGCGGCCGTGACGGCGGCGACGTAGAGCGCCCTGGCGGACGGCCAGGGGATGTCCCGGTCGGCGTCGCCGAGCCGGTCGAGCAGGTCGAGCACGCCGCCGAGGTCCCCGAGGACGTCGTCGAGCGTGTAGCGGCAGCCAAGCGCCCGAAGCAGCTCGGCGTCCACCCCGGGCAGGGCCGCCGCCGGGGCGAACAGACCGGCGAGCAGCGGGTCGGCGCCCGGCAGGCGCAGCTCCGGGGGCGGCAGCTGGACCACCCCGCCGCGGCCGTCGGCGAGCCCGCCCAGATCGCCGTAGGCGTACCCGTCGTTCTCGTCGTCCGTACCGATGCCGTAGCCAGCGGCGGCGCCGGTTTCAAGGGCCACCGGCAGCAGCGCATGCCTGCTGAGCCACCAGCGGGTGTAGGACGGCTCATCGCCGAGCACGACCTCGCGCAGTGGCGGGCGGGCCAGCTCGGCGAGCGCCTCCGGCCAGGCGGCCGGGTCCACCAGCTCCAGGTCGCGCACGGCGGTGAAGCTGGACAGCACCACCGGCGCGCCGGGACCGCCCGCTCGCGCCGCCGTCGATCTCGCCGGGGCGAGTGCCGGCGACTCGACCGCCTCCTCGACCCAGGTGTCGCTGTCGTCGAGGTCGAGCAGGACCGGCTCGTCCGGGTCGAGAGTGACGTCGTTCGCGTAGAGGACCCCGAACGTGCGCAGCACGCCGACGGCCTCCAGCACCCCCGTCGGCCACGCGTCGGTGACCGGGGCGGCCAGGATGCCGAACGGCGTGTCGCCGGCGACCAAGCGGTCCAGCGGGCCGTCGGCGATCAGCAGCTCGGCGGCGGGGACGAACTCACCGTCCGTGTCCGGCAGGAGCAGCTCGCCGAGCCAGTCGAGCCCGGCGGCCGTCTCGGCCGGCGTGAGCCCGGCGTCGCGGACCAGCGCGAGCACGGCGGCTGCCAGCGTGAGCAGCTCCTCGGGGTCGTCGTCCGGGTCGGAGTCGACGACCGCCTCGTGCACGGCCGGGTCGCGCAGCACGCCGGCGGGTGTGCCCTCGACCGCGCCGAGGGTGCGCAGCGCGTCCCTGGCGGTGCCCAGGCAGGCATCCGGATGCACGACCCGCAGTGGCAGCCCGGAGGCAGCGAGCGCGACCACGTCCAGCCCGTCGGTGGGCAGCAGCACCCCGCGCGGCCCGGTGACCATCCGCACCCGCAGCGGCGCGCCGTCCGCGGCCGCACCACCGTCATCGGCACCACCGTCATCGGCACCACCGTCGGTGGCGTCGGCGACGGTCGCGATGGGGACCGGCAGGGCGCCGAGCGCGTCCCGGTCCGGTGCCGTGATCAGCGCGGTGTACAGCGACGACCACCAGACCGGGGGCTTGCGCACACCGGCGAGCAGCTCGACCAGCCCAGCGCTGTCGATCCGGCGCACCCCGAGCGTCTCCAGGGCCCGCCGCCAGTGCCGGGCCGCGTAGCGCGCCGGCAGCAGCCCAGGGACGGGGCCTTCGAGGGACTCCCCGGGTTGCGAGCCGACGGTCACGGATCCGAGCAGGGCACCGGCGTCGAACTCCGCGTCCGCGAGGTCCGGGTCGGAGGCGATGCCGTGGTCGGCTATGACGGCCGGGTCGGCCGTGCCGGCGGCGGGGGAGAGCAGGAAGGTGACGGCGTCGGTGGCCGGGCCGAGGTCGCAGACGACACACTCGCGGCCGAGCCGGCCGCCCGGCATCATCCCGACCTCGGGCAACAGCCGCGTGACGGTGTCCCGCAGCCGGCCGTCCACGGGACCGGCGGGTAGCCCGGCCGGCACCAGCTCCAGGGCCGCCAGCGGATCCGGGGGGAGCAGTGGGTCAGCGCCAGCCGGCGCGGGCGCACGCTTCGGGCGGTCCTCCGCCGGGGCCGCGGCGAGCGCGGCCAGGAGGTCCTCGTCCCGGTCCCCGCCGTCGCCGGCGGCCACGAACGCGCCGGAGCCGGTGTCAGCGGCGGTGCCCAGATGGACGGCGAGGGCGACGACCGCCTCGGCCAGGCGGTCGGTCAGCCAGTCGCGCAGCGGCCCGGCGACCGTGTGCCGGCGGGATGGCTCGAGCGGCAGCTCGACACTCGCCAGCACTGGCAGGGATAGCGGCTCGTCGGTCGGCTGCGGTGCCCGCACGACCTGTGGGACGGCGGCCGGCCAGCCGCCGTCGCGCACCATCGCGCGTGCGGCGTAGCCGGTTCTTGCCCGTTCCTCGACGGGCCGGTCCGCGAGCAGCTCCGCCGGGATCGTGCCCCGACGAACGCAGCCTCGCCAGCGCTCCCCGTCGAGCAGTGCGATCTCCAAGCTGGTGTCCAGGGCCTCGGCCGCGATCGCCGGATCGTCGAGGTCCACGATTCCGGCTGCGCCGGTCGCCGTGGCCGGCGCCGCGCCGACCGGCTCGTCCTGGGCGGTGTGCTCCCAGCGGCAGGTGTGCGTGTGGACGTCACCATCCAGGTCGAGGATGACCTCGGTGAGGCCTGGCAGGACCAGTAGCAGCGTGGGGTCGAAGGCGGCGAGCAGCTCGCGGGCGAACCCGCCGGCCTCGGCGTCGCGCAGCGGGAGGCGGACGACCGTGTCGTAGCCGTCCGGCGGCGGCTGCGTGTCCGCCACGGCGAACGGCAGCCGCAGCACGGGCGCCGCGCCGTCGCGGCGGGTGAGCTCCGCGTGCAGGCCGGCGGCGCCGATCTCGTGGACGGCCGCTGCCGTCCATTCCTTCGACCACCGCACGCCGCGCGCGGACGTGGCAGTGCCGGTGGCGGTGGCCGGGTCCGCGAGGCCTGTCGGGCCTGTCGGGCCTGTCGGGCCCGCCGGGGTCGGCGTCGGGGTTCGCGAGAGGATCGACGGTTCGTCGGTGACGGCGAGCACCGCTGCGAAACCCGCGCCGAACCGGCCGACGGCGCCGGCGTCGCGCTTGGCCGACGCGCGCAACGTGCTGAGCGCCTCCACGCCGGCGGCGGTCAGCGGCGCGCCGGTGTTCGCGACCTCCAGCGTCTCGCCTGCGAGGCGGAGCAACACTCGGCCGGGGACGCCCGCGGCCGCGGCGGCGTCGACGCCGTTCTGCAGCAGCTCGACGACGAGGCGGTCGCGGTATGCACCGAGCGCCGCGTCCTCCTCGGCGTTGGCGTCCTCCCGGAAGCGCGCCGGCGACGCCGCCCAGGCGTCGAGCACACGCCCTCGGATGGCGGCCGTGCCGAACGGGTCACCAGCCGGTCCGTCGACCTCCCCGATCGCCGATCTCATAAGCAAGGCTCTTCCCGGATCGGTGGAGCCATCCCGGGAAGAACCTTGATACCTGTCTGGCAGGGACTCTGTCGCCGATCCGGCAGGGAGCCCGGGGTCCGTCGGCTCGGCCGCGGGATCGGCCGAACGGGCGGCGGGCTCGTCGACCGCGTCCAGATGCGTCGCTTCCACCGTTCTATCTTCGCCACCTCGCGAGGCGGATGGCAGGCTGGCCGTACGCCGGCGGCGGCCGGATCGGGAGATACCGGCCCGAAGCGGGTCGCGGGCTGGTCGGCCTGACGAGCGGGCGGGTTGGCTCGAAGCGGCTGCCAGGGAGCGGCTGGCAAGTAGACGCCGCGCCTGCGCGTGCCGCGCCGGTGGCTGACAGGTCGGTCTGGCGGAGGTGGCTGTGGTGGTTCGACGAGCGGGTGGGCGCAGGCCGGATGACTCCCGGCTCATGGCCGCCTGCACCGGGCAGTGGGACCTGATCGTGGCGGCTGTCGACGTGCTCCCCGACGCCCGGTTCGCCGTCGAGAGCCCGCTGCCTGGCTGGACGTTCGGCGACTTGGTGGCACACTGCGCCCGGTCGGGCGGGGCGCTGGCGAGCTCGCTGGGTGGCGCGTCGGCTGGCGCGTCGGCTGGCGAGGCAGGAGCCGTCCGCGCCGGCCATGCCGACGTGGTGAACGCCGTCGAGTACCTGGGGGGCGTCGGCGCCCGGGCCGAGGCGATCGCGGACGTCGCCCGCGCCGACGCTACCGACCTGTCCCCGGCTGACCTGCGCCGTCGGCTGCGGGCGGCCGTGGCCGCGTCGCGCGACGCCCTCGACGCCCTCGAAGCCGCGACGGCTGACCGGGCGGCCGGCGTGGAGGTCTGGGACCGCGTGGTGCCGTCACCGGGCGGACCGATCCGGCTGGGCGACTTCGTCGTGACCAGATGCGTCGAGGGTGTCGTACACGGCCTGGACCTCGGGCTCGCGCCGGACAAGGACGCGCTGCGGGTCGTCACGCGCACCCTCGTCGACCTGCTCGCCGTCCGCGCGCCCGGGCGGTCGGTCGAGGTCCGGGTGCCGCCGTTCGCCGCCGCGCAGGTGGTCGAGGGCCCGCGGCACACCCGCGGCACCCCGCCGAACGTCGTCGAGGCCGATCCGGTGACCTTCGTCTCGGTGGCCGCCGGGCGGCTGGACTGGGCGGCGGCCGTGGCGAAGGGCCGGCTCACCGCGAGCGGTGAGCGCTCTGACCTGAGTGCTCTCCTCCCGCTGCTGTAGTCCGCCGTGGTCTGCTGGCCACCGCCATAGCCTCACGGGTCCGGCCGACCGGACCTGGCCAGCTGGGTCGTCGTCACCTGGCCTGCCGGTCGTAGTCGGCCGTCGGTCCGGTAGCCGGTGACGCGACGCGGGGGAGCCCGGCGTGGGAGCTTGGTGGTACTGCTCACGGGTACGTCCGAAGCGAAATGCCCGCTAACCCAGCTCCTGTTAGCGTGAATGCCGGTGGCAGTTGACGGCGCGTTCATGGTGGGACGACCCGTCCATGTCCCCGTCGAGGCGGGTTGGTCCGTTGGCCCCCGCGCGGGCGGCCCGTCAGGCCGGCCCGAGGTGTCACCCCGGGGCTGGGCCCGGACCCCGGACGATGACAGGCGAGGAGACCTGGTGCCATGACCAAGGGGACCGCCGCCGTTTCAGGTATGGACGATCCTCGCTCCACCGGGGTGGCCGCAACGGACCCCCGGGCCGCTGGCGCGCGTTCGCCCGGCCGTCGGGAGGCCGGTGCCGGCCAGTCCACCACCAGCCAGACCCGGCCCGATCGGGACCGCGCCGACCGGGACTGGGAGCTCGAGCTGCGTGACGCCGCCGGCCCGCAGGACGCCTGCGGGGTGTTCGGCGTGTGGGCGCCCGGCGAGGATGTGGCGAACCTCACCTACTACGGCCTGTACGCCCTGCAGCACCGCGGCCAGGAGGCGGCCGGCATGGCCGTCGCGGACGGCCGCGCGATCCTGGTGTTCAAGGAGCTCGGGCTGGTCGCCCAGGTGTTCGACGAGCGGACGCTCTCGAGCCTGTCGGGCCACCTGGCCGTCGGGCACGCCCGCTACTCGACCACCGGCTCGTCCACCTGGGAGAACGCCCAGCCGTCCTACCGCACCGCCCGGCTCGGCGGCGGCGTCGCCCTCGCGCACAACGGCAACCTGACCAACATCATGGAGCTCGCGGAACAGGTCGGCGAGAACCGGGACGCCGGCATGCACGCCACCACCGACTCCGACCTGATCACCGCGCTGCTCGCCGGCCACCCGGGCCCCACGCTCGCTGACGCGGCGCTCGACGTGCTGCCGCGCCTGCGCGGCGCGTTCTCGCTGGTCTTCTCGGACGCCTCGACGCTCTACGCCGCCCGCGACACCCACGGCGTCCACCCGCTCGTCCTCGGCCGCCTCGACGGCGCCGCGGCCGCCGCCGCCGACCCGGCAGACCGGGCTGACCGGGCTGACCGGGCCGCCTCGAACGGAAACGGGCCGGCGTCGGGCACGCCCGGCCAGGGCGCCGGGGCCTGGGTGGTCGCGAGCGAGACCTGCGCCCTCGACATCGTCGGCGCGACATTCGTGCGCGAGGTGGAACCGGGCGAGCTGGTCGTCATCGACGCGGACGGGCCGCGCTCACTGCGCTTCGCGCCGGCCGACCGGCACGGCTGCCTGTTCGAGTTCGTCTACCTCGCCCGGCCGGACACGACGATCTCCGGCCGTTCCGTGCACGCCACCCGGGTCGAGGTCGGGCGCACGCTCGCCCGCGAGGCACCGGTCGACGCCGACCTGGTCATCCCGGTGCCACAGTCCGGCGTACCGGCCGCCGTCGGCTACGCGGAGGCCGCCGGCATCCCGTTCGGCGAGGGGCTGGTCAAGAACTCCTACGTCGGGCGGACGTTCATCCAGCCGTCCCAGACGATCCGCCAGCGCGGCATCCGGCTGAAGCTGAACCCGCTGCGCGAGGTGATCGAGGGCCGCCGGCTCGTCGTCGTCGACGACTCGATCGTGCGCGGCAACACCCAGCGGGCGCTGGTGCGGATGCTGCGCGAGGCCGGCGCTGCCGAGGTCCACGTGCGGATCTCCTCGCCGCCCGTACGCTGGCCGTGCTTCTACGGCATCGACTTCGCCACCCGGGCCGAGCTGATCGCCAGCGGCGCCGGGGTGGAGCAGGTGCGGGAGTCACTCGGCGCCGACTCGCTGGCCTACGTCTCGCTGGACGGCCTGGTCGCGGCGTCCCGCCAGCCCGCGAACGAGCTGTGCAGGGCATGCTTCGACGGGGTGTACCCGGTGCCGCTGTCCGACTCCGACCGGCTGGGTGGCAAGCACCAGCTGGAGACGATGAGCAGCGGCGCGGCCACCGGCGCCGCGCTCGCCGAGGCGTTCCGCCGGGAGGTCATGATCGGGATGAACGGCGCGGACCCGTCGCCCGACGATCTCGACGGCCTCGAGGATCTCGAGGATCTCGAGGACCTTGCCGGTATCGGCGCCTTCGAGGCCATCGATGAGCTGGCCGATCTGGACGCTCCGTCGACGGCGGCGTCCGGCTCGACGGCGTCCGGCTCGACGGCGCCTGGATCGGTGGCATCGCAGGCGAAGGCCGTCGCAGCGTCGGGCAGGCGCGCGGGCGGCCCCGGTGGCAGTACCAGCTCGGGTGCCGGGTCAGGTGGCAATGCAGGCCTGAATGCCAATGTCGGCCTGGGTGCCGGTGCCGGTGCCGCGCCGGCGGGGAGCGTCCGGCCATGACCGCGCCGATGAGCCCCGCTGCCGGCCAGCCGGCTTCGTCCGGCTCCGCCGGCCGGTCAGCTCCAGGTGGCTCCACCGGCGGTGTGTCGTATCAGGCGGCCGGGGTGGACGTCGATGCCGGCGAGCGCGCCGTCGAGGCGATGCGCGGCCATGTGGCGCGGGCCAGCCGGCCCGAGGTGGTCGGCTCGCTGGGCGGCTTCGCCGGGCTGTTCGCCCTCGACACCGCCCGCTATCGCAAGCCGCTGCTCGCCTCGTCGACCGACGGGGTGGGCACGAAGATCGCTGTCGCCCGGGCGCTGGACGTCCACGACACCGTCGGCATCGACCTGGTCGCCATGGTGGTCGACGACCTGGTGGTCTGCGGCGCCGAGCCGCTGTTCCTGCTCGACTACATTGCCTGCGGCTCGCTCGACCCCCGCCGGGTGGCCCTGCTCGTCTCCGGCGTCGCCACCGGCTGCGAGCAGGCCGGCTGCGCGCTCGTCGGCGGGGAGACCGCGGAGCACCCCGGACTGATGGGCGCGGACGACTACGACCTGGCCGCGACCGGGATCGGTGTCGTCGAGGCGGACGACGTCCTCGGGCCCGAGCGGGTCCGACCGGGCGACGCACTGATCGCGCTGGGCTCGTCCGGGCTGCATTCGAACGGGTTCTCGCTGGTACGCCACGTCCTGTTCGGCCCGGCGCGGGAGGGCTTCCCCGGCGGGATCGGCCCGGACGGCCTGGCGTCGCTGCGCGGCCACGAGCCGACGCTCGGCACCACCCTCGGCGAGGCGCTGCTCACCCCGACCAGGATCTACGCGAAGGACTGCTTGGCGCTCGCCGCGGCGACCGAGGTCCATGCGTTCGCGCACATCACCGGCGGTGGGCTCGCGGCGAACCTGGCCCGGGTGATCCCCGCGGGCCTGCTGGCCACGCTGGACCGGTCCACGTGGACACCTCCGCCGATCTTCGCGCTGCTCGCCGAACGCGGCCCGGTGGCCCAGGTAGAGATGGAGCGCACCTTCAACCAGGGCATCGGCATGGTCGCGGTCGTGGCCCCCGCCGCGGTCGACGACGCCTTGGCGCTTCTGGCGGCCCGGGGCGTCCCGGCGTGGCTGGCCGGCCAGGTCACCGCGCCGGATGGCGCCGAGCCAGCCGAGGCTGAGACCGCCGATCGCCTGGCCGCGCGCCTCACCGGCATCCACCCGTAGCTGGACCGGCAAGCCGCACGACGTCGTCCGCAGTGGATGGCGTCGTGCGGCGAAGTGTCGGGTCTTCGAGTTGCCTATCTGGCATAGGGGTCGAACGAGAACCTCAGCGGCCCCGGGGGCGCGTCAACCGTCTTCGTCGTCCTCGTCGAGGTACGCGCTGTAGTCGTACTCATCGTCCGCGTATGGATCGTCATCCTCGGTCGTGTCCCGGGTGGTCGATCCAGAGACGCCCAGATCCGCCTTGAGTCGGTCGAGATCCATATTTGGCGAGTTGTACTTGAGCTCGCGGGCGACTTTCGTCTGCTTGGCCTTCGCTCGGCCGCGCCCCATGGCTCGACCCCCTCGAACATGACGACGGGGACCCGCCCCGGTGCTAACAGTCTCGTGCCTACCGAGACTACAGGGACCGCGGGTCAGCCGACACGCCAACCTCTGTTTCTGGTCCGCTCCGTGCGGACACGGCACGCGGAGGTCCCTTGGGAGCGAAGCGAGTAAGGGGCCGGAACGTGCCGCCCGGACGGAGCGGACCAGAAACAACCTTCTGCTCCGGGCTAACCGCCCGAGCCCGTGCGGTCCTCCCCAGTTGGGGACGTTCAGGCGTCTCGTGTTCGCGACTGGACCGGGAAACACATCCCCTCAGGGCAGCAGGATGCGGCGGAGGCGGCCAACGTCGGTGATTCGGCGTTCGGCCAGGGTTATGGCGGCGGCGCCGGGGGTCTGGCCCTCGGCGTCTGCTAGTTGGAAGACCTTCTGGGTCGTCGTGAAGATCCGAGCTACCGCCGATTTGGTCCGGTCGGCCCGGTAGCCCTCGACCTCGTCGGCGACCTGGATCAGTCCACCGGCGTTCACTACGAAATCGGGTGCGTAGAGGATCCCGGCCTCGGCCAGCAGCTTGTCCATTCCAGGGTGGGCCAGCTGGTTGTTAGCCCCGCCACAGACCACTCGAGCGCGTAGCCGGCGCACGGTCGCCTCCGTGAGGGCGCCGCCCAGGGCGCACGGCGAGTAGATGTCGGCCGGCGCGTCCATGAGGGCGTCCGGGTCGTCCACGATCTCGACCTCGGGGTACAGATCGCGCACACGCGCCAGTGCGGCCGGGTTGACGTCGGTCGCGACCGCCTTGGCGCCGTCCTCGAGGAGGTGTCCCAGGAGCCGGGCGCCCACCTTGCCGACGCCGCTCACGGCCACCGTCCGGCCGGCGAGGCTCGGGCTGCCCCACAGGCGTGCGGCGCAGGCCCGCATCCCCTCGAAGACGCCGTAGGCCGTCATCACGCCCGAGTCGCCGGACCCGCCGTGCACCGGCGAACGGCCCGCGACCCACCGAGCCTCGCGGGAGACGATGTCCATGTCGGCCGGGTAGGTGCCGACGTCGCAGGCGGTGATGTACCGGCCGCCCAGCGAGGCGACAAACCGGCCGTAGGCGCGTAGCAGCGCCTCAGAGGAGTCCCTGGCGGGGTCACCGATGATGACGGCCTTGCCGCCGCCGAGGTCGAGGCCGGCGCAGGCGGCCTTGTAGGCCATCGCCCTGGACAGCGCCAGGACGTCGGTGAGAGCGGCGGACTCGTTGGGGTAGGGGTGGAATCGGGTGCCGCCCAGCGCCGGCCCCAGCGCGGTCGAGTAGATGGCGATGATCGCGCGCAGACCGGAGGCGGGATCGGAGCAGAAGACCACCTGCTCGTGCTCGGCGCCGGCGTCGAAGACCGAGGAGATGCTCCCCGGCCCCGCGCTCCCGGCTGACGACGCAGTCCCGGCTGATGATTCAGTCCCGGCTGACGGCGCAGACACCGTTGTCATAACCGAACCCTACGGCGCGGCGCCGGGTCGTAGGGTTCGGCTCCGCCGGCACCCCACGAGCTCAGCCGTCAGACGCCAACTAGGCGCCAACGCCGCCGTGGTGCTCGGCTTTGTCTGCACCAGCGCCGCCCAGTGCCCCAGCATCGCGGGATAGCCTCGCGTCGGCGGGTCCGGCTGGGGAGGGGGTTGGAACGGTGCCTGTCGTGTCTCCAGCGGCGTATTTGCGGGTTTATGAACCGCTTGCCGCGTTCTCCCCCGCCGAGCGGCTGCGCTGGCAGCGCTACGCCGCTACGGCTCCGCCGTCCCGGCGTGCGGGTGCCCGCCGGGAGCGGATGGTGGCCCTGGTCGCGACAGTACGGCCGACGCTGGACATCGCCGGCGAGTCCGCGTTCGTGCAGATGGTCGACGGGTTGATGTTCGTCTGCCCCTGGTCGACGCAGCTGCGGGTGTGGCAGGCGGCGTTGGATTTTCGTGGCGGGATGCCGGAGCGGATCGCCGACGTCTTCCTGCCGCGCCGGATCGTCGACCCGGCCCAGACCGAGCTGGACCGCTGGCGCACCCGCAGGCCTGAGCTGAAGGTCCACATCCAGTCCTCGACCTGGTCGGTCCCGACGGCCTGGTTCCTGCTCTTCGACCCCGCTGAGCGGCTGTTGATGACCGGCGACTCCGCCGAGCGGTCGATGATCTATCGAACCGAGATCGGTCTCGCTCGGCGGCGGGTTGCCGAGGCGGTGGAGACGCTGACCGCGATGCGTTCGGCGATGCCGGACACGTTCGCCGCCGACGGTGTGACGGAGCTGGCCCGGTGGCTGGAGTCCTTCCACCCGCGCAGCAGGGTCGAGCTGGACTACGACGGACTGGTCGAGCTGATCGAGGACGACGTGCTGCGGCGCGACAGCTCGGTCGAGGACCTCGCCGAGGCGGTCAGAGCGTTACGCCAAGGGCGAACAGACCGGGCGGCAGAGGCCTACGAGCGTGTCCTGGTCCGGTGGCGGCCCTTGCAGACAAGGGAATCCGCGAGCTGATCGGTCTCGTTGCTAACGCTGCGTCGCCGCCCGCTTCGGACGAGCTGTGACTAGTCAGCAGATGGTCCCGACGTGCCATGTCCGAAATGCCCCCGAAGGATGCACGATCTGTATGGGACGGAGCGACGCTCTGTGACGGGAGGCCAACGCAATGACGACGAGAACGCCGGACGCCGAGCCCCTGCTGACTCCGGCCGAGGTGGCGACGATGTTTCGGGTGGACCCGAAGACAGTCACCCGGTGGGCTAAGGCTGGGAAGCTGACGTCCATCCGCACTCTTGGTGGCCATCGGCGCTACCGGGAGGCGGAGGTCCGTGCCCTGCTGAAGGGGGTCCCGAGTATGGGTGGTGACCTTTAGGCGCATTGACCAGTTCGGTAGACGGTGTCCTGGTGGGCACCTTTGGGTGGCTTCCCGCTAACCCGTGTGACACCAGGCAAGCCGTGTACCGACGGGGTGGGTATCCGGTACGGCACGTCGACCTGCCAGCACCGACGACCCCGGCCAGGGGGGCCGGGCCGTCGGGCTATCCGGCGTGCTGTACCGGCGGTGACTCGCCCGTCCCATCGATCCGTGGGTCTCGTCAGGGTTTGCCCGGCCAGGCTGCGCTGCCGCTTCCGGCAGCCGGATCGGCGGGACCCTGGGGCGCCGGCAGGCGCTTCAGCGGCCTGCGAACCATCAGGCGTTCGAGGGGGGTGCCCGGCCCGGCGATGGCCGGTTGCCGGGCACCCGACTCCCCGTTCCTGTCCCTGATTCTGATCAACGTGGCGTGACCCGCACGGCGCGTCCGGCCCGACCCTTGGACCGGGCGAAGCGCCGTGCTGGTCTGCCACCCAGCACGGCACCACGTGGACGACGGGCGGCGCGCTCAGGCGCGTCGCCCGATCTCGTTCGCTGGTTGTTTGGTTGGCCAGCCCTGCCAGCCCTGCCAGCCCTGCTGGCCCTGCCAGCCCTGCTGGCCATTGCCACTGCCGCTGGTTGCCGCTCGCCGCGGGCGAGGCCGGCGTGCCGGACGCGCCGTCCTGGCGTCGCCTCGGGTGCGCTTGGAAGCCCCACGGACCTGGCATCCCGCGGGCTGTGGAGAGCCAAAGGCGTGGTTTTCATCGCGCGTCCGGTGGTGTCGTCGTTTGCAAGATCGAGATCACGAGACGTCGACCGGCTGGTAATCGGCGACGTGGACTGTGCTCAACGCGAGATCAGTGATCCTCAGGTGGATGCCGTCCAGGGCGATCCAACCGGCGTCTGTCTCGGTGAACGCCGCCCAGGCCGGGCCTTCCCTGCGAACCTGGAACGGCAACCTCCTCCCGTCGACGGGGAGCGACACCGTCGCCCAGTCCTCCGCGTCCAGATTGCCGGACAGCCAGCCGGCCAGCTCCAGCTGGTAGCGCCACCACTCCTGACGGTCCGGCGAATCGGCAGGGAAATCCGGGGCCACGGCGTGAAGCATGCTCTGCTGCGCCCAGCCGATCGCGTCGTCGGCGACCGTCGGGCCGTAGCGGACGTCGCCGACCTGCATCGGGGGCAACCTGGGCACGGTCGTCACGATGACCCGCGGCCCCGCGTGGGTCGCGTCTCCATGGCCGAGGCCGACCCGCCACACCTGCTCCGAGCGAGGCCGTCGAGTGTCCCAGAGCTCCAGCCAGCGAGGCTCGAGCAGTCCGGAAGTCAGGCCATAGACGGGAAAACCGGCAGAAAGAGGCAGCAACAGTCCCGGCATCGCCACAGTGTCCCGCCTGACAGCCCAGCGACGGAGGTCCCGGGCGGCCACATTCAGGCCAATCCGTCCCTGGATGCCCGTCACATCCCGGTGTAGGCCCGTCGCCTCGCGGCTCGATGTGGACCGTCAGCGGCGGCGGGGCGGCCCGCAACCCCGCCGGCGGCGCCGTCTGAAAGCTGCTCACGTTGGCAGCGTTGGCAGCGCTGCCAGCGGGGCCACCGGCGTCCGCTGGCAGCCCCGCCCCGCCCCCCCGCTCCCACCCGGTATGGCCGCCGAGCAGCTCCGGGGGCCACCGGCGTCCGCTGGCAGCCCCGCCCCGCCCCGCCGGAAGCTTTGCCAACGGGGCCAACAGCCGATGGTTCTCGCCGGCCCGGCGCGGTAGGCGTTACTGACCCCACGCGAGGACGGTTGCGCCCACACCGGCGGCGTTGCTGGCGGCCAACGTGACCCGGAAGTACGGGTCAGACGATCCAGGCGCCGTCCTGGTGTAGCTGTGGCCGGTGACATTGACTGTCTCCGCGGTGACGCCCGACGGGCCCGTCCGGTAGATCGTCAGTACGTACCTCAAGTTGATCTGGTTTCCGCCAACGTTCGTCGGTGTATCCCAGTTGATGATGAGATGGCCCTTGCCGTCCGGGACCGCCAGCACGCCGGTCGGCTCGCTCGGCGGCACGCAGCTGAGGGCCTTCATCGGTGCCGACTGCGCCGACGAGCCGCCGGGGCCGGTCGCCTGCACGGTCACGCTGACCTCGGCGCATCCGTTGGCCGAGACCTGGAAGGTCCCCGGCTTGTCGAGGTTGCGCACGCCGCCAGGGGTCGACGTCGCCCGGTAGGAGGTCACCCGGCCGCCGTCGAACGGTGCGATGACCGTGACGGCCACGCCGCCCGGAACCGGCTGCAGCCACAACCCTGGGACTCCGGGCTGTGCGTTCGGGTCGGCGGGCGCCACCACGGCCGGGGCGGTGGCGGCGCCAGCCGGCTGTGTGGCCGGCGCCGCCTGCGTCGGCGTCGGAGCGCCGGCCACCGGCACGCTGCTGGCGCCCGCGGCGGGCGTGGCACCGGCGGTGGGTGTGGCGGAGGGCGCGAACGAGCCCTGCACCACACCAGTCGTGTCCGCCGCCGTGGCATCGCCGGTCGAGCGCAGCGCGAGCGGAACCAGCGTGGCCAGCAGCGCGACCACAGCCGCGACGACGATCGTGACGGTCCGCCGCCGGCGGGCGCCGCGCCGAGCGGCCCGCGCCTGCGCCCGCGCCCCGGTAGCTCGGCCCGCGATCTCGGCTGTCTCCGTGGCATCTGCGGCGTCCGTGGCATCTGCAGCATTTGTGGCATCTGCGGCCTCCGAGCCGGAGGCGTCCGCCCCGGTCGGTCCGTCGGCTGGCTTCCCGGTCGTGCCGGAGGCCGACGGGCCTGCCGTGATGGCCAGCGGTACCGGCCCGAAGTCGCTGCGGCTGAGACTGGATGCTGGCGTCTGCGGGGACAGCGGCGCGAGGGCGGCCGAGGTCTCCCGGACGGCCGGCCAGGCCCGTGAAGCCGGTGGAGCTGGTAGAGCCGGTGATGCCGAGGGCTTGCCGGATCGCCCGACCTGCTCGGTCGGCACCGTCGGCCCAGCCGGCGTCGCCGTACCAGGGGGTCCAGTCCGGGTCTCGGGGCCGGCGGGGTCTGCGAGGCCGGCTAGGGGGGTGTCCGGCCGGACGGCGAGGGCGGTCTCCGTCGGCGTTTCCGGCATGCTGGTCGCCGGATCCAGATCGACCTCGTCGTCCCAGAGCGCGTGCAAATCGGCGATCTTGATGGGTGGGGGCGCCGCCTCGGGCTTACCGCCGGTCTCCTGAATCCAGCCCGGTCCGACGTCGATCACGCCGTCGATGTCGATGTCCGTCTGGGCGGCCCGAGCGGCGAGGACGTCAGGGGGCAGCAGCTTGGCGATGGCTGCTACCGGATCGAAACGTGGCGCGAGCACCAACTCTGCGCCCGCGTCCGCGGCGCCAGGGGTGCTCGCGGGATCGAGCACGGCCGGCGCTGCCCCGGCAGCTGCAGAGGCGACGTCGAGAAGGGCCGGCTCCTCGGTCAAGAGGTCGCCCTGTGACCGGCCGTCGGCGGCTGCCGGGGCAGCGCCGGGCACGCGGTCGTCGCCGGGCACGCGGTCCGCGATCGGCACGCGGTCCGCGACCGGCGCGGATGCCGCAGACGAGCCGCTCCTGTCCGCGACGGCGAGCCGGGCCGCCGCGACCTCCGTCAGCGTGATCTCGGGAACGTTCGGAAGGTCGTCGTCGAAGTCATCGATCGCGATGTCGACGTCCGCAAGCGGTTTCGCGCCGGCGAACGCGTCTCGCCTCGCCAGGATCGCCGGTACCACGTCCACGAGATCCTCGGCGGTCGGCCTGAGGGCCGACACCACATCCGGGAACGGCTCCGCGGCGTCGTCGGGCTCCGTGGCGTCGGGGTCTGCGGCGTCGTCCAGGTCCGCGGCATCGTCGGGGTCTGCGGCGTCCTCGAGCCACAGCAGGCCGTCGAGGTCCGACAGGTCCGACAGGCCCATGGCCGGCTCATCCCGGACGCCTGCGGTGCCACTTGCGGCAAGCGAGTAGTCCTCGCTGTCGAGATCGGCTTGCTCGCCGTCGGAAACGGCCTCGATGGCGGACCTGTCCGGTGCGTCCGGAACCGCGACCGCCGCTGTGGCCGCGACCGGCGGTGTGTCCCCAACCGGGGGCGTGTCCGCGACCGGGGGCGTGTCCGCGACCTCGGGCGTGGCATGGCCGTCGGGGACGGCCTCCGTCGCTGTCGGCGCCTCCGAGAGCGAGCCGAGGAGATCACCAAGGCCCAGCGGATCCGTCGGCGAGATGTTCAGCAGGATGTCGATGTCTGGATCGTCGGCCGACAGACCGCCGGCGAAGTAGTTGGTGTACTCGGCAAACCCTGCGGCCGGCACGGGGACGTCGACGGCATTCGGCACCGTCTCGCCGGGCGCTGCCGCGGCCCACGCCGCGCCAGCGGATGGTGCGTCCTCAGGTCGTTCCGGGGCGGCGTCGACGATCGCCGGCGTGGGCTGCGCCGCGGCGACCTCGTCGACTCCGTCGTCCGTCTTGTCCGTGCTGTCCGTACTGACCGCTGTCGAACCGTCGGCGCTGCCCATCGTCGGTTCACGGGCGGGCACGAGCTCGACGATGGCGACGATGCCGGCCTCGGGAACAGGCGTCGGCGTCGGCGTCGACGCCGGCACTGTCGGTACCGAGTCCGCGGGTACCGAGTCCGTGAGCACATCAGCCGTCGAGCCGGCGGGAATCGACAGGTCGAGCAGGGACAGCGTGTGGGCGACTGACTCCCGCGGGTCCTCCGCGACCAGGTCGGCGGCGCCTGTGTCGGCGGTGTCCATGCTCGGGAGTGGTGTGTCGTCGGCGGGCGTCAAGATTGTCGGGACATCGAGCGGTTCGTTGGGGGTGATGGTCGCGACCGCTAGTTCCGCCTCGCCCTGCTCGGCCGGCGAATCGCTGCGAGAATGGGGGCGGACGTCGTCCCTGCCGTCGACCAGGTCGACGGCGACCAGGCCCACGTCTACGAGGTCCAGGCCTGCTTGATCGACACGGGCCAGGTCGACGCCGGTCACGTCGTGCAGGTCGTCCTGGCTCGCGCGAACGGCGGCGAGACCGTCGACATCGCCGCTGGGGACCGAATCAGCGACGTCGTCGTGCGACTCGGCATCGACCGCTGTCTCGGCGTTGATGGGCGCCGCAGCATCGACAGGTGCCGGTGCCGCAATGGCGCTGTGCGTCTCCGGGCCATGCGCGGTCGGGCCATGCGTCTCGGCCGAGTCGTCCGGTTCCGGGGCGTTCGTCTCCGGGACGTTCGCCTCCGGGACGGCGGCGGTGGCCGGGATGTCAGCGGCGTGATCGGTGGACAGGTCCGCAGGTCTATCGCCCCCCAACGTGGTGGGAGCGCCGTTCGCCATGATTGAGGTGACTGTTACCCAGTCGTCCCGCCTGGGCGGCCAGAGCGGGAAACCGCCACGGGTGGACCGCACCGAAATCGGTCCGATCCTGACCGGCGCCGCAGGGCTGATGGGCACGGCTGGACCGGCCGGCGCGGTGGGCGCGTTGGGCGCCGTGTCAGCGGCGGGTGCCACATCCGCGGCGGGTGCCATGTCCGCGGCCGGTGCCGCGGCGTCGGTGCGTACCTCGTCCGTCGGATGGCCCAGGTCTGCGGACTGGCCCAGGTCTGCGGACGGACGGTCTGGCATGGGCGCCATGGCTGCGGCGTCCTGCATGTCGTCGTGGCTGGCAATTTTATCGGTCGCCGTGGTCGCCGTGGTCGCCGTGGTCGCGTCCTGTGCGGTCTCGGTCGGCCGCTGGACTGCCGGCTGCGGATCCTCGCTCGGCGTTGAGGCGGCGGGGCCGTCTGCGGTGGCGGCGGCAGCGGAAGCGGAAGCAGCCACGGCCGGTAGCGCCAGAGGAGGTGCGAAAGGCGGCAGCGAGAGCGGCGGAACGGGGAGCGACGGAAGTGGCCGCGGGAAGGCGGGCGGCGCCGTTGCCGGAGCGGGTAGGGCTGGCGGAGCAGGCAGAGCCTTCGGGGCGGGGAGCACCAGCCCGGCGGGCAGGGTCTTCGGCGTCCGATCCGCCAGCGCTTCCGCCGGCGCCGGTGGCAGGGAAGGGATGTTTGTTGGGTGCCGCTCGACGGGTCGGGGAGCTGGGGTGTGCTCGGTCGACTTCTCGCCCATGAGCGTGAGAAGGAGGTCGGCGGCGGACGGCCGGTCCTGAGGGTCCTTTGCGAACGCTTTGCGAACGAGTGGGGCAAGGTCGAGAGGAAGCGAACTCAGGTTAGGGGTGTCGCGTGCCACCCGGCGTAGGAGTTCCTCGGGCGAGCCGTCGCCGAAAGGAGGTGTGCCGCTCGCGGCGAAGGTCATGACCGCAGCCCAGGCGAAGACGTCGGCGGCGGGGCCGACCTCCTCGCCTTGCGCCTGTTCCGGCGCCATATAGCCGGGGGTGCCGATCTGGCCCGCATCGTGGGCGTGGCCCCGGCCGCGTCCCCTGCCTCGCCCTCGCCCGCCGCCGCGGCCGTGGTGGCTGCTCGCTGGGCCGGTGAAGCCGTTGGCGATGCCGAAGTCGATGACTCGCGGCCCGGACGGTCCGAGCAGGACGTTGCCCGGCTTGAGGTCGTGGTGGGCGATCCCGGCGCCATGGATGGCGGTCAGTGCCGCGGCCATGCCCACGGCGAGACGCGCCAGGTCGTCGGCGCCAAGCGGCCCGCCGGCCGTGACGGCCGCGCGCAGCGTGGGGCCGGGTACGAATTCGGTGACCATGTAGGGCAGCGCGGCGTCCGGATCGGCGTCGACCACTTCGGCCGTGTAGAACTCCGAGACCTGGCGGGCATGCGCGGTCTCGGCCCGGAACCGCTCGCGGAACTCCGGATCCCGGGCGTACTCCGACTGGATGACCTTGACCGCTACTCGGCGGCCGTCGACCGCCTCGCCGAGGTAGACGGTCCCCATGCCACCCTCGCCGAGCAGGCGCAGGATCCGGTACGAACCGACGAAGGCCGGGTCGCGGGGACGCAGCGGCGCACCCGGCTCCGGCTCGGTGATCGTGACGGACGCGCCCTCGTCGAGCGCGGTGCCTCGGGCTGGGGAGCGCGAGGAGCCGAATCGGGTCAGCAGACCCACGAGGCCACCTGGCGGTCGGCCATCGACACCCAGCCGCGGGCGGGGTCGGCAGGGGCGCCGAGGTCGCGATCCCGACGTCGCATAGGTTCCTCCCAGCAAGGCGTGGAACCGACGGTCGCGGCCGGCTGCGGCCGGCCGCGCCGCTAGCCCGCCCCGCAAGTCGGGGTGGACGTCGCACGCCTCGAATGACCCGATTTTGCAGCAGACCGGCGTGGACCCGGACAGCCCGCCTCGTCATCGTGCCAGCGTCGTCTGCTGACATCAGCCATGTTGTGGTGGTGGAGTTGCCTTTACCGAGGTTGGGCGTTCGCCTGATGTGCAGCAGATGAGATGTCGCCACTACGTGTGACGCCAGGCGTTCGTCTCCCCGTTACGCAGGGAGCCCCGCGACCCTCCGTGGTGCAACTCACTACCCGATCGTGATCTGAGGCTCGAGGTGCCGGTGCTGGCGCGCATCCTGGCAGGTCAAATCGGGGTCCGACGGGCCCTGGCTGGCCCAATTTCATCTGCCTCGACGAAGGATTACCCCATCTGGACCATCGATCGCACCTGCCACGACCCCCTGGATGATCATATTTCTATGATTGCCGTGACGGTCGCGCTGCGCACGTGAGGGCGAACATCGTCGGACGCGGCACTGCTGGACCTCGCCGGCCCAACTCCGCCTGCCTCGTCGCCGCCGGGCGGCGATGCTGGGCCGGGTTGCTGGGCCGGGTTGCTGCGCGGCGATGCCAAGCGGGCAGTGTCCGGCATTGCCCGTCCAAGCTCCGGGGTGACTCGTCCGCACTCGTCCCGAGAGCTCGGGGCGCAAGGACGCGACCTTTCGGGTGCGGAGTGGCGGGTTGTTCTCGGGGCCACTGGGTGATCCCGGCTCGGGGCCGCCTGGCGTGCGGGCGCGAAGTCGGGGCTGGTACGGCGCGAGACCCTCATGCTGATCAGGTGTGGCGCCCAGGCGCGTCGGTCGGGCAGGCGACGCTGTCGATCAGACATGTGGCGCCATCGGTCAGGTGGGTGGCCCCGCCACCTGTCGGCCTGGCGTGGTTCAACGGCTGGGCGAACACGCCCTCATCGACCCCCGCGTCGTCCTGTATGCTTCTGCTCGAAGCGATGCACCGACCTCAAGGGGTCTGGTTGTGGAGCAAGCTCCACAACAGAAGATCGCTTGTAACTGCAAGATCGTAATGGCACGGTCAAAACTGAAAATCGTAGCTTGGTCCCGTGGTGAAGTCTGGAGTTCACGCCGCCCTGTCAAGGCGGAGGTCGCGGGTTCGAATCCCGTCGGGACCGCGCACATCATCCGGAGTGGCCGCACATCGGCCGTCCGGATGTGTCGTCTGGGGCAGGTAGCTCAGTCGGTACGAGCGTCCGCCTGAAAAGCGGAAGGTCGGCGGTTCGACCCCGCCCCTGCCCACCCATAACTAGCAGGCAAGACAGAGGCCACCGGCAGCGCCGGTGGCCTCGTTGGTCTCAGTTTTGGTCTCAGTTGCTCTTCACCACCCCGCCAGGGCCGGGGCGCCGGCCGCCCCGTCGTCCCCTTCGTCGTTCGGGCTCGGTGTCCGCCAGAGCAGGCCGCCGACCAGATCGGCCATGCCGGTCAGGACCTCCGCGGCAGGTGCTGGTACCGGGTGGCCATGCTCGCCCGAGACCAACCCATCATGTCCATGACGGCGCGAGTCGGGACGGTATGTTGTGCGGGAAAGATGCAAATAGAAGGGTAGGGAAATTGGCATCCCTTTTTGACTATTCGGGCATAGAATCTGTCGTGGCGCAGATTCGGCGGGTGGCGGACGAAGAGAATATCACGCTCACCGTTCTTCAAGGTCGCATAGCGGCTATTCTTGAGGACGCTAGGAATCCTGCGTTTAAAGTGGCCCAGGACCGCTTGGCTCGAAGTCGCCGAGAGCTTCTTGAGTCACTGGACGACCTAGCCAGGCTCCTCACCTCGATGGCCAACGCCTATCAAGCGACTGACGTGCAAAGTGTTGCCGCGTTCCTTGTCGATCAGGCACCGCCTACCGCCCAACGAGGCGATATTACCACCACGGAAATCGACGCCTACGTTGACACCGAAAACCACCCACTTGCTGACGAGGTGCTTGCTGCAATCGATTCCTTGCTGGAGGCGCTCGGCTTCGACGAAATTAGGACGATAGATACAATCTATGGCTCCGTATTTAGGCGGTCTCAAGCCAGGATGCCTGGGGGGCGGCGTGCCGTTGCTTTGCGGCTGCAGTCTCTTGAACGTGCGATCGAGCTATCGCAGGTAGATTCGCGTCAGGCGGAGGTCGACGAGAGAGTATCGTCGGCACTTCAGACGGTTTTGTCGTCTCTTGAAAGCATCCCACATGCATGCATTCGGATCGGGTCTCTACTTATCATCAAGTATTCTGGACCATCGGGCGCTGTCGTGCAAGCTCGTCAATTGACTCAGCCGGAAATCTGGGCAATAGAAAGATATCCAGAACTCCAAAAAAATCCAGAACGTGTATTGGAAGGTCTCGCGCTTGCTCTGACGGCACATCGCGATACTGCTCCGGATTCGGATAGATCGCCTGGGCCTCCGTCGACGAGTCCGCCCAGCTGAGTTTGCGGAGGCACGCCCGTGCGACCCCGTTGCCCTTGCCGTGTTCGAGCATCGAAGACAGAAGCCACCGGCGGCGCCGGTGGCTTCCTTGGTCTCGGTTTCCCTTTGTTACCCGGCCAAGGCCAGGGCGCCGGCCGCGCCGTCGTCCCCCTCGTCGTCCGTGGTCGGCGTCTGCCAGAGCAGGCCGCCAACCAGATCGGCGATGCCGGTCAGGACCTCCGTGGGCACGTGTTGGTAGCGGGTGGCCATGCTTGCTTGGGACCAGCCCATGACGTCCATGACGGCGCGGGTCGGGACCTTCAGGACCAGAAGCATCGTCGCCGCAGTGTGCCGCGCGTCGTGAAGCCTCGCCGGGCGTACACCGGCTTCGGCGAGCAGGGCGCGCCATTCTTCGTAGTCGGCCCGGGGGTCGATGGGCTGGCCGGTCGGCTGGGCGAAAATCCAGCCGCCTTCGGTCCAGAGGTCTGCGGCTTCCTCGCGTTCCTGGTCCTGGGCGTACTTGTGCAGCTTGAGCCAGGCGCGCAGAGGCGCCGGTAGCCCAATCGCCCGACGGCCGGCGCGGGACTTGGTCTCGACGACGACCAGGCCGCCGCTGTGACGGTCTGGGCAGTCAGCGCCGCGTTTGCCGTCGCACGGCTTCTTGCAGCCGTGCCGCCAGGTCTGGCGCTGAATCGCGCGCCGGATCGTGAGAGTTCCCGTTTCGGTGTCGAGGTCACGCCACTGGAGACCGAGCGCTTCTCCCTGACGGATGCCGAGCGCCAGTGCCAGCGCGAAACGGACCCCGTTCCGCCGGTCGCTTGCGGCGGCAAGGACGCGCTTCGCCTCGTCGATAGTGAGCGGCTCGATTTCCGCTTCGACCAGGCGCGGCGCCTTGGCGATGGTCGCCGGGTTCTTCACGATCCGCCCGCGCCGCTCGGCCTCGTTCAGGGCGGTGCGCAAGGTTCGGTGAATCTGGTGGACGGTCGCGGGCTTGAGGTTCTTCCGGCTGGCTTTGACGTAGAACTTCTCGATGTGGTCGGCCTCCAGGCGGTCGATGCGGTGCGCGCCGAGCCCGGGAATCAGGTGGCGCCGGACCGCGGTCTGATAGCCGGCGTACGTCTTCGGCCGGACGGTCGGCGCGGCGATGTTCTCCAACCAGTGCGACAACCAGGCGTCGAGGGTCATCGCGCGGCCTGGCTGCTTGGCCCGGCCGGCGTCGCGGTCCGCTTCGAGCTTGCGAACCTTGCGGATGACCTCCGCTTCGGTTTTCGCGCTGACGTGCCGGCGGTCTGGGGTGCCGTCGTCGCGGGCGCCCATGGTGACGCGCCCGTGCCAGCGCCCGTCATTCCCGTGGTAGATCGACGCGGCGCCATTCGGGGCGCGGGTGCCGTCCTGTCGCTTCCGGGGCATTGGGAGTCCTTTCTCAGGCGGCGGTTGCGTCGGCCGGCGTCAGGCTGGCGGCGTAGGAGTCGAGGTCGGTCGTCCGGACGCGGCGCAGGCGTCCGATGCGGACGGAGCGCAGGGCGCCGGTGCGGATGAGGGCGAAGGTCGTGGTGCGCCCGATGCCGAGTCGTTCCGCGGCTTCCTCGACGGTGAGGAGAAGCTTCGGGGCGGCCGGCGCGGTGGTCATGGCTGGGCTCCTCGTCGTCGCGGTGGTCATGCAGTGGCGGCCGGCTGGCTCGGATCGGCGACGGGTCGGGCGGGGGTGGCGTCCCATCCGTCCCAAGCCCGTTGGCGCTGGTCAGCGCGGGACGGATGGGTGCGCTGGGACGGGTCGATCCGTCCCAGGTGGTGAATCCGTCCCAGGGCTGAACTGGGCGGGGACGTTTGGGACGGGTCGCACGCCTGCTCTGGCGGGGCGGGTTCGGGCGGGCAGTAGCGGCGCCAAGCGTCGGCGAATTCGGCGCGGGTATAGCCCTTGGCTTGGGTGCCGTCCGGGAAGCGGATGTTGGCGCTGTGGATGCCGTAGTCGCGCAGCATCACGGCCAGGCGGCGGCCGGTCATTCCGGCGGGACCGTGCTCGGACCAGGGCGCTTCGGGGTCGGTGTTGAGGAGCTGCAACAGGTGCGCGGTGGGGATGGCGTCCTGGCCCGTGAACGCGGTCCGGCAGTCGAGCAGCAGGCGGGTGCGCAGCGACGCGGTGTCGGCGTCGTCGGGGTTGGCGGTGAGAGCGATGACGGCGCCGCGTGCCAGGTCGGGCCATGCTCCGCCCGCGTGGTCGGCAATCGTGACGAGGGGTTCCCAGGTGTCGGCGGCGCGGTCCTCGACCGGCATGGCGGGCTCGGCCCGTTCGAGCGCGGGGAGAGCGGGGCGAAGCCAGGCGGCCAAGTCCTCGGCGACCGCGCGCAGCGTCGGCCGGTCGCGACGGTGGCGGTAGGGCGCGACGGTTTCGCCGGGAGCGCGGCGGCGCATGTGGACGACGACGGCCCGGTCCTCGATCGTGTCGGGCATGGCGCCGATTCCGGCCAGCGCAGCCATGGCGAACGTCGGGCACTTCTCCAACTGGCGATTGACGTTGTCCCAGCGGATGGCAGGCCGGTTACGCTGATGACCGGCGTTGAGTAGGCCGCGCAGGTCATCGTTGGCGTCGGCGGATTTCGTGGAGCCGAAAATGGTGTCGGCCTCGTCGACCAGCAGCGTGGGCGGATCGTCGTCGATGCTGCGGTAAATCGCCGCGGTCGAGGCGTTCACGGTGATCAGCGGCCGAAAGCACGTCGCTTCGACGACGTCAAGCAGCCGGGATTTTCCGCAGCGCTTTTCCGGCGCTCGGATGACGAGGCGGGGTGCGTGTGCCCAGGCGGGCTGGGCGTGCGTGGCCGCGATCCACAGCACGACGGCGACGGCGGCTTCCTCGGACGGGAGGATGACGTAGCGGTTGAGCGCGGCGCGCAGCGCGTCCAGGACGGCCGTACCGGACGGGGCAGGGCGATCGGTCCGGGCAGTCATTGCGTTACTCCTCGGCGCTTTCGGGGGTCATAGGCGAGACGCTGAGACGGCCACAGAGCGCCGTTCTCGGACGGGCTGGGGTGATGGGGTGGGGCGGCGCGGGTCATGCGGGCACCGTTCGGGGGCGGTTCGCTCCGGCGCGCAGGCCGGAAGCGATGGTGGTGAGGGCCTGGCGGTCGGAGAACGCGCCGGCCGCGATGTGTCCCGCAGCGCCCTGTTTCAGCTCGGTCGTGACGTCGGCGGCGGAAAGCGCGCCTCCGGCGACCAGTTGTCCGAGTGCGACCGCGGCCCGGTACAGGGCGTTGTTGCGGTCGCCGTCGGACGCGGCGGTGACGAAGCCGACTTGGCTGCGGATGGCGGCGGCCAGGTAGGCGCCGCGCCGGTCGGCGGGCACGCGGGTGGCGCGGGCGGGTGCCGGCGGCGGTGTGGCTGGCCGGAGGGGCTGAAACAGCCAGGGCGGGAGTGGGGCCGGTGGAAGGTCGCGGGTAAGCGTGTAGGGCCGTCCGGCAACGGTGGTGCCGGCGGCGACGACCTGGCCGCCCCAGGCTCGGGTGTCGATCCAGGGGCCGAGGGTGCGGCCGGTGTTCGTCAGACGGGTGTCGGGCGGGGCGGTGTAGTAGAGGTGCCATCCACCGCGGCCGGTGCGGACGAGGTAGGTCGGGGGCACGGTCGAGTCGGCGCGTTCGGCGAGGATGCGCAGGACGTCCGTGCCGCACCGGGCGCCGGTGGATGCCCAGGCGTCGGCTGGTGGCCGGTCGCCGGGCTTGGGGGTGTCGAGGTCGACCACGACCAGGCCGGACGGGCCGGTGGCGATCCCGACGCCGTGGTTCGGATGGGCCGTCCAGTGGGCTTCGACGGCGGCCAGGTCGCGGGTGGCGTGTGCTTCCCAGCCGCGGTGTCCGTCGGCGCAGATGCCCACGCCGGGGCAGTGGTCGGCGCCGTGCGCCAGGGGGCGTTTCTCGCCGGGGCGCAGTGGCAGGACGTACCAGCCGCGGAACGCGGCGTTGAGCGCCGCGGCCAGGTTGCCGGCGGCGACCTGCCGGCGGTGCGGGTGGAGCGGGGACACAGGGACTCCTCTCGCCGTGGCTCGGGGGGCGATCCCCTGGCCCGCCGTGGACGGGCCAGGGGCGGGCGATCAGCGGAGGCGGCGCAGGGCGTTGGTGAGTCGGCGGCCGGCGCGCAGGGTGAGGCCCGTGTAGTCGCAGTGCCGGCACGGCCGCGGGCGGCGCGTGACGCGGCTGGCCGTGCGGCCGGTGCCGTCGCAGTGCCGGCAGGGCCGGAACGGTCGGACCCAGCACAGGAGTCCGTAACCAACAGTGATGGCGATCAGGGGGACGGTGAGGGGTCCGAGCAGGGTGGGGAGGTGGGTCATGAGGGGCCTCCTGGGCGGTTTTTGGGCGTGCTCGACCACGGGCCGCTAGGCGCTAGCGCGCTGGCCAGGGGTTGTGGGGGGTGCTAGCGGGGGTGCTAGGTCTAGCGGGGGTGTCCGCTAGACCTAGCGGGCCGGACGGACCGGCTACCCGTTGCGCTTCCGCTCACGTTCGGTGAGCGCGGTGAGGATGTCGGCGTGGACGACGCCACGGCGGTTGCCGCCCTTGCCGGTGGTCGGGTCGGTGCCCCAGATCTGCCCGACGCTGATCTGATGCGGGGACAGCGCGGCGGTGAGCTGGGCTGGCTTCCACCCCGCGTAGGCATCGGGCCGGTGCTCGGCCAGGCGGGCGCACAGGGTCTCGTTCCACGCCTTGTCTTCGCCGATCGGCCAGACCGCGGCGACGTCGGCCAGGACGTCGAGGACTTCCGCGGCGCGGGTGCGCTCGGTGGGGGTGGGCAGGGTGCCGGCGCCGGTGCGCAGCTCGACCGCGCGGGCGACGACGCGGGCGACGGCGGGGCCGAAGACCTCGAACGTTCGGCGGGCGCCTGCCTTGCCGAACCCGGCGAGGATGCCCCAGCCGGCTTCGGTGACCGGCTCGAACACGGTGGCCCGGTAGCCGTTCTTGTAGGCCGACGTGCCCAGGATCATGTCGTTCGCGGTCTGGTCCGCCACCGACAGGCAGAACCGGCTGTTGACGTTGCGGGTAATCCCGGTCGGCAGGCTGTCCTTGTCGGGGATCTGCGTGCCGAGGAGGATCACCACGCCGAGCGCGCGGCCCAGCTTGATGGCTCGTTCGAGGGTCTCGCCGGCGGTCTTGCCCCATCGGGATGTGAACAGTTCCTGTGCTTCGTCGATGAACACCACCAGCGGGTGCAGTCCCGAGCCCTTCAGCGAGGCCAGCTTCGGCGTGACCTTGCCTTCCGGGGCCAGGCCCCGGGCGCGGTAGTAGTCGATGCGCTCGGAGCGGCGCTGGCACTCGGCGTAGACCCAGTCGACCATGCCGGCGGCGCGCTCGATCGTGTCGTCATCGAAGCCGTTCCCGTACTCGGTCAGCACCGGCTCAAGGTCGGCGAAGTCACCGACGCCTTTGAGTTCGTAGCCACGCAGTTCGACGCGGGGGTCGAGGGCTGCGGCCAGGACCAGCAGCCGCAGTGCGAACGTCTTCCCGCTGCCGGGTTGGCCGCCGAACAGCCAGTTGCGGAACATCAGCGACACCGTGATCGTGGTCATCCGTGGCGTGGTCGCGAACGCGAACGGCTCGAACACGTCGACCTTGCCGGACCGGATCAGCGGCCATGCGGGCTGGCGCATCTTCGACGCGGGCTCGTGCCCGACCCACAGCGCCAACCGGCCCGTGTGTCCGGCCGCGGGCTCGGGCCAGACCTGGTCAAGCGGCAGCCGAAGCCTCGACGCCAGGCGACCGCGTCGGGCGACGACGTCGGCGGCCTCGACGCCGTAGGGCAGATCGACGACGGCCAGGTGGCCGGGGCCGTCGCGGTGAATCTCCACCGGGAACGAGATTGCACCGGGGTCCTTGGCGACCGCGCTGTTGATGCCGGCCAGGCCGATCGAGGTCAGGGCGCGGCGGACGAGTTCGGCGGTGAGCTTGCGGTAGGTCGGGCCGTTGCTGACGCGGTCGACGATCGGCCGGTCCGCCGGACGGCCGAACCGCGCCAGCCCGACCACCGTGGCCACCATGACCGCCAGGCGGGCCAGGACCGGCCACGGGCCGAACCAGAGCACCGCGTAGGCGACCAGCACGAGCACCGTTCCGACGATCAGGATGGGCCACCGGGTGGTCGACTGACGCTGACGGGCGCGGTCGAGCTGCAACCAGGCGGGTGCGTCGTTGCGCCGGGCCGCGTCCTGGCGCAGTGCCCAGTTGCCTTCCTCCGCGGTCGCCCAGCGCAGTAGCCGGCCGACCAGCCGGAAGAACCCCACCGCCGCGAAGAACACAGCGAGCGCGGCGTACTTCGGGGCGCGCAGCGCGTGGAACCCCGCGACGTAGCCGGCGTGCCTACTCGTCTGGCGGGCGGCGGCGCGGATCGTGGCGCGCGACCGCAGCCAGCCGGGCACCATCGGAGCGCGCACCGGACGCACCGCGCCGGCCGGAATGCCGGTTTCGTCCGGCGGATCGACCGGCGCGCCCAATGCCGCCTGCTCGACCGTGACCGACTCACGGTCAGCCTCGTCATCCGGGTCGTCCTCGGCGCCGATCTCGTCGGGTGCGGTGCGTGGGGCCGGGATCGGCCGGCGGGCGCGGGCCGTGCGCAGGTCGACGACGTCCGCGCCCGGGTCGGGGTTGTCGGCGGAAGTGACGTCGAACGGGTCGAGGTCAGGGGTCAGCCCGTCGGGCTCGGGCATAGCGCCCGGCTCGAACGGGTCCGTTGTCGTCATGATAGGGACGTCCTTCCATCCGGAGGGGCAGGCCGGGGCGCGACGGGCAAGTCTTGGCGGGCTGTACCGCCGCGCCCCGGAACCAACAGAGGATGTGCAGGTCAGGCGGCCACCGGCGCGGCGGCATCAGCCGCGGCCGGCGGGGCAGTTGGGGTGCGAAGCAAGCCCTCGGCGGCCAGGAGCCGGCGGGCTCGGTCCGGGCCGCACGACAGCGCGGACACCATCCGGCCGATCGGCACGGTCCCGTCCGCGTCCCGCGGAACGTCCGCCAGCGCGGCGATCAATTCGGCGTCGGTACGCCGCTTGGTGCCTGGCTTGGCGGACTTACCGGTACGGCGCGACGGCGCCTTACCGGTACCCCTACCGGTACGCACTGCCGCAACGGCGCCGGTGGGGGTCGATGCCGGCGTACCGCCAGCCGTCGACGTCGCCACGGCGGCCGGCGTCGCGGGGATCGTTGACGTGTCGATCGAGGGCACGGCATCCGCCGGAGACTCGGCCGCGGACTCGTCGCCCCCCAGGGTGACGGCATGCGGTCGGGTGGCCTTGGTGAACGCGACCAGCGCGAATGCGACTACCGGCCACACCGCCATGATCTGCATCCACGGGCCAGGGTTGGCGGCCAACCCGGTTGCGGCGGCCAGGTTCGCCGCGCCGGATATCCCGATAGCAGCGATCAACGTCAGGACCGGCGGGAACATCAGCCGCCACCGGCGACCGGTCGCCGGGACGTGGCGGGACCGGTGCCGGATCTCCAGGATCGCCGCGATCGCCATCAACTCACCGGTCGAGGCGATCAGCCAGGCCGCCCAGTCCGGCTGGTGCGCCCAGTGCGCGACGTCATGCACGTGGGCAAACGCGACCGCGAACACCCCCGCGCCCAGCACCACCGGCAGAAACGTGGATACGGCCGGCTCGAACCGGCCTGCCCACCGGCGCCGCGGTCCGCTCGTCGAAGTCATCGGAGTCCGCTCCCTTCAGGCCGAACGGCGACGGGACGACGGAGCAGGAGCCGGCTGGATCGAGTGAGGACCGGCGGCCTCGAACGCCGTGGCCACGGCGGACAGTCGGCGCCGAGCGACCGACAACCGGCGGACGGCTAGCCCGTCGCCGTCGTCGAGAGCGACCGCCGCTTCGGCATCGACAACGGCGATCTCGGCCGCGATCAACGGCCATTCCGCGTCAATCGCGGCCAGGTCGTAGTCGGTGGGCTCCCGGTCGAACGGGTCGGCCTGCTCGGTGTCGTCCGGGAACCAGGAACGGACGTAAGCGACCAGGGACGGGACGACTATCCGCGTCCAGACCGTGACCTCAACGCCGCCGAGAACAGTGTTGATCACGAGCTGAACCCCGTCGTCGCAGGGCCAGGGCTTGACCTTGAACGACGTATCGAGCACCGACATCGCGACCAACAGCCCGTCCAGGCGGGCGCCGTCCTGCTCGACCACGCCGTCGGCGTCCGCACCAAACACAACCTGCGCGTCGACGGTGGCCGGAAAGAACCACGGCGGATCGATGGTCAAGCACACGTCCGCGCGGCCGTTGAGCAGCCGCAGCAGGTCGGCACCGGCCCGAAGGGCGTCCGCTTGGTCGACAGGCGCGGGCTCGTTCGCGGGGTCGGCGGCCGTGGGGGTCCGGTTGAGGGCATGCTTCATACCGGGTCTGACCTCCAAGCAGGTCGGATCAAGGACCCCGGCCGGTGGTGGAGTCACCGCGTCGGGGTCCGCTCGTTCCGGGGCGGTGGAGTCACCCCGGAAACGGAGAAGGCGGCGCCGGTGGCGCCGCCAACCCGCACCTTTAGTATGGGTCGCACCTCAAGTGCTGTCTAGTATTTTCTGTACGGGTCTTCTAGGCGACGACCCCGCATCGGTCCGCCAAGCCGCGTAGGTCCTGGTCAGAGCGCCATCCAGGGTCCTGAAGGAGGTCGCGGACCAGGACGCGGACTTTTGGGTGGTCTCGGATCTGCTCGGGCGCGATGCGCTCAGCCTCCAACAGCGCGGCGATGGCGTCCCCGCGGTCACGGCGTTGGGCGTGCGCGCGTGCCACGTCCACCAGGAAGCGGCCACGCCGTTCCGCGGACAGCCCGGTTGTGTCGACGCGGCCGGCGCGGTCGAGCGCATCGCCAGCGTCACCCAGCTCGACCGCGACCGCGACCGCGTGCAGCGCGACGTTCGCCGGGCCGAACTCGAGATTGAAGTCATTGCGCCCAGCGCCGACGACGTCGGCGAGTGTTTCAGCCTCCCCAATGGCCTGCCACGCCGAGCGCCGGTCACCGCGGCGAGCCTCGACGATCGACCGCACCAGACACAGCGCGCCTAGCGCCGACTGCCCCTCGACTCCCAGCCCTTCCGGGCCGGAGCGCAGCGCGTCCGCGGCCACCGTCGCGGCATGCCGGGCCTGCTGAAGACGACCGGCGCTAAGGAACGTGTGCGCCAGGCGGTGGTGACCGGCGGCCACCAGCCCCAGGTTCCCCGCGCGTTCGGCCGCGAACAGCGCGCGATCCGCCGCAAGCCACGCGACTTCGATGTCACCGACCTTGACGAACAGCTCCGTGACGGCCTGGTAGACGGCAGCCAAGGCCCGAGCAACCGCCGGACGCTGATCGGACGCCGCGGAGCGAACCGCAGACTCCAGTTCACTGATCAGCGGCACGAGCGCCGGGCCAGCGTCGGTGTAGCGCGACGCATGGACCAGCGACCAAGCGTCGTCCGCCCGGTCCTGGGCGTCCCGCGCGGAGGGCACCTCCCCCGTGGCCCCTGCGAACAGCAGTGGCAACGCCGGATGACCCGTCAGGGCAAGGCGAAGCGCGGTCCGCCACGACTCGGCGTCGGGCTCGACCGGCTCGGCCGGCGCGTCTGGCGAAAGATCGGACGCGGGGACGCCGAGTACTTCGGCGACCTGAGCGAGCACCGACAGGCGGTCGACCTTGCGCGTGTTCCGCTCGACCTGCGAAACCCAGCTCTCCGAACGGCCGATCAGCCGGCCAAGCTCGACTTGGGAGAGGCCGCGTCGTTTGCGGTAGAACGCGACCCTTTCGCCGAGTGAAGGGAGCGGATCTGTCATGGCGCACCGGCCGGCATGCCTTTGCCATCGGCAACCGTCACGAACTCAACCCGTGGCGGGCCGGACAGGAACTCCTCACGCGCCGAGAGAAAGGCCCGAACGTGGTCCTGGCGCTCATGCTCGTCGAACGCGGCACGGTCCTGATACACCTCGTAGAAGATCCGGGCGTCAGGATCGCCGTCGACGGTGTGCGTCAGGTAGAGCAGCGTTCCTGGCTCGGATGACACGATGAGCGGCAACGTCCGGGCCACCAGTTGGTCGAACCCTTCGGCCGCACCAGGACGCAGATTGAACCGGACCACCAAGCCGAACATAGATCCTCTTCCCTGTGGATGGACGTCCCGAGTCCAACGATCCTTCCACAGGTCACATTCCCACGACCACCCCGCACTTTTGGTACTGCCCGGCCACGTTGGGTTGATCGATTAGCGAGGCGCGATGGCACCAGGCAGGCCCGCAGGAAGGACCCGGTAGTTCGTGATGCCGCGTAGCTCTATCCACGCAGCGACCGCATACGTGCCTGCGAACGTGCTACGACCTCAATGGGTTCGCCGTCGTCGTTGAGGACCAGGACGCCGACCAGAAGTGGGCGCGGGTCGGGCTCCTCTGACCCGCGGGGCATCTGAGCGCCCAAAGCGCCACGGCCGACGCTCCGTCTCGGTGGCAACGGCGTGCGGCGAGGAACCCCAGGAACGGCGGGAACCTCCGGACTAGTCACGACTCGCGACCGTTCGGGTTGTCTCCATGCACGGGGAGGCGTGGGCAATGGGGTGCGGGGGTGTGGGTGCGCCGCGCCAACCGCTCCAGGTGTCGGGTACGAGAGCGGCGACCACCGCCACGAGCACGTCTCGGTCCGACGCCACGTCATCCGCTGGTCCGTAGGCGAGAATGATCGTGGTGTCGCCGAAGATGCCGACCAGCATCGACCCCTCAGGAAGCGCGGCAACCTGCGCGGCAAGCTCGGCAGCCGTGGAGCCGGGAGCCACCGTGACAGTAGCCACCGGATCGGCGCTCACACCGCCACCGCCGACCGCACCCCACCCAGACCTGCGAGCAGCGCAGGAACCCGAGATTTGTCGGTGATCTCCCAGACCACCCAGGACCGCGACATCCCATCCACGGTGACGATCACCGGATGCGGAACGATCACCACACCGGCTTCCCACGCACACGAAGGCCGGACCCCACACGTGATCACGGCATCCGGCCCGTCCCACAGCCCGCGCTCGTCGACCAGCAGCCGCGCGACCTCCAGCGCCAGCGCACTCGCGGCGGGAGACGCCAACGCAGGGCAGACCGCCAACGCACGCCACTTGCCACTGGCAGCCAGCGACCGCGCAATCGTGTCCGGCCAAAACCGCTTGGCCGCGACGAACCTCGGCACGGGCGACGCATCCACGAGCACACCCGCACGCGCGGGCAACTGCTGCGGCTGCCAGTCCACCGGCACGGGTCCCAACCCGTTGCCGTCCAACTCGATGGTCACCACCGGTCCCTCACCGCCTGTCCCACCTCGACCTGAAGCCCGCATCGCCGCCGGGATCACCAATCGAGAGGCGTGTACTGGACTCCCTGCGGAACTCTCATCCATCGATCGATCCCCTCCCATGTCTTCCATGGGTCCGTCCCGACCCTCGCCGTTCCGGGCGAGGTCCGGTCACCCCGCAACCCCTGATGTCACGGTAGGCGAAAGCACATCTTTTTGACTACCCAGCACTATTTGTGCGACTCGCAGTCCCGACTAGCGTCGCTTAGCCCAATCGAGTCGCTGTGGGTATCTGGCCGCGTCCACTGCCACAGGTCCCGCAGCCCGCCCTCCCAACAGGGCCAGCTGATCGCACCCCTAACGGTCGACCCCTGGGTTTCAGCAGGGTGTTTGTTGGCGGCGTTGGCCTCTCGGCCCGGTTTGCTGGTGAGCGAACCGACACCAACGGCCAAAGCTCTGAGCGCGAGACCGCACCTCGGCTACGATGACGTCCTGATCGCACGCTGAGCGCTCGAAACGTCAAGATCCGACGAATCTCGGCCTCTGGACGCGTTGATCGACGAGGTTAGGGTAGCCGATGCTGATTCGCTTCGAGATGACCAACTATCGCTCCGTTCTGGACCCCGCCGAGCTGTCCATGATCGCCGTCGATCAAGATCGCCCGGAGGCCCGACCAGCCGAGATGCTCGGGGCGAGCCTCCTGCCGGTGGCGGCGGTATTCGGACCGAACGCCTCTGGGAAATCGAACGTTATCGCCGCGTTTGCATGGATCCGAGATGCGGTGCAGAATTCACTTCGTCTATGGGATCACGAGATACCCATTGAATCTTTCGCTTTTGGCGACGGTCCAACGCGACCGTCTCAGTTCATCGTCGAACTTCTTATTCGAGATGTACGATTTGAATACATACTTGAAATTGACCGAGATGTCGTACGTTACGAAGGCCTGTTTCATTATCCCGAGAAGAAGCGCCGTCGAATCTTTGAGCGCGAAGGAAAAGAAATCAAGCTCCAGAGGGGGCTGGGAAGTCTTTCGGGCACTCGGGAGCTTCTAACTGATTCTACCCTTGCGCTGTCAGTAGCTCGTCGCTCGGACGAACCTTTGATCAATGACTTTGCTCGTCAACTAATACGCTGGCAGATCATGGGTCCGGCACACAGAAGGCCGATGTTTCTTGGCTCCGCATTCCGTCCGGCGTCGTATGCGCGGTCAGCTCGCTGGTTCGAAGAGTCGCCTTCGCGGGGGCAGCAGACACTGTTCGATGTTAACTTTCCAGGAAACAATCCAGGCGAGGACCGCGCCCAGGCTCTCGCATTGCTGAAGCTCGCAGACCTCGGAATAGATGACGTCCTTATTGACGAGGAGGAGGCGAAGATCCCGGGTGAGAATCCGCGCGGTTCGAAGCGCCTAAGGCTCGTCCATCGAGCTGCGGATGAACGGATTCCGCTGGACTTTGCTGCAGAGTCCGAGGGCACCAAGACGTGGTTTCAGATAATCGGCCCGGTTCTCACTTCATTGAAGTTCGGCTCGTTGCTTCTCTTCGATGAACTCGACGCGAGTCTTCATCCGACACTCTCTGCGCAGCTGGTGAAACTCTTTCACGAGCCGGCGACAAACCCCCACGGGGCGCAGCTCGTATTCACCACTCATGACACGAACCTACTTAATCACCTCAATCGAGATGAGGTTTGGCTGACGGAGAAGGGTGGATCCGGCGCGACCCGCCTTGGCGCACTCGCAGAGTTTGCGGGTGAGCGGGTGCGAAAGTCTAAGAACCTTGAGAACGCTTATCTAAGCGGTCGGTTTGGCGCGCTTCCTGATGTTGATCAGACCGATCTTCTCCGCACTCTCGGCCTGATCGGATAGGTAAGGATGTCATCGAGGCGCGCAGCATCGAAACCTCTAAAAAGAAAGGTGGGAACTAGACCAGAACTAAGGACCTTCCTGATCTTCTGTGAAGGTAGCACATCCGAGCCAGATTACATTAAGGGCTTGAAAGCCACCTTCGAGGTTGCGCGACGTACGTCGGTCAACATTGTCCTTCATCCCGAGCAAGGTGTTCCGCTAACGCTGGTCAAATTGGCCATACAGGAAAAGAAGAAACTCGAGGCCAAAGGCAACTTGGAGGTCGACCAGTTCTGGTGCATATTTGACGTAGAATGGCCTAAGAAGCACCCTAATCTAGCACAGGCGGTCGAGCTGGCAAACTGCCACGGAATTAGTCTTGCAATCTCTAACCCTTGCTTCGAGCTATGGTTGATCCTCCACTACAAAGATTACACTAAATGTTCTAGTACGGCAGTCGTAGAAAAGATCAGTAAGGCGCTCGATGGGCGATCCGGGAAGAGCATAGACGCGAGTCTATATTTGCCGCACTTCGAGGACGCCATGCGGCGCGCTATGGCTCTTGATTCCAGGCATTCAGGAAACGGCACGAAGTTCCCAAAGGACAACCCCTCGTCGTCAATGCACGCACTTCTCACGGCCCTCCTCCCTGAAAAACCGCGTAGGGTGAGCCCGCCGCGTCGTTCGGCACATTCATAGCGTGGCCGGCATTCGGTCGATCCCGTCGTCGAGCGTTGGGTGTGCTCCCGGGCCAATAGTCTGGAGGTACCGGAACGGCTGGAGGAAGGTCTAATTTGCGGGTTGATTGGACAAGCTCGACCATGCCAGCCTTCCGCACGGAGCGGCCACGATGGTCTCAGTCTTGGTCTCGTTCAGGGTCGTTCAGCGGCGTTCGATACCACGCTGTGGCATCGCCCCGCCTGCATCGCGAACCGCTCTGAAGAATCGCGTACCGAACACCGTGGCACTGAAAAGCGGAAGGTCGGCGGTTCGACCCCGCCCCTGCCCACGCGCTGGATCCCCTTGTTCGACGGCCCTTCGGGACCGTCTTCCCGCAGGCCGCGATGCTGGCCCAGGGGGACGACCCCCTGGAACCCCCGATGTCGAGCTTCGCTCGACCGAGGGGGTTTTCTTCATTTGACGGCAACCCTGACGGCAACGTCCCTCAGCGGAGTTCGTCGTCGAGCTTCCGCAGCGCGTTCCGCTTCTCCTCCAGCGCGGCGTGGGCGTAGATCGTCATCGTGACCTCGATCGCCGAGTGGCCCGCGATGTCCCGGACGATGTGCGGCGGCACGCCGAGGTCGAGCAGCAGCGAGACACAGGTGTGCCGGAGATCATGGAACCGGACGGTGTCCGCCCCGATCTTCTCTCGCAGCGGGTACCAACTCCGGCGGAGGTTGTCCGGTTCGATCGGAGTGCCGATCACGGTCGTGAAGACGTGGCCCGTCTCGACCCATGCGAGTCCGGCCGCCGCCCGCTCCTCGGCCTGGACCTGACGATGGTCGCGGAGCGCATCCGCGGTGAGCCCGAGCAACGGAACCGTGCGCCGGGACTTGTCCGTCTTCGGGTCGACGGCGCGCAGCTCCCCGCCGACTCGCTGAAGGTTCCGCCGAACGGTGAGTGTGCCCGTGTCGAGGTCGACGTCGTCCCATCGGAGGCCGAGCAGCTCGCCACGGCGCAGGCCGAGGAACAGCGCTAGGACGTAGAGCGCGCGAAGCCGATCCCCCTCGGCCGCACGGAGCAGCGCCCGCGCCTGCTCCACAGTCAGTCCGCGGTTCACCTGGTAGGCCGGTCCGGAGAGCTTGACCAGCTTCGCGACATTCCGCCGGATCAGTTCCTCACGGACGGCCGCTTCCAGCGCGTTGCGGAGAACCGCGTGAACCTGCTGACGGAGCCGGACGGACGGGAGCGTTTCGCAGCACTTGCCGACGGCGCAGCACCGGCGCTTCCCCTCCGGCCGCCGCGCGTCCGTGCGGTGCAGGCAGCACAGGCACGTGTGGTCGAGCTTGCGGAGGAACAGCCGAACGTCGGCGCCCGTGAGCTTGTTCAGCCGCTTCTTGCCGAGACCGGGCACCAGGTGGATGCGTACGACGACCTCATACCCCTGGTAGGTCCGCTGCTTCGCAGCCGGCTTCACGACGTGCTCAAGCCAGTAGGTCAGGAACCGCTCGACCGTCCACCCGGTCGCCTCGGCCGGAACGCCCTGGTCCGAGGCCGCCTTCAGCTCCGTGAGCTTCTGCCGAACCTCCGCGTCCGTCTTGCCGTACACGCGACGCCGCTGGTACGTCCCGTTCGGGAGCAGCACGTACGCCGCGCCTTCCCAGCGCCCGTCCTTGCGCTGGTAGATCGTTCCTTCGCCGTTGATGCGCTTTGACATCGGTGGTCGTCCTCCAGAGATTGGTTGCCGGGCTGATGCCGTGGTCCGTTTCTCTGGCGCAGAGAGGGTCCGTCGGGGAGCCGCCCGCGTCCAGGGCGCGCTTCGCGCGTCGCAAGCGATCGGCCTCCGGCCGACCCTGGACACGACCAACTCCCCGACGGCTTCAGGCGCCACCAGAGAAACGGAAAAGAAATGGGGGGCGGGGGGTACCGCCGTGGATCAGTTCGCCGCCGCGCCGGCCGGAACCAGCGGCGACGCAGGCACGAGCGGCGTGCCAGCTGGGGCAGGCGGCCCGGCGGGGTTGACCCGGAAGACGAGGACCGCTTCCACGTCGTTGAAGTGCTCGGTGAACACCGCGCCGGGCGGGAGGAACGCGAGCGCGGCGACGATGTCCTCCACGCCCGCGCCGGGGTGGATCGTCACCTCACACTCGCCGCTGGACGCGACGTAGACCAGGACGAGGGCCGGGCCGGTTTCGGGGGTCCGCCACGGGGTGGCGTCGTCGAACGAGAAGATGCCCATAGGGCTTCGCTCCTTGTGCAAGCAAGGGGTGGGGTCTCAGGTCCCGGCGTGGTGTTCCAGCACCCGCCGGGACCGCCTTCGCGTGGCGATCCGTGTTACTCAGGTTCAAGGCGTCGGCCGCGGGGGGCGCCCGCGCCGCCCTCCACCGAGGCAAGGTGGTCCGCGCGCCCGTTCGCATATCGACGTGTTCATGCCGCCGCGCCATCCTGCGAGCCACGCAGCCGCCCGACGTAGGCAACCAGGGCCTCATGGGGAATGCGCCGCGCGCGGCCGATGCAGATGGACTCCAGCTCGCCCGAGGCAAGGAGTTCATAGACAGTGGACCGGCCGAGGCCGAGGAGTTCGGCCGCCTCTGCCGGGGTGAACAGGAGCTTGGTCACGGTCTCCTCCTGGTCGGGGCACGTGTCGAAGTGCAGGTCAGGCCGCATTGGGCACCCCGCTCCCGGGAGGGCCAGTGGCAACCGCCGGGCGATCGAGTTGGCCGCGCCATCGCTGCCGGTTCGCGACCGCGTGAAGGATCAGGTGTTCTCGGCGAGGAGCATCCGGGTCGCCGGGACGCACGAGTTCCCAGGCCACCCGCGATGCGTCCGCCGCGCCATCTCCGGCCCGCTGGTCCGCCGGGCTGTGTGGATCGGCCTGCTTGCCAAGCGCTTGCAACTGTTCGCGGACGAAGTCGATCCGGTCCGCTTTGTGGTCGCCGAGGGTCTTGCCGGACCACTTGCGGGACACCAGAACGCGCCGGCCGCCGAAGCCGAGGGTCTCGCGCCGATGGGTCTTGCCCTTGCACCGTCCGGGGACGAGGCCGGGTCGGGCGTTCTTCGGGGCGATCCCGTGGAGGAGCCAGTTGGCGCAGGTGGGCGAGCAGGGTTCGTAGCGCAGTGCCGCCGCCAACCGGTCGACGTGCGCCCGCTGGCGGTCCGTGTCGATCGCGTGGCATCCGTCCAATGACTTGGTCAGGTACTTGGTCAAGTAACCGATCAGCTTCCCGGCCGTAGCCGAGTTCGCGGTGACGCCGTCCGCACGGATCTGCGGTCCGAACCGCACGACGTGGGCCGGTTCGTCGTCCGGGCCGATCGCGTCGAGCGCCTCATCCCACGAGACCAGCTCCGCCCCGGTCGTCGGGTCGACGTAGGCGCCGGCCTGCTCGTCCCACGTGGGCACGTCCGGGCCGTCCGGCGCGTACACCGGCGCGTCTGTGGATGGCCACCACACCTGGTGATACGTCGCGGCCGCCACCTGTCGGAGCACGATGCGGGGAACGGTTCCGCGGAACGCGGCATGCAGATGCGGCGCGAGCCGCCGCTGTGGTTCCAGGACCGCGAAGTACTGGACGTCCCAGCCGACCGCGCGGCGCAGGTTCTGCCAGAACCGATCCACCAGCTTCGGGAAGTGGATCGCGTCCCGCGCCGCCCGCCGATAGTCATACGAGCCCGGATCTACCGGCGTGCCATCGGCCAGGACCCGGCCGTACGTGTCGCAAGTCAGCGTCAGGAACATCGACGGCCGCCAGGCCGTGCCATCCGGAGCGGTGTAGGTCCGGCCGACGGTCCGCTTGTCGACGGGCAGCCGAGGCAGGTCCGCGGCATCCTGGCGCCGCCGCGTCGAACGGGTCCGCCGAGGCCGTTCCCGGTTGTCCGACGCTGCTTTGCCGCGTACGCCGAGGTCGGCGAGGGCTTCGTCGACATGGCCGATCACGGTGTCGACGTCGGCCACGCCGTCCCTGTCGCCGGCCTGCTCCGCTTCCTTGCGGAGGGCTTCGAGGTCGGCACGCAGCCGGCCGAGATCCTTGGCTTCGTCCGACGGCGGGTCGGGTGGCGGCAATGGTTCGTCGTCGAGGTGCCATCCGCTCTTGCACTGCGCCATCCGCAGCCGACGCGCCCGCTCCGCGCACGGCGGGCACTTGGACGCCAGCGTGGCCCCGCAGGGTGCGGGGACGATCGTGGTCTCGCCGGTGTCGAGGTCGACGCGGCGCAGCGCCACCGGCCGGATGCAGACGCCTTCCTCGACGGCGACTGCTTCCACGACCTGCCGAGCGAGCGGCTGGCGCATCCGGGCCAGCCGGGAGCCAGACCGCGGTTCCCCGACGGCCGGGTCGAGGTCGGCGTCGTCCTGGTCCTCGGCGGTCACCGGTCGCCCCATGGGTCGCCGTACTCAGTGAGGTCAGGGACCCAGCCGTCCGCCCGACCGCGAGCGGTACGGCGCCGTCCGCCCGTCTGGTGCTGCCATGGCCATGCCAGCCGCCGACGCCGGACCGGCGGGTCCAGGCCGAGGACATCCCCGAAGCCACGTTCGCGGAGGATCTCCACCACGTCCGGCCAGACAGCGGGCGCCGGCAGCTCGAGCCGCGGCGGCACCGCCGGCAGCGCGGGAACCGACCCGGCGGCCGGAATTCGGTACCGGTCGACGGTCCGGCGGATCTCCGCATCGTCCGGGAAGGACGCCCGGACGCGGACCGGTTCGCCGCCGCCGTCCTCGGCGACATAGCCCGTGCCCTGCTGACCGGGCGGGATGTCCTCACAGCGCGCGCCCTTGTTGTGGGCGCCATCGCCGAGGACGAGGTCGACCTGGTCGGCCTCCACCAGGCGCAGCGCCACCCGCACCGGGAACAGGTCGCGGAACGGCAACGTCTCCTTGCGCGGATCCTGCACCGCAGCCACGACCACCACCCCGGGCGCACGGCCCTGGGACAGCAACAGCGGCAGCGACGCGGACAGCCGCCGCTTCAGATCCCGATCGGTCACGTAGGCGGTCAATGCGGCGACTTCGTCGACGACGACCACGATCAGCGGATCGCCCACGGTCGGCACGTGCAGCCGCGACACGCCCCGCAGCCCGTCCGCACGCGACTGCATCCGCGCCACCGCGTCGTCGAGGAGATCAGCAATCGAGGGAAGGTCGTACGCGAACCGGGCGAACATCGGCGCCCCCGCCGCCATCTCCATCCCACCCTTCGGGTCACACACCCACAGCTCGGCGAGCCCGGCGGACACGGCCGGGCCGAGCGCGCGGATCAGCGACCACAGCACCGAGCCCTTCCCCGACCCGGTAGCGCCGGCCACCAGGACATGCGAGCCCCGCAGCGGCAGCAGCCACGGCGCGCCATCCTCACGGCGACCGAGGGGCAGGTTCCCCAGGTGGTCCGGCGCGTCCGGGCCGTCGACCGGCGCCGGGGGCACGACGGTGTCCAGCGGGTCGCGGCGGTAGAAGTCGACCCAGACGAACCCGACCCGCTCCGCACGGACGCGGCAGGCCCGCGCCCGGTAGATGTGCCGCAGCGCCTCGGCCTGCTCCGCCCACAGCTCCGGCGTCTGGCCCGGGAGCAACTCCACCCGCAGCGACTCCACCGCCGCCGACGCGCGGAAGCCGCGGATACGAGGGAAGTACTCGTCGAACGTCACCCGCTCCGCGTTCGATGCCGGGATCTGGATCGCCAGGCCGCAATGCACCGTCGCCGCCCGCCACCGACGGCGGTAGACGGCCACGAGCCGGACCCGTCCCCAGATCCACCGGGCCGCCCGGTCGAACGAGCAGCGATGCACCAGCCGCCAGACGACGGCGACCAGCAGCACTCCGCCGGCCAGCACCGCCAGGCCGAGGAGACCCGTGCTCCGATAGAAGGCGGTCAGGATCACCAGGACGGCGACCGTGAACGGGTGCCGCACGAGCAGCAGCACGAACCGGCCGCACAGCCGGGCCGTCAGGCCGACGAGCACCATCCACAGCGGCACGCGGATCGTGTCGTGCCGCGCGGGCAGTGAGGGGATGCGGCGGTCCCCGTTGATTCTGGGCATGACGAATACCACCCGTTTCACGGCAGGGCATAGCCAGGGCAAGGAAACGTGAAAGAAAGGCGACGCAGGTCCCAGGACGCCGGCGCCGAGAGAACCGGCGCCCGGGAAACCCGCGAGAAAACGCGGCTATCAGGCCACGTGCGAGACCGGCGGAACCGCCGCCGAAGCCGGGCCGTCGATCTCGCCGGCCGGGGTGACGCCGTTGGTCGTGGCGAACCGCTCGCAGTCCTCGGCGAACCGCGCGGCAGCCGCCGCCAGTTCCCGCGCGAACCGCATCGGCGCCTCGCCGAGGTCGTTGTTCGGGACGGTGATCGTTACTTCGACCGGCAGTGCCGACAGGACCAGGATCGGGGACTGATCCGGGTAGCGGTGCAGATGGATGGTGGCCCCGCCCCCCGCCGCGAAGTGCGCTGCAAGCCGCGTCATCGACGACACGCTGGTGCCGCTCACGCCGCCACCGCCGAACCACGCCGAGCAGGCAGCGCCGACGCCGGCCGCATGCCGGAGGCCCGCAGCGCGAACATCTGCCGCGGACGCGAACCGTTCGTGTCCACCCACGGAATCACCAGCACCCCGACCAGCTCCACCGGCCGAAACGGCGTGCCAGGGATCGGGTCGGGCGGCACCGGCGCCACCTCCGCCGCGATCTTGACCTTCAGTTCCGCCGACCGCGCCGCCGGGTCCGCATCCATGACCCGCACGACCCAAAGGCGAACGCCGGTCTCCTTGTCGAGTTCCTGCGGGTCGGGCGCACCGGCCCGCATCTTCTCGAAGTCGTTCGACGGCTCCACGCCCAGCACGTAGGCACCGTTCGGGAACACGTCTCCGAACGCCACCGGAATCCTGCGAGGAATCGCCACGACGCCACCTCCTACCCTGCATCCCGGACCATCCGGGCCACTTCGGGTATGAGGTAAACGATGCGCGCGCTATGAACCGCTCGCCAACCTGTTATGCGCCTGTGTATGACGCCATGGTATAAACCGTGATGTTGTTTGCTTACTCGCTAAAAGGCGAGTTGGATCGCGCCATGGGGACGACCGACAACGTACCGGCCAGGCCACACACCGCCCGCGGACCGGCCGACGGCGAGGACTGGGCCGCCGTCGCCGACGCGCTCAACCGACGCATGGCCGCCCGTCGGATCGGTCAGCAGCAGCTCGCCGACGCATCTACCGTGTCCGTCTCCACCGTCCGCGCTCTCCAACGCGGCGCGAGCGGCCGCCGCGTGCAGAACGCCACCCTCACCGCGATCTGCCGCGCCCTCGACTGGCCCGACGACCACCTGTTGCGCGTCCTGCTCGGCGAGCCCGCCGCCGACGAGCCGATGCCCGCCGACGTGGCCGCGCAGATCCTCGCCGCCGTCCTGCGCATCGAGCACCATGTCGAGGACATCGCCCGCCGCCTCACCCCGGCGTAGCCCTGTCGAGCCCAAAGCGACAGTCTGTCGGTCATGTCCAAGAGCCGAGACGGCTCCGAGGTCTGGCAGCTTCGGAGTCGTGGAGAAGTCGTTGCCCGCATCCACGTGCAGGCCAGTGACTTTCCCTGGCTGGTGGGCCGGTTTGATCCAGAGCCGGGTTTCGCGGACCTGAAGCCGCTGTTCGACCACGAGGTCGCGCTGGTGGACTCGGGTAACGACATGGACTACGACGCTTGGGAAGCGGTTCAGCACCAGATCGATCAGCTGACGAGCCTGATCAAACCGGACGGTCGGCAGGTCACCGACTTCGTGCTGCACATCCGGGGCGACGAGGCGTCGTTCCGCTGGCTCGACGAACTGCCAGCCGAATAGAGCAGCCCACGACGGCCAGGCGGCGCCAACGGCAAGGGCCGGACCCGCGGACATCTGCCCGCCAAGCCCGGCCCGTCAGCCGTTCGGGGTCGGTGCCCTACGGCGTAACCGGCACGCCCCGCGGGTCGGCTATCCCGGTCAGCGCGCGTCGCATCGCGGCGAGCGCATCCGCCTGTCCGGCGGCGAAGGCCGTCTGCTCGGCCGGAGTCATGAACCGTTCCCCAGCCGACAGCCCATCGGGACCGACCGGGCCGACGAGCATCCCGCCGTGTTCCATGACCTGGTCCACCAGCGCGCCGAGCAGGTCCCGCCGCGAGGGTGCCTGCTGTGCCGGCCGGTAGACGAGGACCAGGTCGACGTCGCCGAACGCCTCCGAGAACGCAAGCCCAGCCGGAAGCCGTGCGATCTGCTCGTACAACTCGGCCAGGTCCGAGCCCGACCCAACCACGAGCGCCCAGTCGTCCCCCGCCCACGGCGCGGCCACCACGCCGTGTGGTGCCTCTCGCGACACCGCCAGCCCGTTCCCGGCCGTCAGACCGTCTACCTGCTCGTGTGCCATCCGTCGCCCTCCAAGCTCCGATCACCGGTCATGTCGGCCCTGCCGCACCGGGCGCCATGGCCGCGCGGCGGGGTTGACCGGACCCTTTCTGCGACGAAGGCACATCGGAAAGGGCCACGCGCGTATACGAAGGGTGTCTACACTTCCGCATAACGCCACCACTTACACAACAGGGAAATGGCGACAGCACGGAAGGCACGCGCACATGACCCCACGCAGCCCCCGCCCCGTCACCCCGTCCGGCTTCTGGCAGCGCGCCGACGTGACGCAGGCCCTGGCCAGCAGGGATATCGGCGCCTTCCTAAAGGTCTACCAGCAGTGGACCGGCGCGACCCAGACCCAGATCGCGACCGCGTGCGAGGTCCCCCAGTCGCACATCTCCCACATCCTTCGGGGCAAGCGCCAGGTAACCAGCCTGGATATGTACGAGCGGTTCGCGCGCGGTCTGGACATCCCCCGCGCCCTGCTCGGACTCGCCGAGGAGGCCTCCGCCCCGGAGACATCGGCGGTGGCCGAGCGCACCGGGCCGGACCGGCGGGCCGTCCTCGCCGCGACCGCCGCGACCGCGGCCGCCAGCATGGTCCTGGCCGCCGACGACGAGTTGGACGAGGTCACCCGCCGCATGCAGCACTTCGCCGCGTCGAACGTCGACGAGGCCGCGGTCGAGCAGCTGAACGTGAACGTGGACCTGATCGGCTGCCGCTACGAGGGGTCCGACGCGGCGGCCGTCTACCCGACCGCGCTTCGCCAGCGCCGCTACGTGGCCGAGCTGATGAGCGGCCACCAGCACCCGCGCTACCGCGGCGAGCTGTACGTCGTGGCCGGCAAGCTGTCCGGCCTACTCGGCTATCTCGCGTTCGACCTTGGCAACGAGATTCTTGCCCGCGCCTACTGCAACGAGGCGATGAGCCTCGCTCAGGCCGCCGGCCATCGCGACCTTGCCGCCTGGGTGCGCGGCACCCAGAGCTTCATCGCCTACTACGCCAGCCGCTACAAGCAGGCACTCGACTACGCCCGCGACGGCCAGCGCTACGCCGCCGGCGGCCCCGCCTCCATCCGTCTGGCGATCAGCGGCGAAGCCCGCACACTGGGCAAGCTCGGCGACCGTCGCGGAGTCGACGACGCCGTAGACCGCGCACTCGCGGCCCACGCCCAGGCAGACCACGTCGACCCAGTCGGCTACTTCCTGTCCTTCGAGCCGTTCGGCGCCGCCCGCCTCGCAGGCAACGCGGCGAGTGCCTATCTCGCATTGGGCGCTGTCGACCGCGTCCGCGAGTTCACCGACCAGGCCATCCCCATCTTCGCCCGGTCGAACTCCGCCGCCAGCCACGCCCTGACGCTGGTGGACGCGAGCATGACCTACCTCGTCGGCCGCGACGTCGAGCCCGACCACGCCGGCGCCCTGGTCTCCGAAGCCCTCACCGTCGGCGCCAAGCTCCGGTCGCAGATCGTGGCCCGCCGCGCGCAGGACTTCGTCACCGGCGCCACCCCATGGGCCAACGTCCCCCAGATCGCCGAGGTCGCCGACGCCGTCGCCGCATGGCGTACCCCTGCCGCCTGAACCGAGCCGGCTTCTAACCTGACAAGGTGCCACACGCCCACGAGGACCAGGTCGACGCCGAGGACTGGGAAGCCTTCCAACGCACCGAACGGATGGCCGACCACTGGTGGTGGCGCCCCGGCTGGCGCCCGGACCGCCATTACCTGACGTGGTACGTCGTCTTCGACGACCAAGCCCTCCGCGACCACGTCGCCGAGCATCAGAAGGCCCTCGCCGACCTGGACTACCTCGACCCGGTACCCGCGGACGGCATCCACATGACCGTGCAAGGAGTGGCGTTCGCCGACGAGCTGGACGCCGACGCCGTTGCCCGCATCGGCGCCCAAGCCGACGAGCGCACGGCCGACATCGAGCCGTTCACGCTGACCGTCGGCCCGATCGCCGCCTATCCCGGCGGAACATTCCTCCGGGCCGCGCCCTGGCGCCCGGTCGCTGAGGTCCGCGAGCGCCTCCGCGACGCCATCGCGACCGAACTCGGCACCAACCAGGTCCCCGCAGAGCCGGCACGCTTCAAGCCACACATCAGCGTCAACTACTGCAACGCCGCCCCGCCGGCCACCGAGGTCATCCGCCGACTGGCAGAACTCCGCCAGCTCCCGCCGATCGAGGTCCCGGTCACCAGCGTGAGCCTGCTCGAACTCCGCCGCGAAGGCCACACCTACCGCTGGACCACCCGCCACACGGCCACGTTCACCGGCCCGTAGCGCCTGCGTACTGCCGAATTACTCGTTCTGAGATCAAGGCCGCAGGCGGGGGCCGCGCCGCGCGGCGGCTGCGCGCGGCCCTGGCGGGCCGTGCTCGCCGCGCGCGTCGCAGTCAGCCGGTGCCCGCGGATGGCCCGCGGCTTCGTCTCGTCCCGTTCAGCTGAGAGCGGCTGTGGCGGTGTCCGCTGCACGCCTTGGTCCAGTTCCAGAGCGGATCGGCAGGACGGTTGTCGCTATAAGGACGGTTGGCGCTATGTCGAACGCCGCTAGTATCACGCGCATCGCGTGACGGCCTGTGTGGGGGGATTCGGGATGGCGAATACTGGCTGTCGTCGTCGACGTGGGGCCCTGACCGTCTGATGATCGAGGAAAGGGAGCGGATCGCGGCGGCGCTGCCGGGCTACGAGCTGGGTGCCCGGTTGGGCCGGGGAGCGTTCGGGCTGGTGCTGGCCGGCCGGCACCGAGGGCTGGGCCGCGATGTCGCCATCAAGATCCTTCCGGTTGACCAGGACGAGGCCACCGAGCGCAGCTGGAACGAGGCCCGCGTGCTGGCCTCGTTGGATCACCCGCACATCGTCCGGGTCTATGACGCCGTCGCCGCCGAGGACCTTCATCTGATCGTGATGGAGCTGCTGGCCGGAGGCCCTCTGAAGCTCCGTCGCCAGGACCTGGCAGGCGAGACGGCCTGTGCGGTGGGGCTGGCGGTGGCTGCCGCGTTGTCCTACGCCCACGGGCGGGGAGTGCTGCACCGCGACGTCAAGCCCGCCAACATTCTGTTCGACGCCGACGGCCTGCCCAAGGTCGCCGACTTCGGCATCGCGAAAATCGCCGAGGGGTCGGCGACTACCGCCAGCGCGGTGATCGGCACCCCGGTCTACATGGCTCCCGAGCAGATCCTCGGTGGCCGGCTCAGCGCGGCCACCGACCTCTACGCCCTCGGCGTCATGCTCTACGAACTGCTGACCGGCACCCCGCCCTTCGACCCAGCCCTAGCCGCCCCAGCGCTCATCCACCACCACCTCAACGTCCCACCGCCGCGGCCCACTGGAGTGCCCGCGCCGGTCGCCGCGGTGGTGATGCGCACCCTGGCCAAGGACCCCGCCGACCGCCACCCATCAGCCCACGCCTTCGCCGTGGACCTGGCCCGCGCCGCCACCGACGCCTACGGCCCCGGCTGGACCAGACGCGCCGGCATCGGACTGCGTCTCGACGACGACATCCGCGCCGCCGCCGAGCAGCCCACCACCCCCGCGCCAGCCTCGACGATTCCCGCCACGCTGACCGCACCCGCGGATCTCCGTGAACCGCTCGCCCCTACCCTGCCAGCACCGGACACGGGCCCGGCCACATCACCATCGACAGCGAAATTCACCAAGCTGCCCACGCAGCGAGCCGACCTCCCGCCAGCAGACCCGAGACCGGCAATCCCGTCAACCGTCCGCGAGAAACCCGGTCGGCCGCGAACCCGCCTGAAGCGCCGCCTGGCCCTCGTCTCCGCTGCGGTGCTGCTTGTCATCACCGGCACTGTTCTGGCCTTCACCCTCATCGGACAGGACCCCGGCCACACCGACCGAGTGTGGTCGGTGGCGTTCTCGCCGGACGGGCACACCCTGGCCAGCGGCGGCGATGACGAAGACGGCGACGGCACGGTGCGGCTGTGGGACGTCTCCGACCGCTCGACGCCGCGTTCGCTGGGCTCCCCCCTCACCGGCCACACCAACGGCGTGTGGTCGGTGGCGTTTGCGCCGGATGGGCGCACCTTGGCCAGCGCCAGCGCCGACGGCACGGTGCGGCTGTGGGACGTCTCCGACCGCTCAGCACCCCGCCCGCTGGGCTCCCCCCTCACCGGCCACACCGGCCCTGTGCGTTCGGTGGCGTTTGCGCCGGACGGGCGCACCCTGGCCAGCGGCGGCGGCGGCGACGGCGACGGCGACGGCGACGGCACGGTGCGGCTGTGGGACGTCTCCGACCGCTCAGCACCCCGCCCGCTGGGCTCCCCCCTCACCGGCCACACCGGCCCTGTGTCTTCGGTGGCGTTTGCGCCGGACGGGCGCACCCTGGCCAGCGCCAGCGGCAGCGCCAGCGGCTACGGCACGTTGCGGCTGTGGGACGTCTCCGACCGCTCAGCACCCCGCCCGCTGGGCTCCCCCCTCACCGGCCACACCGGCCCTGTGACTTCGGTGGCGTTTGCGCCGGACGGGCGCACCCTGGCCAGCGCCAGCTATGACAGCACGGTGCGGCTGTGGGACGTCTCCGACCGCACGGCACCCCGCCCGCTGGGCTCTCCCCTCACCGGCCACACTGACGGCGTGCTTTCGGTGGCGTTTTCGCCGGATGGGCGCACCCTGGCCAGCGCCGGCGACGGCGGCGACGACCCCACCGTGCGGCTGTGGGACGTCTCCGACCGCACGGCACCCCGCCCGCTGGGCTCCCCCTCCCCCCTCACCGGCCACCCCAACTACGTGTATTCGGTGGCGTTTTCGCCGGACGGGCACACCCTCGCCAGCGCCGGCTACGACCGCACGGTGCGGCTGTGGAAAATCGGCTGACCAGAGACGACCCGCCGGTCAGAGGGGCCTCTGGGCAGCCACGGTGGCAGCCAAGCCAGCGGACAGCGGTAGATTCGTGCGGACCATTGGCCGCCCGATCAGGTCTGCTGCCTCCCCCTGCGGACCATGAAGGACGACGGCGGACGGAACATTGAGGATCTCATAATCCGCTGGTCCGGGAGGGACGCGAGTCCGCTCGCCTAGCAGCCAACCCGACAGCCGCTCGCCGGCCGCCACAGGCGCCCCGAGGGCCTGCGATCTGACGGCAACCGTGACGGCAACGGGGGTGGACTCCAGTGGACGACCATGGACGGTCCGCGCCCCAGACACAGACGCTGTGGACGCCTGTGGACAGGGGTGGAATCGTCCGCCACACCTGAAAAGCGGAAGGTCGGCGGTTCGACCCCGCCCCTGCCCACCACCTCTGACCAGCTGTTTTGCACAGCAACATAGATCGTTTGGGCACCTTTGTAGATCGTTATGTAGCAACGGGTGTAGCAACGCCGACCGCAGGCAGGCGGCGGACGGTCACCCTCACACCGGCGCTGACCTGCAGAAACGCTCCCAGCAGACCGTCCGCTTCGGGACAACACAGTCGGACCGGACTTCGCCGCCGCGCTACCCGCGCCCGAGGTCGCGCAAATGCCCTGGTCATGCGTCTGCCGCGTGACACCGATCCGGCGCGCTCGCCCCGGAAGCGGACCGATAGAACCCTCGGACCTGCGGATTCCGCACTCACGACCAGCGCGCGGCACGCCTTCGACGGCGGTCGACGGCTGTTGCTACACCGGTAGCTACAGAACAAACGCCGACGACCGCAGAACGCGGCGATGCAGCCGTCTGACCTGCCCCGACGAGCAGCGCGAACCAGCGGACCGTCAGTTTCAACGGCGGACAGTCTGGAGATGTCCTCGCTGCCATGAGCGTCGGTGAGAGCAGTCGTGCCAGTTGCTGCAAGACTGGTCGGTATGTCCGGAGGACGGCCTCTCCCGATCAGCGCGGGTGATGGTCGTGATGTCGGGCCACCCCCTTCCGGCCGAGCGTGCAGTCGAGTGGCACCGGTTTGGGGACGCTGATCGGCTCGGGCAAGGTCGCCGGCTTCTTGTGATCAAAGTCGCTAGCTGCTCACCGCCCGTGCCGCTCGCGTCGGTGGTGCCCATCGACTTGGTCGGCCTGTCGGAGATCGGGGCACGCACGACGCTGGTGCGGGACGTACGCGGCGCGGTTGATGGCCTCCGGCCGAAGCCCGCGCACTCGCCGCCGTTCCCGTCCGGCCGTCCAAACGTGATGCAGCGGCCGTCGTTCCCCCAGGGTGCGGAGCTGATGCCGGCCGTGGCGGATGGTTTCGTGGCTCGTGTCCTCAGGGAGACGGCGGATCAGCATGGTCGGGCGGTCGCACGTCGACGGCTGGCGGAGGCTGACGTGACGCGGCCTGCTGTCGTGTCCTGGCGGCGCCGCTACCAAAACGGAACTAGCCAGCGGTCGGCGCGGAACTGACGGCTGGCACGCCGTCCCCCCAGTCCACCGGTTGGCGAGGGGCCTCCTCGACGACCTCGTCGCGGCGGCGTATGGCCCAGCTCAGCATCGGCCCGGCCATGATCGAGGTCACGACGGCTATCAGCACGATGGTCGTGTACATCGCGGTCGTCAGGACGCCCAGCTGCACTCCGACGGTGGCGACCACGATCTGCACGACGCCCCGTGCGTTGAGGCCGGCGCCGAGCGCGAGCCCGGTCCAGTGGTCGAGGCCTCCGGCCCGGGCCCCGGCGTAGGCCCCCACGAGCTTGCCGACGACAGCCAGGAGGAGCACCACGACCGCGGCCAATGCCGTAGTCGGGTGCAGCAGCTCGCGCAGGTCCGCTCGAAAGCCGGCGGTCGCGAAGAACAACGGCGCGAAAATACCCAGGACGACGGCCCGCAGCGGCGCGAGCTCGACCGGGCGCAGCTCCCGCCCGGTGCCGAGCACCGTCCCGACCATGAAGGCACCCAGGATCCCCTCCAGACCCATGGCCTGGGTGGCCGCCGCCGCCGCGAAGATCGTCACGAACACGACGGCGAGCGGGCCGTTGCTCCCGCCGTGCTGGCGGGCCCATCGCAGCGGCGCGCCGCCCACCGCCCGACCGAGAACGACGGCGCCCACCACGGTCACGGCGACCCAGCCCACCGTCTTCGCGATGTGGCCGGCGTGCGCGCCGGTCGTCGCCTCCGCCGAGACGATGCCGAGCAGCAGCCAGCCGACCATGTCGTCGACGGTGGCCGCGGCGAGCGTGAGCTGCCCGATCTCGCGGTGAATCACGCCCAGGTCGAGAAGGGTCTTGGCGATGACCGGAATCGCGCTCACGGCCAAGGCGACACCGATGAACAACGCGAACGTCGTCCGGTCGACGCCGTCGGGAACGAGCCGCGCGGGAAGGAAGACTCCCGCGCCGATTCCGAGGCCCAGCGGAACGAGCAGGCCGCCGAGACTGACGGGGACGGTCGCCGTGACCTTGCCGCGCAGGAACCGGGTGTCGATCTCGATACCCGTCAGTCCGACCAGCAGCATCAGGCCGACCTGGCCGACGGCGTCGGTCAGGTTGGCCTGGACGGCGGCGCGGGGGAAAAGCCAGCCGGACAGGCTGGGCGCGGCCGCGCCCAGCAGCGAAGGGCCGAGCACGATGCCGGCCAGGAGCTCGCCGACGACCGCGGGCATGGATATCCGGGTGGCAGCGGCGCCGAGCAGGCGGGCCACCAGCACAAGCAGACCCAGCTGGAGCAGGAAGACAAGCAGCCGGTGGGCCGGAATCGACGCGACGATCGTGGCCGACGCGACGGGCATGCGTTCTCCAGGAATAGTCGCCGCAGCTCGTGGCCGGGCTGACGGCAGACGGGCGGCGAATTGTCGGCGCAGGAGGTGAGCGACCCTGTTTCGGGCCGTCCGTCCTGGCCTGGTGCAGCGTGGCACCCGCGGCTCGAATTACGCTCAAGCGTCCCGCCGGCCGGTGGGAATCGGGGCCGGATGGCCCCGGCTGACGCGAGCCCGCGGCCACCGGAATTCCGGGTCGTGTCGCGGTTCGTCGGACGATGATAGGCCGTCCCTTGAGCGACGCTTGAGCGCCGGCCGCCAACGTGTCGATGTGCCCATCCTGACCGGCGAACCCAGACTCGAGGAGATAGCCGACGGAATTCAGGCCTTCGTGCAGCCGGACGGTGGCTGGTGCCTGAACAACGCCGGCCTGGTGCTTACTCCGAGCGGCAGCATTCTCATCGACACGGCGGCGACCGAAGCGCGGGCCCGACGGCTTCGCGCGTTCACGATGAAGGTGGCTGGCGCGCCACCCGCGCTGCTCGTCAACACGCATGCGCACGGCGACCACACCTTCGGGAACTTCGTTTTTCCTGAAGCGACCGCGGTGGGAAGCGAACGCGCCAGGCGCGAGGCGGCCGACGCGGGGCTCCACCTCACCGGGCTGTGGCCCGAGGTCGGGTGGGGCGCCATCGAGATCGTGCTGCCCGGCGTGACCTTCAGCGACCGCATGACCATCTACCGGGACGGCCTCGAGCTGGAGCTGCGCTCCTTCGGGCCAGCGCACAGCGCCCGTGACACGGTCGTCTGGCTGCCCCGCCAGCGCGTGCTGTTCGCCGGGGATCTGATCATGTCCGGGGTTACGCCGTTCGTCCTGACCGGCTCGGTCACCGGCCTGCGGTCCGCGGTGGTGCGACTGCGGGAGCTCGGTCCGGTCACCGTCGTGCCGGGGCACGGGCCGGTGGGTGGGCCGGAGCTCCTGGACGCGACCGAGCGCTATCTGGACTGGCTGATGGGGCTGGCTCGATCCGGTCTCGACCAGGGCATGACGCCGTTGCGGACCGCCCGGGAGGCAGAGCTCGGCGAGTTCGCCAAGCTGCTCGACCCCGAGCGGCTGGCGCCGAACCTGCACCGGGCGTACGACGAGCTGCGTGGTGGCGGCCCCGGGTCCGCATCGGTCGATCAGCTTCTCACCGAGATGGTGGAACTGCACGGGGGCCTTCCGGTCTGCCAAGCCTGAAACGAAGCAGCCTTTTCGGATCGGCGCCCCATTTCGGCTCCGGAATCCGCGCTCCTGTACGCCCGTCGTCCGCGTCGACGGATGACCAGACGAACATTTTCGGCAGCCCGGGAGGAAAGCACATGAGGTTGATCAAGAGCAGCTCTTCCATGCCCGACGGCGTGGGCGGCCCGTCTCCCGTGACGATGCTGCGAGATCTCTCGCTCGCGTCCGCCGCGCCGGCGGCGTTGCGGGCCGCCATTCGCGTCGGAGTCGCCGACGAGATCGATGAGGCGCCGGTCAGCGTGGAACGGCTCGCCGCCGCACTCGGCGTCGACGCAGGCGTCCTCGTCCGCCTGCTGCGCAATCTGCGGTGCTATGGGGTCTTCGACGAGACCGAGGACGGCATCGTGCACACGCCCGTCTCCAGGCTGCTGCGCAGCGATTCCCCGTCGAGCCTCACCTCGTGGGTGCTGTGGGTCACGGAACCGTGGGCATGGCAGCTCTGGCCCGACCTGGAGCACGCGGTGCGGTCGGGCCACGGCTCCTTCGAGGACACCTACGGGGCCGATTTCTTCACCCACCTTCACAAAGAGTGGCCCGAGTCGACCGAAATCTTCAACCAGTCGCAGACGGAACTGAGCCGGCTGACGTCCGCGGCCCTGGCCGCGTCGTTGGATCTCAGCGATACCAAGACCTTCGCCGACGTCGGCGGCGGACGCGGATACACCCTCGCGACCCTGCTCGAGGCCAATCCGCATCTGCACGGGACGCTCGTCGACCTGCCGGCCGCGGTCGCCCATCCGGATCCGCGGCTGCGCCCGGACGGCAGCCTCGCGTCGCGATCCCGGGTGCTGGAGGGTGACTGCCTTCGGGAGGTCCCGGTCGAGGCGGACGTGTACCTCTTCAAGAGCATCCTCGAGTGGGACGACGAGCGGACCGTGGCCGCGCTCCGCAACGCCGCTCGGGCGGGTCGGCCCGGCAGCCGCGTCCTCGTCGTCACGAATCTCATCGACGACAGCCCCGAGCTCAGGTACGCCACCGGAATAGATCTGCTCTTCCTTCTCAACACGAATGGCAAGCGGCATACGAAGAGCGGAGTGACCGGTCTCGTGGAACGAGCGGGCCTGCGGCTCGAGGGCGTCAGCCCCGCCGGGCAGCTCCTGCACGTGATGGAAGCGACCGTCTCCGGGTGAGAACCGAGGAGCCCACGATGGCCACCGACACGGCCGAGACCCGGCACGCCGCCAACGAGGCGCTCGCGGAGATCCTCTTCTCGCCGGAGGGGAGGCTGGACCCCTACTCGCGGTTCCACCGGCTGAGAGAGGCCGCCCCGGTCCACCACAGCCCCCTGGGGATCTGGCTGCTCACGCGACACGACGACGTCAGCGAAGCACTGCGGAGCAAGCAGATCGGCAAGGATGTACACACGTTCATGGCCGGCCGCTTCAGTGGTGACTGGGAACAGCACCCGGCGCTGCGAAAGCTGGCCTCCACGATGCTGTGGGCGAACCCGCCGGAGCACACCCGCCTGCGTCAGGCGCTCGGCCACGCGCTCACGGTGAAGCGGGTAACGGCCTTCCGCGCTTTCATCGAACGCAGGGTGGACGAGCTGCTCGAGCCCATCGCCCAGGCCGGCGGTGGCGACATCTGCAACGATTTCTGCTTCCCGCTGCCACTGGGTGTCGTAGCCGCTCTCATCGGTATCTCGGACGACGAGGCCCCATTGCTCCGGGAGCCGATCAGGGATTTCCAGCGGACGTTCGAACTGGGCATGACCGCAGCCGAGCTGCACAAGGCCGACCAGGCGGCCGAGTTCCTCGACAGTTATTTCGGGGACCTGGTGGACCGGACGCGCCGACAGCCGGGCGATGATCTGCTCTCGGCGCTGATCGACCCGGCGGACGAGAGCGACCGGTTGACTCGCGACGAACTCGCGCAGATGTGCAACATGATCATCGCCGCCGGCTCCGAGACGACGACCTTCTTCCTTAACAATGGCATTCGCCTCTTCGCCGAGCACCCCGAGCAGGCCGACCTGGTGCGCGCGAACCCGAACCTGGTGAACCAGGCGGTCGAGGAGGTCCTCCGCTTCGACCCGCCCGTCCACATGCTGCCCAGGACGACGGGCGAACCGCTGGACGTCGCCGGGGTGACGATTCCGGCGGGTTCCCGGCTGATGGTGCTGATCGCCGCGGCGAACCGTGACCCGGTGCGCTTCCCGGATCCCGACAGATTCGACGTCACCCGGGCCGGTCAGGCGGCGGTCTCGTTCGGTGCGGGCATGCATTCATGCGCGGGCTCGCGGCTCGCCAAGATGCAGGGAGAGATTGTCTTCTCGACGATCCTCCGCCGGTTCACGCGCATCGAGATAGCGCAGCCGCCGCTCCCTCGGCCGCGCGTGACCCTGCCCCAGGTCGAAGCGCTCCACATTCGGGTTCACAACCGCGGGGACGGGGCGCCATGAGCTCCGGCACCGAGGTGGCCTTCCTGTCCAAGGAATACCTGACGGCCCTGGAGGAGCTGGCGCCGGTCAGCCAGCCGATGCTCCCGCATGTGAACGTCCGGACCCAGTTCCATGCGGTCGAGACCCCCGAGGGGGCCGTCGACTACCACCTCTTGGTCGAACAGGGCGTCATCACCGGGGCGGGCCGTGGGCTCCTGGACCGCAGTGATCTGACGATTACCGCGGACTACCGTGATCTGGTCGACTTTCACGCGGGTGAGCTACACGCGTCGACCGCGTTCCTCACCGGTCAGTTCGCCGTCACCGGCGACAAGGCGAAGCTGCTGGACCTGATGGTCGTCCTGCAAAGCGGGCACTATCACCGGTTCACCGCGGACCTGTGGGACCGGACCATCTGGTGAACAGCCAGTCATCTCGAACGGAAACCAGGAGGTAACTAGTGCACGACCAGTATGACGTCGTCGTCGTGGGCGGCGGGCCGGCTGGCGCCAGCGCCGCCGGGCTTCTTTCCAAGCGTGGCAGGCGCGTCCTCTTGCTGGAGAAGGAAAAGTTCCCGCGCTATCACATCGGGGAGTCGCTGATTCCCGGGGTCATGCCCGTCGTGAGGGAGCTCGGGGCGGCGGAGGCGCTGGCGGACCTGGGCTCCGTCAAGAAGTACGGCATCACACTGATCTGGGGCGGCCAGACCCGGGAGCCATGGAACATTCGTTTCGACGAAATTCCCTCGGACCACCCGGCGAACGAGTTCGGCGAGAAGCCGCACGCGTACGAGGTGAAGCGCGCCGAGTTCGACAACATGTTGCTGACGCACGCCCGCCGGCTCGGCGCGACCGTCGTCGAGGAGGCGACGGTACGGGAGGCGCTCTTCACGGACGGCCGCTGCACGGGCGTTCGTTACAGCCCCAACAGCTCGGGCCAGGCCGTCGAGGTGCACGCCCCGTTCGTCATCGACGCCTCGGGACAGTCGAAGGTCATCGGCAGGAGCCTCGACACCGTCGACTGGCATCCCGACCTCAAGAACCTGGCGGTCTGGACGTACTTTCAGGGCGGAACCCGCTACGAGGGTGAAGAAGCCGGCAACATCACGGTGGAGGCGCACCCGAACGGCTGGCTCTGGATGATTCCCTTCAGCGACGACACCTGCAGTGTCGGGTTCGTCGCGGCGAGCAGCGAGTTCGCCGAGTCGGCCTTGTCGCCGACAGAGATCATGGTCCAGCGCATCGACGAGTCGACGGCGGTCAAGGGGCTGCTCGCCGGCGCGGTGCAGGTGGCCCAGCCGCGCACGGCCAAGGACTGGTCCTACACGTGCAGCAGGCTGAGCGGTCCCGGCTTCCTGCAGACCGGCGACGCCGCGGCGTTCATCGACCCGTTGTTCTCCACGGGAGTGATGCTGGCCATGAAGGGCGGGTCACTGGCGGCCGCCGCGGTCGACAGAATTCTCGACGAGCCGGATTCCGAGGCCAGGCTGCGGAAGGACTACGAGCGGGAGTACCACTCCGTCCTGGACGTGGTCATCTCCTTCGTGCGGTACTTCTACGACAAGAGCAGGGCCGTCGAGGACTATTTCGAGCGCGCCCAGTCGCTCATCGATCCCAAGGAAGAGCGGAAGGCTCGCCAGGATTTCATCCTCCTCGTCTCCGGAATGGCCCGGGCGGTCGAGGGCTGGCGGCTGGACTGATCACACTGTCGAAGAGATTAGGTTGAGCCCGTCATGCGGAAAACCGCGCTGGCCAGCAGACTCGATCCGTTCGCGCCGGACGTCCTGTCGGATCCGTACCCGACGTACGCGCGGCTGCGCGAGGCCGCTCCGGTGGTCTGGCTGCAGCGGTATGGCGTCTGGGCCACCGCCCGCGACAGTGTCGTCCGGGAGGCCCTGCTCGACCACGCGGCGTTCATCTCGTCGGCCGGTACCGGCCTCGCGGACCCGCGCCTGTCGGCCGGGCCCGGCGAGCCCGGATCCGGCGGCGCGTCGACCGCGCGCTCGAGCAGCATGCTGCAGCAGTCCGACCCGCCCGAGCACACCCGGGCGCGCCGTGTGGTCGGTGCCGTCCTCGCGCCGGCCGCGCTGCGCTCGCTGCGCGAGTCATGGGCCGCCACGGCGGACGAGCTGGTGGAGGGCCTGGTCGGCGCGGGTGAGATCGACGGCATCCGGCAGCTCGCGCAGGCGATGCCGCTGCGGGTGTTCGCGGACGCGGTCGGTCTCCCGCGTGAGGGCCGGGCGGAGAACGTGCCGCCCTTCGTCGAGATGGCGTTCAACGCGTTCGGGCCACCGAACGAGCTGGCGACACGGTCCAGAGCCAGGGGAATGGCGGTCGCTCCGTGGATCGTCGCGCGCTGCTTCCCGGAGAACCTCAGCCCGGACGGGTGGGGCGCCCAGATCCACCGGATCGCGCGGCAGGACGGCTTCAGCCGCGAGGAAGCGGCCGTCCTGGTGCGATCGCTCGTGATCGCGGGGATGGACACGACCGTGAAGGGGCTCGGTGCCGCGCTCTGGCTGCTGGCCACCCACCCGGAGCAGTACGAGCGGCTGCGTGCCAGCCCGAGCCTGGCGCGCGCCACCTTCGACGAGGCCGTGCGCCTCGAGTCGCCGATCCAGCTCTTCTTCCGGTGCGTGTCGCGCGATGTCGATCTCGCGGATGTCCAGCTGCGTGCGGACGACCGGATCCTCCTGCTGTTCGGCGCGGCCAATCGAGACCCGCGCCGGTGGGACGACCCGGATCGGTTCGACATTGGCCGCGGCGCCGGTGGACATCTGGGATTCGGGGCCGGTGTGCACGCCTGCGTCGGCCGCGCCATCGCCTACATGCAGGCCGAGGTGGTGCTCACGGCCCTGGTCCGCCGCGCCGCCGCCGTCGAGCTGGTGGGCCGAGCGCGGTGGCGTCCGAACAACGCGCTTCGCGGGCTGGCCGAGCTGCCGCTGCGGCTGTCGCCATACGGGTGAGGACGCCCGGGCAGGCCGCGGCTCGGCTGGTCTTGACCTATAGCCAGCTTTGAGTGCCGCTCCACAACCAGTCACCACAATCGTGGCAGGAACCAAGCCGCGCGGGCTCGCTGCCCGAACCGGACTACTTTCAGGTGCCGCTTTGGCGAGTCAGGCGCAGGAGCTGCGATGCGCATTCTCATGATATCCTCCCCCGTTCCCAGCCATTTCACGCCGATGGTCCCGCTCGCGTGGGCTTTCCGGGCGTCCGGACATGACGTCCTGGTCGCCGGGCAACCTGACGTGATGGCGGCCGTGTGCTCCGCCGGGCTCATCGGCGTGCGTATCGGCGAGCCATTCGGCTACGCGGCCTGGATGCGCGGTGTCACCGGGGACAAAAGGCCGGTCGAGACGATGCCCCGGCCCGGTGTGGCCGGCCGGTCGGAGAACATCGGCGAGATATGGGCCATACACGCCAGGAACACGATGGCCCAGTATCTGGAGTTCGCCCGGGAGTTCCGCCCGGACCTGATCGTGGCCGATCAGGTCGAATACGGCGCCCTCATCGTCGCCGCGGTGCTGGGCGTGCCCTCCGTCCACCACCGCTGGAGCGTCGACCCGTTGTCGGACCCGTACCTGCGCCACATGCGAGCGGCCCTCGCACCGCTGGCCGCCAAGGTGGGTCTGCGGGAGTTCCCCGGTCCCACGGTGACGCTGGACCCCTGCCCGCCCACGCTCCAGGTCCCGTCGGCGACGGCGGGGACGCCGATCCGGTACGTGCCGTTCAACGGCCCGGGAGAACTGCCAGCCCGCGCGGTCCGGGCGACCGCAGGTCGCACGGTCATGATCTCGCTCGGTAGGAACACGCTGGCCCTCAATGGCGTCCCGCACCTGAATCTGATGCTGCGGACCTTCGCCGCCCTTCCAGACGTCACGGTAATCGCGACGGTGGACCAGGAATTCCAGGCCGTCATCGAGGCTCCGCCGAACGTGCGCGTCATCGAGCCCACCCCGCTGGAGCTCGTTCTCGGGGAATGCGACGTGCTGGTGCACCACGGTGGCGCCGGCTCGTCCCTGACCGCGACGCTCCTCGGTCTGCCCCAGCTCGTGCTTCCGCAGTTTCCCAGCTCGTTCGCGACGGGGGAACGGCTGCAGGCACTCGGTGCCGGGATCACGATCGACGGCGCGACGGAACAGAGCGACCCGGCCGCCCTTTCCGCGGCGCTGGGATCCCTGCTGGACGACTCCGGCCAACGGAGAGCGGCGGAGAAGCTGCGTCACGAGATGGAGTCGATGCCCTCCCCGGCAACGGTCGCCGCCGAGCTGATTCGCCGGGTCCAGCAGTGAGCGGCGGAACGCGACTATCCGGAGCGCCAAGGCGAGGAGCAGCGATGAACGCACCGGTCGGCCCCGGCGTTCCGGCCGGTGGCGGCAGGATGGAACAGCTCGAGGTGGAGGGTGTGTGGCGTTTCCTCCCCAACGTCCTGAAGGATGACCGCGGGGAGTTCACCGAGTGGTTCCGATCGGAACCGTTCGCCCTCAATGTTGGGCACTGGCTCGCGCTCGGCCAGGCGAATCTCTCGGTGTCGCGGGCCGGCGTGGTTCGGGGTATCCATTTCGCCGATGTGCCTCCTGGCCAGGCGAAATGGGTCTGCTGCGTACGGGGCGCGGCACTCGACGTGGCCGTCGACGTGCGATTGGGCTCGCCGACCTTCGGCCGCTGGACCGCTAACCGCATCGACCCCGACCGACGGCAGGTGATCTATCTGCCGGAAGGAGTGGGACACGCGTTCATGGCGCTCGACGATGACACCACCGTCGTGTACCTGTGTTCGCAGCCCTATGACGGCGCCCGGGAACGGGCCGTCTCACCCGTCGACCCCGAGATAGGAATCGAGTGGCCGACGGACCGCCCGATAGTCCTTTCCCCCAAGGACACGCACGCTCCAAACCTGAAGGAAGCCGCGGAGCGCGGAATCCTGCCCTCGTATGAGGCATGTCGCAGGTACGCGAAGGAGCTGACCTGACGATGAGCCTCCTGCGTGTCGGGGTGATGGGCTGTGCCGAGATCGCCCAGCGCCGGCTGCTGCCCGCCCTGTCGGCCTCGCCCGAGGTCCAGGTCACCGCCGTCGCGAGCCGCGACCCGGCGCGGGCCGGCGACGTGGCCCGACGGTTCGGCGCCGAGCCCGTGGTCGGCTATTCAGCGCTGCTGGAGCGTGCCGACGTCGACGCTGTGTACGTGCCGCTGCCCGTCGCGTTGCACGCCACCTGGGTGGAGGCGGCGCTCGGCGCCGGCAAGCACGTCCTGGCCGAGAAGCCCCTGACGACCTGCCGCGCCGACACGGAGCGGCTTCTCGCCGCCGCCCGGACCGCGGGGCGAGCGCTGGTCGAGAACGTGATGTTCGTGCATCACCCTCAGCACGCGGCGGTGGGGCGGCTGGTGCGTGAGGGCGCGATCGGCGAGCTGCGCTCGTTTCACGCGACCTTCACCGTGCCGCGGCGCCCAGCGGGTGACATTCGCTATTCGGCCGATCTCGGCGGCGGAGCGCTGTGGGACGCAGCCCTCTACCCGCTGCGGGCGGCCCTGTACTTCCTCGGCGACGAGCTCGAGGTGGTGGGGTCGGCCAGCACCCATGCCGCGTGGACGGACGTCGACCTCGGTGGTGCCGCGCTGCTGCTCACGCCCGGCGGGGTCAGCGCGCAGCTCAGCTTCGGCCTCGACCACGCCTATCGATCCCGCTACGAACTGTGCGGAAGCGAGGGGCTCCTCGCGGTGGAGCCCGCGTTCGCCCCGGCTGCCGCGCACGTTCCGCGCCTGCTCCTCGAACGGTCGAACCACCGGGAGACCATCGTGCTGCCGGCGGCCGACCAGGTGCGCCTGGCCGTCGACGCCTTCGCGCTGGCCGCCGCGCGAGCGGCCCCTCCCGACCCGGCGCCGCTGCGCGTGGCGGCCCTGCTGGATGAGCTGCGGACCCGGGCGCGACTCGCGGGAGACGGATCGCCGGCCCTTGCGGGCCTCCCCGGCCTGCGCCACCGGGACAGCTGACCCTCGGAGATCTCACAGGAAAGTGAGCGCGATGCCCACCTCGGCACCCCCCTCCCAGACTCTGGCGGGCCTGCCCGCCCTCGGCCGCGAGGACGCGAACCTGCCCGCCCGGTTGGCGCGGTCGGCCGCCGAGCCAGGCGCGGCGACCGAGGCCCGCGCCGCCGATGTCCTACGCTGGCTGCTCGCACGCCACGAGGCGAACTCCTTCCGCGTGACCCCGATCCCGTTCCAGCGGCTGGGCCAGTGGTCCTTCGATCCGGACACCGGGAACCTCGGCCACCGCAGCGGCCGCTTCTTCACCGTCGAAGGTCTCGACGTCTCGGTGCCGGACGGGCTGGTCCCGCGCTGGCAGCAGCCGATCATCAGGCAGCCGGAGACGGGCATCCTGGGCCTGCTGGCGCAGGAACGCGACGGCGCGCTGCGTTTCCTGATGCAGTCCAAGATGGAGCCCGGCAATCCCAACCTGGTTCAGCTGTCGCCGACGGTCCAGGCCACGCGCAGCAACTACACCGCCGTGCACAAGGGCGCGCGGGTCCGGTATCTGGAGTACTTCGTCGACCCGCGCCGGGGGCAGGTCCTCGCCGACGTCCTCCAGTCGGAGCACGGCTCGTGGTTCTACCAGAAGCAGAACCGGAACATGATCGTGGAGACGCAGGAGGACGTCGAGCCCCACGAGGACTTCCGGTGGCTGACGCTGGGCGAGATCGGTGCCCTGCTGCGCCGGGACCTGGTGGTCAACATGGACGCCCGCACCGTACTCGCGTGCGCGCCGGTGAACGAGGACGCGCCGGGCTCCCTGCTCACCGGTACCGAGCTCCTGTCGTGGTTCACCGGAGAACGCACCCGCCATGAGGTCCGAGCCGAGCTGATCCCGCTGGCCGCGGTGAACGGCTGGCAGCACGGCCCGAAGGCCATCGAGCACGTGCTGCGGCGCTACTTCCGTGTCGTCGCCGTCGACGTCGAGGCGGAGAACAGGGAGGTGACCGGGTGGGACCAGCCGTTGTTCGAGCCGTGCCGGACCTCGCTCGCCGCGTTCGTCACCCGACGCCTCGCGGGTGTGCCGCACCTTCTCGCGCATGCCCGGGTCGAGGCCGGCTTCCTGGACACGGTGGAGCTCGGCCCCACGGTTCAGTGCACTCCGGAGAACTACGCCGGAAAGCCGCGGACCGAGCAGCCGGCATATCTGGGTGCCGTGCTGGCGGCGAAACCGTCCGCGATCGTCTATGAGGCCAGGCATTCCGAGGAGGGCGGCCGGTTCCTGAACGCGGTGAGCCGGTATCTGTTCGTCGACGCCGAGAAGGCGGGGGTGCCGGCCGAGCCGCTCGCCGGCTACCAGTGGGTGACGCCGGCTCAGCTCGGCGCGCTCGTCCGCCACGGTCACTACGTCAACGTGCAGGCGCGCACTCTGCTGGCCTGCCTCACCGCCGGAGCCGTCCGGCTCTGACGCGGTTCGAGAGAACCTCGCAGGCACCATTCCGACCAACTGGCCAGTCGACGACGGCGGATGGGACAGGACAACCATGGTTGAGAGCACCCAGCGGGTGGCCCTGGTCACGGGAGCCACCAGCGGTATCGGTCTGGAGATCGCGGCCACGCTGGCCAGGAACGACATGGCTGTCTTCCTGTGCTCGCGCACACCCGAGGCGGTGGCGGCGATCACCAAGGACCTCACGAGCCGGGGACACACCGTCGACGGGTGCGAGTGCGACGTCCGGTCGCCCGAGCAGATCCGCGGGCTCGTGCGCCGGGCGGTGGACCGTTTCGGCCCGGTCGACGTTCTCGTCAACAACGCGGGACGCCCCGGTGGCGGCGCCGTCCCGGAGATCTCCGACGAGCTGTGGCTCGACGTCGTCGACACCAATCTCACGAGCGTCTTCCGCGTGACGAAGGAAGTCCTCACGTCGGGCGGAATGCTCGGACTCGAAACCGGGCGGATCATCAACATCGCCTCGACGGGCGGGAAGCAGGGCGTCGTGCACGCCGCCCCTTACTCCGCGTCCAAGCACGGGGTCGTCGGTTTCACCAAGGCCCTCGGCCTGGAGCTCGCGAAGACCGGTATCACGGTCAACGCGGTGTGCCCGGGCTTCGTCGAGACGCCTATGGCCGAGCGAGTGCGGGAGCACTACTCCGAGATCTGGGGCGTCGACGTGGACGAGACATATGCCCGCATCACCGGGCGCGTGCCGGTCGGCCGTTACGTCGAGCCCGCCGAGGTGGCCGCCATGGTCCAGTACCTGGTCTCGCCGCTCGCGGCCGCGGTGACGGCGCAGGCGCTCAATGTCTGCGGCGGCCTCGGCAACTACTGACACCCCTCGGACCCGGAGAAGCGTCATGACGACCACGCCCGCCCGGCTCGACCTGGGCAGCCTCTACTCGCGCGTGCAGCAGTTCTACGCGGCCCAGATGCAACGGCTCGACGCACGCGACATCGAGAGCTATGCCGACACGTTCACCGAGGACGCCGCGTTCGCGCACACGCCCGGCCGCCCGGCCGCCCGCACCCGGCCGGGCATCGTCGCTGACCTGACGGACTTCCACCGGAAGTTCGAGGGTGACCCCATGCAGCGCCGGCACATGGTCAACATGATCAACCTGGAGCCGCTCGCCGACGGCGGCCTGAGGTCGACCGCCTACTGCCTGGTCGTGAAGATCCGGCCCGGGCAGGACCCGGCCTTCGTGAGCTGCGTCATGCACGACGTGCTCACGGAGGTGGCCGGCGAGCTCCTGACCCGCGAGCGCCAGGTCACGTACGACTGAGCGCCGCGCCGGGCCACCGCGCCCGGTCGCCGGGGGCGGCGGGCGCCGGCCGACCGAAAGATCTGGTGCCGACACAAGGGACAGGCTCCCCGGGAAGGCAGTCGCGACATGGCCGACGAAACGGCGTTCCAGCAGTGGCCACCAGCGGGCGTGGCAGCGCCGCCCGCGACGAGTGACGCGGTGCTCTCGGCGGTGTCCTACTATCTTCCGCGGCTGATGTTCCTGCACTCCCGGTATGCGGCCGAAACCCACTGGGGTGACGTCTTCGCGGTGGCGCGGGACTTTCCCGCCGAGTGCGTCGACGTGCGGTCGCCGCAGTTCTGGGATGAATGGCGGGTGCGGTGGAGTGCTCAGGGCGACCGCTACCAGAAGGTCTCGCGCGACGCGCGCACGGCCGCCGGGCGAGGCCGGGCGCTGCGCGCCGCGGCGGCGTGCTACCACTGGGCCGAGTTCATGGACTTCGGCGACAGGGACCGCAAGCTCGGTCTGCGCTCACGGGTCCGCGACTGTTTCCTGCGCAGCCTGGAGGACAGCCATCTGGACTGTCACCGGGGTGAGCTGACGCTGGCCGAGACCGACCCTTGCAAGATCAATTATTGGTTGTTCCTGCCGCCCGCGCACCGCAGGTCGTCGAGCCCGGTGCCCTGCATCATCATGTCCAACGGGCTGGACTCGATGACCGAGGTGGAGATCCTGGCCCTGGCGGAGACCTACCTCGACCGCGGCATCGCCGCCCTGCTGTTCGACGGGCCAGGCCAGGGAATCAACGTGGGCCAGGTCCCGCTCCGGATCGAGATGGAGACGGTCGTGGAGGCGCTCGTCGCCTGGCTGCGACTGCAGCCGGGCATCGCCCACGACCGGCTCGCCTTCTTCGGCATCAGTTTCGGGGGCTATCTCGCGCTGCGGATGGCCCAGCGGATCGGCTCGTTGTTCAGGTGCGTCGTGAACATCTCCGGAGGCCCGCGGGTCGCCCCCTACGACGGCCTGCCCCGCCGGCTGAGGGACGACTTCCGGTGTGCGTTCACCTGCGGCGAGCCGGTGGACATGCAGGCGATGTTCGACCTGATCGAGCTGGACGTCACCGTCCCGGCCGGCGCCCCGGTCCTGACCATCCACGGCACGCTCGACGACATCTTCCCGGTCGCGGACCTCATGGATCTCGACCGCATCTGGGGCGCCGACCACGAGCTGATCGTGTACGAGGGCGAACGGCACACCTGCCCGAACATGATCACCATTTGGAGCCTGCTGGCCGCGGACTGGGTGGCGGAGCGTCTCGAGACGTCGTGAAAGTCCGCCAGTATCGCGCCGGACAAGCGTGTGGGACGGAGCCGCGAGTGTTGTCTTCAGAGAGCCTCACCGGAGTCTGGCGGCTGACCGCGCATTACTTCCTCGACGCCCAGGGAGCCGTCAGCGAGGGACCGCTCGGGGCCGGGGCCGCCGGCCTGCTCGTCTACGACCCGGACGGGTACGTCTCGGTCGGCCTGATGCGTACCGCCGACGGCACGCGTCAGGCCGACGGTCCGGCCGCGTTCTACCTCGGGTACTCCGGGCGTTGGCGGCCGGCTGGCGGGGCGGTGGTCCACGAGGTGCAGATCAGTTCTCATCCCCACGTCGTCGGCACGACCCAGGTGCGCGAAGCGCACCTGGACGGTGACGACCTGATCCTTCGTGAGCGCCGTGACGAGACCCCCCGGTATCTCGTCCTGCACTGGCGCCGCGCCGGGCGCGAGTAGCGCCCGGATTCCCCTCAACCGCCGTGGGCGGCGGGACTGTCCGCGTGGGCCAGGGTGGCGCGCGAGTTGCCGCGCAGCGCCGCACGGACGTACTCCCGCGCGTCGTCGAGGGTGCTGTCCGGCCCCAGCGCCGACCGGGCCGCCGCGGGATCGATCGCGACCAGGTGCGTGGCCGTCACCTCGACGCCGTCCTCGCGCTGGCTGAAGATCCATTCGCCGCTGTGGCCCAGGAGCATCGCCGGCGCCACGAGCTGCTTGTAGACGATGCTGGAGTTCGGGACGCACACCCGGATCGAGCGCGTGACGTGGGCCGCGCCATCCCCGGTCACGGTCTCCATCTCCATGTGCTGGATGCCCGCCTCGTCCTCGGACAGGTCCACGCGGCCGACGTGCGGCAACCGCCGCGGCCACAGGTCGCTGCGGTAGAGGAAGTCGTAGGCGTCCACGAGCCGGCCGGCGACGACCACCGTGTCGGAGAACCTGTCGACCAGCTCGCCGACCGGATGGCCGAGCTCGGCGACCCGGCCGAGCGCGGCCAGCTCGTCGGTGCTGTTGCGGTCGACCGCCGAGATCATCGGCTGCAGTGCGTCGTTATCCGTGACCGAGAAGGTGTGGTCCAGCACGACCTCCGTCCTCCCGTCCGGGGCCGGGACGAACGACCACGTCCCGGCCATGCCGGCGATTGGCGGATGGCTGCGCTCCTGCTGGAAGGTGACGCGGCGGGCCACCGGGTCGAGGGTCCGCCGGGAGACCCAGGTCTGGACGCGTCCGGCCACCTGCGCCCAGAGCTGGAACCGCTCCTCGTGCTCGGTGCGAAGAAGATGCCGGACGGACACGGTCGGCGAGAACATCACCGGCCAGATCGTCACGTCGGCGACGAGACGGTAGACCTCGTCGGCCGGCGCGGCCACCAGCCGCCGGTGGGTCGTCGTGGTCGCCATCGTCAGGCCTCGATCCGGTGGTTGATCACGTCCAGCATCTCCTGCGGGGTGAGCCCCACGAGGAGCTGGTCGTCGGGGATCGAGACGCCGTGGTCGCGCTTGAGAGTGGCCGCCATCTCGATGAGCACGAGCGAGTCGTATCCGAGCTCCTCGAAGGAGACGTCCTGGAAATCGGTGCCGCTGGCGGCGGACTCGGTCTGGCCGGCGCACTCCAGAAGAATGGCGCGGAGGTCGTCAATGCTCATCGTGATGCCCATGACTGCTCGCTTTCGGCTAGGAGGGAAAGGCTCGGATGACGATGGCCGCGTTGAATCCCCATCGCCCCCTGGCCAGCACGAGGGCGTTTCGCACGCCAGTCCGGCGCGGCTCGCCGAGCACCAGGTCGATTCCGTACTCGCTGGGCACCGAGCCGGTCGCGAACGTCGGGGGGATGACGCCGTCCTGAATGCTCATGAGAGCCGCGACGACGTCGAGAGCCCCGCCCCCGGAGAACAGCCGGCCGGTCAGCGCCTTGGGCGCGGTGACCGGAACGCCGCGTACACCGAACAGTCCTCGCAGCATTTCCGCCTCGGAACGGTCGAGATCCGGCACGCCGGCCGCGTCGGCGAACACCACGTCCACGTCACCCGGCCCGATCCCGGCGTTGGCGAGCGCCCCTTGCGCCGCTCGCCGCAGCGCGGGTGGGCGTCCGGTGCCGGGCGCCGGGTCGAACGTGGCCGCGTAGCCGGCGAGCTCGCCGTACACCCGGGCACCTCGCGCCCGCGCCGCGTCCGCGTCCTCCAGCACACAGATGGCGCCTCCCTCACCGGGCAGATAGCCGGCCGCGCCCGCGTCGAAGGGCCGATAGGCCGTCGTCGGGTTGGGATCGAGGCTGACCCGGCCGCTGGACAGGTGGGAGATCCATCCCCACGGGTCCAGCGCGGAGTCGACGCCGCCGCTGACCACCAGCGCCGCACCACCACGGATCGTCCGCCGGGCATGCCCCAGCGCGTCCAGCCCACCGGCCTGCTCGGCGACGAGGGCGCGCGACGGGCCGCGCATGCCATGCCTGATGGAGATCTGACCGGTGTTCGCGGCGTAGAACCAGGCGAAGGACTCGTACACGCTGACCCGGTCCGGCCCCTGCGACCACAGCTTCCGGAACTCGCGGTGGGTGAACTCGAACCCGCCGGAGGCGTTCGCGGTGACGACACCCATCTGGTAGTCGGTCATTCCCGCGGTGTCCACGTTCGCGTCTTCGAGAGCGTTCTGGGCGGCGATCAGGGCGAGCTGGGTGGACACGTCCGTCTGGGGCCTGAGCCTGGCGGGCACGTGCTCGGCGGGGTCTATGTCGTTCACCAGCCCGGCCAGCCGTGCGGGATAGCCCGACGTGTCGAACCTGTCCAGCTCGGCGATGCCGCTGCGGCCGGAAAGCGTCGCGGCCCAGAACTCCTTGGTTCCGACCCCGTTCGGCGCCACCACGCCCAGCCCGGTGATGACGCTCATGCGGCGGCCACCGGCCTCGGCCGGGTCAGGACCATCGCGCTCTGGAAGCCGCCGAAGCCGCTGCCGACGGTGAGAACGGTGTCGGTGCGGTGGTCACGGGCGTCCTTGGGCACGTAGTCGAGGTCGCATTCCGGGTCGGCGACCTCCAGATTGGCCGTCGGCGGCACTACCTGGTGCTCGATCGCGAGCACGGACGCGGCTATCTCGATCGAGCCGATCGCGCCCAGGGAGTGACCGACCATCGACTTGATCGAGCTGACCGGCACCCGGTACGCGTGCTCGCCGAGACTCCGTTTGAACGCCGCGGTCTCGTGCCGGTCGTTCTGCCTGGTGCCGGATCCGTGGGCGTTGACGTAGTCCACCCCGGCCGGGTCCAGCCTGGCCTCGCCGAGAGCCGCCCGGATCGCCTCAGCCATCTCCCGGCCGTCGGCCTTGAGCCCGGTCATGTGAAAGGCGTTGCATCGGCTGGCGAACCCACCGATCTCCGCGTAGACGTGCGCGCCGCGGCGCTCGGCCGCCTCCAGCTCCTCCAGCACGAACATGGCCGCCCCCTCGGCCAGCACGAAACCGTTGCGGGTGTCGTCGAACGGGCGGGAGGCTCGGGCGGGTTCGTCGTTGTGGTTGCTGGTCGCCTTGATCGCATCGAAGCACGCGACCACGATCGGGGTGATTGGGGTATCCGACGCCCCCGCGATCATGACGTCCGCGCTGCCCTCCCGGATCAGCGCGACGGCATGCCCGACGGCGTCGAGACCGGACGTGCACCCGTCCGACACCATCGCGACCGGCCCCTCCGCCCCGGCCGTCCAGGCGACCTCCGCCGGCATGATGCTCGGGACCAGGTGGTCGAACATGTGTGGCGAGAGATGGTCGGGGGACATCACCCAGCGGCGGCCCGAGTCGGACAGCACCAGGTACTCCTGCTCGAGGCTGGTGGCAGCCGCCACCGCGCTGCCCAGGCTCACCCCGATCCGCTCCGGCGGGATTCCGCCAAGACCGATCCCGCTGTCCGCCACCGCTTCGCGGGCGCAGACGAGAGCGAACTGGGCTGCCCGGTCCATGCGCCGGATCTCGCGGGCGCTCAGGCCCTCCGCCGCGGCGTCGAAGTCCGCCTCCGCGGCGATCTGCGACCGATACGGCGAAGGGTCGAAGAAAGAGATTCTCCGGGTCGCCGTCCGGCCGGCGGACAACAGATCCCAGAAAGCTTTCCTGCCCCTTGCCTGGGGGGCCCGTACCCCCATCCCGGTAATCACGACGCGACGGCTCACGAGCCACCGCCAGACTCGCCGACGCCGTTTTGTTGCATGCTTCTCCTTAGAAGATTGCTGACGGGGGCGGCCATGGTCCTGGAGAACAGGACCGCTCGCGGACGAGGTGACGTGCCGCGTTGCAGCCACGTCGGTCGGGACGCTAATCTCGCGTCCTCAATCCGCGCTCAATCCGCGCTCTACCGAGGGGCAGGACCGTGCCTTGGCGGCGGCGTCCCGGGCGCGCGGCGCCCGTGAGAAGGTCCTGGCCGCGGGTACGCCGGGGTGGCGGACGGCGAGGTCGGAGCCTTTACGAGGTCTGGCGACGCCAGGTCGAGGGGCTGACGCTGTGGGCGCGTTTGAACGCCACGCTGAACGCGAACGCGTCGTGGTACCCGACGTTGCGGGCGATGGTCGCGATGGTGTCGTCCGTCTCGTGGAGCAGGTCCGCCGCGAGCGTCATACGCCAGGCGGTGAGGTAGGCCAGCGGAGCCTGGCCGACATGGTCGGTGAAGCGCGCGGCGAAGGCGGCGCGCGACAGGCCACTTCTCGTGGCCATCTCGGCGACCGTCCAGCGGTGCGCGGGATCGGTGTGCAGGAGGCTCAACGCGCCGCCGATGGCGGGGTCGGCCAACGCGCGGTACCAGGCGGGTGGCGCCGCGCTCGGGCGGGAGCACCAGGCGCGCAGCGCCATCACCAGGACGAGGTCCAGCAACCGGCTGAGGACGGCGTCCTGCCCGGGCTCGTCGCGGGCGGTCTCGCTGGTGAGCAGGTCCAGCGCGGCGCGCGTGCGCGGGCCGGCGGGAACGATGGCCAGCGCGGGGAGCATCTCCAGCAGGCGGTCGCCGACGCCACCGCGCAGCAGGTAGACCCCGCGGATCATGGTGGTGGCCCCTGGCATCCCGTCGCCATAGGTGCGTGGGCCAAGGCTCGCGGGAGCGAAGGCCTCCTCGCCGGTGTCGACGTGGTACTTCCGGCCCTGGCGGATCACGAACTGGGCGGGGGTCGAGGCGCTGTCGGCGATCGTGTGACGGCCTGGGCCGCTGATGAGGGCGATGTCGCCGGCGGCAAGCGGGACCGGCGCGCGGGCCTCGTCGTCGAGCCGGATGACCGCCTGGCCGCCGAGGGTGGCCACGACCGTCAGGGGAGTGGGATCGGCGTAGCTCATCGACCAGGGCGGCCGCTGGATCAGCTGCCGAACCAGCGCGTCGCCGGCGCGTGCACGGTGCAACAGATCACTGAGCACGTCCACGCTGCCAGAGTAGACGATGACAAATGCATCGGCGACGTTCTCCCATGGATCCGCTTGGGGCTGGTGCTGTTGTCTGACGCCATGGATGAGAATCTGATCCTTGGCGGTACGGGCAAGACCGGTCGGCGTGTCGCGCAGCGGCTGCGGGCCGCCGGCATTCCGGTCCGGACCGCGGCGCGCAGCCGCGCCGACGTCGTCTTCGACCTGGGGAACCCCGAGACCTGGGTATCCGCTCTCGAGGGCGTCAGGGGCGTGTATCTCGTCGAGCCCGATCTGGGAGCGGCGAGCGTCGACGGTGCGCGGCGCATCCCCGCCTTCGTGACCGCGGCCGTCGCCGCTGGCGCGCGGCGGCTGGTAATCCTGACCGCCGGTGGCGCGGACTACGACGGTCACCCGCTCAAGCCTGCGGAGACAGCGGTGTGCGGCGCCGGGGTGGGCTGGACGATTCTGCGGCCCACCTGGTTCGCGCAGAACTTCAGTGAGGACTCCTGGCGGCCGGGCATCGTCGCCGGGAGCCTCGTCCTGCCCACCGGAGACGGGCAGACGCCGTTCATCGACGCCGAGGACATCGCCGAGGTGGCCGCCGCCGCTCTCACCCAGGAGCGCCACCACGGGCAGACCTACGCGCTCACGGGGCCTCGCGCGATCAGCTTCGGGGAAGCCGCCGACCTCATCGCGAAGGCGACCGGCCGCGCCGTCCACCACACCGACATCGACCCCGAGGCCTACATCGAGCGCCAGGTCGCCCTCGGCGTCCCACCAGGTGTCGCGCGGATGCTGACCAGCGTGCTGACCGCTATTCGCGACGGCCATGACTCCGCACTCGCCGACGGCGTCGAGCGCGCCCTCGACCGGCCGCCGACACGCTTCGAGGACTACGTCACCCGGACCGCCGCCAGCGGTGGCTGGGACTGACCGGGAGTTGACCGCCCTCTGACGGAAATTCACCGGGATCCGCAACAAAGGCGGTTGAGGCCCGGCGCCACGGCGAGCAAGCTGCTGGAAGGTGAGGGGCATCGGTCACGGGCTTCCTTCGGTTCCCGTGAATCCGCCGCGTTGTAGGCGTTGACGCGAGCAATTGGCCATGCGCCCGCGCCGGGCATCCGTGTCGTGCGAGCTCCAGCTGGCTTGCGGCCACCCGGTGCCGCCCGCCGCTTTCGAATTCCGCTGAAGGAGATGCTGCCGGTGACCGAACCCAAGTACAAGGACCACCTGATCATTCCGCACGAGCCAGAGCAGGAACGCGACTCCCGCGCGCGGCTGACGAAGCTGCTGGCGGAGACGCCCATCCCCTCCGAGTACCTGATCGACAACCTGGCCGTCTACCTGCGCCGCCACCAGCTGAGCGACCTGCTGTCGATGGACGCTCTCTACCGCCGGCTACTCGACGTGCCCGGCGTGATCATGGAGTTCGGCGTCCTGCACGGGCGTCATCTGGCGACCTTCACGACGCTGCGGAGCATCTACGAGCCGTACAACTCGTTGCGCCGGGTGATCGGTTTCGACACCTTCACCGGTTTTCCCGACATCGCCGAGGTCGACCGGGTGAGCCCGAGCGCGGCCGTGGGCCGGTTCGCCATGCCGGCGGACGAGGTCGGGCATCTGCGTGACGTCCTCGCGGCGCACGAGGCGTCCGAGCCATGGGGCTCCACCCGGCGCAGCTTCGTCGTTCAGGGCGACATGCTGGAGACGGTGCCGAAGTATCTCGAGGAGAACCCGGAGACGGTCATCGCGATGGCCTACTTCGACTGCGACCTCTACGCGCCTACCCGGGCCACATTCCAGGCGATCCGTCCGTATCTCACCACCGGCAGCATCATCGCCTTCGACGAGCTGGCGCATCCCAAGTGGCCGGGGGAGACGATCGCGATGCGTGAGCTCATCGGGCTCGACCACGGCCGGCTCCGGCAGATCCCCGGGAGGGAGCCGCCGGTCATCTACTTCGAGTGGGAGAAATGACGCGACGGACTCGCCGGCTGGTCGGCCGGCGGGACTCGGCCCGCACCGTCGACGACGCCGGTGTGGGCCGGGGCGGCCCGCCGGCTGTCTCGCCCCAAGCGGCGGCTACCGGCCGGTGGTCGCCCAGGCGGACTCCACGACAGGGGAGGCACCGATGAGCGGCGCCCACCAGGACTCGTTGTCGCGGTACCAGCCGATGGTCGACCGCATCCCGTCTTCGAAGGAGATCTGGGGCCCCCAGCCGAGCTCGCGGCGCAGTTTGGCGGAGTCGAGCAGGTACCGGCGGTCGTGCGAGGGCCGGTCGGGGACGATCGTCTTCAGCGACGGCGGCAGGCCGAGCTCGGCCAGGATCGTGTCGGCGATGGTTTCGATGTCGGCTTCGACACCGCTACCGACGTGGTAGGTCTCGCCGAGGCGCCCCCGGGTGACGACGGCGTCGATGGCGCGGCAGTGGTCGAGGACGTGGAGCCACTCCCGCCGGTTGCGCGTCGAGGCGTAGAGCGGCAGCGCCTCGCCGCGCAGGGCCCGGGAGATGAACAGTGGGATGACCTTCTCCGGAAACTGGTACGGGCCGTAGTTGTTGGAGCAGTTGGTGATGGTGATGGGCACGCCGTAGGTATGGCCATAGGAGCGCACGACATGGTCGCTACCAGCCTTGGCCGCGTTGTACGGGGTGCGCGGCAGATAGGGCGATTCCTCGGTGAACGCACCGGCGTCGTCAAGGCCCATGTCGCCGTAGACCTCACACGTGGAGATCTGGTGAAAGCGGGCGACGCCGACGCTCCGGACGGCCTCCAGCAGCGTCTGCGTGCCCATGACGTTGGTGGCGAAGAACTCCCCCGGGCGGATGATCGCGAGACTGTTGTGCGACTCCGCCGCGAAGTTGACCACGACGTCGACGCGGTGCCTGCGCAGCGCGTCGGTGACCGCGGCCTGGTCGCGGATATCGGCGTGGACGAAGGAGATTTCCGCGGCGACGTCGGCGAGGTTCTCGCGCCGGCCGGCGTAGGTCAGCGCGTCCAGCGCGACGACGGCGTCGTCCGGGTGGGACTGGACCCAGTAACGAATGAAGTTCGAGCCGATGAAGCCGGCCCCTCCGGTTACCAGCAACGTGGTCATCGATGTTGTCCCCTTGTTCTCGGTGTGGTCGGGCGCCCCGCCGCGCGTCGACGCCCGCTCTGGGCGGCGGGCCGGTCCGTCAGCCCGAGGCCGGCTGATCGAGAGCGTCCCCCGCGCCAGCGCCGAGGCGGAAACCCACCCCGCGCACCGTGACGATCCAGGTGTTCGCACCGAGCTTGTTCCGGAGACTGTTCACATGGGTGTCCACGGTACGGCGGGACCAGGTATCGCCCCAGACCTGGCGCATGAGCCTTCTTCTCGGGACGACGGTGTCGGAATGGGAGGCGAGTAGCCAGAGGAGGTCGAACTCCTTCCGCGTCACCTCGACGGGCCGCCCGGCGACACTTACCTCGCGCAGGTTCGCGTCGATGCGCAGTGACCCATGGGATACAATTTTCGCGCTGGGTTCCGGCGGACGCGCGCGCCGCATGACGGCATCCATGCGAGCCAACAGCTCGTGAAATCCATAGGGCTTCACGACATAGTCGTCCGCCCCCGCCTGCAGACCGAGGATGTGGTCGAGCTCTTCGGCCCGGGAACTGACGGCGATCAGCGGGACGTCGCTTTCGCTCCGGATCGCGCGGCAGACCTCCAGGCCGTCCAGATCGGGAAGCTCGAGATCCAACAGAATTATGTCCGTATCAACATGGGAGGCGATGGCGGCGCTCCCGGTGTCGACCGTCTCGACATCGTACCCTTGCCGGCGAAGCCGTTGAGCCAGCGGCACCTTGTCGTCTGGAGCATTCGCCACGACGAGCACGCTGAACTTTGGCGATACCATCCATGTTCCCTTGTCTGTCACTGAGCTCGCAGGTCATGTCGATATTCGCGTGAGGCAGGTCCCGATCTGGTCATGCTGTCATGGCTGACTCAAGGACCGGTGAACAAGCAGGTGGACGGCCTCGGGCCGCCGGCACGGGCGGCCATGCGCTGGGCCGCAGCCGGCACGCCGCCCGGCGAGCCGTCGTCGCGGTGCTGCTTCAGTGGCTGGCGAGGATCTCGTGCTGGATCTGCTTTGCCTCCGACGACGGTTCCAGCCCCAGCTCGTCGTCCAGGATGCGGCAGAGCTTGCGGTACACGGCCAGCGCGTCGCCCCTGCGACCCGAGCGCTGCAGCGCCTGCATCAGCCGAATGTAGAACAGCTCGTGCAGGTAATGCGTATCCACCAGCGAGCGAAGTTCGGCCACGATCTCGCGGTGCCGGTTGTTCGCCAGGTCCGCGTCGATGCGCAGCGACACCGCCTCCAGGCGCTGCTCTTCCAGGTAGAGGGACAGCCCGTGCAGATAAGGCCCGGTCGAGATATCCGCGGGGACGGGCCCGCGCCACAGGTCCAGTGACTCGCGCAGGAGATCGGAGGCGCGTGCGAAGTCGCCGCCGTGCAGCGCGGAGCGGCCGCGTCTCACGAGGTCCTGGAAACGGAAGACGTCCACGTTCTCTCGGGGTATCTGCAGGATGTAGCCACCCGACCGGGTCGCCAGGAGCTCGGCGCCGTGTGCTGGCTTGAGACTGTTGGAGAAGAGCTTGCGCAGCTGGTATACGTATGTCTGTACGACGGTCTTCACGGTGCTCGGTGGGCCGTCGGGCCAGAGCTCGTCGATCAGCTGCTCGATACTCACCATCGAGTTGGCGTTGGCGGCCAGCGTCGCGAGGACCTGCTGGAGCTTGGTCGCTGTTATGATGAGTGCGATCTCGCCGTCCGCCGAACCGAGGAAAAGACTGATCTCAAGCGGCCCCAGAAAGTTGACACATACCTGGCTGTTGGCCATGAGCGGTCTCCATCCACACTAGCGCCTGCTGAACAATGGCCACCAGCTTGGAGAGGGGGACGGCCGAATCCGGCGGCCAGGAACGGCTCGCCAGATTACCTGTGCGGCGCTCATGGTTATCCTCGGGTCAATGGGGCGCCCACAAGAGCCGCGGCGAGGCAGGGGATCATGACCGGTCGGAGTGGATTTCTTCAGAATCTCGACAGAAGAATCCATGGTCGTTTCCATCACGTTCCCTCCACCGGAGAGGTAGCTCGGCCATGCCGAGATCGACCATTGCGCGAGAAATAGTTGCACGTAGAACTAGGTCAAGTGTCGCGCGGAGCGCGCGTGCACAGTACGGGTTGTACTGTAGTCGCTCTGTTCCTAATTGTAAGTAGCCTAACACGGAAGTGTCAGGGTGATCCGGTCGTGATGTAGGACACAGGCCGGTACTCACGGTTGCGGCCGATATCTTTCCGAAATACGGGCGTCATCGCAGGTCGCAGCCGTATTGGTGCATGATCGCGATTTTTGCGGGCGGGAATCCAGCCGAGCCATGATCGAGAGATTCGGCCCGCCGACGATAGGGATCGTCAGCAAGTCGATCTCTGAATAGCTGCCGATCCGTCTACGGACGTCGTCGCCTGAAGGCCGCGGCCGTCGCGCGCCGCGGGAATCGGTGGGGCCACGGAACGCGATCACCACGAGGCGGCGCGACGCCGACCGCCGCCGCGCGGCACGCGACGGCTCTACTCGGCCTCGTCGGCGAGGAACCCGCCCTCAGCGGCTTCGTCCATGAAGCCTGGCCCGCTGGTCCGGTATCGGACCAGGGCGTAGAGCAGGCCAGCGATGCTCGTCCCTGCTACGAGCTCCCGCCTGGCGATCAGGTCGGGGACGTCGACGAGCGGTATCCACTCGATCTTCTCCGCCTCCCACTCGTCGGCCGGTGCGCCGACGGGGGTGGCGCCGGCCGCGATGCCGACGTGGAGCTCGGAGTCGATGATGCCGTTGCTGGGCTGGGTGTAGAGGAGCGGGCGCATGGGCCCGGGGCGCCACCCGGTCTCCTCGAGGACCTCGCGAGCGGCGGCCTCCATCGGCGTCTCACCGCTCTCGATCTTGCCTCCCGGGATCTCCCAGCCCCACTGGTCCGTGATGAACCGATGCCGCCAGATCATCAGCACGCGTTGCCGGTCGTCGATCACCACGGCACTCGCGCCGGGTGGCGTACGGATGAGCCGGTGCTGGAGGCGACGTCCTCCGGTGATCTCCACATCCGCCATCCGGATGTCCAGATATGGAGGATCGGTGAAAAGCGGCTCCTCTTTATGGACTATCCAGCGCATGTGTCCATCCCTGATCGGCCGGCGGCGCCTGCGTGCCCCTGATGGCTTCTAGCGCCCTACCGCGGTCTCCAGGCCGGCGCTCGTGAGCTCGGCCGTGACCCGTCGCGGGTCCGGCATCCCGGCCATCTCCCGGCCGAGCTCCCGCGCCGCCTCACGATAGGTGGGATTCGAGAGCAATGTCTCCACCGTGTCACGCAGCGTGCTGGGATCGTCCTGCGTCGAGACCTGGTCGAGGACGAGGCCGGCGCCGACGTCCTGCAGCCGTTGCCCCGCGTCGAAGGCGTCGGCGATTTGGGGCAGGACGAGCTGAGGCAGGCCGGCCGCGGTGGCGGTCATGGTCGTACCCGCGCCGCCGTGATGGACGACGGCGTCGCAGGTGTCCAGGAACAGATGCAGCGGCGTCGGGTCGACGACCTGGACCCGCGGCGGCAGCGGGTGAAGGACGTCGCGGAACACGGGGTCGACGGTAATGATCACTTCGAGAGCCGGGAGCTCGTCGAGAGCCCACAACAGCAGGCGCACGAAGGCGGCTCCGTTGAGGGAGAGGGTGAGATTGCCGAGCGAGACGACCACCCGCCGGCCGGCCTCGCGGCGACGGCCCCGTCTGACCCAATCCGGCAGGACCGCGGTGCCGTTGAACGGCACATAGCGGATCGGCGTGCCCGCCGCGGCGGCGCGCATCTGGAGCGACGGCGGGCAGGGATCGAGCTTGTGCACCGGGCTGGGCAGCGCCGGCAGTCCCGACTCGGCCGCCAGATCGGCGAGCTCGACACGGGCGTCGCGCAGCGCCAGGTCCGAGATGCCGTCGACGCCCCAGCGGTGGTGGACGACCGGCCGGTCGAGGATGCCGCCCACGAGCAGCGACGTGAACTCCAGCTGCTCCGCGATGATCAGGTCGGGCCGCAGGTCCCGCGCGAGGCCCAGGTAGGCGGGCAGCATCGTGCGCGCGTGGTTCATCCAGACCCGGCCGAAGAATCCCATCTGCTCCGCGGGGGGCCGGGGCCACGCCTCGAGCGGCCGCTTGCCGTCCGGCAGCTTGGCGCGCAGATAGGCGATGATGTCGAACCGCTCACCCACGCTCGCGGCGACCAGGCCGGCGGAGCGCGCCGTCGGCACGACGTCGGGCTGCCCGGCGACGATCACCTCATGGCCGGCGGCCCGCAGTCCCCAGGCCAACGGCACCAGAGACGTGAAGTGAGTGGGAACGGGCGTGGTCATCATCAGTACGCGCATGCTGGGACCTGCCAATCGGGGTCGATCATGCCCGTGGTGCGTGCGTGGCCGCCGTCATGCCCGGCCCGGCGGGGTGGCCACGGTGGCCGGCTCACTGTCCGGGGCCGGCTCGCCGCCCTCCCGCGCGGACTCGAGCAGGTCCGCCAACGACTCCTCCAGGCTTATGGCGGGCCGCCAGGCGAGCAGCCGCTGTGCTCGCGACACGTCCAGCTGCTGCCAGCCAAGATCGGCACGGCCGGTCCGGTCCGGCCCCGGCGACTGCTGTTCGACGAGCCGCACCGGCCGCCCCGACAGCGAGATCAGCGTCTCGACCAGCCGGCGTACGGGCACGGCCTCGCCCCGAGCGATGTTGATGATGTGCCCGGTGACGTCGCGGGTGGGATCCGCCGCGGCGACCACGGCGGCGGCGACGTCCCGGACGTCCACGAAGTCACGCCAGTCCCGCAGCGGGGCGAGCGACAGCTCGACCGGCTCCCCCAGACGCTCCGGGGCCGCCGGGGGACTGGTGAGACGGTGCGCGACGGCGCCGACCAGACTCACCCGGGGGGCACCGGGCCCGATCACGTTGGCGACCCGCAGGACCACGGCCTGGACCTCCTTGGCGCGGGCAGCGCGCAGCACGGCTCTCGTCCCGGCGAGCTTGGTGCTTCCGTACACCGAGCGAGGAGACGGCGTCTCGTCCTCGGTGGTGCTCGTGCCAGGTGTGCTCGGACCGAGCTCATGAGCACTGCCCATCTGGATGAGGCGGGCCGTGCCGGGCCCCGCGGCGATCGCGCGGACCAGATGGTCGACGAAGTGCGTGTGCAGTGCCCACATCCGATCCTCGGCGGCGCGCGTGCTGCGCCACACCACACCCGCCGCGTTCACCACCACGTCCGGCGAGGTCGCGAGAAGCAACCGGTCGAACTCGTCGCGAGCCGCGTCGAGATCGAGGCGAACGGCTGACAGGCCCGCGTCAGGAGGCCCGGGCCACCCTCCTCGCCTGGAGACGCAGACAACGCCGTAGCCGGCCGCGCGGAACGCGGAGCACACATGCCAGCCGAGGAATCCGGTGCCACCCAGAACCATGACGCGCCGGGTCATGCGCGCCCCTTCCGAAAGGCCTCGCGCCTCTCGGTCCGCGCGCGTGTGGTGACGGCCCAGCGGGAGACATGGTGCCGCGACGGGAACCTCTTCATGGAAATCTCCTCGTTGTCCAGCCAGCTGACTCGCTGCGCCGTCGTGGACGGACCGCGGGGAACGGCCAGCGCTCAGTGGGTGAGCACCCGCTCCAGCTGTTCGAGCCGCCCGACCACCCCGGCTGGTGCGGGCAAGGAGGCGATCTGCCTGGCGAGAATCCGCGAGCGGTCCTCGTACGCCGGGTTGGCGAACAGCTCCCGATAAGCCCGCACGACCTGCTCGGCTGAATCCTGGCCGGGTTCGAGCATGATGCCGGCACCGAAATCGGCGACGGGCTGGGCCACGACCCTCAGGTAGGCGTCACCCGGCACGATGAGCTGGCGTACCCCCGCGTTGAGGGCGGTCATGGAGGTGACCCCGCCGCCGTGGTGAATCATCACGTCGCAGGTCGGCGCCACGACGTCCAGCGGGATCCAGCCGACGCGGACGTCGCCGAGCGCCGCACGCAGCCCCTCGGCGACGCCGTCCGGGGCCGCCACGAGGACCTCCACGTTCAGCGTGGAAAGCGCCTCGCTCAGGCGGCGCAGGGACTCCAGCTTGTCCGGCATGAACGACCGTGTGCCGCCCGTGACGAGCGCCCTGCCGGCCGCGGTGCCCCGGTCGTACATCCACGGTTCGAGGCGCCGCTGCTGGTTGCCGGGGATCCACCGCATCGGCTGTGCCCCTGGTGCGGGTTCGGCCCGCAGCCCCGGCGGGCAGATGTCGACGAACAGATCCGGGACCGGCAGACCGTCCAGCCCCAGCTTCGACAGCCTCGGCGCGAGGATCTCGATCGCGCCGTCGTCCATCAGCGTGGTGTCGACGGTGTCCCAGGCGTGCCGGACATAGGGAACGCCGAGCTGCGTGGCGGCCAGGCCGGCGCCGTAACACGCCGACCCGCCGACGACCAGATCCGGCCGCCAGTCACGGACCAGGGTGGAAAGACCGTCCATGCCTGCCTCGGCGAGCCGCGCGAAGGCGCGCCCGACATGCAGCATGACCGACCGGGGGTCATCCGGTACCGCGGCCGCTCTGCCGGTGGCGTCGCTGAAGATGAAATCCCGAATCGAGGCGGGCGTGATGCCGACCGGTGGAATCCCGTTGCCGGCTATCGCAGGCACCAGCTCCTCGCTGGCGGCCATGAAAACCTGGTGCCCGGCATTGCGTGCGGCCGTCGCCAGTGGAGTGAGAGCGAAAACGGTTGCTGGGCTGCCAGCGGTGACGAAGAGAATTCTCATAGCCCTACCGGCTCCTCTGCCCGCCTCCGGATAGTCAGGACCAGCTTGCGCGCCTGCGCGCCGCGCTCTCAAGCGCGCCGCCGGTAGATCCCCGTGAAGTTTCGTCAGAGGACTGTCAACTGCCGCGCCGCGCCCGAGCTGACCGCGCGTCCAGGCCGAGATCCGGGCAGCGGGTGGGGTAGGCGCCACCCGCTTCACCCGCTCGGGACGGGGGCTGGCTGGGGAAATCCCCCCAGCGGAGGACGGCTGTTAGCCGGGTCCCCCGGGCGCCCGTCCCTCTAGCGTGATCTTTCGTAGGCACGGGCGACGGAGGGCGGCTGGGTGATCGAGGCTCGGGATCTGACCAAGCGGTCTGGACCGAGGGTCGTGGTCGACGCGCTCACCTTCGACGTGCGGCCTGGCAGCGTCACCGGCTTCCTCGGACCCAACGGGGTGAGCAAGTCGACCACGATGCGGATGATCATCGGGCTCGATCGGCCCGACGGCGGCCAGGCGGTGGTCGGCGGCCGTCGCTACCGCGAGCTGCACTGGCCGTTGCGCGAGGTCGGCGCGCTGCTCGAGGCCAGGTCGTTCCATCCCGGCCGGAGCGCACGCGGCCACCTCGCCGCGCTGGCCGCCAGCGACGCGATTCCGCGGGCCAGGGTCGACGAGGTGCTCGACCTGGTGGGCCTGGCGAGCGCTGCGGGGACGCGGGCCGGGCGGTTCTCCCTGGGGATGGGGCAGCGCCTGGGGGTCGCCGTGGCGCTGCCGACTCGGCGGCTCACCGGGTATCCCCACAGACCGATGACGGCGACAAGTTCGACTTCGCGCGGCCCGTCCGGACGATGTTCCGGGGCGCCGTGACGATCGAGGGGAGGTGTAGCAACGGGTGTAGCAACAGCCGCGGCCAACCACGAACGTCGGCGGCCGTCTACGGCCGAAAACGCCCGTCTACGGACGCCGATTTGGCGGTCGGTTCGGCCTGAAAAGCGGAAGGTCGGCGGTTCGACCCCGCCCCTGACCACCACCTCTGACCTGGGGCTTTACCTCGCAGTAGAGCTCGTTTAGAGTGTTTTGTAGATCGTTATGTAGCAACGGGTGTAGCAACGCCGACCGCAGGCGGGCGGCGGACGGTCACCCTCACACCAGCGCTGACCTGCACAGACACCTCCGGCAGACCGTCCGCTTCGGGACAAGACAGTCGAGCCGGATCTCGCCGGCCGCGGTCGTCGCACCGCCCGTGCCCGAGGTAGCGCAAACACCCTGGTCAAGCCTCTGCCCCAAGATGCCGATCCAGCCCCGTCTTCAGGCGAACCGACCGATCAGACCCCTGGACCTGTGGTTTCGCATTCACGGCCCAGCGCGCCACACGCCTCGTCGGCGATCGCACGCTGTTGCTACACCGGTAGCTACAGAACACACGCCGACATCCGCGAAACGTGCCGGCGTAGCCGTCTGACCTGCCTCGATCCGCGGAGCGAACCAGCGGACCGTCCGTTTCAACAGCGGACGGTCTTGAGGCGCCCGGCAGGCCATGAGCCGATCAGCTGGGCGCGGTGACGTGGACAGGCTCCGCAAAACGGCAGTACATGACTGTGACGCCCGACTCTGTCGGTGGCCCGCGACATCATTCACCGTGGCGGAAGATGTACGCATCGCCCATGGCCTGGGCGAAGGGGGAGAGCGGGTGGCGGACGATGAGCTTTTTCGGCGCTGGCAGGTAGCTCGGCTCACCGAGCCGCTATACCGCCTCCAGATCCGGTCGGCGACCAAGGCTGACTTCAACCACGAACGATACGACCTGATCCAACTGGCGCTGCGAGCGATCGACTACGTCGTGACCCGTCAGGCGAGCATGGACGGCACGGTGACGCCGGACGAGCTGGTCGCGCACCTCGCCGTCCTCGCGCGGCGTCTCACTCCCGGACGACCCCGACCGGCCCTGGGCTCGGGTGGCACGGCTGACCCTGGCCAACCTGCTGAACGACGGCCGTCCCCTACGCGCGGAGTGGGGCGAGCTTGCCGACCACGACGAGTGGCCTGCGCGCCGTTTCTACAGTTTTCGCCTGCTGCGGCTGCTCGACGTCGGCGACGCACCGCAGCTGTCCGCGACCGACGAGGCGGTGATGCTCTACCTGCAGGCGCTCGACGTCGGCTCAGACCTAAATCCGCCAGTAGTGACGGGTTGCATGATCAGATCTCGGCGGTCTTCTCTTTTCGGGATTGTTGATGTTCTTTCCGTCGGGTGGGTAGCGCGGCGGCCCGGCTGTCGTGCCGGGTGGGCGGCTGGTCCACGGCCCAGGGTCGTGCTGGTGTGTGGGAGCGGGCTGGTCAGATGGCCGCGGGCAGGGCGCGTAGGCGTTGCAGTGCGGTGGTGAGGTGCTGGTCGCGGCCGGGTGGCAGGCGCAGGGTCAGCTGGCCTGCGTGGCGGGTGACCCGGCCGGGGATGGTGATCAGTTCGTGGCGGAGCCGGTCGCCGTGCGCGCGTCCCGCGCGCTGGTCGAACCCGGTCAGGGTCTGTAGCAGGGTGGACAGCCAGCCGGCGAGGATCGTCGCCCACATCCAGACGTGGTTGACCGTCGGGTCGGCGGATGGCAGGTGGCGCAGTCCGGCGCCGAGTTTGTGGTCCTTGATCTGGGTTTCGATGTCGGCGCGGCCGCGGAACCAGTGCTCGAGGGCGACGATGTCGGGCCCGTCGTTGGCGGGGATGTTGGTGACGATGAAGCTGACCGCCCGGGCATGGTCGGCGATCCCGTCCAACGCGAGGGTGAGCTGGGCTTTGGGGATGGTGCGCCGCCGCCGCGCGCGGGGGTCGGTGGAGATCTCGCCGGCGGGACCCGCACCCGGCGGATGATCGTGTAGGTGCCGGGTGGCCAGCCGGCCGGGGCGTGGTCGCTGGTGGCGACCTGGGCGCCGGTCATGTCCCGGGCGTCGGTCCAGGCGTTCTCCTCGACGCCGGCGTAGGCGCGCCAGAGCGCACTGTTGCGCGGGGCGGCGATCGCGAAGTCGACGCCGGCCGCCACGGCGGCGCGGGCGAGGTCGCCGGTGAAGAACCCCGAGTCCGCGCGCAGCAGCGGCGGCGGGCAGACCGCGGCCCGTTGAGGGCACGCGCAGCGGGAGCCCCTGTGCCCTGCGCAGCGCCGACGTCGCCCGGCTGACCGCCCTGACCGCGACGGCCGTAGGGGCCGCAGCGGCCCACGGCTCGTCAGGGTGTGATCGCGAACGCTCGGGCGGGGAAGCCGGAGCCCTTCTCGGCCTTGGGGAACGACGCCACTATGACAGCGCCCGCCGGTGCCACGTCGTCGAGGTTGGCCATCAGCTCGATCTGGTACTTGTCCTGCTGGAGCAGGAACGCCTCGGCCGGCCAGCGCAGCCCGGCGACGACGCGGCCCGCGTCGGTGTCGGTGGTCTCGTGCCCGCAGGCCGTGATGGAGCGCTCCTCGCAGAGGAACCGCAGCGCGGGCACGCTCCAGGCCGGCCAGTGCCCGACTCCGTCGGAGTCCCTGTTGGCCATCGCGACCGGGTCGGGCCACCGCTTCGACCAGTCGGTCCGCAACGCCGCGAAGGCTCCCCGGGGCACCCGGCCGTGCCGGTCCTCCCACGCCAGGATGTCCTCGACGCCCAGCTCGTAGTCCGGGTCGGCGCGGCCTTGTTCACTGATGTCGAAGACGACGAGCGGGAGAATCATCTCGGCGACCGGGATCTCATCGAGATACCGGCCCCCTTTGACGAAGTGCACCGGCGGGTCGACATGGGTGCCCCACTGCCCGACGTGGCAGTACAGGTGGGCGAGGAACCCGTCGGTGTCGTGGTCGGAGAGGGCTACCCGTTTCTCGTCCGGCAGGCCCGCCGGATGCGGGATACCGGGACTGAAGGGCTGTGTCAGGTCGACGAATCGCGCGGCCCGAAGCTCGGTCAGCAGGTTCCACAGTCGGTGGTCGGTATTCATCGGCGAACCTCCCGGTGCGGTTGGCGGCGGCTCACTCACGGCGGCGCTCGGCGGCCTCGCCCGCGCCCTAAACTGCGGAAGTGCGGGGAACGCAGGGCGACAGAACGCAGGGCGGCAATGAGCCCGACGGGACCGCGACGAGCGGCCCGGGACTCCACAGCGGAGAGTCGGACCGCAGGCGGATCATCGAGCTGGAACGGGTCGCCGCGCTCGGCTGGCGGGCGGTCGACGAGCAGTGGATGGGGAACTGGCTGCTGCGGGCCGCCGGCGGCTTCACCGGCCGGGCCAACTCGGCGTTGGTGCTCGGTTCCCCGGACCGGTCCCTGGCGGACGCCGTCGACGCGACCCGGCGGTGGTACGCGCGGCGCGGGCTGCCGGCGACCATCTCACTCCCCTTCCCGCTGTCCGGGCCGGGCGACGACCCGCTCGACCGGCTGCTGGCCGCCGACGGCTGGACGCTGCGCTCCGGGCCGGCGATGGTGCTCACCGCCGCAGCCGGCGACCTCGCGCCCCCGGACGGCGCGGACACGCTGGCCGGACCGCGCGTCAGCGTCAGTGAGACGCCCGACGAGGCGTGGCGGGCGCTCTACCACTACCGCGGCCAGGAGCTCCCGCCGGTGGCCGCTCGGCTGCTGGTGTCCGCCCCCTGGCAGCGGTTCGTGTCGCTGCGTACCCCGGACGGCGCGACGGTGGCGATCGGCCGGCTCGCGGTGGCGGACGGCTGGGCCGGCGTGACCGCGATGGAGGTGGCGCCGGACCATCGTCGGCGCGGCTACGGGACGCGGGTCCTGCACGCGCTCGGCGGCCTGGCGCGGCAGCGGGGCGCGGGCCGCCTCTACCTGCAGGTGGACGAGGACAACACGGCCGCGCGTGCGCTCTACCAGCGGTCCGGCTTCACCCCGTCGCATCTGTACCACTACCGGATCGCGCCGGCGCGCTGACGCGCGTGCGGGTGCGCCACGCCCGCGCGCCACGCCCGCGCGCAGGGCCACGACCCGACGAACCAGACCACGACGGGCCAGGACGCGACAGGCAAGGACGTGACAGGTCCGCCTGGGTCAGGCACCCGCGGGTCGACGCCCGGCTCATGTGACGGCGCCGATCCGCAGCCGCAGGGCCGCGTGCGCCTCGTCGAGCGCGGCGGTCACCTCGTCGGCGGTGTCCGCGACCGCGACCGCGTAGGCCACCCGTGCCTCCATGTGGCCGTTGCGCGGTAGCGAGACGACGTCCCCGGCGCTGACCAGCGGCGCGCACAGGTCGACCTCGGGAGGCAGCGCCGCCTGGTCGAACCCCACCGACTCGATGACGCAGCCGTCCTGAGGCGGGTAGAAGAAGCGGACCGCCGCGACGCGCGCCCTGGTCGCGACGAGCTGCGGTGCCTCGCCACGCGCCACGGTTGCGGCGGCCAGCGCCGGGTCGATGCCGGTCGCGAGGAAGCCCAGGTAGGGAATGAGGTCGCCGCCGAGCCGCCCGTTGACCTCGATCGTCCGCAGCCCGGCCTCGGTCACCTTCAGTTCGGTGTGCGTCCAGCCGTCGGTGTAACCGAGCGCGGCGTGGATCTCGGTCAGCATCCGGGCGAGCTCCGGGTCGGTCAGCAGCGGGTCCGCGCCGTCGACGCGGTGGCCGGTCTCCTCGAACAGCGGCGGGAACCCGACCTCCTTACGGGCGACGAAGACCGGGATGACGGTGCCCGCGTGCACCGCCGCGTCGACGCTGATCTCCGGGCCCGCCAGGTACTGCTCGATCAGGACGACGTCGTCGAAGCTCGGCCTGTGGTCGAGCCGGACGCCGCGGGTGACGTCGAACTCGCGGGCAAGCTCGACGTCGTCGTGTACCAGGATCACGCCCTCGCTCGCGGCCGCCGACCGCGGCTTGAGCACCACGGGGTAGCCGATCCGACGGGCCGCCGCCAGCGCCGCGTCCACGTCCCGCACCAGCGCGAACGCCGGCTGCGGGAGGCCAAGGGCCGCCAGCGCCTGCCGGGTGGCGAACTTGTCCCAGCAGCGCAGGACCGCGTCCGGCCGGCTGCCGGGCAGCCCGAGGTCCTCGGCGGCGAGCGCCGCCTGCAGCAGGTGCTCCTCGCCCCAGGTCAACACCGCCGCGACCGCCTCGGCGGCGGCGATCTGGCGGGCGCGGGCGCGGACGCTGTCGGCGTCGAGGCTCTCCAGCACCGAGACGTCGGCCAGGTAGGGCGTCTCCCAGGAGGGCGGCGTGCCGCTGATCAGGTGTACGCGGTACTCGTCGGCGAGCGAGCGCAGCAGTTGTTCCCGGTAGGCACGGCCACCCGCGTGTATGAGGATCAGCAGCGGGCGGGATTCGGGCACGGTCATCCCGGGAGGCCCTCCGTTCGGGGAGACGAGCACGGGCGGGACAAGCGGGGGCGGGTCCGTCGCGGTCAGGAGCCGTCGATCGTGACGGTGAACCTGGCGCGGACCTCGGCGAGCGCGCGCTCCAGGGCGGCGCGGTCGTCCGCTGCCAGCAGGGCGTAGCCATACCGGTCGACCGACGAGGTGGCGGCGGCGACGGTGGCGCCCACGGCGACCCAGTACCCGGCGTCGACGACGGCCGGCAGCGCCGTCACCTGGGCGAGGTCGGTGAGCGCGGTGACCGTGCCGGGCGGGGCGATCGGCAGGTAGCTCGCGGCCTGCCGCGGCCGGCCGACCGGCGGCGCCGGCAGGTCGCGGCCGAGCGCGGCGGCGACGGCCGCCTCGAACCAGTCGACGCCGTAGGCGAGGCCGAGCAGGTTCATCAGGAAGTCGCCGGGGGTGCGGACCGCCACCTCCATCACCCGCGGCCCGTCCGGCGAGCGGCGGAACTCCAGGTGCACGAGGCCGGTCCGCAGGCCGAGGGCCTCGACGACCGCCGCTCCCAGGTCGTCGGCCTCGGCCTGGGCCGCCGGGTCGACGGCGGCGGGCAGCCGGTGGGCGACCTCGACGAACCGCGGCGGCCCGGTCGTCTCCTTCTCGGTGAGGTTCGACAGCCAGATCTTGCCCTCCTGCAGGAGGGCCTCCCAGCTGAACTCCGGGCCGCTGACGGCCCGCTCGACCAGCAGCCGGCCCTGATCCGCCCGCCGGACGGCGACCCGCTCGAACGCGGCGGCGTCGGCGACCAGCTCGACGCCGTCGCTGCCCGCGGAGGACAGCGGCTTGACGACGACAGGGAAACGCTCGGCCGCCCAGTCGGCGGCGTCGGCCAGCCGGCCGGCGAGGAGGAAGTCGGGCTGGCCGATCCCGGCCGCGGCGAACCGGGCCCGCTGCAGAGCCTTGTTCCGTGAGACCACGGCCGCGCGCAGCCCGGGGCCGGGCAGCCCGAGCTCGTCGCAGACCAGCGCCGCCGCCATGACCTGCGGCTCGCTGAAGGCGACGACCCCGTCGGGCCGGTGCGCCGCGACGGCCGAGTGCGCCGCCCAGGCCCAGTCCTCGTCGCTGATCCCTGGGGTGATCGTGAGCTCGTCGACGAGCGGTCTGATCGCCTCGGCGTTCGCCGCCAGCTCCACCGCGTGTACCCGGACCCCGAGCCGGCGGGCGGCGGCCAGATAGGGCCGGCCCATCCGTCCGACCCCGACCAGCAGCAACGTCTGCATGCGTTCCCGTCCCTAGAGTCCGCCGGGGACGGCGACGACCCCGGTCTCGGTCTTCGTCCCCTCGCCGGGCGCCGGCTGCGCCGTCGGCTCGCCGGACGGCTCCGCGATCCCCTGGGCGACCAGCACGACGGCGAGGGACGCCAGCGCGAACACCGCGGCGAGCCCCAGCCAGCCGGCGGTGCCGTTGCGCAGTACGGCCCAGGTGAGCAGGACCGGCCCGGCGGCTGTCGCCGCGCTCGGCCCGATCTCGTAGACGGCCACGTAGGAGGCGCGCCGCTGCGGCGGGGCCAGCGCGAACGCGAGCCGCCAGCCGCCGGCCATCTGCCAGATCTCGCCGAGGGTGAGCGTGGCCGCGGCGGCGGCCATCAACAGGCTCGCGCCGACCGCCCCGGCGTGCGCGGCCGCGGCGGCGAGCAGGCAGGTCACCGCGAGACAGGCGCCGGAGCGCCGCTGCCGGCGCGCCGCCGCGCGCACGGTCTCCAGCCGGCCGCCGAGCGGCACCTGCAATGTGATCGCCAGAAGCGTGTTGATGACGACGACGGTCCCGACGACGAAGACGGGCGCGTCGGTGTGGTCGGCGATCCACAGCGGCAGCCCGACGCTGAGCAGCGCGGTGTGCGTGAACAGCACCCCGTTGATGGTGGCCAGCGCGAGGAACCGGGGCGTCAGCACCCGCGCCCGGCCCGTCCGGTCGCGCCTTCCCCCGGCCGAGCCGGACGACGGGCGGGCCGGCGTCACCGGCAGCCGGGACAGCAGCGCGGCGGTGGCGAAGAAGGTCGCCGCGTCGGCGAACACCAGCGCGGCGAAGACCGCCTTGCTCCCGGTGGCGACCGCGCCGGTCGCGAGCACCGCGCCGATCGCGAAGCCGGTGTTGCGCACGGTCGCGTTGACGCCCATGGTGCGGACCCTGGCCTCATCGGTGACCATCGCCCCGACCAGGCTCTGGGTGATCGGGCCGCCACCGAACTCGGCCGCGCCGATCAGGAACGCGACGACGTAGAACACCCTCGGGTCGTGCGCGAACGGGTAGACGGCGAAGCAGGCGCCGCGGAACACGTAGAGCCCGACAATGGCCCGACGGCCGCCGACCCGGTCGGCCAGCCGACCGATCGGGACGATGCCCAGCACGCCGGCGAGGCCGCCCAGCGACAGCCCGGCGCCGATCTGGACCGTGCTCAGGCCGAGCACCCGGCTGAAGAACAGCGCGGAGCCGGCGAGGAACAGCCCGGTGCCGAGCGCGTCAACGAGGGATCCGAGCACGAGCCTGCGCACGCCACGCTCGGGCGGGAGCCAGGAGTCCAGCCGGGCCAGTGGGTTCATCGGGGTTCCGGATCGTCGGCTAGAGGCTCGCGGGGGTCAGGGGTTCCACGCGCACGGCGGCGAACATGTCGGTCAGGAACTGTTCGAGGACCTCGGTAGTGGCGGGCCCGACGACGCCGGCGAGCGGCACGAGGTGGTCGGCATACGTGATCGCCTGGCTGACCGGCTCGTCCTCGGGACGGGCCACCCAGCGGTGCACCAGCGGGTCCTTCTCGAAGCGCGCCGTGCCGGTGAGCCGGCAGTGTGTCGAGCCGAGGGTGTGGCCGGGCACGACGAACCAGCCATACCGCTCGTCGGGACCAGGCGTCCGGGGCACCGGCCGCTCACCGGCCGAACCACCGACCAGCAGCCGCAGCTCGACGGCCGGCATCCGGATGCCGGTGGCGAGCTCGAAGGCGTCCACGACGTCGGCACCGCCGAACCGCGCGCCGACCTCCAGGAAGACCAGGCCGTCCGCCGCCTGGATCGCCTCCAGGTGGAACGAGCCGTCGACGATGCCCACCGCGTGCAGGCAGGCCACCGACCAGTCGACGAGGGCCCGGTCGGTGTCGATCTGCACCGAGCCGAGCGGGGCGCCGTCGACCGCATAGGCGAGGCAGGTGCCGACGTACCTGCTGGCCTGGACGGCGACCGGCTCCCCGGCGGACAGGATGCCGTCGACGTGGATGATCGGGCCCTCGACGAACTCCTCGACCTCGAAGCCAGCGGCGTCCGCGACCGACAGGGACGCGCCGGCGTACGCCAGCGCGTCGACGAGGGTGGGAAACTCGCGGACGCCCTCGCTGGAGGCTGCCGCGAGCGGCTTGAGGATCGTGCGCCCCGTCCAGGGCGCGCCCCCGTCGCGCAGCGCGACGGGCAGGGGCAGGAAGCGCGGCACCCGCAGCCCGGCGGCGGCCACGGCGGACTTCATCACGACCTTGTCCCGGGCCGGCAGCACGTCGCTCTCCCGGGGCCCGGGAACCCCCAGGACCTCGCGCACCCGGCCGGCAGCCAGCAGGTCGTACTCGGAGAACGACAGGACCAGATCGGGCGCTGGCTCGCCGGCGACGGCGGCGAGCACCTCGGCGGCGGTGTCACCGGTACCCGGGCGGCGCAGGAACCGGGCGCGCACGCCCGTCGGCAGGATTCCCCAGCGGTCCGGGGCGCTGACATAGGTGACGTCATGCGCCTCGTGATCGATGTTCTCGGCGTAGCGCATGAACGAGTCCGGGACTCGGTGGAGAACGAGGATGCGCACGGACGTCCCTTCGTCGGTCCACGCCCACGGCCGGGCGTACGGGCGGGTGGGCAGCAGCGGCACGGGCGAGGTGGCGGCCACGCCCAGGCGGGTCAGCGCAGGCCGAGCCCCGCCTCCAGCAGCCCGAGCGGCGGGCTGCCAAGCGCGAGCAGCTCCCGGTGCAGCCGGCCGAGGGTGAAGTCCGCGCCCCAGTTGGCGCGGGCCTTCGCGGCGACGTCACGGATCGCGAGCTTGCCCCAGGCGTAGCGGCCGTAGTTCGGCTCGAAGAGACCGCGGCGGGCCTCGGAGGCGGCGGTGGGAGTCGACAGCAGCGCGTCGGTCCGGAACAGCTCGGTGGCGTCGTCGAGGGTCATCGACCCGGTGTGCACCCCGATCGCAGCCGACAGCCTGGTGACGCGCACCAGCGCCTCGATGTAGACCCCGATCCGGAACCGCGGGTCGGACTCGCGGAACCCGAGGTCCACGAGCATCTCCTCGGCGTAGTGGGCCCAGCCCTCGACGAACGTCGGGGAGAGCAGGACGCGCCGTTCGGGGGCTTCGACGTGCCGCAGCGAGCGGGCGTGCGCGAAGTGCCCCGGCACGACCTCGTGCGCCGTGATCGACGGGAGCGTGGTCCGGCAGAACACCGACGCCCAGGCCTCCAGGTCCTCGCTGTCCCACGCCGGGTTCGGCGCGGTGATCCAGTACCAGCTTGGGCCGTCCGGCTCGTCGGGCGCCGCCCAGATCATCATCGCCAGCGCCCACTCCCGGGACGCCGGCGGCGGGCCGATCCGCAGCTCGCCGTCCAGGTGCGGGACGAGGTCATGGGCACGGCAGTACGCGGTCAGCTCGTCGACCAGCTCCGCGGTCCACTTCGACAGGTCGTCGTACTGTGTCGCGCAGTCGCGCTGCAGGCCGGCGACGACCTCGTGCACGGGGGCGCGCGGGTCGAGCTGCGCGCAGGCGGCGGTGAGCTCGCCGCGCAGCCGCGCCCGCTCCTGGTCCGCCGCGGCCGCCAGCTCGCCGAGGTCGGGAGCCAGCGCCTCACCGGCGCCCATCGCCGCGGCGAGCGCCGTCGGCCCGAGCGCCGGGTCGGGGTCGCCGTCCCGGGCGCATCGCCGCAGGTGTGCCTCGAACCGGCCGAGGGCGGCGAGGGCGGCGGCCTCGGTGGCGTCGCCGTCGCTCAGCTCGGCGCCGAGGCCGCGGGCGACCGGGAGCAGCGCCGCCGCGACCGGGGCCGGCACCGCGTCGAGCGTCGCCACGGCCGCGTCGATGGCGTCCGGCCACGCCGCCAGGTGCCGGCGGCGCGCCTCGCGCCGCTCGGGCAGCGGCGCGTACGGCCGGTCGTAGCAGCTGACGTCCAGGTTGTTGATGTGCAGGATCGGGTTGACGTGGTGGGTGCGCAGCTCGCCGAACCGGGACCGGGCCGCGTCCTCGAAGGCGACGAGATGCGCCTCGAGAAGCGGGTCGGGACGCCGCGCCCCGGCGCCGACCCGGGCCAGCGCGGCAGCGACGCCGGCATCGGTCAGATCCTGGGCCTGGCCGTCGTACTCGTGGCGGCCGCACTCCTCCCGGACCGACGCGACCTGCAGGTCACAGACGGCCCGCAACCGGTCGTCGAGCACACGCAACCGCCTTCCACCGACCGGCCCGCGTACCCGTCTGGACGCGCGGACGGGCGTCTTCGCCACGGGGAGTCAGGGCACATCCTCATACACGGACATTTCGCGGGAGTTAATCGCCTCGCTCAGCTCGTCGTCGCGGGCTGCGCGCCGGCGTCCTCGCGGATCATCGCGGCGCCCTTCTCGGCGATCATCAGCGTGGCCGCGTTCGTGTTGCCGGAGACCATCGTCGGCATGACCGAGGCGTCGACGACCCGCACGCCGGCGAGCCCGCGGACCCGTAGCCGGGGGTCGACCACCGCCAGCTCGTCCTCGCCCATCCGACAGGTGCCGACCGGGTGGTAGGAGGTGTCACCGAAGGCGCGCGCGTACGCCAGCAGCTCCTCGTCGCCGCGGGCCGCCGTCCCCGGGACGAGCTCCTCCCCGCGGTACGGGTCCAGCGCCGGCCCCTCGACGAGCGCCCTCGCGATGCGGATCCCCGCGACCAACCGCTCGCGGTCGGCCCGTGCCGCGAGGAACCGGGGCCGCAGCGCCGGCGGCGCGAGCCCGTCCGCCGAGCGGATGTGGATCGACCCGGCCGACTGGGGCCGCAGCGGGTACAGGCCGAGCGTCATCCCCGGTTTCGTGTCCAGCCGCCGGCTCGACGCGCCGCCGTAGCTCGCCGGCGAGAAGTGGAACTGGATGTCCGGCCGGGTCTCGGCGGGCGACGAGCGCACGAACCCGAAGCCGAGCGCGATCGGCATGCTCAGCGCACCGGTCCGGCCGACGGCGTAGCGGGCGGCCTCGGCCAGCAGCCGCCGGCCGCGGGTGCGCTCGTTGAAGGTGATCGGCTGCGTCACCCGCCACTTGAGCCGGGCCGCGAAGTGGTCGCGGTAGTTCTCGCCGACCCCGGGCAGCTCATGGTTCACCGCGACGCCCGCGGCACCAAGCGACGCCGGCGCGCCGATCCCGGACAGCTCGAGGATCTGCGGGGACTGCACGGCGCCGGCGCACAGCACGACCTCCCGGTCGGCGGCCACCTGGTGCTCCCGGCCGCGGCTGACGTAGCGCAGTCCGGCGCAGCGCGCCCCGTCGAGCCGCAGACCGGTGACGTGCGCGCCCGAGCGGACCACCAGGTTGGGGCGGCGCCGGGCGGGGCGCAGGTAGTCGACCGCGGCCGCGGAGCGCACGCCGCCGCGATGGGTGAGCTGGTAGTAGCCGAAGCCCTCCTGGTCGCCGCAGTTGTAGTCCGGGTTGGCCGGGTAGCCGGCCTTCGCGGCGGCGGCCAGGAAGGCGTCACACAGCTCGTTGCGCTCCCGGGGCAGCGCCACCGAGGTGGGCCCGTCCTGGCCGCGGCCCGGGAACTCGGGCGCGCTCTCCAGCCGCTGGAAGAAGGGCAGCACCCCGTCCCAGGACCAGCCGGGGCCGGCGATCTTCGCCCAGTCCTCGTCATAGTCCTCCCGGGCGCCGCGCACGAAGATGATGCCGTTGATCCGGTTGGACCCGCCGAGCACCCGGCCGCGCGGGATGACGACGCCGCGCCCGTCGATCGTCGGGTCAGGGTCGGTGCGGAACGACCAGTCGTAGCGCGGGTTGCCGATCATCCAGGCCTCGGCCTGCGGGATCGCGAGCCGTGGGCCGCGCCGCTCGGGGCCCGCCTCCAGCAGTAGCACCCGCACGCCCGGGTCCTCGGACAGCCGGGCCGCGACGACGCAGCCGGCGGCCCCCGCGCCGACGACGACGTAGTCGAAGGTCTCGGCCGCACCGCGCACCCAACGAGCGCTCATCAGGCCACCGCCGCCGTCGGGAGCGCCGTCGCGGGAGTCGACGGCGTGCCGTAGATCGTGGTGCGGTGCATCAGCCGGCGATGATTCATCTCGTCATACGGCGACGCCCGGTGCATCGCGCTGCGGTTGTCCCACAGGATGATGTCCCCCGGCTCCCAGCGATGCCGGTAGGTGAACCGGGGCTGGACGGCGAACTCCTGGACGAAGGTCATCAGCGGGGCGCTCTCGTGCTCCGGCATACCCTCGATCCGCCACGGCACGTTGCCGCCGGCGTACAGCGCGAGCCGCCCGCTGACCTCGTGCGGGCGCACGATCGGGTGCGAGACGTCGACCCATTCCGCCCGCTGGGCGGCCGTCGGGGCCGGCCGGTCCGGATAGTTGTACGGCCGGGACTGCACCCGGCTGATCACCACGCGCAGGCCCTCGAGCCGCTCCCGGGTGACGGCCGGCAGCGCCTCGTAGGCGGCGAACATGTTGGCGAACGAGGTGTCGCCGCCGACGGGCGGAACCTCGATCGCGTACATCATCGACGCGGCCGGCGGCACCGTCAGATAGTGGCCGTCGGTGTGCCAGACCCGGCCGCTGTAGGGCGAGCCGATCGGCTCGCCGTCCCGCAGGATGTTCGACAGCACGAGGATCTCCGGGTGCTCCTGGGCGCCGAACTTCTGGCGGGTGTAGCTGACGACGTCACCGAACCGGCGGCTGAAGGCGATGTGCTGCTCCGGTGTCATCCGCTGGCCGCGGATCAGCAGGATCGTGGTGTCGATCCAGGCCTCGTAGACGCGGTCGAAGTCGCGGGCCGACAGGTCGTTGACGTCGACCCCGCGGACCTCGGTGCCGATGGTGTCGGTGATGGGGACGAGCTCCAGCATGCGAGCACTGCCTCCTCGGTCAGGTGACTCGGCCGGCGCCGGGGGCGCCGGCGGGCGGACGGGCTGGCGACGGACGGGCGCTCACCGGACGACGACTCCGTAGTCCTCGATCCAGTGGTTCATTTCGACGAGCTGGATGAACATCTGGGCGGGGCTCGTCCCCCCGGGCAGCATCGCGGTCTCCCCCTCGGCCGCGGCTCTCCCGATCAGCTCGTTGATCCGCTCGGTGTCGAACATCCAGGCCGTCGGCGAGCCGGGATCGTTGACGACTCGGCTGGCCTCGGCGAGCACCGCCGCGTCGTACTCGGGGTTCTGGACGTGCGGGTACGCGCTCTTCTTGCGGTGCAGGGTCCCGGGCGGCAGCACGTCGGCCATCGCCGCCTTCAGCAGGCCCTTCGCTCCGCCGGTGGACTTCACCGACCACGGGACGTTCCAGACGTACTCGACGAGGCGGTGGTCGCAGAACGGGAACCGCATCTGCAGGCCCTGCGCGGCGCTCATCCGCTCCTTGCGGTCCAGGATCATGGCGAGCGGCCCGGCCATGCCCAGCGTGAGGACCTCACGCATCCGGGCGTCCACCGGGTCCTCCCCCGCAAGCCTCGGCACCTGGGCGACCAGCTGCGCGTACCGGGCCCGGGTGTCCTCGACCGGGTCGACGACGGCGCGCACGTCGGCGGACAGGAAGTCCGACAGCCGGGTGCCGTCGCCGAGCCAGGGAAAGTCCCGCCGGCCCAGCAGGTCCGGCCTGAACAGGTACGGATAGCCGCCGAAGAACTCGTCGGCGGCCTCGCCGGTCAGCGCGACGGCGTGCCCGCCGGTCATCCGCGAGAACAGCAGGTACATCGAGGCGTCGAACTGGCCCCAGCCCGGCAGGCCCCGCGCCAGCCGCGTCGCGGGGATCACCTCGAGCAGGTCCGCCATTGACGCCTCGACCGTGCGGTGCCTGGTGCCGATGAACTCCGCGGCCGCGGCGGCGTACGGCCAGTCGAGGTCGGGCCGCAGCTCGGTCGCGACGAAATGCGCCGGGTCGCTGTCGAACCGCAGGCAGTACGTGTCCAGCCGCAGGTCCGGGTCGGCCTTCTGGAAGGCGCGCGCCGCGAGTGCCGCGACCGCGGTCGAGTCGACGCCGCCGGACAGCATCGCCGCGCACGAGCGCAGGTCGGCGACCTGCTCGGTGACGGCCTCCTCCAGCAGCTCGCGGACATGGCGCGCGGTCTCGTCGAACGACTCGTGGTGCTCGGACGCGGTGAGTCCCCAGTAGCGGCGCTCGGACAGCCCGGCGGCCGAGAAGGTCATGACATGGCCGGGCGGAAGCTCCCGCAGCCCGAGCAACGGGGTCTCACCCGCCTGGGTGAGCCGCGGCTGCAGCAGGATCGGAACGGCCGCGAGGTCGAGACGCGGAGTGAACAGCGGGTTCGCCACGATGGGCCGCGGGGTCGAGCCGAACAGCAGGCCGCCCGGGTGCCGCGCGTAGTACAGCGGGGCGAGGCCCAGCTGGTCGCGGCCCAGCAGGAGCTGGCGGGTGCGGCCGTCCCAGATGGCGAACGCGAACATGCCGCGCAGCCGCTCCGGAAGGCGGTCCGCCCCGTAGGTCAGGTAACAGTCCAGCAGGGCGTCGGCGCCGGACGCGCCGCCCGCGTGGGCGAGGTTGTAGATCTCGCCGACGTACGCGGCGACGACCCGGTCGCCGCCGACGCCGCGGCTCGCCGGCTGCGCCCGCCCGGACGCGGCCTGCGCGGGCCCGAGCTGGCAGGCCAGCGCCGTCCCGTCGGACAGCCAGGTGCCGGCCGGGCCGGGGCCGCGGTCGCGCAGGGTCGCGATCATGGCGGCCAGGACCTCCGCCTCGTTCCGCAGGTCCCGGGTGAAGTCGACCCAGCCCACCAGGCCACTCATGGAAGAGGCCTCCCCTCGTCAGTCACGTCCGCGCGTTCGTGTGATGGCGGCGGCCCGGCCGCCGGTGGGCACCGCGTTCCCGGTGAGCACCGCGCGCAGGCGCTCCAGCGCACGGGCCATGACCTTCTCCTCGTGCACCAGCGCGAGGCGCAGGTGGCCGGCGCCCGGGTTCACTCCGCCGTCCTCGACCGCGAGATAGCGGCCTGGCATGGCCCGCAGCGCGGCGTCCTGCCACAGCCGGCGCGCCGCGTCCTCGTCGTCCGCGACCGGCAGCCACAGGAAGAAGCCGGCCGCGGCCCGCCGGTAGCCGGGCAGATCGCCGACGAGCTCGTCGGCGACGTCCCAGACGCGGCGGAGCGCGTCACGCCGCCGCTCGACATGGCCGTCGTCCGACCAGAGCCCGGCGGCCGCGGCGCACACCGGCAACGGGCTGGACACCCCGCACGACCGGTTGAAAGCCGCGTACCCGGCGACGGTCGCCGCGTCGCCGACCACGAAGCCGCTGCGCAGCCCCGGCGCGCCCGACCTTTTGGACAGGCTGTGCAGCACCAGGAACGGTCCACCTTCGGCCGCACCCGCGACGGTGACGAAGCCGGGCGGCGCGGCGCGCAGACCGAGGTCCGTGTAGCACTCGTCGACGACCAGCGTGGCGCCGGCCGCGGTAGCGAGCCGCCAGATCGCGCGCAGCGCCGGGACGGGCAGGATCTCGCCGCGCGGGTTGCCCGGGTTGCACACCACGACGGCCGCGGCCCGCCCGCCGGCGCGGTCGAGAGCCGCCGCGACGCCCGCCACCGCGCCGAGCGGGTCGTCATCCCGGCCGGTCCCCGCCGACCGGCCCGGCGACACGCCGGCCGCCGAGATGCCAACCGCCGACCCCCCGGCCGCCGAGGTCCCGGTCGCCGAGGCCCCGCCGACCGCATAGAAGACGGGCTCGGCGCCGGCGGCCTCGGTGGCGCCGAGATAGGTCGGGTAGAAGGGGTTGGGGAGCACCACCCGCGGCACGCCGTCGCCGCGCTGCCGCGCCGCGCCGGCGGCGAGCATGATCGCCGCCGCCACGGCCTGTTTGGAGCCGGGCGTCGGCTCGACGGCGATCGACGCCGGCAGATCCCGCCCCTGGCCGAAGCCGCGCTCCAGCCAGCCGAGGTAGGCGGCCCGCTGCGCGGCGGTGCCCTCCAGCGGTGGGTAGCGGCACCAGCCGGCCACGTCACCGAGTGCGTCGAACGGCGCGGCCGGTGTCTCGCCCCGGTAGTCGCCCAGGTGCAGCTCGACCGGCTCCAGCCCCGGCGCCGGGTCGAGGCCGTCGAGCAGCCCGCGTAGGCGGCTGAAGGCGGAACGGAACGTCGTCATGCGCGCCGCTACGAACGGAACAGGTCGTCGAGCGCCGTCTTGCCGCGGGTTCCCTCGTCGGCGTATTTCATGATCACGGCGGCGTAGGTGGCGATCTCCGGGTGGTTCGGGTCGGCGCGCGTGCCAGGCACCACCACGGCGCCCTCGGGGATCTCGCCGTAGCTGACCTCGCCGGTCGCCCGGTCGAGGACCGGGGTGGAGCGGCCGAGGTAGACGCCCATGCCGAGCACCGCGCCGCGGCGGACCCGGACACCCTCGGCGACCTCGCTGCGCGCGCCGATGAAGACGCCGTCCTCGATGATCACGGGTTCCTCACCGACCGGCTCGAGGACGCCCCCGATCCCCGCGCCGCCGGAGATGTGGCAGCGCTCCCCGATCTGCGCGCAGGAGCCGACGGTGGCCCAGGTGTCGATCATCGTGCCGGCGCCGACGTACGCCCCGACGTTGACGAAGCTCGGCATGAGCACCACCCCCGGGCCGAGGTAGGCGCCGTACCGGACCACGGCCCCCGGCACCACCCGCACCCGGGCGGACTCGAAGGCGCCCGCGTCCCAGCTCTCGAACTTCAGCGGCAGCTTGTCGAACGTCCTGGGCCGCCCGGGCGTGCTCCCGGCGACCGTCGACTCCATCAGCAGGAAGGACAGCAGGATGAGCTTCTTGGCGAACGTGTCCACGGCCCACGCGCCGTCCACCGGGCGGGCCGCGCGAAGCTCGCCGGCGTCGAGCGCGCGCAGCCCGGCGTCGACCAGGGGGCGCAGCGAGACCAGGTCGTGCGCCGCGAGGTCCGCGCGCCGCGCGAACAGATCGTCGACGAGCGCCTCGAGGCCGGCCCGCCGGCGCTGGTCCGGGCTCGGGCCGAAGAGCGCGGCCAGCGCCGCCCCCTCGGTCGACACGGCCGCAGCCGCGCCCGTGCCTGCCGCCTCGGCGACGGCCGCGATCAGGTCAGCGCTCATACTGGTCTCCCTCCGGATTGGCCGCGCGGACGCGCCTCGCGCCGGCCTGGAAAGCTGACGGCGCCGTCACGCGGGGAGCCGGCCGGTTCATCAGGCGGTCCGACCGAGCGCGCCGGCCAGCACCGGGCGCGGGCGCCAGCGCGCGGTGGCCAGGTAGTCGTCGAACGTCTCGGCACGCCGGATCTCGACGACGCCGTCGTCGGCGGTCAGCATCAGCTCGGCCGGGCGCAACCGGCCGTTGTAGGTGAAGCCCATGGCGTGCCCGTGCGCGCCGGTGTCGTGAACCAGCGCGATGTCGCCCTCCCGCGGGTCCGGAAGGTCGCGGTCGAGGGCGAACTTGTCCCAGTTCTCGCACAGCGAGCCGACGACGTCGAACCGCGAGACCGACCGGCCCTCGGCGAACGGGAGGCTCACGTGGTGGTAGGCGCCGTAGATCGCTGGCCGCATCAGCGCGGACATCGAGGCATCCACCCCGACGATCTCCAGGCCCTTGCGGCTGCGGTTGATGACCCGGGTCACCAGCACCCCGTGCGGGCCGGTGACGTACCGGCCGCACTCCATCAGGATCCGCGGGCCGGTCACGGCGCCGAACAGCCGCTCGCGCGCGGCGATGATGGCGCCGGCGTACTCGGCGAAGTCCAGCGCCGCCTCGCCGGGCCGGTACGGGATGCCGAGGCCACCGCCGACGTTGACGTACTCCAGCGTGATGCCGGTCGCCTCGGCGACCTGCGCGCCGCGTTCGAGCACGTCCACGGCCGCCTGGCTGGCGCGGGCGACGTCGAGCTCGTTCGCGCAGGTCATCCCGTGGATGCCGAAGCGGGTCGCGCCCCGCTCCTTCGCCTCCCGGTAGACCTCGGCCAGCTCGCCGACGGGAACGCCGAACTTGGAGTGCACGGTGTCGCCCATCAGTGCCGAGCCGGCGGCGAGGCCGTGCGGGCTGACGCGGAACGCCACCGTCCCCGGCAGGGTGCGCGCCTTCTCGAACAGCCGGCGGTCATCGAGGGTGATGAGCGTGCCGGCCGACCGGGCGAGCTCGTACTCGGCGACGCTGGTGTTGTTCGCGGTGAAGACGATGTCCTCGCCCGCGGCGCCGACCCTGGTGGCCAGCTCGATCTCGACGGGTGACGAGCAGTCCAGCCCGCTGCCCGCGGCGACCAGCAGGGACAGCACAGCGGGGTTCGGCAATGCCTTCACCGCGAAGTACTGCCGGTAGGGCACCCCGGCGAACGCCTGGACCATCGACCGGTGGGTCTCGACGATGGCGGCCGCGTCGTAGATGTGGAACGGCGTCCCGTACTCGGCCACGAGATCGTCGAGCAGTGGCAGCAGCCGCTCGGAGAACCGATCGGAGATCGGCACGGTGGTGGGCTCCTCAGGTGGCGACGGCGACGACGATCGTGCGGTTGCGGGTGCCGGACAGCGGGCGGTCGTAGGCGAAGTAGTAGGCCTCCTTGGGCACGAACCCGACGGCGGCGAGCTGCTCCGCCAGGTAGTCCTTGGAGACGAACCAGAAGCCCTTGACGGCCTCGTGCGGCGCGAAGGCCGCCGTCGGGTCCCGCGGTGAGTCGTTCGAGATCACCAGCCGGGTGCCGGCCCTCGGCGCCAGCGAGGCGAGCTTCGCGAGCGTGGGCGCCACCTCCTGCTCCGGGTGGAACAGGTGGCCCAGCAGGCCGTCGGCGTACACGACGTCGACGTCCGCGAGATCGGTCGGGGTGAGCTCGAAGAAGTCCGCCTTGAAGGCGTCGACACCCTTGCGCCTGGTCAGCTCGACGGCCTCGTCGTTGTAGTCGATGGCGCGCACGGTCCGGTTGCGCCCCAGCAGGTCCGCCTCGACGAAGCCGTTGCCGCAGCCGATCGAGAACACCGTCGCGCCGTCATCGCTGACGTCGACGATCTTCTCGACGATGTGGGCGCGGTACTCCGGGACGTAGGTCGACGGCGTGATCGAGTCCCGGAACGCCCCGCCGGCCTCCCAGATCTCGTAGATGGTGAGGTCGCCCGAGCCGACGTCGCGCGGCGCGCAGTAGTACTCGCGGACGGAATCCAGGTCCTGGTCGGCCCCGCTCATGCCTCGGTCCTCTCGCTCGGCTGGGCCGTCCCGGATGCTGGACGGACGGCGGGCTGGTCGCTGGCGGGTGGGTGGATGTGGTCCTGCGCGTAGTCCACGGAGATGGGAGGACGGCGGCGCAGCTCGTCGATCAGCGGGGCGAGCGGTTCGGGCCGTTCGGGGCCGTAGGCGCGGTAGAGCGCGAGCGCCGGCTCCGCGTCTCCGCCGAGCAGCGCATCGGCGAGCACCCGGCCCAGGGACCGCAGCCCGGCGAGCACGACCGCCGGATCGCCGACGAGTCGGGGCCCTTCCGGGCCGTCGGTCAGCTCCAGCGCCCCGACCCGGGTGTAGTAGGCCAGCTGGAGGTACATGCCGTCGCTGTCCGGGAAGAGCCCGACGCCGCGGCTGGTGTACCGCAGGCATTCCGCCAGGTAGTACGTGATGGCGTCGGCGGGCGACAGACCGAGCCGGCGCGCCCACACGTCGGCGAGCACCAGCGCGCCGAACACGTCGGCCGCCACCTCCTGCAGCACCGCTGACACCCAGCGGTGCGTCTCGTGCAGCGGCCCGAACGTGGTCGCAGGCCGGTGCACGAAGTGGCCGAGCTCGTGGCTGAGCACCCCGAGCGTCGGGATCAGGGCGAACCTGTCGTCGTCGGGGTCGAAGGTCGTCCCGACCGACAGGAAGCGGGCCGCGAGCGGCGCGGACAGGCAGGCCAGCAGCGCTCGGTGGGTGTTCGCGAAGTAGTAGGTCCGCCGGTCCGCGCTGCCGGTGAATCCCTCGTCGTCGGGCAGGAAGTAGGCGATGTGCTTGGGGTGCAGGTTGCCCTCGCCGGCGAGGAAGAACAGCCGCGTCGCGGCGAAGGAGGGCAGGTCGCCGACCCGCAGGTCGGCGTGCAGGGCCGCCAGATAGCGGCGGGCGTCGTCGACGCCGCGCACGGCCTCGTCGACGGCCCGTTGCTGGGCCGGGTCGCGGCGGCAGGCGAAGGCCGTCGGCCGGCCGGCCACCTCCTTGCCGTACCAGGTCAACAGGTGCGCGGCGACGACCGCCACGTCGTCCGACAGCGCGCCGAGCCGCCGAAGGGTGTCGAGGTCGTAGCCCGACTCGATCATCTTGGCCCGCAGTTCCACGGCCTCGCGGTCGGCCGGGCTGGCCAGCCGGGCGCCGGCGGCCCGCAGGGCGGTCGCGACGGTGGCCGGGTCGGCGAAGCGCGGCGGGCCCGCCGGGGCGGGCGCGCTGGCCTTCGACCGTGCCCACTCCGACTCGATCGCGGTGCCGAGGTCGGCCAGCGCGGCGGCCAGCCCCGGGGCGTCCCGGGGAAGCTCCGGCGCGAGGTCGAGAACGCTCGGTGTCCAGGACCGGACCGGTGGCCAGAAAGCGTCGCGGTACGCGCCGTACGAACCTGCCCTGGCAAGGTTCGCGGCGTACTCGAAACGGTCCGGGAATTCATCCGGCGAATGTCCACCGGACATGCTTTTCGGCGGGTTTCTGGGCGTCGTCGTGGGACTGGCTGTGGACATGGCGGGGCAGCCTCGTTTCGTGAGCACCGGGTGGCGCCGGGGTTCACGCGGATATGGTGAGAGTGCGGGCGGCGGCGGCGCCGTTTCCGCGTCAGGTGGCCCGGCGGGGACGGGCGGCCGCTCAGGCCGTCCCGGTCACCGCCTTCAGCTCGCCGAGGAGCTGCTCCTCGGCGGCGCGCAGCTCGGCGCACACCGATTTCAGGTCGTCGGCGTCGACGAACCCGGTGACCTTGCCGAGAAGAAGCATGTTCTGTATGTCCGTCCCGTGGGCCGCGATCGTCTCGAGAGCCGTGACAGCCGGGCCTTCGCCGACGGTCCGCTGGACGAACTCTCGCAGGCAGATGCGCGATCCGAGATACAGCGAGAAGGCGTCGTGCAGAAACCCGATGATCTTTTCCGGGGCGACCCACGGGCAGCCGACGATGTCGACGACGTCCGCGAGCAGGCGGTGGCTGTCATGGAAGTCCCGCACGGTGGCCGCGAACGCGGCGCGGGCGTGTTGCAGCGCATCCCTCCCCGCGGGTTCGAGGTTCGAGTAGAAGCGGACCCGGCGACGGGTGTTGTTGTCGAGGCTCGCCGCGACGATCTCCTCCGGATAGCGGTACCAGCACAGCACGCTCGCCGGGTTGTCGTCGATCAGCGACCACTCCCTCGTCCGCTCGTCGAACTCGCGCAGGGTGATCGAGTGCACGACGTGCTGCTTGCGGTACTCCGGGGTGTGCGGCAGGTAGAACACGTCGATCATGATGATCACATAACCATGGGCGGCCACCGTCTCCAGGATCAGGTCACGGGACTCGGCGTACGACTCGACCGGGATGTCCTCGCGGGCGAGCCCGATCGAGCGCAGGTCGTCCGGGTCGAACAGCCTGCTGGCGAAGTCGTACTTGGGGATCTGCCGGCGGACCGCCTGGTCGAGGACGTCGTCGGTGCTGATGAGGGCCCGGTGCAGGAGCAGGGTCGTATCCGGGTTGCGCTCGGCCAGCATCACCATCGACTGCCGCTGGTAGCAGTCCAGGAACCAGCGGCTGTACAGCTCCCGGTCGTACGGGTAGAAACTGTCGCTCATCGCACCGTTTCCATGGGGCGCCTCCTGGTCCAGGCCGGTCCGGCTCGTCAGCCGCGGCGGAAAAGGCTCACTGCAGCTTGAGGGTCATGTGGACGCTGTTCGGGTCCAGTTCGTAGTCGCCGAACGGCCCGCAGTAGCCGAAGCCGTTCTTCTCGTACAGCGCTCGCGCCGGCGCGAAGAACTCGAACGACCCGGTCTCCAGGCTGAGACGCTTGAAGCCCATGCGCCTGGCCTCGGAGATCAGGTGCTGGAGCATCGTTGTCGCGATTCCCTGCCGCTTCATGCTCGGCCGGGTCCGCATCGACTTGACCTCGGCATGCTCCGCGTCGAGCGCCTTCAGCGCGCCGGTGGCGACGATGACGTCGCCGTCCATCATCGTCCAGAAGGTGACCTCCGGCTTCTGCAGCCCGGGCAGGTCGAGGGCGTGCTTGCTGCCCGGCGGGGTGACGTCGCGCATCTCCTCGATGTGTTCCTCAAGGAACGCGGCGATCTCCGGGCTGGTCAGGTCGTCGACAATGATCCTCATGGCGGCGCTTACTTCCTCTGGGGGAATGGGGAAGAGTGGTTTGCGGGTCGCGCGGGTCCGGGTGGGGACGTCTTCCGTCGGGCCAGGTCGTCGTCAGGCCCCCTCCAGGAGCCCGCACGCGAAGAAGCCGGGAGCCGACGCCTGGGCCAGGTACGTCGCACCCGGCTCGATCCCGCCGTCCTTCTCGTAGTCCATCAGGTTGATCATCCAGTCCGAGTTACCGCAGTGCGCGTGGGTCGCCAGTGTCCCGGTGAAGTGCAGGGTGCCCGGATCGACCCCTACGGCCATCGCGCCGAACAGCGCGAGCGGCCGGTAGAGGTTGGTCGGGAACACCTTCGCCACATCGTCGAGCGAGCGCCCGGAAGCGGCGAGCGCCTTCGCGTAGGTGTCGCGGGCGACCGCCTGGCGCGAGACGAACGAGTCCTGTCCGACGAGGCCCAGCCGGTCCACGCCGATCGCCGAGGACCGCAGCCGGACGGACCCTGGGATGTCCCGTCCGATGAGGCAGCTCGCGACGGCGTCGCCGAAGAACGCGAACGAGCGGAGCCGGTCGGTGTCGTCCGGGGTGTACCCGAACGACACGACCAGGACGTTGTTCACGGCCGGGTCGGCGAACTGGTCCCAGCCGTAGCGCAACGCGGTCAGCGACGCGCAGCACTGCTGCAGCGAGATCACCACCGGCAGCGCCCCGTCCAGGCCCAGCGCGAGGAGCACCCGGACCGCGAAGTCCTCGTCGAGCAGCCGAAGGCAGGCGTCCGTGGTCGCGAAGACGACCTGGTCGACCGTCTCGGCCGCGGTCGCATACCGCTGCAGCGTCTGGCGGGCACAGTCCACGACATAGTTCTCCAGCGGCCCGGACATGGCCCAGTAGCGGTCACATCCCATCGACGCGAAGTCGGCGTTCGGCGACCGGGCGGCCCACAGCTCGTCGAAGCCGGGCACGTCCGTCGCCTTGTGCTCGACGTCGCCGGTGACGCAGGCGAAGGCGCCGATGCTGACGCCGTCGGAAACCAGTGCCACCGTCTCTCCTCCTTCCTGAACGCCGTCTCTGGCGGAACGCTGTTTCTGGCGGAACGCTGTCTCTGGCGGAACGATCGGGCTAGCTCGCGGCGGCGGTCAGCCGGGACTCGTCAATCTCCCGCAGCACGGAGACGATCCCGTCGACGTCCTCCAGCCTGGGGACCCACTTCGGGCTGAACTTGAGTCCGGGGGCGCCGTTCTTCTTCAGGTATGCCATGACCAACATGATGATGTTGAGCGAGCTGATTCCCAGGTCGTCCCGCCGCGCGCCGGACACGACCGCGGCCGGGTCGACGCCCTTCGACAGCTCCTGGCTCCCGAGAAAGTCGACCAGCCTGGCCAGGCCGGCGCCTGGGTCGGATGCCATCAGACCTCCACCTTCGTGAACGGGTGGCCGTTGAGGCCGACCGAGTGGATCTTGTTGTAGCCGTAGGTGTCCTCACCGGACACGAGTACGCAGCCGTGGTAGTCGAGGCTGATCGTGTCGCCGAACTCAGTCAGGGTGTCGAGGTTCTCGTAGACCTTCACCGACGTCGGCACGTAGCGGGAGGCGAACCCGACCCGGCTGATGTCACTGGAGTTGACCAGCGAGCCGTGCACCGTCCGCTCGATGAAGATCACGAACTGGCCGGCCTTCATCTCCATCGCGACGAAGGGCTCCTTGTCCGGGTCCCAGTCCGGGTCGATGCGGGAGTCCGTCAGGTCGTAGCCGAAGAACTCGTTGTCCTTGTTGTTCTCGTCGCGGACGAGTGGCTTGAACTCGTCGTAGTACCACTTCTTGTGGCTGCCCGGGATGAAGGTGAGGCAGCCGTTCTCCCTGCCCGCCGGGGAGAAGGCCGTCCAGACGCTGACCTCGTGGGAGATCCAACGGTCCTTCTCGGTGTACTCCAGGGAGGGCGCCGCCTTCGTCTCGGTGACGTCGCTGATCGCGAACGCCTCCACCTGGTGCCAGCCGGTCCGGTTCTCGCCCGGCTCCTTCTTGAAGATGTTCGTCTTCCAGCACAGGACGTCGTCGCCGATCAGGCTACGCACCTTGTTGACGATCTCCGGGCGGCAGATGTGGTCAGCCAGGGTCTCGCAGTCCAGGTGGCGGTCGTAGTTGATGACCGTCGACTCGTGCGGCTTGTTCTCCGAGAAGACCATCTCGATCTTCGCCTGGTCCCACAGCTCGGGGGCGACGTCCGACGGGTACAGGTCGAACGGTCCGACGAAGCCGTTCTCCTTGAAGAACTCGATCTCCGCCTCGGTCAGTCCCCGGGTGTTGTCCTCGCTCACAGTCCTTCCTTTCTCGCTCGACGGGTGGCGGCTGTGGCCGGTGGCGGGTCAGGTGCCGGCGGCGGCACCCGACAGAGCGGTGCCCTTCCTGCGCGTGTTCTTCGCGAGAATGCGGTCGGCGTTCCCGTGGAAGAACAGGTCGCGGTCGCGCTCGGACATCGACTCGGGCAGCATCCCCTGGTCGGTCAGCCGCTCGACGAAGGACAGCTGACGGCCCTGCATGCGGAAGATGGGCCAGTCCGTGCCGAACAGGATCTTGTGGTTGATTCCCCGGCTGAAGATGGAACGCAGCCCCTCCGGCCCGGCGCCCTCGTATCCGCTGACATCGATGTAGACGTTCGGCCGGTTGTTGCAGAGCATCGTGCACTCGTCCGCGTAGGCGACGCTGCCGTGGGCCAGGACGAAGTCAATGCCGGGAAAGTCACGGGCGGCGCGGTCGACGAAGATCGGACGGGCGATCTCGAAGTCGAGCGCGGGCGCGGTCGCCCCGATGTGGGTGAGGACCGGCAGGCCGTAGGCCGAGCAGATCTCGTAGAACGGGTACAGCATCCGGTCGTCCAGGCGGTAGCCACACGGCGGGTAGAGCTTCATCCCGTCGAACCCGTACTCGGTTATCGCCTTCTCGAACAGGTCGATCCCGTGCTGCCCCCAGCGCGGGTCGACGCCGACGAAGACCCGGAAACGGCCGGGATGGCGGTCCCGCACGACCCGGTGGTGCTCGATCAGCTCCTCGATGCTGTGTGTCGTGTCGCGCAGGGCGTAGGTGAAGTCGGGAAGCAGCAGGACGGACTCGGCGATGCCCGCGGCGTCCATTTCCCTGACCAGCTCGTCGCAGAGCGGGTCGCGCAGCGTTCCCGCGTGCATCATCGCCACCTTGTCCCGGCTCAGCGGGACGCCACGGCTGCTCAGCGACAGCGCCATGTTGTCGATGACGCCGTCCCGGAAGGACGGCGGGAAGCACATTCCGTCCGCTACGTGACAGTGGAAGTCGACGATGCGCCGGTCGTCACTCATACCCGGGAGCCCCCATCTCTTCCGTCTCTCAGCTCTGCCGCACGATGCCGATGATGTCGGACACCCGCTGGGCGCCGATGAACTCCTGCACGTGGCTGAAGACGTCGACGCCGGCCTCCTGCTCGAGGAGGAAGACGATGCTCATGAGCCCGATGGAGTCCACGCCCAGGTCGCCCCGCAGGTCCATGGAGGGCGTCACCGGGCGTTTGCGCGCGGATTTGGGCAGTGTGCTGGCGATCAGCTGACAGATCGCCTCGTCGGTCACCTGCGTCTTCTTCATCGCGCCCTCCCGGCCGTCTGGCCGAGGACCAGGCGCGTCACGGCTGCGCGGTCGACCTTGAGGTTCCGCGTCAACAGCCCGGACTCGGGCGTGAGCTCGGGCGCTGGACGCAGGAGCACGGTCACGATCCGATGCGCCGGGTCGCGCCCGGCGTTCACCGCGTCGACCGCCGCCTGCACCTCGCCGGCCCGTCCGGCCCCGTCGTCCAGCCACACCGCGCACCCCAGCGACCCGCTGTCGTTGAGCGCGACCACCACGACGCGGGTGACCCGACAGCGGTTCTCGATCTCCTCCTCCAGCTCCTCGGGGCTGATCTTCACCCCGCTCCGCGTGATAATCACGTTCTTCTTCCGCCCGACCAGGTGCAGGAAGCCCAAGCGGTCCAGGCGGCCGAGGTCACCGGTGGCGATCGTGCCGTCCGGGCGGAACACCGCGGCGGCGGACTCCACGCCATCGAACACATAGCCGCGGGCCTGCGGGTGCTTGGTGCGCACCAGGACCTCGCCGTCGTCGCCGACGCAGACGTCGACGCCGGCGACCGGCCGGCCGGCGGCTCCCGTGCGGTGGGCCTCGGGGAGGTTGAAGGTGATGTAGCCGGACTCCGTACTGCCGTAGATCTCGAACAGCGGCATCCCGAGCCGTTGGAAGGTCGTCACGACCCGCGGCGGCACCGGCGCCGAGCCGGTGAACATGAGGCGGACCCGCGAGCCGTAGAGGCTGGTCCAGCGTCGGCCGAGCCGAGCCCGCAGGCGCCGGCCGCCGCGCCGGGGCAGCACCGCGTGCAGCAGCGTCGCCGCCAGGTAGCGCAGCCGGGCGCGCCGGCCCGCCGAGCGCACCTGGTTGTCGACGATCTCGAAGAACGATGGCGGGCCGATGATGATCGTCGGCTCGAGCTCCCGCATCTTCTGGAACATCCGCTCCGGTGCCACCACGGTCGCGTCGCAGCCGACCAGGACCGCGGTGTAGAACAGGTGCCGCTGCTGGAAGCTCGAGAACGGCATGACGAGCAGGATGTTGTCGTCGGCCGCGACCTGCCAGGCCGTCATCGACGTGCGGACGGTGTTCTCCGCTCCGTCCCAGGTCAGCGGCAGCCCCTTGCGGACCCCGGCCGTTCCCGACGAGAACACGACGGTGAAGACGTCCTCCCCCAGGGGCGGGACGTCGGTCACCTCCCGTCGGGTCAGCGCGACCGGGCGCACGTTCAGGTCCGCGGCCTCGGCCGGCAGCTCGCCGGGAACCCTCCCGGTGACCAGCAGGGCGGACAGCCGGTACTTCTCGATGAGCGCGGGTGCGTCGGACGCGGTGGTCAGGTCGGTCGCCGGCAGGCAGACGGAGACGCACTCCAGCGCCATGAGGGCCAGGTCCGCGAGCGCCCATTCGTAGCAGTTCGGACCTGCCAGACCGACAAGATCGCCCGCCCGAAGACCGGTGGCGCGCAGCTCGGACATGAGCTGTGTCACGTCGGCGAACATCTCGGTGTGGCTTCTCGTCACCTGCGAGCCGTCGAGAGCGATGAACCGGACTCGGCCGTCCGGGTGGTCGGCCAGGCTCCGGTGGAGGTCCTTCGCTGTCATCGCACGCGGTGGGTCACGCTCGGTTTCACGCAGGCAGCAGTCATGATGGTCATCAGTCCTGTCTCGTCAGGCCGCGTCGTCGGCTCGGCTGATCAACCAGCGGCGAGACCGCGCGGCGGCTTTTGTTCGTTCGAGAACCACACTGGCGGGTAGCTGGTGAGCGGTTGCGTGGCGCGCTTGCGCCGCGGCGGGCGAACCGGCTCCAAAGGACGACTTAGCCACAGCGCTAACTCGACGAAAAATGTCAACTGACATGCAGGTGTGACGACCGCCGCGGGCGGGCTGGCGGCCGGATCCCTCAGGGCATACAGGTAGCCGCTCTCACCTTCTCTTCCCCGTCCGACCGGCACGCTCACCGATCCGCGACGGCAGGCAGTCAACAATCCGGAATCAGGGCGAGGGACCCGGACAGGATGTGAGCACGATGGCACCGGAGTAGGCGCCGACCGAGTACAGGATTCCGACGTCGGACAATGGTCGGCGACGGAGCGGCCGTGGCCTCCCGCGGCCCGCGCGACGCCGACCGGTGTCTCCCGGTCGAAAGCTCGCTCGACCAGCCCGTTCTCGGCGGCCCGCCCGTCGCCAGAGTAAGGAAAGCATGACGCACGTAGACTTTCTGCGACGATGAGTAAAATCCGAGTAAACAGTCCCTGGGTGCGCCGGGCTGGTCGGCGCACCCACGCGGGGCGCCCGCGCGCCATTACGTAATGCAGCTAAGGGACACTCTCGGAAACAGCCGGAACGCGCGTCGCCGCCGGCACTGGAACCCGGTCGGGCGCGCTTCACCGCCCTACACAGGCGGCTCCGACACCCTCCTGCGACTCATAGGCGGCCGGGCGCCGCAGTTCGCGCCCGGCCCTGTGCTCTGGCGCGAAGCGTGTCGGTGATCAGGCGCGCGTCGGCTCCGGGTCTCTTCTGTCGGGCCGGTCGTTAGCCGTGGCGATGCTGCGCGAGCGCTTCGGCTCCTGGGAGGCGACCCCGGTCCGCCGCAGCGCACTGGGTCGATGCCCTCGTGGCCCCGAGCCACCTGGTGAAGGTGGGCGCGGCGCAGCGGCGGCAGCCGGTTCCTCGGGCTGCACCCACACAAGGATCGCCCGCGAGTTAGTCGAAGCCGGCCTTGGCAGCACTCGGGAGCAGCACGCGGCTGGTGGCGGCCGCGGTCGCCACGATCGCCAGGTCGTTGGCTGATCGCGACCGGCCATGCCCGGCGCCGACCGGCGCCTCCGGCGCGAAGAAGGTCGACTCACCCGGTCCACACAGCGCCCGGGCTTCTGCTCTTCCCGCGACGCTACGCGCGGGTACCGCTCACGCCGGTCCGAGCTCGTCGAATTGCGCGGCTTCCAGGCGCTTGCGCACGCTGGTCCGGTACCGCGCGGCGTCGGCACCGTCAACGATGGGACGCCCGCTCGACGGGTTGGAGCACGCGCTCACCGGCACCATGCTCGGCCCGCCTCGTCATCCGCCCAACGGGCTCGTTCCCGGACAGGCGCTCGCCGGGGCTGTCCGGCGGGCACGGCCAGACGGTCGTCAGAGCTCCCGGGGGAACGACAGCGCCCCTGTCGTGGCCAGGGTCGGATACGGGCATCGGAGGAGTTCCTTTCACGGCGAGCGTGTTTTCGCGGCCGTAAAGGGAGGCCGTCTGCTGGGCATGCCTCGGACACCAGGCCACTACATTTTTTCAAGATTTTTCTCGCTGGGCAGGGTCTAGTCTGACCGGACTATTGATCGCTGGCAGATCGCTGGGCAGTGCCTGGATAGCCCGCCCGAAACTTTTTCAAGATTTTTCTTGCTGGCGTTCTTGTCGGCTCGTCGGGGAGATCGCTGGGCATGCCCAGCGATCTCCGCTCGATGTCACAGCGTCGCAGTTCACAGCCCTGCTGGGCAGGTTGAGGTTGCTGCTGGCATCGGCTCGACGTCGGCGCCGACGGCAACATCGAGGAGAGATCGCTGGGATTCCGCTGGGCGCCAGCGATCTTTTCTGTGCATTCATCGGAAGATCATTCTGGCTTTTTGCTGGGCACGGCGTGGCGTAC
>Ga0068862_100000074_pt1 | contig 118036 bp, 109 predicted proteins | sample KBSSwiS52_FD_66598 | JGI IMG/M metagenome (GOLD analysis project Ga0068862, IMG submission 66598) | Switchgrass rhizosphere microbial communities from Kellogg Biological Station, Michigan, USA - KBS Switchgrass S5-2 | ecosystem: Host-associated > Plants > Roots > Rhizosphere > Soil ...
TGGCGATCGGCGACAGCGTCGCCGGCGCCAATGCCGACCGGATCACCGATCTCGCCGCCGGCGACATCCTCGACCTGTCGGCGATCGATGCCAATGCCAACACGGCGGGCACCAATGAGGCGTTCACAAAGGTCGGGGCATTCAGCGGCACGGCGGGCCAGTTCACCCTGGCGTTCAGCGGTGGCGCGAACACCACCATTTTGCTCGCGGACGTCAACGGCGACAGCGTGGCCGATTTCTCGATCCTGTTCACCGGCGACGTCACCGCGCTGTCGGGAAGCTGGGTGCTGTAGTTGGCGGCCGGACGCGACGATATGATGAACGAGTGTCAATCTGACCGGCGGGAGAGAAAATCATGCCTACCTATAATGGCACACCCGACGATGATGTCATCAATGGCGATCGGGTGGGTGTAACCAACGATGTCATCAATGGATTCGGCGGCGATGATACGCTCTCGGGGCTTGCGGGCTTCGACACGCTCTACGGCCATGACGGTGAAGACATCCTCGACGGTGGCGCCAGCAACGACCTGCTCTTCTCCGACGCTATCGACTTTTTCGGCCCCTATTTCCATGCTTACGACGTCGCGAACGAAACCGATACGCTTGTCGGCGGCGCCGGTAACGATACGGTGTGGGGCGGCTATGGCGACAATCTCGATGGCGGTGCCGGCATCGATACGCTGTCCGTCGAAGGCCAGGCCTTCGGCACGGCGCTCAATTTCAATTTTGGCTCGGTCTTCGGCGGTGGTTCGCTCGTCATCGGCGGCGGCACGATCCGGGGGTTCGATCAATATGGTTATTTGACCGGCTCGCGATTCAACGACGTGATCGCCGTCGGCAATGCGACCGAAGTCGCGAGCATCTATTTCCACGGCCTCTACGGCTATGACGGCAACGACAGGCTCAGCGGCGGCAGCGGCGACAACACGCTCTATGGCGGCCTCGGCAACGATGTGCTGAACGGCGGCTCCGGCAACGACACCGCGGGCTATGCCGATCTGAGCGGCGGCATCGGGGTGACCGTCAACCTCAACGTGTTGACCGCGCAGGACACCGGCGGCGGTGGCACCGACACGCTCTCCGGATTCGAGAACCTGATCGGCACCCGTTACGACGACACGCTGATCGGCGCCGATTACAGCCCCTTTATCTTCGGCGACGATGTCGACAACGTCCTCCATGGCGGCCTCGGCAACGACGTACTGATCGGCGGTACCGGCACCGATACCACGGCCTATGACGATCTGACCGGCGGCGTCGGCGTGACCGTCAGCCTTCGTACGCTGACTGCGCAGGACACGGGCGGCGGCGGCATCGACACGCTCTCCGGTATCGAGAATCTGATCGGCACCGATTACAACGACACGCTGATCGGCGACAGCGGCGACAACACGCTCGATGGCGGCCTCGGCAACGACTCGCTGAACGGCGGCACGGGGACCGATACCGTCAGCTTCGCAAATGTCCGGGCCGGCATAACGATCGGTCTCGTCGCCGGCGCGCAGGCAACCAGCGCGGGCAGCAAGACGCTGATAGCGGTCGAAAATATTACCGGTTCGGAGTTTGGCGACACGCTGACCGGCAATGCGTCCGCCAATGAACTCAGGGGCGGAGCCGGGGCCGACAGCCTGCTCGGCAACGATGGCGCTGACATGCTCCATGGGGGCGCGGGGCGGGACTTCGTCGACGGCGGTGCAGGCGATGATCTGCTCTACGTCGATGCGATCACCGATCTCGTCGCGGGCGAGGTCTATGCCGGCGGCGCCGGTACCGACACGCTCCGTCTCGGATTCCTGGGCAATCCCAACCTTTCGTCGGTGACGCTGACCGGCATCGAGAGGATCTCGGGCTTCTATTATGCCGACATCGCGCTGACCGCGGCGCAGCTGAACGGCCTGACCCATCTCCACGGCCGGAGCTTCACGCTCACCACCGGCGGATCGGTGGCACTTGCCGGCACCAGCACCGTCGCCACCGTTTTCAACCTCGCGGCGGCGGGCAATGTCTTCGACCTGACCGGCGTGAGCGCCGTATATTTGGCCAACGATCGCACTCATTTGACCGTCAATGGCGATATCGGCGCCGACACGATCACCGGCAGTGACGTCAACGACACATTGTTCGGCAATGGCGGTGACGATACGCTCTATGGTGGCGACTTCAACCATGACTTTTTCGGAGACACGCTCGACGGCGGCGACGGCGCCGACATCGTCAATGGTGGCGACGGCTACGACACGCTCGACGGCGGCGCCGGCGCCGACATCATCAATGGTGGCAACGGCAACGACACCATCAACGGCGGCGGCGGTGCCGACATCATCAATGGCGGCGCCGGCTCCGACACCATCACCATTGACGCCGTCGCCGACATCGTCGCGGGTGAGCAATATGACGGCGGCGCGGGCTTCGACACGATTGATTTCGCCTTTGCGGCCAATGCCGATCTCTCGGCGACGAGCCTGACCGACGTCGAGGGCATCCAGCATTACTTCAATGGTTACGACATCGCGCTGACGGCGGCACAGCTGAACGGGCTGACCTTTCTTATCGGACAGAGCTTCACGCTGACAACCGGCGGATCGGTGACACTGAGCGACGCCCGCATCGGTGTCGGCGCCTTCAACCTCGCGGCGGCGGGCAATGTCTTCGACCTGACCGGCGCGAGCGGCCAATTCATCGTCAATGGCAATGCCGGCGCCGACACGATCATCGCCGGCGCCCTCAACGACACATTGTCCGGCAATGGCGGCGACGACACGCTCGATGGCGCCGCGGGCTTGGACACGCTCTACGGCGGCGACGGCGACGACACCATCAATGTCGCTGCCGCCGCGGACATCGTCGCGGGCGAGCAATATGACGGCGGCGCGGGCTACGACACGCTCAATCTCGCCTTTGCGGCCAACGCCGATCTCTCGGCGACGAGCCTGACCGGCGTCGAGGGCGTCCGGCAAACCAATTATGCCTTTGACGTCGCGCTGACCGCGGCGCAGATGGATCCGCTGACCCATCTCTATGGACAGAGCTTCACGCTGACCACCGGCGGATCGGTGGCACTGAGCGGCGCCAGCATCGTTGTCGGTGCCTTCAACCTCGCGGTGGCGGGCAACGTCTTCGACCTGACCGGCGCCAGCGGCAATTTCATCGTCAATGGCAATGGCGGGGCCGACACGATCACCGGCGGTGCCTTCAGCGACACATTGACTGGCAATGGCGGCGACGACATCCTCCAGGGCGGCGCCGGCAACGACACGGTCGACGGCGCCGACGGCAGCGACACCGCCAGCTACTCGGCCGCGACCGCGACCGTCGTGATCAACCTCACCACCAACACCACCTCGGGCGCCGGCGGCACCGACGCGCTGACCAGCATCGAGAACATCATCGGTTCGGCGTTCAACGACAGGCTGACCGGCAGCGCCGGCGACAATGTGATCGAGGGCGGCGCAGGCACCGATATCCTCAACGGCCAGGGCGGCAGCGACACGGCGAGCTATGCCGGCGCGGGGTCGGGCGTCACCGTCAGCCTCGCGATCACCGCCGCGCAGAACACCGTCGCCGCAGGCACCGACACGCTGACCAATTTCGAGGCTCTGCTGGGATCGGCGTTCGGCGACACGCTGACCGGCAATGCATCGGCCAACAGTTTCTCCGGCGGTGCGGGCGACGACCTGCTCGACGGCGGCGCCGGCGACGACAATCTCGACGGCGGCGACGGCATCGACGTCGCGACCTATGTCACCGCGACCGCCGGCATCGTCGCCAGCCTGACCGCCAACGGCGCCACGGGGGGCGGCGGCAATGATGCGTACGTCGATATCGAAAGCCTGACCGGATCGAACTTCGCCGACACGCTGACCGGCGATGCCGGTGCGAACGCGCTCACGGGCGGCGACGGCGACGATTTGTTGGCCGGGGACCTCGGCGATGACGCACTCGCGGGCGGGAACGGCATCGACACCGCGACCTTCGCCGGCATCGGATCGAGAGTCGTCGTCAACCTCGCGACCGGCGGCGCGACAGGCGGCGCGGGAACCGACACGCTGTCGGGCATCGAGAACCTGATTGGCACCGCGTTCAACGACAATCTGACCGGCGGCGACGGCAGCAATTGGCTGGTCGGCGGCCTTGGCAACGACATCATCAACGGCGGCCTCGGTCTCGACACCGCCAGCTATGCCGACGCAACCGGGGGGATCCGGCTGAACCTGCTGATCGCTGCGGCACAGAACACGCTGAGCGCAGGCGCCGACACGCTGGCCCGGATCGAGAATGTCGTCGGGACGGCTTTCGCCGACCAGATCACCGGCAGTGCGCTGGGCAACAGCCTGACCGGCGGCGACGGCGACGACCTGCTCGACGGCGGACTCGGCAACGACCTGCTGATCGGCGGCGCGGGCATCGACACGGCGAGCTATGCGATCGCCACCGGCGCGGTGAAGGTGAGCCTCGCGATCCTGACCGCGCAGTCGACGCTGGCTGCGGGTGGCGATACGTTGTCGGGCATCGAGAATCTCACCGGTTCGGCCTATGACGACCAGCTGACCGGCGATGGCGGCGACAATGTCCTGACCGGCAATGGCGGCAACGACATTTTGCTCGGCGGCGCCGGCAACGACACGCTCAATGGCGGCGCCGGCATCGATGCGACCAGCTATGCCGGCGCATCCTCGGCCGTCTCCGTCAGCCTGGCGGTCACGACCGCGCAGGATACCGGCGGCGGCGGGACCGATATTTTCCTTTCGATCGAAAATCTCGTCGGCTCGGGATTTGCCGACACGCTGACCGGCAGTTCGCAGGTCAACAGCATCAGCGGCGGCAATGGCGACGATCTGATCGACGGCGGCAGTTCGAACGACACGATCGATGGCGGCGCCAACAACGACACGCTGAAAGGCGGCAATGGCGACGACCTGATCACCGGGGGCACCGGCAACGACAGCATCGACGGCGGCGCCAATGTCGACACGATCAGCTATGCCGCCGCCGGCAACGCGGTAACGGTCAACCTCGGCCTCGCGACTGCGCAGGCGGTCGGTGGCGGTCAGGGCAGCGACACGATCGTCAATGTCGAGAATATCATTGGTTCGGCGTTCGGCGACACGCTGACCGGCAGCGCGGCGGCGAACCGCTTCACCGGTGGCGCCGGCAAGGACACGCAGACTGGCGGCGCGGGCAATGACCGTTTCATCTATCTGGCGATCGGCGACAGCGTCGCCGGCGCCAATGCCGACCGGATCACCGATCTCGCCGCCGGCGACATCCTCGACCTGTCGGCGATCGATGCCAATGCCGACACGGCGGACACCAACGAGGCGTTCATAAAGGTCGAGGCATTCAGCGGCACGGCGGGCCAGTTCACGCTGGCGTTCAGCGGCGGCGCGAACACGACCACCTTGCTGGCGGACGTCAACGGCGACAGCGTGGCCGATTTCTCGATCCTGTTCACCGGCGACGTCTTGGCGTTGACGGGGAGCTGGGTGCTCTGACGGCAGCATCGGCGCAACTGCCTCCTGCAAGTCGAACGATGGCCAGTCGTGATTGACCGCTTCAATCGGTCATCGAGATTGATCGAGGTCAATGAAACCGCGGCGGGGTTGCGACATGTCATGTCGGCGTCGATTGCTCGATCCGGCGCGGCTGGTCCCGGCGGGCGATAGGAACAGGCTCACCCGCCGGGCCATCTCGCCAGCCCGCGACCTTTTGCGTGCGCCTCGCTAAGGACATTTACCGATCGCGCCGGCCGGGCGGCTGGGCCATGGCCGGTCGATGGCGGATACTGGCCGAATCGAGGCATTGGCCTGCGCGCTGGCGATCGGGCTGCTGATCGGGTTGGAACGCGGCTGGCTGACGCGGATGCGTCCCGATGGCAGCCGGGTGGCGGGCTTCCGCACCTTCGGGCTGCTCGGTCTCGCCGGCGGCGCCGCCGGCATGCTGCCGGTGGCGCTGGCGGCGGTGACGCTGGCTGCGATCACGGCGATGCTGCTGATCGGCTATGCCCGCGACAGTGCCGACGAACGCGAACGCAGCGCGACGGCAGCGCTGGCCGGTGTGCTGACTTTGATCCTGGGCACACTCGCGACATCCGGTCAGCCGGCGATCGCACTGGGTGCCGCCGCAGTCGTCACCCTGATCCTGTCGATGCGCGAGCGGCTGCATGCGCTGCTGAAAGGCGTGACCGCGGCGGAGGTGGAATCGATCGCGCGCTTCTCGCTGATCGCATTGGTGATCCTGCCGCTGATGCCCGACCGCGCAATGGGACCGTATCTGGCGCTCAATCCGCGCAAGATCTGGTTCGTCGTGGTGCTGGTGTGCGGCCTGTCGTTCCTCGGCTATGCCGCGACGCGGCGGGCGGGAGCGACGCGCGGCCTGCTGCTGACGGCGCTGACCGGCGCGATCGTCTCGTCGACCGCGGTGAGCGCGGCTTATGCCCGCAAGCTGGTGGAACCGTCGGCGAGCGAGGGCGCGCTGATCGCCGGCATCGCCATCGCCTCGACGACGATGTTCGTGCGCGTCCTGGTGCTGGCGGCGCTGCTGCTGACATCGGCGCTACCCTCGCTTGCGCTGGCGATGGCGCCGGCGACGATCGTGGCGCTGGCACTGGCCGCACTGTCGCTGCGCAACGTCGGCGCTGCTGCCGAAGGCGACGTCAAGCTCGGCAATCCGCTCGATTTCGGACCGGCGCTGCTGCTGGCCGCGATGGTCGCGGTGCTGGCGATCGTCTCGCGCTGGGCACAGGCGCGCTATGGCGAGGCCGGGCTGGGCGTACTGCTCGCGATCACCGGCGTGGCCGACGTCGATGCGGCGGTGCTGACGCTGGCGGGGCTGGCACCCGGCACGGTCGACGGTCGCACCGCCGGCTTGCTGCTGACCGCGCCGGTGCTCGCCAATACCGCGCTGAAGGCGGTTATGGTGATGGTCATCGCGCCGAACCGCCGCGGCATTCGGGCGGCCGCGCCCCCGCTCGCGAGTATCGCCGCTGCCGGTGCCGCGCTCGCCGCGATGCACTGAGGCCGGCCCGGCCCGGCCCGGCCGGGTTGCGTCGCACGGCCGGTGAGGGCAGGAGTGCGACGATCGACTGCCAGCGGGCGGTCCGACGGTTGGACGAGGCGAACGCATGAAGCCGGCACATTTCCGATCGATCCATGCCCACGGCTTCGTCCGCGTCGCGGCGGCGACGCCGGTAGCGAGCGTGGGCGACGTCACCGCCAATGTCGATGCGACCTTGGTGCTGGCGAAACAGGCGGCCGACAAGGGCGCCGATCTTGTCCTGTTTCCCGAACTCAACATTTCCTCCTATGCGATCGACGATCTTCATCTGCAGGACGCGACGCAGAGCGCGGTGCAGGCCGGGATCGGCCGGATCGTCGCGGCGAGCATCGGGCTGGCGCCGGTGCTGATCGTCGGCGCGCCGCTGCACCGCGGCGGGCGGCTCTACAACTGCGCGGTGGTGATCGCGCGCGGGCGGATCCTGGGCGTGGTGCCCAAGAGCTTCCTGCCCAATTATCGCGAATATTACGAGAAGCGCTGGTTCGCGCCCGGCGCCGGGCTGGCCGGCCTCGAGATCGAGGTCGCAGGGCAGACCGCGCCATTCGGTCCCGACCTGATCTTCGCCGCCGAGGACCTCGCCGACTTCGTCTTCCATGCCGAAATCTGCGAGGATTACTGGGCGCCGACGCCGCCATCGACCGCGGGCGCGCTGGCCGGCGCGCTGATCCTGTGCAACCTCTCCGCCTCCAACATCATCATCGGCAAGGCGCGCGACCGGGCGCTGCTGTCGGCTTCGCAATCGATGCGGACGGTCTCCTGCTATGCCTATTCCGCGGCGGGGCCGGGCGAGAGCACGACCGATCTCGCCTGGGACGGGCAGGCGATGATCCACGAACTCGGCGAGGTGCTCGCCGAATCGACTCGCTTCGGCGACGAACCCGAACTGATCTGCGCCGATGTCGACGTGCAGCGGCTGCGGCTCGAGCGGATGCGCACCGGCACGTTCAACGACGCGGCGGCGGCGGCCGGTCATCCCGAGACGCGCTTCCGCCGGATCGGCTTCGCGCACCGGCCGGTGTTCGCCGATCTCGGCCTGATGCGCAGCGTGCCGCGCTTTCCGTTCGTCCCCGACGATGCCGGGCGGCTGGATGCCGATTGCTACGAGGCGTTCAACATCCAGGTCGAGGGGCTGGCGCGGCGCTTCCGCTCGACCGCCGGCAGCACGATGGTGATCGGCGTTTCGGGCGGGCTCGATTCCACCCATGCGCTGATCGTCGCGGCCAAGGTGTGCGACCGGCTGGGCCTGCCGCGCACCGCGATCCTGGGTTTCACGATGCCGGGCTTCGCGACCGGCGATACCACGAAAGGCAATGCCTGGGCGCTGATGAACGCGCTGGGCGTGACCGGCGCCGAGATCGACATCCGCCCGGCGGCGCGACAGATGCTGGCCGACATGGATCATCCGTTCGGGCGCGGCGAGCCGGTCTACGACGTGACGTTCGAGAATGTGCAGGCGGGCCTGCGCACCGATTATCTGTTCCGCCTCGCCAACCAGCGCGACGGCTTCGTCGTCGGCACCGGCGATCTGTCCGAGCTGGCGCTGGGCTGGTGCACTTATGGCGTCGGCGACCAGATGAGCCATTATGCCGCCAATTGCGGCGTGCCCAAGACCTTGATCCAATATCTGATCCGCTGGTGCGTGCAGACCGGGCAGTTCGACGCCGCGACCGACCGCATCCTCACCGCAATCCTCGGCACCGAGATCTCGCCCGAACTGGTGCCTGCCGACGCCAGCGGCGCGCTGCAGAGCACCGAGAGCAAGGTCGGGCCCTATGCGCTCAACGATTTCTTCCTTCACCATATCGCGCGTTTCGGGCTGCCGCCGTCGAAGGTGGCGTTCCTGGCGTGGCATGCGTGGAACGATCTGGCGGCGGGGCATTGGCCGATCGATTTTCCGGACGGCGCGAAGGCGGCGTACGACCTGCCGACGATCCGGCGCTGGCTGCACAATTTCCTGTTCCGCTTCTTCCAGATCAGCCAGTTCAAGCGCTCGGCGATCCCGAACGGGCCGAAGGTCTCGGGCGCGGCGGCGCTGTCGCCCCGCGGCGACTGGCGGGCACCGTCGGACGGGATCGCGAAATTGTGGCTCGAGGAGCTGGAGCGGGCGCTGCCAGCGTCGACCGATGGACGGTAAAACCAGAGCGCCGGCCGGTGAGTCCAGACCGCCGGCGACGAAGGATGATGACGAGCCGATCGCGCTGTGTCGCTACGAGGAACTGGCGCGGCGCGAGAACCGGAAGCGGAAGGCGTGTTGAGTCCGGCCGGCAGACCGGCCGCGCCACCCTCGACAAAGCCGGTGCATCGCGTCATCCTCCGCCCATCGGCATGAATCACGCAATGACTGGAGACCGGTGTGGCGTATGACATCATCGGCGACATCCATGGCCATGCCGACAAGCTGACCGCGCTGCTGACAGCGCTGGGCTATGTGCGGCGATCGGGCGTCTGGCGCCATCCCGGCCGGCAGGCGGTGTTCATCGGCGACCTGATCGATCGCGGCACGGGCCAGGTCGAGACGCTGCGGATCGTGCGCGACATGGTCGAGGCCGGCGCGGCGCGGGCGATCATGGGCAATCACGAGTTCAATGCGATCGGCTATCATGTCCGCCATCCCGACCGGCACGACGAGTATCTGCGGCCGCGCAGCGACAAGAATCGCGAACAGCACGAAGCCTTCACCGCCCAGGTGGGGGAGGACAGCGACGATCATGCCGAATGGGTCGACTGGTTCCTGACCTTGCCGCTGTGGCTCGATCTCGGCGGCGTGCGCGTCGTCCATGCCTGCTGGCATCCGGACGCGATCGCGGCCGTCACGCAGCGGCTCGGCGGCAATCTGCTGACGCGCGAAGCGGTGCCGGAGGCGTTCGCGCGCGGCGCGCGCAACAGTTTTGCCTATGACGGGACGGCGCCGTCGGGCGGATCTGCGCTCTATCATGCGATCGAGACGCTGCTGAAGGGGGTCGAGGTCGATCTGCCGCCGGGCGTGACGTTCAGGGACAAGGGCGGCCATGTTCGTCGCAATGCGCGCACGCGCTGGTGGGCCGGGTCGCCCGCGACGTTCCGCACCGCGACGCTGAGCACCGAAGACGTGATCGACCAGCTGCCCGATCTAGAACTGCCCGCCGTCGTCGTGCCGGGCCATGATGGCGGATCGCCGATCCTGGTCGGCCATTACTGGATGCGCGGCACGCCCGACCGCCAGACCGCGAAAATCGCCTGTGTCGACTACAGCGCAGGGAAGGGCGGGCCGCTGGTCGCTTACCGCTGGGACGGCGAGGATGAACTCGATAGTGGCAAGTTCGTGGCGGCGGGGGCCTGAGCGGCGCGGGCTTTCATTTCACCTCCGCCCAGAATGCCGGCTTGCGGCCATGCGCCTTGCGCAGGTTCGAGAGATAGATGTCGTGGGTCGGGACGCCCTGCCAATCGTCGATCCGGCGCGCGGCCGCCGCGCAATCGGCGAGGTGACGTGCGGCGTGCTTGTAGCGGCTGGTGCGCGCGGTCTTCAGCGTGAAATCGATCATTGCCCGGTGCAGCAGCGTGGCGGCCAGCGGATGCGGGGTTTCGAGCGCGTCAGCCGCGGGCGAGAGGATCTCATAATGATTGCCGTCGAGTTCGGCGATCCGGGCGATGACCAGCCGGCTCGCCTGGTCGAGCGCCGGCCAGCCGGTCAGGAACCACAGCGCCCGCAGCGGCTCGGGATGCGCCAGGGCATGGGCGATCGCCTTGCGCTCGGCATCGAAATCCTCGAACTCGGGGAGCCGTTCGAGCCAGGCGCGGAGATGATCGGGATGGAGTGTCACGGCGAAACGTGCCCAGCGCCGTGCCTGCGCGTCGTTGGCGCGGCCAAGCGCGTCGAGCACGGCGATGTGGGCAGCGTCCAGCTCTGCCGTGCCTGCGAGCCGTCCACGTCGATCCGCCGCCTCGACCGTGGCCAGCGCTTCCTCGGCACGGCCGGCGGCGAGCAGGCGCTCGGCGATCCACGCCGCGATCATAGGCACAGACCGCTTTTCCGGCTCGAATTGCGCGATGAAGCTATCGACGTCGCCCCGCGCGTCCGCAATGGCGCGTAGCGCGCTCTTCGTCGTGGCATCGCGGTGGATCTCCTCCAGCCGATCCGCATACATCGGTCCGTTGCTGCCCCAGCCGATCACTTCACGCTCGGCTTCGGGTGGCGTCGGCACCGGTTCGTCGCGCCATGCCGTGACCAATGCCTGCAACGCCGCGAGACCGGGATCGCCCAGCGCCGGCGCGAGGATTTCGACGAGGTCGTCGCTCTGTCCGAAGCGATCGTTGCGCAGCGCATCGAAGGCGCGCCGCGCCAGCATTCCAGGTTCAGTGCGTGCGGCGAGGGCGACCGAACCGATATCGCGCGCGGCTGCCGCGAATGTCGCCGACAAATGTCCGTTGCTGTCGTCGCTGCGGGCGAACACGGGATTGGCGCACGCCATCAATTGCCAGAGCAGGTCGAGCGCGGCACCGGGATCGGCAGGCGCGACATGGTCCATGATCGCGCGATGCTGGGCCGCGATATCGGCGGCGAGCGTCTTGATCTTGCTCCAGTCGGCGAAACTGCGCGCCTTGGCGATCGTCGTGAGGCGCTTGCGTATGTCGTTCGCGGCTTCGGCCGGACCGGCGCTGCCGGCGAGTTCGACGCGCAGCCGGCGCTTGGCGACCGCATTGCCGGTGCTGATCTCGATCAGCAGCGCGGCGAGGCGCTCGGCACCGAGCACCTCGAGATTCTTCGCGTTGAGCGTCGTTGGGGATGCCATCCGGACCCGGTGCCGCGTGTCGCGGCTACGATCAAGCGGCTTGAGCGGCCATAGAAACAAAAATCGAACAAAAAGCGATCAAACGCTTGACATCCCGTTCGGCTAAGTGTAGACGGTCATCAATTGGTCGAATTGCGACTGTCGAGGCTCGGAGCGTTGCTCCGGGCCTTTTTCGTTTCTGGCAGGGAGGTGAACATGGTTGCGACCATCAGGCGCATTCCGGGGGAGCGGGTGCTGCGCAACGGGCCGCCGACGGCGCGCGAGGCGATCGCGCGCGTGTTCGAGAATCTCGGCGGCGTGGACGGGCTGACCGCCTGGGCGAAGGGAGAAGAGCCGGAAAAGGCCGGCGACAAGAACGGGGCCGGCGACAAGAGCGGGGACAACAAGAAGATTTTCTACACCCAGATCTGGCCGAAGATCATCGGAGCCGAGTCGAAGGACGTCGGCGCCGATCACGATCCGATCGAAGTGATCAGGCAGATCATTGTCGATCGTTGAACTCAGGAGCCAGCGCATATTCGAGCCACTCGTGGCTCCGGCGCGCTACAAGGGGGCGTGGGGCGGACGGGGTTCGGGCAAGTCGCATTTCTTCGCCGGTCAACTCATCCTCGATGCCATCGACCATCCGGGCCTGCGGTCGGTCTGCATCCGCGAAGTGCAGAAATCGCTGCGCGAATCGGCCCGACGGCTGATCATGGACAAGATGGTCGAAGCCGAGGTGACCGAAGCCGACGGCTTCAAGGTTCTGGAAGATCGCATCCAGACGCCCGGCGACGGCGTGATCCTGTTTCAGGGCATGCAGGACCATACCGCCGAGAGCATCAAGTCGCTCGAGGGCTATTCGCGGGCGTGGGTGGAGGAGGCCCAGACCTTGTCGGCGCGGTCGCTGGCGCTGCTGAGGCCGACCATCCGGGCGCCGGGTTCGGAACTCTGGTTTTCGTGGAATCCGCGCCGCAAGACCGATCCGGTCGATCAAATGCTGCGCGGCGCAGAAGTCCCGACCGGCGCCGTCGTCGTCCGCGCAAACTGGGGCGACAACTCATGGTTTCCCGATGAACTCGAGGGCGAACGCCTCGACTGTCTGCGGCTGCAGCCGGACCAATATGATCATGTGTGGGAAGGCGGGTATGCGATGGTGAGCGACGGTGCCTATTTCGCGCGGCAACTGGCCGAAGCACGGGCCGAGGGCCGGATCGGCACGGTGGCGGCCGATCCGCTGATGCGGACCCGCGCCTTCTGGGACATCGGCGTGCGCGACGCGACGGTGATCTGGATCGCGCAGTTCGTCGGCCGCGAAATCCGCGTGCTCGATCATTACGAGGCTGTCGGGCAGCCGCTCGCCGCGCATCTCGGCTGGCTGCGCGATCGCGGTTATGGCCGGGCGCTGTGCGTGCTGCCGCACGACGGTGTGCGCGAGGATGCGATCGCCGCGACGCGCTTCGAGGACCATGTCCGCGAGGCCGGCTTCGACGTCGAGGTGGTGCCGAACCAGGGCAAGGGCGCGGCGATGATGCGAATCGAGACCACGCGGCGGCTGTTCCCGATGATCTGGTTCAACGCGGCGACCACCGAGGCCGGGCGCAACGCGTTGGGGTCCTATCACGAGCGCAAGGACGAAGCGCGCGGGGTCGGGCTGGGACCGATGCACGACTGGGCGTCGCATTCGGCCGACGCGTTCGGGCTGATGTGCGTGGCCTATGCGCCGCCGGCGCCGCCGGCGCGCGCGGCCGCGCTGCGCCGGATCGGGATGCGGGTGGGGGTGGTTTGAAGCATTTTCTCCCCTCCCCTTCAGGGGAGGGGCCGGGGGTGGGGGCGAGCGGAGCGAGCACTTCTATGCTCATGCTCGAAGAGTTTTGTACCGCTCGAATTCCCCCACCCCAACCCCTCCCCTGAAGGGGAGGGGCTTCAGAAAAAGGGGATTTCATGACGAACTTTACACCCATGTCCGATGAAGACCTCGTCGCGCATCTGCAGGACAGCGCCACCCGCGCGCTCGGCCATTTCGAGAGCGAAATCGCGGGCGAACAGGCGCGGGCGATCGATTTTTATCACGGGCGGATGGACGAGCTGCCCGCGCAGGCCGGCCGCTCGCAGGTGGTCGACAAGACTGTCGCGATCACGGTCGACAATTTCGTCGCCAATATCGTCCGGCCGTTCGTGTCCTCCGACGAAATCGTGCGGTTCGAGCCGCGTGGTGAGGAGGATGTCGCCCAGGCCGAGCAGGCGACCGAATATGTCAATTACGTCCTCCATGCCGACAATCCCGGTTTCATGATCCTGCACGATTGGGCCAAGGATGCCGGCATGGCGAAGCTGGGCGTCGTCAAGATCTGGTGGGAGGATCGCTCCGCCAGCCGGCCGCAGCTGATCGAAAATCTGGATGCCGCGCAGGTCGAGATGCTTGGCGCCGAACTGGTCGAGGGTCCCTTTTATAACGAGGAGACCGGGCTGTTCGCCGCCTGGGTGATGCGCGACTGGAAGGATGGGCGGGTCAGGATCGAGAATGTGCCGCCCGAGGAATATCTGGTCTCCCCGCATGCGCGGCCGGGTCAGATTCCGCCCTATGAGGCGCACCGGACGTGCAAGGCGCGTTCCGAACTGATCGAGATGGGGTTCGATGCCGAATTGATCGACGGGCTGCCGGCCTGGCTTGGCGACCATGAAGACCGGCGCGCGCTGGCGCGCTATCGCGACGAGCACCATGACGGGATGCGTGTCGACGGATCGAGTGATCGCTCGCGCGACATGATCGAGGTCCATCACGAATTCGCCGCGGTCGATTATGATGGCGACGGCATTTCGGAACTGCGCGAGATCGTCCGCTGTGGCGACATGATCCTGTTCAACGAAACGGCCGATCATGGCCCGTTCGCGCGCTTCTGCCCGATCCCGATGCCGCACAAGCTGTATGGTGGCTGCCCGGCCGAACAGGTGATCGACGACCAGATGGTCAAGACCGCGCTGCTGCGCCAGCAGCTCGACAATCTCTATCTCAGCAACAATCCGCGGCCGGTGCTGCCCGAGGGATCGGAGCGCTCCGATGGCAGCACCCAGGATAGTTTGGCCGACAGCGCGCCGGGCGCGGTGATCCTTGAGGGGCGCACGCCGATCCGGTTCGAGGCGGTGCCGTTCGTGGCCGACAAGGTCTATGCGATGCAGGACTACATCGATCGCGAGGTCGAGCGGAAGACCGGCCTGGCCAAGCAGGGCCAGTCGCTCGATCGCGAGGCGCTGAACGTCGGCCGCCAGATCACCGCGACGCAGGCGACTTTGATGGAGGATGCCCGCAATGTCCGGCTCGAGATGATGGCGCGGATCTTCGCCGAGACCGGCATGTCGGACATGTTCCGGATCATCCTGAAATTGCTCGTGCGGCACCAGCCGCGCGCGCGGATGATCCGGCTGCGCAACCAGTGGGTGTCGATCGATCCGCGCAGCTGGAATGCCGACATGGACCTGGTCGTGGCGGTGGGGCTGGGCGTCGGCAACCGGCAGGAGCAGGGCGCGCAGGCGCAGGGCATATTGGGGCTGATCGAGCGGATCGGCCAGACGCCGTTCGCGCACATGGTGACCGAGGCCAATGTCTTCAACGCGGCGCGGCGGGCGTTCAACAGCCTGGGGATCCGCAATGCCGATGATTATCTGACCGAGCCGCAGCCAGAACTCGATCCCGAGACCGGAGCGCCCGTGCCGCGTCCGCCGGCGCCCGATCCGGCGATGCTGCTGCAGCAACAGATATTGGAGGCCGAACAGGCGGCGGCCGCGGCCAAGCTGCAGATGCAGCGCGAGGAATCGGCGGCGAAGATCCAGTTGCGGCGCGAGGAAGCGGCGGCGGAGATCGCGCTGGCGCGCGAGAAGGCGGCGGCCGAATTCGCGCTGGAGCAGGAGCGGATCGAGCGCGCGGCGCTGCTGGCGGAGAAAGCGGCGATCCACCGCAACCGGCCAGGCGGGGATCTTTCGGTATGACGCCCGAGGCGCGGCGCGCGCGTGCGTTTCGTGTGGCGGCGATGCTGGAGGATGGCGAACTCGGCACCGCGTTCGACGATGTGAGGGCCGATCTGATCGCCGAATGGGAGCGGACCTTCGACCCCGCCGAGCGCGAGGCGCTGTGGCGCGCGGTCAACAGCCTGAGCCTGGTCCGCGCGCGGCTGGCGAGCTTCATGAGCGGCGCCGCGCGCAGCGACGGCGCGATGGCCGCGGTGCGGCGCAGCTAAAACTTCCCCGGAACGGGGAGGGGGACCGGCGAAGCCGGTGGAGGGGCAGGGGACCCGCTCCGACGTTTCAGTGAATCGGCAGGGAATTCAGTTCCTGGCATCTCACACTGCACCTGCCCCTCCACCGCTACGCGGTCCCGCTCCCCGTTCCGGTGAGGAATTTTCAATTGCAGCAAGAGGAACCCCTATGACTGGCGATATGCCTGCCGATAGCATTGCCGAGGCAGCGGCGCTTTTTCGTTCGGCCAGAGAACTGGAGCCCGCGTTCGAACCCGAACGCCCCGAACATGACGATATCGACGACGCCTTGCCCGAGGCGGCGGAGATCGACGCGGAACCGGACGACGACATCGTGGCAGCGGACGACGCTCAGCCCGATGCCGTCGACATGCCTGTGTCGTGGAGCAAGGACGATGCGGTCCTGTGGGACGCGCTGCCACCCGAGACGCAGGCCAGGCTGGCCGAACGCGAGGGACAGCGCGAGGCCGCGATCAATGCCAAATTCCAGGATGCCGCCAACGCGCGCAAGGCCCATCAGGCCGAGCTCGCGGAGGCGCATGCCACCCGTGACGCCTTTGCCGAGGCGATCGGCACGGTGATTTCGATGGTTCAGCCGACGCCGCCCGATCCTTATGATTATGGCCTGGGCAGCGGCGACTATGACCGCGAAGCCTATGACCTCGCTCTGGTCGACTATGAGCAGACGGCCGGTCTCGTCGAACATCTCGCGCAGCAGCAGCAGGCGATCGCTGCCCAGCAGGCGGAGGAGCATGAATGGGAACGGCAGGCGGCCTATCAGGCGGTCGAAGCGGTGGCGCGGCCGCGCTTCCTCGCCGACGTGCCCGATGTCGCCACGCCGAAGGGGGCGGAGATCCTCGGCGCGATCGTCGATTATGCGATCGCGCACGGCATTCCGCCCTCGGCGTTCGAACCCGAGAACCAGGGCAACATCACCTCGGCCGAACTCCACATGGCGTGGAAGGCGATGCAATATGACCGGCTGCAGGCAGCGAAGGGGCGCGTGCAGCCCCGCGCCCAGCCCCAGCCGGCCCCGCAGACGCGCCCCGCGTCTCCGGCACTGCGTCCCGGCGTTGCGACCCCGCGCGGCAGCCAGCGGAAGATCGCCTTCGGCAACGACATGGCCCGGCTGGCCAAAAGCGGCAGCGTCGAGGACGGCGCCGCCATTTTCCGACACATGAGAAAAGGATATTGACCCTATGGCACTCGTGACCAATTCGGTGACCAGCTATGGCACCGCGACCAAGCGTGAAGACCTGGTCAATGCGATCTATCGCATCGATCCGGAGGACACGCCGTTCACCAACTCGATCCCGCGCGTCAAGGCGAAGGCCGTTCTCCACGAATGGTCGAACCAGGCGCTCGGCTCGGTCAACACCGCCAACGCCCGGCTGGAGGGCGACGCGCTGGGCCGCGCGGCCGCCACGACGCCGACCCGCAAGCAGAATTACTGCCAGATCAGCAGCCGCGACGCGACCGTCACCGGCACCGAGCGCGCGGTCGACATTGCCGGCACCGACGACATGATGGATTATCAGATGAGCCTGAAGAGCGTCGAGCTCCGCAAGGACATGGAGGCGATCCTGCTCGGCAACACCGGCATGACCGCCGGCGACGCGACGACCGCACGCACCCTGCGTTCGTTCAACGCGTGGTTCTCCGGCAACGGCTCGCGCGCCGGCGTGGGGGCGGACTCGACCGTGGCGACCGCGGCCGCGACCGATGCGACCGCGGGCAGTCTGCGCACCTTCACCGAGGTGCTGCTGAAGGCGGCGGTCAAGGCGGCGTTCGACGATGGCGGCAAGCCGTCGAAGATCTTCCTGGGTTCGGGCAACAAGCAGCTGTTCAGCGATTTTTCGGGTCGCGCGAACAGTCGCGAGATCATCGGCGAAAAGGATCGCATCCTGGCGTCGGCCTCGATCTACGGATCGGATTTCGGCGACCTGATGGTCATCCCCAACCGCACCCAGCGCCCGCGCGACGTCTATGTCGTCGACACGTCGAAGGTGGCGCTGGCGGGGCTGCGCATGTTCGAACGGCAGGAGATCGCGCGGGTCGGCGACGCCTATACGGCGGATCTGATCAGCGAATATACGCTGGAGATGCGGCATGCGAACGCGCATGGCGCGGTGTTCGATACCAACGCGAGCTGATGTTGGGGGAGCCGGCTTTCGGGCCGGCTCCCTTCGACGCGCGGCCGCTTACTGCACCACCTGCCCACCCTGCGCCAGCGCGGCGGGGTCCATGCCCTGCTTCTTCAGATAGTCGTAAAGCGCCAGGCACAGCCGCTGGGCGCCGGGAACGGTCATCACCACCCGACTGGTCGTCACGAACTGCATCGGTGACGGCGGCGTCGGCTCCGACGGCTTGACCGTGGCGAGGGTGATGCGGATCGTGCCGTTGATATGGTCGAACGCGATCGCTTCATCGGCGAAGATGTCCGGCGCGAGCGGATTGCCGAGGACGGGTAGGCCCCCAGTGCCGTGTGCCATGATGTCGGTGTCCTTCTTGCTTTGGCGACTGCGGGTCTATGGCGCGCGATCTGGCGGCGACGCAACCGGGGATTGGCCCTTCTACCCTCTACCGCTTGCGGGAGAGGGACAGACCTGCGGAGCAGGTCAGGGTGAGGGCCTGAGCGGGTCTCGCACTCCGGGCCCTCACCCTCGCCGCCTTCGGCGTCTTTCCCTCTCCCGCAAGCGGTGGAGGGCAGAAAAGAAGTTCACCCGAATTTCATACAAGGAACCCCCATGTCATCCCGCAATATCTTCTCGGCCTTTCTCGGGTCGCGCAAATATACCGTCCGGCATCGCGACTGCGACGGCCAGGTTCATTTCGAAACGCGGCAGGATTGCGCGCCGATCGTCGAATTCGTCAAGGCGCGCCGCGATGCGCCGGTCGACCGCGCCTGGACGCATCTCGCCGAGGTGCCGATGGCGGTGGTCGGGCAATGGATGCGCGACGGCGGCCTCGACGACGAGGCGCATGTCCGGCGCTGGATCAACGATCCCGCCAATCGCGCCTTCCGCGTCTATGAGGGGCGGGTCTGATGGCGCGGCTCAAGATCGCTTTGTGCGTGCCGGCTCATGGCATGGTCCACGCCAAATGGGTGCAGTGCCTGACCGGCATGATCACGCATACGCTACGGGCGGACCTGGTGGACGGGACCGGCGACCGGCTCGACGTCGAACTCGAGACGTTCATCGTCTCCTCGTCGATGCTGTGCGAGAGCCGGCACCGGCTGTGCGCGGAGGCGTCGTTGTGGGGCGCCGATTATATGGTCTTCCTCGATGCCGACCATGTGTTTCCGGCCGATATCCTGTGCCGGCTGTGGTCGCGTGGGCTCGATATCGTCGGCGTCAACTATGCGCGGCGCTGCGAGCCGACCGCGCCGACCGCGGCCGACGCGGACACTTTGGTCTATACGACGATCGACAAGGCCGATGACGGGCTGGTCGAGGAGGTTGCGCATCTCGGTTTCGGCATGGTGCTGATCCGGATGAGCGTGTTCGACCGGCTCCAGGCTGACGCCGAAGCGCGGGGACAAGCATCGTTCATGCCGTTGTTCGTGTTCGAACTGAAGGATGACGGGATGAGCATGATCGGCGAGGACGTCTATTTCTTCAAGAAGCTGCGCGCGGCCGGCATCAAGGTCCATCTCGACCATCAGGCGTCCTGGGAATTCGGCCACCTCCACGAGATGATCATGACCAATGCCCATGCCGTCGTGCAGGCCGACGACTGGCAGGCATCGATGCGGAGTTTCGGCACGCGGCTGGCGGAGAAGGCGGCCGCGATCGAGGAGCAAGCCGCATGAGCATAACCCTGACGATCGCCACGCCCGGACCGATCGCCGATTTCGACGATCTCGTCGCGGCGGTGGCGGATTATCTGAACCGTTCCGAGATCACCGCGCGCATCCCGACCTTCATCCAGCTGGCCGAGGCGCGCTTCAACCGGCTGATCCGCACGCCCGAGATGGAGAATTCGGCGGCCTATGCGGTGACCGGCGACCTGCTGCTGCCCGACGATCTGCTCGAACTGCGCGCCGTGCGGATCGCCGCCGGGCCGGACCGCGAAGGATTGCTCGAGCAGGTGACGCCGGCGCAGTTGCGACGTTATGGGCGAACCGCGGCGCGGCCCTGCTTCTATGCACTGCAGGCGGGGACGATGCGCTTCGCGCCGCCGCCCGACGGGCGCTATGACGTGACGATCGATTATTATGCACGGCTGCCGGCATTGAGCGCCGAACTGCAGACCAACTGGTTGCTCGATCGGCATCCCGACCTGTATTTGTTCTCGGCGCTGGCACATTCGGAGACCTATATCGGCACCGACGAGCGCGTCGCGCTGTGGAAGGCGGGGGCGGACGAGATCCTGGCGGAATTGTTCGGGGCGGCGAACCGGCAGCGATACGGCGCCGCGCCGTTGCGGCTGCGGGCCGCGGTGACGGTTTAGCAAATCCTCCCTACGCCGTAGGCGTGGGGAGGGGGACCGACCGCGAAGCGGTTGGTGGAGGGGCCGCCGCGAAGCGGCGGTGCGAGCTCCCGATTATTTCCTGAAACATCCGCGCGGCACTGGCGCCGCATTTCCCCTCCACCACCGCCTTCGCCGGCGGCCCCCCTCCCCGTCGCTGCGCGACAGGGAGGATGAAGAAGGATTTCATCATGCGCTATATCTTCGGGCCGTGGCTGCCCGATCTGCCGCCGCACGGCCATGACGGGCTGGTGCTCGCCGAGAATTGCTATCCGTCGCCGGCCGGTTATCGCCCGGTCAAGGGCTTCGCGCCGCTGGCGCCGGCGCTGGCCGGGTTCATGGGCGGCGCGGCCTATGTCTCTTCCGACGGTACGACGAGCCTGATCGCGGGCACGGCGACCGATCTCTGGTTCTATTCGGGCGCCTGGGCTTCGATGCTGGGATCGCTTGCCGCCAGCGAGCCGTGGCGGTTCACGCAATTCGCCGACACTGTCGTCTGCGTCGCCGGCGGAGCACCGGTGGCTTTTGATCTCACGACGCAATCGGCGGTCGAGCTTGGCGGGTCGCCACCCAATGCCGGGCTGTGCGCGACGGTGCGCGAGTTCGTGGTGCTGGCGGGCGATGCCGATGCCCAGCAGAGTGTGAGCTGGTCCGACCAGGGCCTGCCCGACGAATGGACCGCGGGGCAGGCGGGCAGCCAGCCGCTCTATGCCGGCGGCGAGATCACCGGCCTGGCGGGCGGCGAATATGGCGTGATCCTGCAGCGTCACTCGGTGAAGCGCATGTCCTATACCGGCGATCCGGCGCTGCCGTTCCAGTTCGACGAGATCGGATCGAATATCGGCTGCATCGCGAAGGGATCGGTGGCGCAGCATGGCCGGCTGATCTTCTTCCTGTCCGAGCGCGGCTTCGCCTTCACCGAGGGGACGGACGTGACCTTCATCGGCAACGAGAAGGTCGATCGCACCTTCTTCGCGATGCATCCGCGCGCCGATCTCGACCGGCTGTGCGCGGCGGTCGATCCGCGCAATTCGCTCGTGATCTGGGCGATGCCGGGCAATCCGGGGCGGCTGTGGATCTATAATTGGGTGCTCGATCGCTTCTCGACCGCGACCTTGGATATCGGCGGACTATTCTCCGGCTTCACAGCAAATGTTTCGATCGACGCGCTCGACGGGCTGTTTCCCGACGGGATCGACAGCGTGGCCGGATCGCTCGATGATGCCGCGTTCCAGGGCGGATCGCCGCTGCTGATCGTGGTCGCCGGTGACGGCACGCCGGGCGTGCTGACCGGCGCCAATCTGGTGCAGAGCTTTCGCATGCCGTTCGTCGAGCCGGTGCCGGGGCGGCATGCGCGGATCTGGAATGCGCGGCCGATCGGCGACGCGATCGACGCGACGATGCTGACGCTCGACGCGCGCGTGCGGATCGGTGACGGGCCGGCCAAGATCGCCCGCACCGAGATCCGTCGCTCGGGCGACCTGCCGATCCGCGCCGATGGCCGCTTCGTCCAGGCCGAACTGGTGATCGCCGATCCCGCGTGCAGCTTCACGCAGGGGATCGAATTCGACGCGGCCGCCGGCGGGCGGCGATGAGACTCCCCGCGATCCCGATCAGCGCGAGCAGCGTGCCCGAGTGGATTCGGCGCGCCGGCGAGGCGGTCAACCGGCTGATCGGCGCGCTGGCCGGCGTCGAGACGCGGCTGGCCGAGGCCGAGGCCGAGATCGATGCGGCGGAAGCGGCGATCGATGCCGCCGAACTGGCGATCGATGCGGTCGCGGCGGATGTCGCGACGGTGCAGGCGTTCATCGCACCGCCGGTGGATCTGCAGGCCTGCCGCGTGACGGCGCGGGCGGTGACGAGCGCGCCGGCGATCGGCGATGCGGATCTGGTCATCGGCGTCGATGCGTCGGCCGGCGCGGTGACGGTGCCGCTGCCGCCGCTCGCCGCGCATGCCGGCCGCGTGCTGATCGTGCGCAAGCTGGATGCCGGCGCCAATGCGGTGACCATCGACGGCGACGGCACCGAGACGATCGACGGCGCCGCGACGCGGGTGCTGGCGGCGCAATGGGAGACGGTGGCTCTGGTGGCCGGGCCGGGTGCATGGTGGGTGATGTGACGCACCATTTTCTCCCCTCCCTTTCAAGGGAGGGGACTGAGGGGTGGGTGAGCGCACGGGCCGGCTCGATGCCGGCTCGGGCGCTGTCTTTGCCGCTGGCGCGGCAAGCTCGGCTCCGCCTCGCACCCACCCCCAACCCCTCCCTTGAAAGGGAGGGGAGTGAAGAAGAGCAGAGGCTTTGCATCGGCATCCTCCCAAACCCCACCGCCGCTTTGGCCTGGCCCGACATCGCCGCCCTGCTCCAGCCCGCCGCCGACCTCGCCGACGGCATCATCGCGCTCGCCGGCCGACAGCTCTGGACCGCGTATGACGGCCGCCTGCTCGCCGCCGCGACGACCCGAACCACGCTCGACGGGTGGGCCGAGGTCGAGCTGGTCGGGGGCAGCGAGGTGCGGCGCTGGCTGAAGCCGCTCGACGCGACGATCGCCGCCTGGGCGGCCGACGAGGGCATGACCGCGATCCGCGCTTATGGCCGCGCCGGCTGGGCGCGGCTGCTGGGCTGGGACGTGCTCGGCATCGACGATGGATCAACCGTCTATGAAAGGAAACTGGCCTGATGGGCAAGAAATCGAGCAAGTCGACGACCGGGCCGAGCAAGTTCTCGCAGCCCTATATCACGCAGGCGGCCAATACGCTGCAAAACGACTATCAGCGCAATGCGGGATCGGTGCAGGACATCGCCTCGACCATCCAGGGCGGCATTCCGGCCGTGGCGCAGAAGGCGTTCGGCAGCGATCCGCTGCTGGCCTCGGCCAAACGCTATAATGGCGACGTCCTCGCCGGCAAATATCTCGGCGACGATCCCCGGCTCGAGGCGATGGTCGCCCGCGCGCGCGACGACACGACCGACAGCGTCGGCGCGCGCTTCGGTGCGCTGGGCGGCTATGGCGGTACCAGATATGCCGACGCGCTGGGGCGGGGACTCGCCGACAGCGAACTCGGGCTGCGTTACCAGAATTACAAGGACGAGCGCGACGCGATGGCGGCGGCGGCCGGTCTCGCGCCCGACCTGGTCGGTGCCGAATATGCCGGCATCACCCCGCTGCTGGCGCTGGCCGGCGCTGGCGCCGAACTGCCGTTCGCCGCGAGTAATGCCTATGCGAGCGGGATCGGCGGGCTGCTCGGCAATTATGCGACGACGACCACGAAGAAGAGCCTGGCCGACTATCAGGTGCAGCTTGCCGCGGCCGCCGCGGCGGCCGCGTCCGACCGCAGGGTGAAGACCGCGATCCGCAAGGTGGGCGCGTTCGCCGACGGCCTGGGGCTTTACGTGTGGCGCTACATCACCGGCGGCGGCGACCATATCGGCGTGATGGCCGACGAGGTCGAAACGCTGCGACCCTGGGCGCTGGGACCGGACGTCGGCGGCTTCAAGACAATCATCTACGGGAGATTGTGACATGCTTTTCAGCAATTTCATTTCCAACCGCGCGCGGCCGCGAACGAGCGCGGGCAATGACGCCTTCGGCTTCGCCAATGCGGGGCCGGGCATTGTTCCCGGGGCGGGCATTCCCGCCGGCGTTGCGCCGCCAACCCAGCCTTCGATCCAGGTTCAGGCCCCGCAGCAGGGGCGAGGCTGGTTCGGCGAGGATGGGCGGCTGCGCGAGATCGGCGCGATGCTGTTGACGGCGCAGGGCAATCCGCTGGGCAGCTATCTTCTCGATCGGCGGCAGCAAACCGTTGACGCTGCCGCCGCGCACGAGGCGGACGCGCGGCGGCGCGCGCTCGACCGGGAGGAGTGGGCGTGGCGCAAACAATGGGAGCTCGATCGTCATATGCCAGGTGCAGGCAGCGACATCGGCAGCTGATTGGAGAAGATTCTGATCTGGGTCGGCCTGGTCCGGCCCAAATTGAGCATGAGTGTTTCATACGCCGGACAAATCCGCGTCCCGATCTCGGGCCACGTGGAGACGGCATCTTCAAGGAGGTAATAATGGCAGGACGGCGGCACGACTATGGCTACGACAGTGATGAGGAGGGGCGAGCAGTAGCACCGCCGGGAATGCCCGTTGCAAGATCTGACGGTGGTGTCGACGTCGTGCGGAGTAATGGACGACGTCAGACCTTCCCGGATCGAGCCGCATATGACCGATGGGCGGCGCAAGCCCATTTCGCTCGGCAGTTCGGTTTTGAACCGGATGATCCGCGATCGGGCGGTAGCGCCGATTATCGGGCGGCCTATCGTCGGCGTTTCGGCACGGAGCCAATAGCGTCGGGGAGCGTCGCCGTTTCGGCGCCTCCCGCGCACGCCTCGCCGTGGGCAGGTGTTCAATCCGCATATCACAGGGTCCGCGACGGGTTCACCGACGATGACATAGGCGGCTTGATGGACACTGCGTCGACTGGCGGGATGCTCTCCTACCCAATGTCGCTCATTACTCGGCCCGACCGTGTTCCCAAGCTGGGCGCGACGCGACGCGTCCAGGCCCCGGCGGGCGCGCCTGCGGGCGAATATTATCCGTCGGAGGGCGGCAGGCCGATCATGCCGGAAAGCGACCTGAGATATGCGTTCGTGTCGGGCATGCTGGGAGACGGGCATGACGAGCTGAGAGGCGCTCTGTCGGCGGGGATCAATCCGGTCAGGGCTCTGGTCGATGATAGTGTCGAGCGGGATATGGGTGCTGCCTATAGGCTGGAGCGGGATCGCGTTCGTGCCGTGGAAGAAGCGACCATGAAACAGCATCCGTGGCTGGGGTTCGGACTCAAGACAGCTGGCTCGTTCGTGCCCATCGGCCGGGCTGTGCGAGGTAGCCAGTTGGCCGTAAGGGGGTTGAGCGCGCTTCCGCGCGTTGGTCGCTCCATAGCTCGCGCTGCCAAGCCGCTCGAAACTGCGTTCGACGCAGCTTTGCAGGGCTTCAATCACGGCGAAGGCGCCGCGGACAGCTTTGTCGGTGCGCTCACTGGCTTGGGCGTCGCACCCGTCGTGGATCGCGCGCTGAAACCAGTGAAGGTGATTGCCAAGCGCCATTTCGCGAAGCCCGTAGCCGAACGGCTGGAACGGTTCGTCGACACGTCCAAGGCCGCGCGTCTGCCGGAGTTGATCAAGCGCTACACCGTGGACAAGCTGCCCGCGCCGCCGACCGCTCGTCAGCTTCGCGAGGCGGTAGATCGGGCGATTCCCATCCTCGGTGGAGGTGCCAGCACACTTGCTGCCAAATCGGCAGCGGCGAACGGACCGGTTCGCCGGCCGGATCGCTTCTATCCGATAGCGGGAAGTTTGCTTGGCGCTGCCCTGAGTGGTGTCCCCGTCGTTGGTAGTGCGGCGGGATTGCTGCTCGGCGATGCGTTCGGCCGGAGCCGGCAGCAACGCGGCACAAAGCGGAAGTAACTCCTGGACCGATCGCATGACGGTCGATCCAGAGGCAGGCGCGGCAGGCCAGAGCCGCCATTGGAGACGAACAAATGACAGTCAACGTCACAGACTGGTCGGAAACCCCGGCCGGCAATACCACCGTCGACGGTATCAACATCGCCGAGGGCTGCCCCGCGGGCAACGTCAACGGTGCGATCCGGGCGGTGATGGCGGGGGTGCGGACGCTGCGCGACGACATCCCCGCGACGGGCGATTTCGTCACCCGGACCGGCGGCGTCTTCAACGGCAACCCGATCTTCAACGGCCGCGGCGGCTATCTCCATTTCAACGATCCCGGCCTGACCGCGGGGCGCATCTTCGTCCAGCCATCGGGTGCCGCCACGCCGGCGATGGCGAACGGCGATATCCTGCTGGAATATTGAATGGGCATCATCGTGCGCGCCGGCGGCGCGCCCCGCGCCGTCGCCGCGATCACCGTTCGCGTCGGGGGAATTGAGCGCGCCGTCCGCACCGCCAGGCTGATGGCGGGCGGCACGCTGCGGACGGTGTGGACCTCGGCCCCGCCGCCGTCGCTGGCGATCAGTCCCGCCTACGCCTTTGCATTCGGCGCCGGCTTCGTGCTGACGACCGGCACGGTGACGGCCACGCCGACCGGCGGCACCGCACCTTATACTTATGTGTGGACGATCCTGTCTTGGGACGACACCGAACCGGTGATCACCAGCCCGACCTTCGCCAGCACGCGCTTTTCCCAGCCGATGCTGTCCGACGCAACGACGGCCACGTTTCGCTGCACCGTTACCGACAGCCTGGGCAACACCGCGTCGGACGACATCATCGCGACGTTCAGCCGTCTCTATTGATAGGAGGCCGATCTTGTTTCACTACATCAATAATTTCGAGGATCTCGCGACCGGCAAGGTGGTGACATCGATCCGGATGCGTGTGCTCGATCCCGTCAGCGGCGACCAGATCGCGATCTATGCCGACGAGAACGGCACGCCCTACACCGGCAATGACGGCGTCGAGACCGTCACCGCAAGCGTGAACCCGAAGGGGCGCGTCGATTTCTGGGTAACCGACGGCAGCTGGGATCTGGAGATCCTCGGCAGCACCGGCGAGCAGATCGATTATATCCGCAAGATCAATATGGTGGGTGATATCACGCCGGACGCGCAAAACGCGCGCGATGAGGCGCAGGCGTCGGCGGCAGCGGCTTTGGTCTCGGAAATCGCCGCCGCAGCGTCGGCCGAAGCTGCATCGGTTGCAGCAGATCTAGTCGATGACGCGGCGGCGCTGATCGCGACGGGTACGGTGAGCGACCTGATCGGAATGCGCATCTACGCATCCCGCGCACTGCTCAATGCCGATCTGGTCCCGGCCGACAATCTCTATGCGCTGGTGATCGGCGACGCGACGGCAGGGAACAACGACCTGTATCAGAAGAATGGCGCAACCACGACCGGCTCATGGGACGGTCCGCTCGGCTTCTTCGCGGCAGCCTCCTCCTTGGCGAATGCTGCCGCTGCTGCCGCCACGGTATCCGAAACCAACGCAGCAGCCTCGGCAGCAGCAGCAGTCTCCGCCATCGCTCCGATGGGCGGCTCGATCCGCTTCCCCGACAACAACATGAGCCAGTTCCCGCGGTCCAACGTCACGCCAGAAACCGGGATTGCCGACGTCCAGAATCGCGGCTTTCTTACGCAAAGCTTCGGCGCTCCGTCCACGCCGTTCATCCGCTTCGCCGCGGATTGCGCGTTCATGATGGCGCTCGAAATCCCGTGGGATCTGATCAACCTCGACCCGCAATACTATCTCGCGGGCGATCGGGTCTCGTCTGGCCTTGGCTGGGGTCTAACGCTCTACGGTGGCGACTTCTCCAAGGCGAGCGCCACGAACAGCCGGTTCCAGCGCCGGTTCCAGTTCTTCATAGGTTGCACGCCGGTTTCGACCAACTATACGATGACCTGCTACAGCCGGCAGGTGCCGTTGACATGGAAAAAGGTCGCGGTCGTCATCCACCGTAACAGCAACGTGTTCCGCATCGACGTCTGGAACGTTGAGACTGGCGCCGTACTGGTGGGCACCGGCACCGATAACGCCTTGTTCGCCGCCGAGCTTTCGTCGACGAATGCGAATATCAATCTGAACCGCCACGCGACGTCTGGCAGCGTGCCGACCATGTTCGGCATCGGCGCGATCATCACGACCGACGTCACGAATCTGGTCCAGCTCAACGCGCCGGCCAGCCTCGGCTATTCACCCTGCCAGCACGGCCTGATCCTGTACGCAGACGAACTCGTTTCCGATGCCGACGTCCAGGCGATCATGAACGGCGCGCACCCGACAACGGTCATCACCGCGGCGAACATCAAGTACAAGCGCGCGCTGACGCTCGACCCAGCGACCTGGGCGAAAGACCCACTCTGCACGGGCGACACTTCGGTTGCGGCGACATCATATGGGCGTATCTTCGCGGGCGGCAGCATCCTGCGTGTAGGCACGGCCAACACTGCCACAGTCGCATCGGCGCCACGCGCGCGCTACGTCTATGGCCTTCGCCCAGGACAAGTGGCGCTGGGCATCGAGATGTCGGGCACGTGCACTGTCACCGCCGACAGCTTTATCGACATGCGGATTCTCGACGAGACCGGCGACGTCGTCGTCGACTGGCGGCCGGTTGCGGCGGTCAGCGTTGGCGACACGACATGGTCGAAAACGATTGCCGTTCCCAAGCACCATGAATGGCTGATGCGGCAGATTCGCGTGCGGGGCTCGACGGCGGTCTTCACAGAGGCGTCGCGGTTCGGGGTCGGCTACAAATTCTTTGTCCACGGTCAGTCTCAGGTCGCGAACGGCATCGGTGTCAGCGAAACCTCGAGCGGCACACCAGCCGCAGCCTACTTCAAGAAGCAATATTATGGCCTGCCGGCGAACCTGATCTATACGACAGGCGGCAATTTCGCGCTGGGCGCACCACAGCACCCGGTGACGTGGCCGCTGGGCCAGAACATCGGTCATGACCAATACAAGTCGATGGCGGCGGAACTCAACCGGTGGCTCGATGCCCCGTTCGAGATTGTCGTCTATGGCGTCGGCGGCACTGGACCGACCGACCTAATGAACAATGGAGTGGTGACGGGCGTGATCCCGAACATGTGGACGAAGCACACCGAACTTGTCGCCTATGCCGGCGCAGTGGATTTCAGCGGATATCTCGACGCCTGGTGGACCGATCTCAGGGGGCTGGGAGGCCTCTATGGCGAAAAGGCCATGGAGGGCTACTTCCTAGGCCGGGGGCCATATCTCTACACATCCTCCGACACGGGGTACCCGCAACGTTGGGTGCTGGAGCCGTTCGCGGACGGCACGCCAATCTTCTACATGCCGATGACCCGCCACAATGATATAGGCGTCGGTCCGAACCTTGGCGGCAGCAATGACTATGACCTTTATGAGCAGGGTTATAACGAGGCCATCAATCAGGCCGGCGCCCTCGGTGCGACGCGGGACAGCGGGCAGTATTGGGCCGCCCGCTACGGCCTGCCGGTGTCGGCGCATCCGATCGATATCTATCTTCGCGATGAATACCACCCGGATCTCGGCGTCGAAATGGGCGGTGTTCGTTTCGGCAAGCATATGGCGCTCGCCTGCGCGGCAGGTATGGGGCTGGCGCGGTTCACCAATCCGACCGTGAAGGCCGGCAGCTTCGCGTTCACGGATGGCACGCGCAACGCGTTCCGCTTCAAGGTCACGCTACCGAACATGGGCCGGCTGCGCTCTGGCGACGGAACCGGCGTGGTGACGCCCTGCATTCAGGTGTCCAGTGATGGCGGCACGACGTGGACGCGCTCGGGCTTCACTGCCGTTGTCTATAATGGTGACGGCGTCGAAGTGACCAAGTTGAGCGGGGCGTGGGGTACCGGCCTGATGGTCCAGGTTCTCAAGGGTGGTCCCTTCGGCTGGGGACTGACTGCGACGGCGGGGGTAACGCGAGACGCGCAGATACTTGCTTGCAACGTCGCCTGCACCGACAACATGCTTTACGAGGAACTGGACATCCTCACCGATGCGCCTGGGTTGTGCGTGACTCCATCGCAGACGATTCACACGGTCGCGGGCTGACTTGGCGGCGCATTCCGCCGATCCTTCATTACACGCTGGAGCGGCATCTCGACCGTCCGGTGTGCGGCGTAGCCGGTGATCAGAACTCCCGCCAGGACAGCGAGATATACGATCGGACCGGGCAGGTTGGAGACGAGACCAAGCTTCACCGCGACTTTCAGAAGCACGCCGATGACGGGCACGTGGATAAGGTAGAGCGTGTAGGAGGCGTTTCCAAGCTCTTTCAAAATCGGCAGCCTGACGCCGCCGCGCAATGTCTCCCATTTGCTCATGCCGGCAATGATTCCACCGAATGCGATACCATAGGCAAGGGCAGTCCAGATCGGGCGCGTGCCGGAAAATTCAAGCGCAAGCGTGCCGACAAGCAGGACCGTGCCGATCCAGAAGGCTGCAGCGCAGATCGCGGTCGACGTGTTTCGCAGCATGTAGCAGGCGGCCATCCCGATCAGGAAGTCGAGGTTATAGGCCGCGAAATAAGTCTGGAAGGGCGTCGGATTGTCGGTCGGTGGGTATTGGAAGACAAGCGCAATCAGCGCTGTCCAGATCACGAACAGACCGATGCCGACGCGCCTGTTGAGGATCAAGACCGAAAACAGCCCGTAGAAGGCGACCTCGTGAAACAGCGTCCAGGCGACGGCGAGCGGCGCGGTCAGATCGGTCAGGCGAACCAGGAATATCGCGGACAACCAATCCGCGGTGCTCTCAGGCAGCTTGGTGACCGTGCCAAATCCCAGCGCGACCAGCGTGCAAAACGCAGCGGTGTAGAGCCAGTAGACGGGGAACAGGCGCGTGAACCGGCTACGCGCATAGCTTTGCCACCGAGCCGGGGTGCCGACATCATCCGCGTGAATGTGCATCATGATGAAGCCGGAGAGCACGAAAAAGAAGTCGACGCCCAAGGTGCCGCGCCACGTCCAGTCACCGAAAACTGCGTTGCCGCCATAGCGCGCGTCGCCCATCGAGACCGACAGGTGGAAGAGCACGACGCCAACAGCCGCGATTCCGCGCCCAGCTTGAATCGTTTGCAGCATTTTCGGCATCGCGTTTGGCCTTTCCCTGTCGTGGACCGAGACCTAGCCGTGCTGCGCTGCAGCGGCAACGACGGAGTCAAGCGAGCATAACACCAGACCTCATAACCGCCTTCGGCCAGTTCGGCCCGCTCGGCCTGATGATCGGCTACCTGATCTGGCGCGAACGCGTCGGGGCGGAGCAGCGCGGACTGATCGAGCGGGAGCGGACCGAGAGCGACAAGGCGCTCGCCACCGCGCTGTCCGCGCTCACCGTCACGATCCAGCACCTCGAGCAGAAGATCAAATGAGCGCGGAGGCCATCATGGCGATCCGCGCCGTCGGGATCGCCGCACGCAGGTTGCAGACGGTTTGCGCCGATCTGGCGGATGGTATGAAGCCAGCTGCCGGTGTCGAGGCCGTTCGCCGCGCTGACCCGCCTTGCCCGGATACGGGTACCGACGCGGTTGGCGACGCCGGCCCGCGATAGCGCGGCCGCACGAGTCCGCGTGGAGGGCGGCCTCGCCCGGGACGGCCAATGGCGGCGACAACGCCTCGGCCTTGCTGGCGTCGGCGCCACCGATCCGGCGACGTTGCAGGTCTGGCTATCGGCCGATCATATGTCTTCGCGGCGGCACAATGCCGGATCGACTGGCGCGACACCGAGCGCGCCGGTGTCGCGGGCGTTCGATCGGCGAGCCTTCGCCGCTTCAAGTCTGATTTCATTCGGACGCAAGGTTGATTTCAGATCGACGGACATGCTCTTTCATTTGGACGCGCATCGAACTCCAGATCGCCATGCTTCCTCGACACGCAATCCATCGCGTCCATGAGGCGCAGCAGCATCCCAAGGTGCTCCTGCTGACCGCACACCGGCAAGCCGGCAATCCCGGCCTCGCTCGCTCCCTCGTGCAGAAATCCCTGAGCTGTCTGACGCTTAACGACGTGACGACCCCGTCTGCCGCGAAATCCGATCCGGGCAGGGGGTGACGATGACCTGCCGCCCATGGAGTGACTTGAAACGTGACTCCGCCGTCGATCACGAATAGTGACGTGTAAAGGGGGCGACAGCGCAGATATGATCCGGCGTGCTTCGGCAATCGAATATCGTGGGCTTGCCGAGCACGGCCGGAACCAGCCGATCAAAGCTCTTGTCGAGACTGATGCGGGCGACTTGCTCGAAGTTTATGTGAAGCCTTCGGGCCGCCCCGAACTGGGGTAGAGGGTCTGGCTAATGAATTGTTCGCAGCCTGCATCGCCGGCGAACTCGGACTGCCCGTTTGTGAGCCGGTTATCGTGGAACTGGATCCGGACTGGATCGCGACGATACCGCAGCCGGGCCTGCGCCACGTACTTGCCGACAGCAGCCCGCTCGCATTCGGATCGCTGTCGCTCGGCGATGCCTGGCGGATCTGGTCGGCCGGCGACCGTGCGGTCGGCGTGCGAAGGCAGACCGCGCTCGGCATCTTCGCGTTCGACGCCTTTACGGCGAATGACGACCGGCGGCTTGCAAAGCCCAATCTGCTCGTCCGGGGCGACGAAATGCGTATGATCGACCATGAACTCTGTTTTCGCCTACGGTTGAAATTTTTCCCGCCCTGCGCGGCTTGGCAACTCGGCAACCTTGGTCATTTGGCCTCTGCCGAGAGGCATATCTTCGGACCGGTCCTGAAGGGAGATCGGTTCCTCGATATCGGTGCGCTGCGCGCGCGTTGGGTCGCTCTATCCAACGACTGCCTCGAGGACTATGGAGCAGTGCTCCCGGCCGAGTGGGCCGAGGCCGAGCGGCCGATCGCGGATGCGATAGCGCATCTTAAGTCCGTTCGTGATAGGATCGATGAGTGCTTGGATGAGCTTCGCCGGGTGTTAGCATGAAGAAGCGTTTCCCCTATACCTATGTGCTGCTGCGCTATCGCCACGATCCGCTCGCGGGCGAATGCGTGAACGTCGGGGTCGTTCTGCATTCCGCGGCTACCGCGTTCGTGGGCGTGCGTGTGCGAAAGACGATGGGACGGCTGGGCAAGGTTTTTCCGGGAATCAGCCGCAGTGATTTGTCTGCGAGTCTGAACGCGATCGAGCGCGCTGTCGTGGCGCTTGCTCCTTCGCCCGATGGGGGTCTGTTTTCGCCGGACATCGCCGATGCGGCCGAACTTGCGCGCCGGTCGCTTCCCGCCGACGACAGCAGTTACATCTGGGGCGAACTGTGTTCCGGAATGGCCGACGATCCCGAACGGACGCTGGACTATCTTTATCGGCGATTCGTCAGCCGGTTCGATGAGGGTGCGACCGTGCGCCGTGACGATGCTGCCGTGTGGCAGCCGGTCCGCGATCGTCTTTCGATGCGCAACGTCCTTCACCGGCTGGAGCCGAAAACGATCGTGTCGCCGATCGACGAAGTTCAGTTCGCCTACGCTTGGAAGAATGGTTCCTGGCATTGCTATCAGGCGCTGTCGTTCGATCTGGCGTCGTCCGAAACGATCCGCGAGAAGGCTGCGCGCTGGTCCGGCCATATGCTGGGTGCTTCGAAATCACCCGATGGCGTCAAGCCTTACTTCATCGTTGGTGCGCCCGGCGATGCGGCCCTCGAACCCGATTATCGCCGCGCCATCGCGTTGCTCCGCGCGAGTCCGCTGGCGCCATCGGTCTATGAGGAAGATGATGTCGACGAACTGATCGACGAGATCGTGGCAGACATGCGCATGCATGACCAGGGATCGCCCGGCCGGCTCTAACCGCCATCCATTCCGGCTCCACAGCCATGGCCAAGAACGTTTCTCTCACCCCGCCTGGCGCAGCGTCTCGAACGTGACCCGCGGCCGTTGCTCGATTGCCCAATTGGCGAGCACCTCGAACGGCATGCTGAGGTTGAAGGCGATGCCGGCGCGGCCGTCGCGGCGCCAGCGGATATAGCCCGAACGCGCGGGCAGGCCCTCGACCGAGAGGATGATGCGCGCGCCGATCATGAACGCCGCCATGTCGGTCACCTTCGCGCCCGACAGCGAGATGTCGAACAGCTCGGCGATCACGGTCTCGTTGTCGATCTCGATCGTACAGGCGCCATGGACGTCGAGGCGGACCGATTCCGGCAGGAAGCGGCCGCTGACCGCGCGGCGCTGGGCGGCGAACAGCGCGTCGATGTCGGCCGGCTCGAAGAATTCGATGCCGACCAGTTCGTCGCGCGTCCACGTCACACGGCCGGCGATCAGGTGCGACGTGCGGAAGCCCACCACCACCTTCTGGCCCACGCTCAACGGCACCGTGGCGTGTGCCATGATGCCGGCCGCGGAGATCGTGCGGATCTTGCACAGCGATTGCTGATCGCCGGTGATCAGCCGGCCGACCTGCAGCACGGTCATCGAATGCGCGTCGGGCGAACCCGTGGGCGGCACCGGCACCGTGTGCGATGTCGAGATCTTCGTCGCATCATCCATCATGGAAGGTTCGTCCCGACTGAGGCTGCGGGGCGGCGCACGAGGACGATGGACGTCGTCCCACAGTCATTCTCCGCATCGACACGCTCCCGCTTCTTACCCGATCCCGGTGAACTGCCGTCCGCAGCCCGTGGGATATCCTCCATTTATGCCGCTCCAAAAGTTAATATCCCCATATCGCAGGCGTAACGTCCCTGCGGTTCGGCGCGCTGGCGGTGCGGATCGTCGATGGTTCGAGGCAAGCCCGGCCGCGCATCGCGCTTGCACATGATGACAGATTTGTGACATCGCAGCGGTGGCATTGGGGAGAGAGGAAATTCGGCAGATCGCGGCATTGCCATACCGTACGGAGGATGACGGATCGGTCTCGATCATGCTGATCACTTCGCGCGACACGCGGCGGTGGGTGATCCCCAAGGGCAACCGGATCAAGGGCCTCGACGCGCATCGCGCTGCGGCGCACGAAGCGTTCGAGGAGGCGGGGGTGAGCGGGATCGCCTGCCCGACGCCGCTGGGCGCCTATCGCTATCGCAAGCGCCGCCGTGACGGTTCGCTGCGGATCGCGACGGTCACGGTGTTTCCGCTCGCCTATGTCGCGCAGGCGGAGGACTGGCCCGAGCAGGACGAGCGCGAGACGCGCTGGTTCGGCCTCGCCGCCGCGGCCGACGCTGTCAACGAAGCTGGACTCAAGGAACTGATCGGCCGGTTCGTCGTGCCGCGCGAGCCCGAATCCGTCACCGTGCGCGCGCTCCGCTGGACGCGTCATTTCGCAGGAGAGAAGATCCCGATGCTGCGCTGGTTCCAAAAGCTGATGCCCTCGCAGGGCCGGTTCTTCGAACAGTTCGACGATCATGCCGCCACTCTGGTCGCCGGCGCCGACGCGCTGGCGCAACTGCTGGAGGGCGGACCGGCGATGGCCGAGCATGTCCAGACCATCCAGGACCGCGAACATGATGCCGACGATATCACCCGCGACGTACTGCAGGATGTTCGCCGCTATTTCGTCACGCCGTTCGATCGCAGCGCGATCACCAGCCTGATCGGGGTGATGGACGATGCGATCGACCAGATGAACCAGACCGCGAAGGCGATCACGCTCTATGAGGTGACCGCGTTCGAGCCGGAGATGCGCGACATGGCCGCGATCGTGGTCGAGGCGGCGCGGATCACCGCCGAGGCGGTGCCGCTGCTGCGATCGCTGGGCAGCAACGCCGCGCGCCTGCACGAACTGACCGAGCGGCTGGTGCGGATCGAGGGCCATGCCGACGAGATCTACGACGCGGGCGTCAAGGCGCTGTTCCGCAAGGAACGCGACGGTAATGCGATGATGTTCATCGTCGGCCGCGAACTTTATGGCGATCTCGAGAAGATCGTCGACCGCTTCGAGGACGTCGCCAACGAGATCCAGGGCCTGGTGATCGATCACGCCTGATGGACGCACATCTCGCACTCCCTTTGCTCGTGGCGCTGATCGCGGTCGCCCTGATCTTCGATTTCCTCAACGGCCTCCACGACGCCGCCAATTCGATCGCGACGATCGTCTCCACGCGCGTGCTGCGGCCGCAATATGCGGTGCTGTGGGCGGCGTTCTTCAACTTCATCGCCTTCCTGTTCTTCGGCCTCCACGTCGCCGAGACGGTGGGCAAGGGGATCGTCTCGGCCGATGTGGTCAACGCGCAGGTGATCTTCGGCGCACTGATGGGCGCCATCAGCTGGAATTTGATCACCTGGGGACTGGGGATCCCGTCCTCGTCCAGCCACGCGCTGATCGGCGGGCTGCTGGGTGCGGGGCTGGCCAAGGCCGGGCTGCATGGCATCGTCTGGTCGGGCGTACTCAAGACCGCGGGCGCGATCTTCATGTCGCCGGCGATCGGGCTGATGCTGGCGCTGCTGCTGGTGCTGATCACGTCATGGCTGTTCATCCGATCGACCCCGCACGCCGCCGACCGCAGGTTCCGCAAGCTCCAGCTAATCTCCGCCTCGCTCTATTCGCTGGGCCATGGCGGCAATGATGCGCAGAAGACGATGGGGATCATCGCCGTGCTGCTCTATTCGCAGGGGCTGCTCTCGGGCAGTTTCCACGTGCCTCTGTGGGTGGTGCTGTCGTGTCAGGCGGCGATGGCACTGGGCACCTTGTTCGGCGGCTGGAAGATCGTCCACACGATGGGATCGAAGATCACGCGGCTGACCCCGGCGCAGGGCTTCTGCGCGGAGACCGGCGGCGCGATCACCCTGTTCGCGGCGACGCATTTCGGCATCCCGGTGTCGACGACGCATACGATCACCGGCGCGATCGTCGGCGTGGGGGCGGCGCGGCGGCTGTCGGCGGTGCGCTGGAACGTGGCGAGCAGCATCGTCGTGGCCTGGGTGGTGACCCTGCCGGCGGCGGCGGCGATCGGGGCGTTGTTCTACTGGCTGGCGGGGCTGTTCGGTGGGGGGTGAGCAAATTCCTCCCCGTTCCGGGGAGGAATAGGGGGCTTTACGGCGCGCCAGCCACCGCCTCCAGCGACGCCATATATCCCCGCCACCCGCCCAGCGCGGTGATCTCGCGGGCATCGTCCAGCGCCGATTCTTCGCACAGGAAGCCGGAGACCTGGCGGCCGTCCTCCAGCAGGATCTTGCCGATGCCAAGCGGCGCCGGGATGCGTTCGACGAAGCGGCCGAAGGCGGCGGGGTCGAGCGACCAGATCTCCACGTCGAGGCCCGGTCCGGGCCAGCCGGGCGCGCGCAGCAGGCCGGGTTTGGCGGGCACGGTTCCGGGGATCACGAACAGGCGATAGTCGTTGCTGGTGCGCGTCCGCGCCACAAAAGTCGCCCCGATGTCGCGCAGTTCGTGGTTCAGCGCCATGCCCGACAGATGCGCACCGACGACGACGAGTTCGAGCCGGTCCGCGGTCGGCGCCGCCGGCGCGGGCGGCGGGAGCACGGCGCTGCGGTCGATCCCCATGCCGCAGCCGATCGCGCGGTGCAGGCGGTCGGCGATCGGCACCAGCGCCTCGTCCTGGAACGATCGCGCCGCCAGCGTCACGCCGGCGGGCAGGCCGTCGGCGCGGAAGCCGGCGGGGACGGCGATCGCCGACAGCCCGAGCAGGTTGAAGAAATTGGTGTAGGTGCCGAGGCGACTGTTGAGCGCGATCGGATCGGCCAGCATCTCGTCGACGCGGTAGATCGTCGGCGCCGATGGCAGCAGCAGCACGTCGACCTTCGCCCATTCGGCATCGGCACGGCGCTTGAGCGCTTCGAGCGCATAGAATCCGCGGAACGCGTCGACCGCGCTGAGGCCGATCCCGCTCAGCGTGATCTTCGCGACACTGGGGTCGAGCTCGGATGCCGGCACGCCGAAGCTCTCGAACGCGGCGAGGCGTTCCGCCACCCACGGACCCTCGTAGAGCAAAGCGGCGGTCTCGCGGAACGGCGCATAGTCGATCGCGACGATGGTGCCGCCGATGACCTCTACCGCCTGCGCGTAGAGTCTCGTGGTCTCGTCGTCGCTGAAGAACGCCCGGTCGGCATGCGCGAGCACGCCGATCCTCAGGCCGGTCTCCGGCAGCGGCGCCGCGACCGCCCGGCGCGAATAAGGATCCGTGGGATCGAAGCCCTCGGCGATCCGCCGCACCGCCGCGCCGTCGACCACGTTCAGCGCGAAGATGCTGACGCAATCGAGGCTGCGGCAGGCGGGGACGACGCCGGTGGTGCCGAGCAGGCCGGGCGTCGGCTTGATGCCGACGAGATTGTTGAACGCGGCCGGCACCCGGCCCGAACCCGCGGTGTCGGTGCCCAGTGCGAAGCTCGCGAGGCCGGCGGCGACCGCAACCGCCGAGCCCGAGCTCGATCCCCCCGAAATATAATCCGCGTCGAACACGCATCGCGGCGCGCCATAGGGCGAACGCGTGCCGTTGAGGCCGGTCGCGAACTGGTCGAGATTGGTCTTGCCGAGCATGATCGCGCCGGCTTCGCGCAGTTTGGCCACCACCGTCGCGTCCTGCGTGGGGCGGTGGATGAAGGCGGGGCAGGCGGCGGTGGTTGGCAGATCGGCGACGTCGATATTATCCTTCACCGCGAACGGTACGCCCCACAATGGCAGGCTGTTGGGCTCCGGCGCGCGCGCAATCAGGGCGTCGATCTGCGTGCGCAACTGCTCGGGCGGGGTGCGGGTGATGAACACCGCCGGGTCGGCCAGGTCGATCCGGGCGGAGAGCGTGCCGACCAGGCTGTCCGGCGTCCACGCGCCGGAGGCGTAGAGCGCGCGGACGGTGGCGAGGTCGAGGATGCGGGGGAGCGTCAATTCAGCGGCCTTATGCTCCCCTCCAGCCCTTGCTGGAGGGGCTGGGGGTGGTTCTTCTTCTTGATTGGCGAACAGGAAGAAGAGCTCGCTGCGCTCGCGACCACCCCCAGCCCCTCCACGAAGGCGTGGAGGGGAGTCATAAGAAAGCCCTCAACACACCCCATCCCCCGCCTGCGCCACGCCGACCCGCTCCAGCTGCGCCGCTGCCTGCAGCACCAGATCCTCGCGCCACGGCGGCGCGATCAGCTGGACGCCGATCGGCAGCGCGCCGTTGCGCACCGGTACCGCGACGATCGGCAGGCCGACGAAGCTCAAAGGCTGGGTCAGCAGGCCGATATTCGCGCGCGTCGGCACGGCCTGGCCGGCGACGTCGATCGTGGCCTGGCCCAGCAGCGGCGCGGTGCACGGCGTGGCTGGCGCGATCAGCAGGTCGTGATGGCGAAATGCGTCCAGCACCTGTTCGCGGAACACGGTGCGGAAGCGCTGCGCCTGCAGCACGGCGTTGGCAGGGAGCAGGCAGCCGGCGAGCAGCCGGTCGCGGGTGGCCGGATCGAAATCGCCCGCGCGCGCCTTCAGCGACGCGAAATGGAGATTGCCGCCCGACGCGCTGGTCGTCACGAACGCGGCGGCACGCGCCTTGTGCGCTTGCGCCAGGCTGATGCGGCCGGTCGCGCCCAGCGCCTGCGCCACCGCGGACACGGCGGCGCGGCCCTGCGCATCGGCCATGTCGGCGAACCAGCCGTCGAGGATCGCGGCTTCGCCGACCCATGGCGCGTCGAGCCCATGCCGCGTCGGCCGCACCGCTTCGTCGGCGCAGGCGGCGTCGCCGGCGTCGAAACCCTGGACCATGTCATAGACCAAAGCGAGATCGGCGACGCTGCGTGCGAACGGCCCGAGATGGTCGATCTCGTGGACGAACGGGAAGGTGCCGGTGCGCGGCAGACGGCCATAGGTCGGTTTCAGCCCGAAGATGCCGCAGAACGACGCGGGCACGCGGATCGAGCCGTTGGTGTCGGTGCCCAGCGCGAAGTCGCACAGCCCCGCCGCCACCGATGCCGCCGACCCGCCCGACGATCCGCCCGCGCTGCGTGCGGTATCGAGCGGGTTATGGGTCGCGCCATAATGGGCGTTCTCGGTGGTGAAGCCATAGGCATATTCGTCCATGTTCTGCGTGCCGACCAGCACCGCGCCGGCGCGCGTCAGCCGCTGCAGCAGCACCGCGTCGATCGCCGCCGCCGGCAGGTCGCGGTTGATGATCGAGCCCGCGGTCGTCACCCGCCCGGCGACGTCGTAATTGTCCTTCACGCCGAACGGCACGCCCGCCAGCGGCCCGGGATCGCGCCCGGCCGCGACCAGCGCATCGACCGCGTCGGCCTCGCGCCGCGCGCGGTTCCCGAGGATTTCGGTGAAGGCGTTGAGGCGCGGATTGATCTCCTCGATCCGCGCCAGCCGGCTCTCGACCAGGGCCCGTGCCGACAGCCGTCCCTCGCGGACCGCGCGGGCGATGGCCGCAACACCCGATAGATCCACGGGGTGATCGAGCAGCATCATGGCCGGTACACCGGCGCCGGTTCGACGAGCGGGTCGAGCGGCGGATCCATGAACAAGGCCGCCTGATCGAGCAATAGGCCGAGATTGCGGACGACGCCGGGCAGGTGGGCGGGGTCTATCTTCAACCCCGCCATGTTTGCCAGCCGCGTCAAATCGTCTTCGCCGGGCCGCATCGTCATGCCACCTGCGGTTCGCCGTGGCCGGCCGGTTCGGCAACCGCTTCGCTGGCCACACTCGACTTGCGCGAGCAGGCGAACAGGAAGGCGGCGACCACCAGATAGGCGGCGGCGACCGCCGGCGTCTTCATGATGCCGATCGCTTCGGCATGGATCAGCCCGAAGAAGGTCAGCACGCCGCCCGCGGCCGCGAAATAGGCCGCCTTGTCGAGCTTCTTGTCGATGATGAACACGGTGACCGATCCCAATATGATGCCGCACAGAGTGGCGCCGCTGCCCAGCAGATGCAGCCCCTCATAGAGTACGCCATTGTTCGCCAGCTTATCCATGCCCACCGCGCCGGCATTGGTGCCGGCCGCGCCCAGCGCATTGTTGATCTGCGTCGTGCCCCAGGCGGCGATGGTCGGGACGATCGCCAGCACCACCGCCGGCGCATGTTTGTGCGGACTTTCCTGGAAGGCCTGCGCGCCGATCAGCATGCCGATATAGAGCAGGATCGGCAGCAGCGCGACCGCGGGCACGATCGCCATCATCAGCCCGATCACGCCGAACCAGGTCAGCACCAGCATCATCACGCCGGTCGCCGCCGAATAGCCGGTGCGGCCGCCCATCGCCTTCCAGCCGGGATGGCCGATATAGACCGCGTTGATGAACGGGTTGCCCATCAGGCAGCCGATCAGGCTGATCACGCCGTCGGCGGTCAGCACGCGGGTGGTGGGGAAATGGTCGCCCGCGGCCTCGGCGCTCTCGACATTGTCCATCGCCTCGACAAGGTCGTAGATGCCGAACGGGATCGCGGTGACGAGGATCACGCCGATATATTTGAAACCGCCGAACACTTCGGCCAGCGCCGGATGCGGCAGGTGGAAACCGAAATCGGCGAGCGCGCCGACCACCTTGTCGGGCCCGATGCCGCCCAGTTCATAGCCCAGCAGATGGCCGCCCCAGGCGATCGCCGAACCGATCAGGATCGCCATCAGCCCGCCGGGAATGCCGCCGGGATAGCGATGATTGCCCAGCCAGCTCGCCAGGATGACTGCCAGGCAGACGACGCCGATGATCGGCGTCATGAACAATTGCGCGGCGGGGCTGATCGAGATGTAGGTCAGCGAGATGCCGGCCAGCGATCCCAGCAGCGCGGCGCGCGGCGTGATCCGGCGGATCAAAGGCGCTGCGAACCCGCCGACCATCAGCACGAAGCTCTGGATGAACACCCAGGTCAGCCCCGCGCTCCACGCGTCGACCGGATTGCCCGATGCCAGCAGGATCGGCAGCATCACGACGAACACGACCACGAACATGTGCGGCACGCTGATGCCCGAGGGCAAAGCGCAGACGTCGGTCCGGCCGGTCTTCTCGGCGAGCTTTCGTGCGAGCCAGGCATAATAGACCGTGCTCAGGCACAGCATCAGGCCGACTGCGGGCAATATGCGCCCGAAGATGATGTCGTCGGGCAATTTTAGCACGAAGCGCAGCAACCCGGTCAGCACCAGCACGTTGACGAGAATATTGGTGCCGAAACCGAAGAAGGCGTTCCAGTCGCCCGGTGTCCACCAGGGCAGTTTCGTTGGACTCGACGCGGTATTCGCAGTGACGCTCGTCATGATGCTAACCCCTCTGTCTGTTTCAGTTACCTCGTGGAATTGTACGCACTCAAGCCCCTCCCCTTCATGGGAGGGGTTGGGGTGGGGAATGTCAGTTGCGCTGCACCGACCGAAACCGGAAAAGCCTCAAGTCCCCCACCCCAACCCCTCCCCTGAAGGGGAGGGGCTTTTCTCAAGCGCCGCGATCACCGCCGGCGACTCCGTCACCCAGCCAAAGATCCCGCCCTGCGCCACGACCATGCGCAATGCGGTTTCGTGGAATTCGGGGAAATAGGATCCGGTGCAATCCGACAGCACGAGACATTCGATGCCGCGATCATTGGCCTCGCGTACCGTGGTGTGCACGCACACTTCGGTGGTGACGCCGCACACGATCAACTGCGTCAGCCCATGTTCGGCGACCAGATCGGTCAGTTCGGTGTTGTAGAACGCGCCCTTGCCGGGCTTGTCGATCACCGGCTCGCCGGCGACCGGATAGAGCTCCGGGATGATGTCGTGGCCCGGTTCGCCGATGATCAGGATGCGGCCCATCGGCCCGACGTCGCCGATCGTCATGCTGCCCTTGCCGCGCACGCGCTTGGTTTCGTGCAGGTCGCTGAGATCGGGCTTGTGCCCCTCGCGCGTGTGCATGACCAGCATGCCGACCGCACGCGCGGCGGCGAGCAGCGCCTGCAACGGTTCGATCGTGCGGCGCAGTTGCGACACGTCGTTGCCCAGCGCATCGCCGAATCCGCCGGGTTCCATGAAATCCCGCTGCATGTCGATGATCAGCAGCGCCGCCTTGTCGGGCAGCAGCGTGAAGTCATAGGGCCTGGCGGCGATGGTCGTCACGGTCCGTCCCTCCTGAATTCGTGAACTATGAAGTAGCGGCTGCGTCAGTGAAACCTGTCATCGCCACCCTCTCTGCCGTCATCCCCGCGAAGGTGGGGACCCATTTTTGGCATGAAACCCCATGCCATGAAGTATTTGACGCATGGGTTCCCGCCTTCGCGGGAATGACGGCAGTGGGAGTTCCTAAAACCCGAAGCTCACGCCGGCTCCGAACACGACATGGTCGCGCTTGTGATCGCCGCTGTTGAGGATCGCCTTCGACAGCACGAGATTGTCGTTGATCAGATGATAATATTGCGCCTGGAGATAGACCGAAGCACCGGCCCCACCCTTGAGGAAGGTCAAAGGCGCGCTCGCCTTCAATCCGCTCGAGAAGACGCCGAAATTACTGTCCTTCAACGGTCCCTTGCCCCAATAGGACTTGGGTCCGACCGTGATCCAGGTCGGCGCCGACAGGGTGACCGGTCCGGCGTTGTAGGTCGGCACTGCGCCCAGTTCGACATCGAACGTACCGCCAGCCTTGCCGAGCACCACCGTCGACGATTTGCTGCTGAACGCCCAGAACAATTTGGCATAAGGGTTGATACTCAGCGGCGATTCCTTGCTGCCGTCCTTGTATTTCAGCGAGAATTCGATGTTGCGCTCGTCACTGAATGCCACCGAAGGCTGCCCGCTGATGAACTGGACATATTGCACACCGGCCTCCACCTTGGGCGCGATGTCGCCGCTGACGCCGACGAAGAAATCGAACTCGTTGAGCGTGGTGATATTGCCGTCGGTGCGGCTGTAACCGGGGTTGAGATCGGTCCATGTACCGGCAGTGATCGCGAACCCGTCGGGCGATACGAACACCAGGCCGGTCAGGACCTGCACGGTGCCGCCGCTGGTGGTGACCACCAGTCCGCGCGGCGTGACATAATCATTCTTGACCGAAATGTCGCCGAAGCCGTGGAGGCTCCAGCTCGGGTCGTCAGCCGGCGGTGCGTCCTGCGCCGAAGCGACACTGCTGCCGGCGCAGGCGATAAGGGCCGAAAGGCCATAGACAAATGTCCGCATGATTTGGGTCGCTCCCTGAATGGTTAGCGCCCAGACATCCTCACCCATTATTCGAACTGATGCGAACTCGCGCAGACTGCACAGCGGGCAGTTCTGTATGCGCAATCACAAGCTTGCATACATGCAACGATTCGGCAACACCATTGTCGCACGGTTTTCATTTTTGCATGCACGAATTTGGAATCGTTCCTGTAAGGCCGCTCTCCGCAACGGCTAAGATAATGGAAAGGCCCGGTTTTGAGTGGTACTACGGTAGACAAGCTCGCAGAATCGATTGCCGAAGCGATCCTTTCGGGCGAGTTCGCGCCCGGTTCGCGGCTCGACGAGCAGAATCTCGCGCAGCGTCACGCCGTGTCGCGCACGCCGGTGCGCGAGGCGATCCGCCAGCTCGCGGCGACCGGCCTGATCGTGTTGCGTCCGCGCCGCGGCGCGATCGTCGCTCAGGTCACGCCCGCGCAGCTCGAGGAATTGTTCGTGGCGATGGCCGAACTGGAAGCGACCTGCGCGCGCCTCGCGGCGCTGTCGATGGCGCCCACCGAACGCCGCCGGCTGCAGGCGCTGCATGAGCGGATGGGTCAGCTTGCGCAGCTCGCTGACGCCACCGCCTTCGCCGACGCCAATGATCTGCTCCACAGCATGATCTATACCGGTTCGCACAATGCCGTGATCGCCGACGCCACCAATGCGCTGCGCCGCCGGCTGGCGCCGTTCCGCCGCGCGCAATTCCACCTCGAGGGCCGCCTGCCGCGCTCCTTCTCCGAACATGATGCGGTCGTCGCGGCGATCGTCCGCGGCGATGCCCGCGCGGCGCACGAGGCGATGCTGCACCATGTGACCCTGGTGGAGGAGAGCTTCGAGGAACTGTGCGCGACCCGCCAGGGCGAGGCGGTGTTCGCAGCCTGAGCGAGGCCCGCGCGGCGAGGCCGTGCCGCCGCCGCCCGCCAGCCCTTGTACAAATCACCATGCTGCGATGCGGCGAATATATGTTAAGAATGGCAATTCCCGTCGCGTCGATCGGGGAGCGGCGGCGGGACGATCATGAGCATTTCGTGCAACATATTGGGGCACCAGCCCGATCGCGGCGGCGCCCGGCATGACGGTGAAGACCATTGGACGCGCTGCCGCCGCTGCGGCACCGGGCTGATCCGCGCCGAATCGAAATGGCGCGCGGCAAGCGCCGACGAACTGACCGCGCATGGCGAGAATGTCGATGCCAAGGCAGAACTGGACAGCGCCGCCGGCCTGTAATGGCTGAGCGCACGACGACGCAGCTTGCCGCCGCTGCCGCGTGCGGGCACAAGCCACGGCCGACGGAGGGCGCGCACTGATGGGCAGCGATCTGCAGAGCGGCAGCGCCGCGTTCAAGGTCAATTCGCTGACCGGGCTGGATACCGCCCGGCCCGACTCGGGCATTGTGCTGTGGGATCCGGCGCGCTCGATCTGGAATATGAGCTTCCTGGCCGGCGCGCTCGTGCTGGGGCCCTTGTATTTTTCGTGGAGCGGCCTCGCGATCTTCCTGCTGCTCTCGGGCGTGACCTTGTGCGCGGGCCATTCGGTGGGCTTCCATCGCCGCCTGATCCATCGCAGCTTCGAATGCCCGAAATGGCTGGAGCGCGCGATGGTCTGGTGCGGCACGCTCGTGGGCATGGGTGGTCCGATCTGGACGATCGGCCTCCACGACAGCCGCGACTGGGCGCAGCGCGAGGAAAACTGCCACTGGTTCCTGCGCCACGGCAAGCCGTTGTGGATCGAGGGCTTCTATTATCTCAACTTCAAGCTGAAGCTCGACCATCCCCCCGGTTTCGATCCCGGCCCCGAGATCGCCGGCGACCCGTTCTACCGCTTCCTGCAGCGTACGTGGATGCTGCACCAGATCCCCGTCGCGCTGGCGCTGTTCGCGCTCGGTGGCTTCAGCTGGGTGGTGTGGGGCGTGATCGTCCGCGTCGCCGCCTGCACGACGATGCACTGGTTCATCTCATACTTCGCGCACAGCCGCGGCCCGCAGGACTGGCACCTCGACGGTGCCGCGCTGCAGGCGCACAATGTTCCGATCCTCGCCATCCCGACGATGGGCGAGAGCTGGCACTGCAACCATCATGCCTTTCCCGCCTCGGCCCGTCACGGCCTCTATCCCGGCCAGATCGACCTGGGCTTCATGTTCATCCGGCTGCTCGAACACGCCGGCCTCGCCTGGAACGTCAGGCTGCCAGCCAATTTGCCGCCGCGCCGGGGCATCACCCCGCTGACCGCACGCGCGCTCTCGATCGCCGCCCCCGGCCAGGCCGCACTGTCGCCATGGCGCCCGCGCGGCCCATGACTGAGACGGTCGCCACCGCACTCGCCGATTTCCGCCGCACGCACGGCCTCGCCGACAATGAGGAGACGCGCCGGATCTGGCTGGCGACGCTGGGATATCTGATCGTGCCGCTCCCCAATTTTCGCTGGCGCCGCGAGATCATCGCGCTGCACGACGCGCATCATCTGCTGGCCGGCTACCCGCTCGATCTGAAAGGTGAGCTGTGCCTTGCGACGTGGGAACTTGGCGTCGGCTGCTACGCGGACTGGCGGGCGCGGGCGCTGTGCATCGGGCTGGCTCTGCTCGGACTGCTGGTGACGCGGCGGGAGACGGTTGCGGCCTATCGGGCCGGGCGTGGGGTTTCGGCGCGATACAAGGCGCTGGGCGGGCAGGGGGCTTTGCTTGGGCTGGGTGTGGGGGCGGTGAGGGCAGTGCTGCGGAGGGACGACGGTCAGCATGCCAGCACCGCGCGCGGTGAATCGCATAGGAAACAAGTTTTCACGCCCGTGGAACGGTCCGCCCCGCAAAGCGCTTCTGCCCCTCGAAGGAGACCAGCATGAGCAATTTGTTCGGCGCGTTGATCGGGGCCGCGATCGATCGTCAGGATGGCGACAGCGGCATCAAGGGTGCGATCGTCGGCACCGTGGCCGAAGGCGCGATCAAGGTGCTGGCGCCGATCGTCGTCACCTATGCGCTCGGCTGGCTCGTCCAATACGGTATCAGCAAGGCCTGGGCCGGTGCGACCGGCAATGATCCGTCGAAGCGCAGCGACGTGGCGGGGCGCTGAAACAGCACGCGGTGGTGAAGGTCGACTATAGGATCGACGTCGATGACTGACGGATTAGATTTGGAGAAATTGGTATAGCGTCCCCGAAGCTCTCCAGGAGGACAGGCGCGATCACGAACTCCGGCCAGGAAATTTGGGGATACATTACCAAATTCAATGGATGAAGAAATTGAAGCAAGTGGTGTATCGTAACCGAATCGCGACGTTGGAGAAGCTGAATTAATGTGGGGTCTCTTCATGGCGCTTGCCGTCCTGGCAGCGCTCGTCATCCTGATTTTGCGTGGCATCCGTGGGCATATACGGTCAGGCGACACTTCCGAAAAGCGGGATGGGATTGGAAATCCAGGTACGGACGGTTTTGGCGACAACTGACTGCGTTCCGTTTGTAAACGGACCGATTCTGGTGGATTACGGACTTTGGTTGAGCTAGTTTAGGAGGCATGATAGCGGCCCTACTTTTGATCGCTGCTTCGTTGGCATCGGCTCACCGTCAGTTCTACGCAAGCTCCGATGGCATCATCCGCTATCCTTGCAATTTTACGGTTGTTGTCGTTGGTCGACCAAGATCGACCTCGAATGCGCGACAATATTCAGCGGACACAGCTTCTGAAAATACCAGGCTTTCCTCTTGGGTTGAAGTTTCACGCCTGATTCACGGTCGCCCGGAGGGGTCGAACCTCCTTGTGCATTTTTGGGCTGCCGAACCACTTATCGATGGGCGCGACTATTTGCTGATCTTGGACCCTACGAGTCATGCAGATTATAACGTCGTCCATGCGTTTCCGTGGCATCCAAAGGCAAAATCGCCCATCGCCGAGCGCTGCGATTGATGTGACGGCGCGGCCAATTGAAAGCAGTCGCGATGCGAGATCGCATGGACGGCAGGGGGCGATTGGGCGTCGGGACCGAGAATGGCTACGTCAGCATCTATCCCGCCGAGACGCCGTCGTCGGCCCCCAGCGCCTTCACCATCGCCTCGATATGCGCCGCCATGTAACGATCGGTGTCGATCGGTTCATGCGCGTCGAACAGCAATTTCCAGATCGCCGCCAGCAGCGCCGGCGCGATCACGATCTCCGGCCAGTCGCCCAGCGCGCTCGCGGCGAATTCGCCGCGCGCCACCCCGCGCGCGATCAGCAGCCTGAGCAGGCCGCGGCCCTTGGTGATCACCTCCTGGTGATAGAAGCGCGTCATTCCGGGGAAGCGCGGCCCCTCGGCGATGATCATGTGCAGCAGCCTGCGCCGGTCGGTCTCGACCATCTCGCGATAGACCGTCTCCAGCATCAGCCGTAACTGCACTGGCGCCGGCATCCTATCGTCGGCCGCGATCAACGCCGCCGCGCGATCGAAGATCGGCACCACCGTCGATCGCACCACCGCTTCGAACAGCGCCTCTTTCGACGGGAAATAGACGTAGACGAGGCCCTTCGAGACCCGCGCGCGCGCCGCGATGCCGTCGATCCGCGCCGCGCTGAAGCCCTTCTCGACGAATTCGTCGCGCGCCGCCTCGACGATCTCGCCGGGCCGCGCTTCCTTGCGCCGCCGGCGGGCGGTGCCGGTTTCGCTTGCGTCACTCATGTCGTTACGCCTTTGAACATGTCCCGCATCATGCTATTGACCGGCCAGTCAGTCAATAAGCGAGTCGGCGATGCGTGTGAATAATCGGTCAGCCCTGAAATGGTCCGGCGCGGCCATGGCGCTGTTTGCGCTGGCGGGCTGCGGCGCGCGCAAGCCGGAGGTCTTCACCGGCTATATGGAGGCGCAGCTCCTGCTCGTCGGCGCCGAGCGCGCGGGACGGATCAGCGGCCTCGCGGTCGAGGAGGGCGGGGCGGTGAAGGCCGGGCAACCCCTGTTCGCGATCGACGACCGCCTGCCGCGCGCCGACCGCGATCAGGCCGCCGCCGACGTCGCGCAGGCGCAGGCGCAACTCGCCGATGCGCAGGCACCGATCCAGCGGCCGGCCGACCTCGCCGTGCTCCAGCAAGGCGTCCGCCAGGCCGAGGCGGCGGCGCGGCTGTCGGCGCGCGACTTCGATCGCGCGGCGTCGCTGGCGGCGCGCGGTTTCGTGTCGAAGGCGCAGCTCGATGCCGCCCGATCGGCGCGCGACCGCGACGTCGCCGCGCTCGCCGAGGCGCGCGGGCGGATCACGCAGGGGCAGCAGGTCGCGCGCAGCGGCCAGATCGAGGCGGCGGCGGCGGCGTTGGTCCGCGCCCGCGCCGCGCAGCGCGGCGCCGATACCGGGCTCGGCCTGTTCAGCGTCGCGGCCCCCGCCGCCGGCAGCGTCGAGCAGGTCTATTTCCGCGCCGGCGAAGTGGTCGCGGTCGGCCAGCCGGTGATCGCCCTGCTGCCGCCCGAGCGGCTCAAGGTCCGCTTCTTCGTGCCCGAGGCGAAGCTGGCGGAGGCACGGCTCGGCCGCACCGTCGCGGTCGCCTGCGACAGTTGCCCGCCCGGCCTCACCGCGCGCATCTCGTTCGTCTCGCGCGACGCCGAATTCACGCCGCCGGTGATCCTGTCGCGCGGCGACCGCGACCGGCTGGTCTATCTGGTCGAGGCGGTGCCATTGGGCGACACCGCGCGCCTCTCAGCCGGACAGCCGATCGACGTGAGCCTCAAATGAGCACGTCGCTCGCGATCGACGTCGCCAATCTCTCAAAATCGTTCGAGGGCCGCACGGTCGTCAGGGACCTGTCGATGCAGGTGCCAGCCGGCACGATCTATGGTTTCCTCGGGCCCAATGGGTCGGGCAAGACCACGACGATCCGCATGATCTGCGGGCTGCTGACGCCCGACAGCGGTCGCGGCACCTGCCTGGGGCATGACATCTTCACCGAACGCGAGGCGATCAAGCGCGCGATCGGCTACATGACGCAGCGCTTCAGCCTCTATGGCGATCTCTCGATCCGCGAGAATCTGGAGTTCGTCGCGCGCATCTATGGCCTGCCCGATCCGCGCGGCGCGGCGCAGGCGGCGATCGTGCGGCTGGGGCTCGAGGGGCGGGCGAAGCAGCTGGCGGGGTCGCTGTCGGGAGGCTGGAAGCAGAGGCTGGCGCTCGGCGCCTGCATCCTGCCGGGGCCGAAGCTGCTGCTGCTCGACGAGCCGACCGCCGGCGTCGATCCGCGCGCGCGCCGCGAATTCTGGGACGAGATCTATGCGTTGTCGGCCGAGGGCATCACTGTGCTGGTTTCCACCCACTACATGGACGAGGCCGAACGCTGCCACCGCATCGCCTATCTCGCCTATGGCGATCTGCTCGCGACCGGCACCACCGCCGAGGTGATCGCCGGCGTCGGCCTCTCGACCTGGGGCGTCAGCGGCGACGATCTTGACGCGGTGGCGAAGCGGCTGAAGGCGATGGACGGCGTCGAGATGGTCGCGCCGTTCGGCACTGAACTCCACGTTTCGGGCAGCGACCGCGCCAGGCTCGACGCCGCGGTCCAGTCGATCGCGGGCGAGCCCGGCCTCGTCGTGCGGCGCGGCGAACCCAGCCTCGAGGATGTGTTCATCCATCTGATGGGCAGCGCGCGGGACAATTTCTCGTGACCGCCTTCGCGCGCATGATCATGCGCCCGGGCTTCTGGCGGCGGGTCTGGGCGATGACGGTCAAGGAGGTCGCGCAGATGCGCCGCGATCGTCTGACTTTCGGCATGATGATCGCGATCCCGGTCATGCAATTGACGCTGTTCGGCTATGCGATCAACCTCGATCCCAAGCAGCTGCCGACCGCGATCTATGCGCGCGACAGCGGCCCGCTGAGCCGCGCGGTCACCGCCAGCCTCGCCAATAGCGGCTATTTCGACATCCGCCATGTCGCGCACACGCCGCAGGAGGTCGACCGGCTGCTCGCATCGGGCCGCGTCCAGTTCGGCATCGAGATTCCGGCCGGTTTCGAACGCGACGTGCGCCGCGGTGCCGCGCCGCAACTGCTCGTCACCGCCGATGCGACCGATCCGGCGGCGGCGGGCAATGCGCTGGCCGCGCTGCAGGGCATCGCCAGGACCGCGCTGCGCCGCGAGCTGCGCGGTCCCGATGCCGGCGCGCGCGCGCCCGCCGATCCGTTCGAGATCGTCGTCCACCGCCGCTACAATCCCACCGGCCTGACCGAGCTCAACATCGTGCCCGGCCTGCTCGGCATCGTGCTGACGATGACGATGATGATGTTCACCGCGCTGGCGGTGACGCGCGAGTTCGAACGCGGGACGATGGAAAGCCTGCTGGCGATGCCGATCCGCCCGGCCGAAATCATGCTCGGCAAGATCCTGCCGTTTGTCGCCGTCGGCTTCCTCCAGGCCGTGCTGATCCTGATCGCCGCGCATTTCCTGTTCGGCGTTCCGGTAGAGGGCAGCCTGACCTTGCTCGCCGGGCTCACCACCTTGTTCGTGCTGGCGAACCTCGCGGTCGGCTATACCTTCTCCACCGTCGCGCAGAACCAGCTGCAGGCGGTGCAGATGACCTTCATGTATTTCCTGCCCAACATCCTGCTGTCGGGCTTCATGTTCCCGTTCCGCGGCATGCCGGTGTGGGCGCAGTGGATCGGCGAGGTGCTGCCGCTGACCCACTTCCTGCGCATCGTCCGCGGCATCATGCTCAAGGGCAATGGCGCGAGCCTGATGTGGGTCGACATCGCCGGTATCGTCGCGTTCGTCGCGGTGGCGACGGGCATCGCGCTGACACGGTTCCGGCAGACGCTCGACTAATGATCCGCGCCTGATCAAAGCCTCAGTTGGAGCGCGGCGCCGCGCTTGGCATTGCGCCCGCACAAGTCCGCGAACATCCGCCGCGACAGGGGGCGGAGCCGGTCGATCAGGAGACGGATATGACGAACGCCGACAGCTTTCGCCGCACGAGCCGTGTCCTTCTGCTGCTCGCGCTGGGGCTCGCCGCCGGCGCGCTGGCGGTGCCGCCCGAAGCGTCGCAACCGCCCGCCGCCGCCGAAGCCTATCGCGATCGCAACGACAATATCGATCCCGCGATCCGCGCGGCCGGGCTGAAAGTCTATGGCGAGGTCTGCGCGGCCTGCCACGACGTCGGCGCCAACCGCGCGCCGCAGCGGTTCATCCTCGAACAGATGACGCCCGAATCGATCCATCGCGCGCTCGTCTCCGGCGTGATGAAGCAGGTGGGCGACGCTCTGTCCGCCGACGAGAAATCCGCCGTCGCGCAATATGTCAGCAAGCGCCGGTTCGGCGCCGCAGACGCCGCCCGCCCGTTGATGTGCAAGGGCAAGGCGGCCCTGTTCGATCGCGCCGAACCGCCGATCTTCTCCGGCTGGGGGCTCGATCCGGCGAGCACGCACGCGATTCCCGCGGATGTTGCGGGCCTCAACCGCGCCAATGTCGGCACGCTGAAGCTGAAATGGGCGTTCGCCTTTCCCAACGCATTGCGCGCGCGCTCGCAGCCCGCGCTGGCGGGTGGCGCGATCTTTGTCGGCAGCCATGACGGCACGGTCTATGCGCTCGATCGCGAGACCGGCTGCGCGCGCTGGACCTTCAATGCCTCCGCCGAAGTCCGCACCGGCATCGTCGTCAGCCCATGGACCGCCGGCGACGTCAAGGCCAGGCCGCTGCTCTATTTCGGCGACCTCGTCGGCAACGTCTATGCGCTCGACGCCGTGACCGGCCGGCAGATCTGGCGCAAGACGGTCGACACGCATGCCGGCGCGACGATGACCGGCACGCCGTCGCTGTGGCAGGACCGGCTCTATGTGCCGGTCTCGTCGCTGGAGGAAGGGACCGCGGGCAAGGGAGGAACGGCATATGGCAAGACTGGACGGAAAAGTGGCCGTCATTCTCGGCGCCTCGGACGATCGCTCGATGGGCTATGCCACCGCGAAGCGCGTCGCCGCGGAAGGCGCCAAACTGGTCCTCGCGGCGCGGCGATGCCGCCAGGGCGCTGGCCGAGGGGCTGGGCGGCGGCGGCGTCGCCTGCGATATCACCAGCGAGGACGACATCGCCGCGCTGGCGAAGACGGCACTCGACACTTACGGTGGCCTCCACGCCGCGATCAACTATGCCGGTGTCGACGTGTCAGAATCGATCCTCGAATCCACCGCCGAGGGGTTGCGCCGCTCGTCCGAGGTACATTTCGTCGGCACCGTGCTGTTCATGAAACATATGGCCGCGGCGACGACCGGCGGCGGATCGATCATCACCACTTCGTCGCTCACTGTGCTCGCGCAGGCGCCGAACTATGCGGCCCATGCCGGCGCCAAGGGCGGTGCCGACACGGTCGTGCGGATCGCCGCCAACGAACTCGGCGAACGCGGCATCCGCGTCAACAGCATCGTCCCCGGCTTCACGAAGAGTGCGATGACCGAGGCTTAATTCGAGATGGAGGCCGTCACCAAGGCGTTCGCCAAGGAAATCCCGCTCGGCCGCTTCGTCACCGTTGAGGATATCGCCGAGACGGCTTTGTGGCTGGCCAGCGACGAAGCCTTCGTCACCGGGCAGCGAATCGACCTGACCGGCGGCCAGTCGCTGCGGCGCGTGCCGCTGCCGGTCGATTTCGGCTGAGATGCGCAGTTTTCCGCCGCTGGCGACGATCCAGAATTGTTATGTCGTCAACGATCTCGAGGCCGCGTGCCGGCGGATGAACCGGCTCTACGGCATCGGTCCGTTCGTCGGCGGCACGCTCGCGACGCTCGGCAACCATGTCTATCGCGGCCAGCCCGCCCCGCCGATCGAACTGCGCGGCGTGTTCGTCCAGTCCGGCGATCTCAACGTCGAACTGGTCGAACTCGTCTCGAATACGCCCAGCGCGTTCCACGACATGTTCGCCGACGGCGCCGAAGGCTTTCATCACGTCGCGATGTTCAGCGCCGACTATGACCGCGATCGCGACCGCTTCGTGGCGGACGGGTTCGCCGTCGCGAGCGAATTCACCACCGATTTCGGCGCGACCATCTGCTACATCGATGCGCGCGCCGCGCTCGGCCACATGATCGAGATGTATCCGGAAAGCGACATCATCCGCGCGATGTATGCTCAGACCAGGCGCGAGGCCGAGACCTGGCGGGGCGGCGACCTGATCGTGCCTTGGGACTGATCGGTCCGGCCGGATTCGTAAAGTCTTCAGCTTTGCCCTGCTAAGGTCGGTCCGAGCGAGTCCGGACTAACCGGCGGCCACCGGCGGGGGATCATGAGCGGATACGGACTCGGCAACTGGGCCGCATCGCTCGGACAGGTCAGGCGGGAGCGGCGCGGCGATGCGCTGATCCGGGAGCAGTATCGCGTGCTCTGCCGTCAGGTCCCGACGATGTATCTGATGCTGCTGATCAACTGCCTGTTCCTTGCGGCGTTCGCATCGATTTCGGTGTCGGCCGGGATCGCGTTCGGCATGCCACTGGGCATCTTCATCGCCATCGTCGTCCGCATGATCGCGTGGATGCGCCGCAAATCGCTGCCGGACGCCGAACCGGTCACGCGGGTACGCAAGAAGCTGCGCGTCGCCGAATGTTTTGCCGCCATTCTCGCGATCGCGCTGACCGGCTGGACGATCATGCTCTTTCACGTGCTGCCGCCGGGCGACCGGTTGCTCGTGCCGCTTTTCACCGCGCTCAGCACGATCACCTGCGGCTATTGCCTGCTCAGCCTGCCGGTCGCGGCCTATGCCGTGCTGATCCTCGGCGCCGTGCCGATTTCGCTGGCACTCCTGGTCTCCGGCGACCTGTCGGCGCAGGCCTCGGGCCTCAACATCCTGACCGTCGCCGGTCTCATTCTGCGGATGGTCACAACCCAATATGGCCAGCTCAGCCGCCTCGTGGCGTCGCGCAGCGAGGTGATGGATGAAAAGATGAAGGTCAACCGGCTCGCCTATCGCGACGATCTCACCGATCTGCCGAACCGGCGCGCTTTCCTGGCGGCGCTCGATACCGCCCATCATGGCCGCGCCGGCCGCGATCCGGTTCCGGGCATCGCGGTGATCATGATCGATCTCGACGGTTTCAAGCCGATCAACGACACTTATGGCCATCATACCGGCGATGCCTTGTTGATCGGCACGGCCCGGCGACTTGCCGCGACCCTCGACGGTGCCGACATCGTCGCGCGCCTCGGCGGGGACGAATTCGCGATCCTGTTGCATGACCTGGCCGATCCGGCCGCGGCGCAGCGCGGCGCGGACCGGGTTCAACGCCTGTTCGAACGGCCGTTCGACATCGGCGGTCAGGATTTCAGGGTCGGTGCGTCGCTCGGCCTCGCATTCGCCGGCTTGCCGCTGACCCACGCCGCCGACGTTCTGAACCATGCCGATATCGCCTTGTTCGCGGCCAAGAAGAGCAAGGCGGACCGGCCCGTGCTGTTCGCGCCGCGGATGGAAGAATCGGTTCGACGGCGGATGGCGATCGAGCAGGCGCTCGGCGATCCCGCCCTCTGCGACCGGATCACGCTCAGTTTCCAGCCCATCTTCGAATCCGCTGGCCTGAAGAACGGAACGTTCCGGATCGCCGGCTTCGAAGCGCTCGCACGCTGGGACCTGCCTGTGCTGGGGCGAGTGCCGCCGTCCGAATTCGTCACGATCGCCGAGCAGCGCGGGATGACCAATAGTCTCACCAGCCGGTTGTTCGGCCAGGCGCTGGCGGTCGCGCGCGCATGGCCGGACGGCGTCCTGCTGTCGTTCAATCTCAGCGCCGCCGAACTCGCCTCGCCGCGACTGGCCACGCTGCTGATCGATCTGATGACCGATGCCGGTTTCGATCCCGCGCGGCTGGCCGTCGAGGTGACCGAGACCGCGCTGCTCAACGATTTCGAAGCGGCGCGACTGACCTTGGACGCGCTGCGCCGCGCCGGCGCGCAGGTGTGGCTCGACGATTTCGGCGCGGGCTATGCGTCGATCGGCTATCTGCGCGAACTGGCGGTCGATTCGATCAAGCTCGATGGCGGCCTGATCCAAACCGTGCTGGTCGATGCCGCAGCACGCAATCTGCTCGTCGGCGTGCTCCATCTCTGCCAGGCGATCGGCGCGCCGGTGATCGCAGAAATGGTCGAGACCGCCGATCAGCTCGCGCTGCTGCGCACGTTGCCGATCGCGATGCTGCAGGGCTATTATTTCGCGCGGCCGATGACAGGCGACGCGACGATCGCGCTGATCGAGGCAGGACTTCAACCGGAGACGGAATTGCCGGAGGCGGTGTCCTGAGGCAAAGCCATCGACGGATCAGGCACATGTCGGCCCCGAACCGCGCCGCGCCGCCCGACATAGCTACAGCCACTTCGCCCGCTTGAAGCGCACGTACAGCGCCACGCACAACACCGCGATCGCCCCGAGCACGGCCGGATAGCCATAGACGCTCTTCAGCTCGGGCATATGTTCGAAGTTCATGCCATAGATGCCGGCGATCGCAGTCGGCACCGCAAGGATCGCGGCCCAGGCGGCGAGCTGGCGGGTGATCGCACCGGTGCGTTGACCCTCGAGCAGATTGCTGAATTCGAACACCGAGGTCAGCACCTCGCGCAGATCGTCGACCATCGTCCGCACGCGGCGGACATGGTCGAGCACGTCGCTGAAATAGGGCCGCGCCTCGACGTCGATGCACGGCAAATCGAGCCGCACCAGCTTGCTCGCGACCTCGCTCATCGGCAGCAGCACGCGCTGGAAGCGGATCAGTTCGCGGCGCAGCGTGAAGATGCGGGTGATCTCGTCGCGGCCGAGGAAGGTGTCGAGCGTGCGCTGCTCCATCGCGATCACTTCATCCTCGATCGCCGCCATGATCGGCAGATAGCCGTCGACGATGAAATCGAGGATCGCGTGCAGCACATAATCGACGCCGTGGACGAGCAAAGTCGGCGCCGCCTCGAGATCGTGCCGCAGCGCGCTGTGCGCCCGCGCCGATCCGTGGCGGACGCTGATGATGTGGCTGTGGCCGACGAAGATCGCGGTCTCGCCATAAGCGATGTCGTCATGCGTCAGATGCGCGGTGCGCGCGACGACGAACAACTGGTCGCCATAGATGTCGACCTTGGGCAGCTGGTCGGCCTTGAGCGCATCCTCGATCGCCAGCGGGTGGAGGTTGTAGGCCTGCTGCAGCGTGTGCAGTTCATCGGGCGTGGGATCGCAGATGCCGATCCAGACGAACTCCGACTTGTCGTGCGCGCAGTCGACCTTCTCATCGATCGCGACCGTGCGCACGCGGGTGCCGTTGCGGTAGAGATAGGCGGCGACGACGGTCATCGGGTCCTCGGGATCATGGTTTCTACAAACCCCTCTACCGCTTGCGCTGAGCTATGCACACATCTTGGGATTGCGCTGGATTTAGCCCCTCCCCTTCAGGGGAGGGGTTGGGGTGGGGGCGAGCGAAGCGAGCTTTTCAGCCATTTTTCCGCGCGTTCCGATCGGCATCAAGTGCCTCTTCTGACTGCCCCACCCCAACCCCTCCCCTGAAGGGGAGGGGCTTGAATGGCTGAAACTTCGTCGAAAAATGTGATGTGTGCAAAGCTTAGACCGCTTGCGGGCGAGGGGCGAAAAATCATCCCAGCCGGCATGACGACACCATAGCCGGCGCCAGCGCATCCTCGGCCACCTTCACCAGATGCTGGTGGTGGGTGAAGAACAGCACCTGGGTCTTTTCCGCCAGCTCCGCCAGCACCTGGAAACCCGCAGTCGCGCGTTCGTCGTCATAGTTAATGAACAGATCGTCGGCGAGGAACGGCAGTCTGGCGCCGGACGTCACCGCATCCTCCACCGCCGCGATGCGCAACGCCAGGAACAATTGGTCGACGGTCCCTTCGCTCATCCCGCCGACCGGCACCACCGACTGATCGTCGCGGACGCCCGACAGCCGCGATGCCTCGACGTCGACCAGCAACCCGGCATAGCTGCCGAGCGTCAGCGTCGCGAACAGCGCCGATGCGCGCTGCACCAGCGGAATCTGCTTTTGGGCGCGATAGCGCGCCATCGCCGCGCGCAGCACCATCGCCTCGGCGCGCTTGCGGACATAGGCATCGGCCTGGAACGCCATTTCGGCGCGCGCCTGCTCGGCATCGGCGGCGGCGATCGCGGCGTCCGGGCCGGCGTCGAGCCGGTTGAAGTCGGCTCGGGCGGTCGCGTGATCGGCGGCGTGGGTCGCGATCTCCTCGGCCAGCGCGGCCAGCTGCTCCTGCAGTTCGGCGCCGCGCGTCGACAAGGCGCCCGCATCCGCATCCGCGATCTCGGTCAGCAAGGCCGGGAGCGCCGGACCGCCGCCGGCCTTCAGCAGCTCGTCGCTCAGCCGCTGCATTTCGCTGCGCAGGCCGCGCGCCTCGTCCGCGCGCCGGATCGCCGCGACCAGCACATCGCGGTCGCTCGTCCCGGCCAGCGCGAACAAGGGCGTCAGCCGTGCGAGCGCCAGCGCCTCCGCCGCCGCCGCTTCGCGCAGGCGTTGCTCGGCAGCCGCCTTGCGCGCCAGCAGTGCGTCGCGCCGCTTGCGCGCATCCTGGGCTTCAGCCGCGGCCTCCGCCAGACCGGTCAGGATCGCCGTCGGATCGCGCGCGTCCGCGGCCATGCCGCACGCCGCCGCCAGCGCGCGGACGGCGCCGGCGAACGCCGCGCGATCGGCCTCGATCGCCGCGATCCTCTGCCCGAGCCGCAGCATCTCGTCGGTCTCGCCACGAAGTTGCTCGAGCAGGTCGAGCTGGACGCGAATGACCGCCGCGGGCTGGTCGGCGTCGAGGCCGAGCGCTGCGACCGCCTGCCGCCATTGCCCCGACCAGCCGGCCAGCCGCTCGCCCGCCGCCGCCTTGCTCGTCACCGCCGCGTCGAGCGCCGCTGCGGCTGCGTTCAGCCTGGCATGCCCCGCCTGCCGCACTTGATCCGCCTCGCTCTCGGCCTGGGCGATGCGATCCGCCAGATCCAGCGCATGCTGAAACGACTCCGGCACGATCGGATCGAACGCGGCGATCGCCGCCGCCAGCCGCGCCAGCGCTTCGTCCCGGCGCACGCGCAGATCGTCATGCGCGCCCCGCGCCGCATCGGCCTCGGCATCGCACGTCAAGGCAAGCTCGCGGCGCGCGGCCCATTCCAGAAAGGCGGCGGGGTCGAGCGACAGGCCCAGCGGCGCCAGCATAGCGCCCCACGACGATGCCCGCCGGTCGATTTCGGCCTCCGCGTCGGCTACCGATCGCGCCTTGTGCCCGATCTGCAGCTGCACGGCTTCGAGCTCATTCTCGATCGCTGCGAGCCGCGCCGATTGCTCCGCCATCGCAAAGCGCCGGTCGGCGATATCGTCGGCCGCGGCCACCGCCTGTTCGAAATCATCGGCGCTGGTCAAAGGGGCGGGCAGGGGACTCGCACCAGCGATATGGCCGCGCAGGTCTTGCCAGATCGCATCGCGCGCGGTTCGCGCATCGCGCACCGTATCGGCGGCGATCGCCTGGGCATCGCGCAGCAATATCGTGCGGGCGAGTGCGAGTTCGTCGCTGCGATCGACCAGCGCCCGATGCTGGCGCTTCGCCTCGGCCAGCGCCAGCGCCGCGGCATCCGCGGCCGATCGCGCATCGCCGATCGCCTGCCGGCCCGGACCGGCGACGGTGCGCAGCATGTCGGGCGATCCGCTCCACGGCGCGAGCTGCGCGATGCGTGTCGCGAGATCGCGTTCGCGGCGGTCGAGTTGGCGCCTTGCGTCGCCGATCGCCTTGTCGATATCGCCGAGCGCACGCGCGCGCTTGAGCACCGCCACCAGCGCGGCGATGTCGCGCGCCGGCGGCAGTGCGCGATAGCCCTCCTCGGCAGCGGCATGCGCGCGGCGCGCCGCCGTCTCGTCCGCCTGGCCCTTGTCGAGCACGGCATCGACCGCGCTCTTCTCCTCGAGCAAGGCGCGCGCCCGCGCGACATCGACGCGCTTGGGTAGGCGCCGCGCCGCCGCCTGCGCCGCTTCGTCGGGCCAGCCGAGCTCGCGCTGCAGCGCCTGCAAGGTCGCGACCTTCGCCTGGAGCTCCGCCTGCCGGCGCGGCAGATCGGCCAGCCCCTTGTCGACCGCGCCGCGCGTCTCGCGCAGCGCCTGGATCTCGGCGTCGCGCCCCGCCAGCCCGTCATCGACGACGATCGTGCTGAGCAGTGCATCGACCGCCTCGCGCTCCTCGTCGGCCAGCCGCCGCGCGATCGCGGTCGCGGCGGTCGCCGTCGCCACTTCGGCGAAAATCGCGGCGGCGTCGGGCGGCAGATCGGGCGCATCGGCCAGCGGCGCGAGCCGCGCGGTCACGTCGCGATACAGGATCGCATGCGGCAGCACGCGCCGCTGGCGCTCGACCTGGTCCCGCTCCTGCTCCAGCGCGCGCCGCCGCTCGCGCCGTTCGCTGAGCGCAGATTCGAGTTGCTCCACCCGCTTGCGTGAATCGTCCCAGGCGGCGGGCTTCAACTGCGCCTGTTTCTGCCGCGCCCGCGCCTCGTCGAACGCGCGTTGGGCAACATAATAGAGGCGGTCGCCGGCGCGCTTGGTCCAGATCGCCTTGGCTTCCTCCTCGAGCCCATCGAGAATCCGCGCGATGCCGACCAGCCCCGATCCCGCCGCGAAGATCGCCTGGCCGACATCATCCTGCGCATCGAGGATGGCGCGCCCGCCCGCGCGCAGCCGGCCATGATCGAGGCTGAACATCCGCTGGAAGCTTTCGACATTGTGCCCGGAGAGCAGCCCGATCAGCGCGCCTTCGTCGATGGGCTTGTCATCGCCGTCGAGCAACGTGGCCTTGTTCCCCTTCTTTCGGCGAATTGCGAGATCGGCGCCGTTCGCGGTCAGCACGCCGCCGACCCGCAGCAACTGGCGATCGAAGCGGAAATCATATTGGGTGACGTGCGGGAAGCCGAACAACAGGTCGCCGACCGCCGCCATCGTCGTCGATTTGCCGGCTTCGTTGGGGCCGAACAGGATCTGCAGGTCGCGGTCGCCCGGCGGAAAGCGCAGCCGGCAATCCTCGAAATGACCATAGCGGATCAGCTGCAGTTCGGAGAGGCGCATCAGCCGGCAGTGCCCGCCAGCCGCGCCTGCAGCGCCGCCACCGCGTCGCCGATCAGCGCGGCGCGGTCGCCTGCTTTGAGCGCGGCGAAAGCTTCGTCGTCGTCGCCGAGGTCGGGCGGCAGTTTCGCGAAGAACTCGGCCAGTTCCTGCGCCAGGGCCGCGTCGAGTTCGGCATCGCCGGCGCTGTCGACCAGCAATTGCCCGAGTTCGTCGGTGAGGCCCGTATCGCCCGCCGCGTCGCCGAGCGGTGCCGAGGTCCGGATCACGACCTTCTCGATCCACAGCCGCTCCGAAATCGCCACCGCGATCCCGCGCACCTCCTCGCGCAACGCATCGCGCCGGCGGCCGAGATCGGCGTGAATCGGCGTCGCACCGGCGATCGTCAGCCTGACGACCAGCGCCCGCCCATGCGCCAGCCCGTCATACGCCTGGTCGAGGGCGTCGCGAATCCGCCGGTGACATTCGTCTTCGTCCTCCACACCGCCGACATCGACATCGACGCGCGCCCAGCGCACGGCATCGAGCGGCACCAGCACCGGCGTGTCGACGATCCGGTCATGCTCGACGGTGACCAACACCGCGCCCTTTTCGCCGCCTTCGCGGATATTGCGCGCCTGGAGATTGCCCGGAAAGACGATGAACGGCCTCGTCGCGATCAGCTCGAACTCATGGGCGTGGCCCAGCGCCCAATACTCATAGCCCTTGGCGACGAGTTCGGAGACGGTGCACGGCGCATAGCCGGCATGCGGCGGGCGGCCGGTCAGCGCGGTGTGGAGTACGCCGATATTGAGCCGGCCGGCGATCGCGGCCGGATAGCCCGCCGCCAGATTGTCGCGCATGTCACGGTCGCGATAGCTCCAGCCGTGCAGCGCGGTGCCGGTCGGTTCGTGGACCAGCGTCGCCGCCTTGCGCGTGCCGAACACCTGGACATTGTCGGGCAGCGGCAGCTTGCGCGTCAGCACCGATTCCGCATCATGATTGCCATAGAGCAGGAACACCGCGATGCCGGCCTTCGCCAGCCGCCCCATCGCCGCACAGAAATAGAGGCCGGTGCCGAAATCGGGCCAGTCGCCATCGTAGAGATCGCCGGCGATGACGACGAACGCCACGCCCTCCTCGATCGCCAGCCGCACCAGATTGTCTAGCGCCGTCCGGGTCGCGATCCGCACCTCGTCGGCGGGTACGCCCTCATAGCGCGACAGGCCGCGCAACGGGCTGTCGAGATGGATGTCGGCCGTGTGGAGGAATTTGAAACGCGACAGATCAGGCTCCAGGCGAAGGCGCCATCGTCCTAGCACAGCCGCGGCTCGACGCCATCACGCGCGCGCCGCGCGACGGTCCGTGGCGTAGTTTCGATGATCCGTTTTTCGCGGTGCAGCAAAATCCGCTATAGGAACCGGCGATAGCAGTCGGGTGGGATTGGGATGAGCGACTTTCTGGTATTCGTTTACGGCCTCATCGGCGTGTTCGTGCTGAGCGGCATGAACCGCAACGTCAACGAACAGCGCCCGCATTCGCGGACGCTGACGATGGTCGGCTGGAGCATGATGTCGGCATCGGCAACGCTCGGCGCGCTGCTCGCGCTTTACGCCCTCTATTTGCTCGCAGCCGCGCTCAGCTGAGCGTGCGGGCCGCCGGCCCGCACGCCCGTCCGTTCAGCGGACGCTGCCGCGACGGAAGAGGTTGACGATCGCGAGCAGCACGACCGCGCCCAGCAGCGATACCAGCACCGACGTGACACTGATCACGCCGCTGGTAATCGGCGCGCCGCCGATCAGCGGGGTGACGATGAAACCGGCCAGAATCGCGCCGACGATGCCGACGACGATGTTCAGGAAGATTCCCTGCTGCCCATCGGTGCGCATGATCATGCTGGCGAGCCAGCCGATGATGCCACCGACGACGAGAAGAATGATAAGACCCATCTGACTCTCCTTTGCGGCCCGACGGGGCCATGGAGCATATACAAATGGAGGGGGCAGGCGGTTCCCTGAGTGGCTGGATTTGGGGCGAAGTTTCGGGGACATGACACTAAATTCGGCCCCGTTCGCCGCCTATCGCTTTGGAATGTCGATCAGCTGGATCTTGAACAGCAAGGTCGCCCCCGGCCGGATCGGACCTGAGCCGTCATCGCCATAGGCCAGGTCGGCGGGCAGCGCGAATTCGGCGGTGTCGCCTACTGCCATCAGCGGAATGCCCTCCTGCCAGCCGGGGATCAGCTGAGCGAGCGGCATCGTCGCGGGCTGGCCGCGCGCGAAACTGCTGTCGAATTCGACGCCCTCGGCGGTCTGCCCGGCATAATGGACGGTGACAATGTCCGCCACCGTCGGATGGGCGCCCGGACTCTTCGCGCGGTCGACGATGCGATAGCGCAGCCCGCTCGGCAGGACGGTCCAGCCCTGCGCCGCGCCGCGTTCGTCGAGCGCCTTCTGCTGCGCGGCGGCGAATGCCGGATCGCGTGCCGCGGCCGGCGCGGCGCCGGCATCGGCGGCCGATGGCGCGATGCCGACGAGTTCGATGTTGAACAGCAATGTCGCACCCGACGGGATCGGCCCCATCGCCCGCGTGCCGTAACCGAGCTGCGCGGGGATCGCGAACTCGCCGCGATCGCCCACACCCAGCAACGGAATGCCCTGCGTCCAGCCCGCGATCACCTGATCCAGCGGCAGCGCGATCGGCGCGTCCTTGGCGTCGACCTTGTCGAACACCGTGCCGTCGTCGAGCTTGCCGAGATAGCGGACGAGCACGGTATCCGAGGCTTTCGGGTGCGGCCCGGCCGGCTGGGCGCGATAGTAGATCCGGTAACGCAGCCCGCTCGGCAGCACTGTCCAGCCCTGCTTCGGGCCGCGATCGGACAGCGCCTTCAATTGTCGATCGGCAAAGGCGGCCTCCTGCGGCGCCGGTTCCGCCGCCGAGCAGGCCGAGATCGCGCCGGCGCAGGCCAGCGCGAGGCTGCCGAGGGTAATCAGCTTGATGCGTTTCATTGTCGATGGATTCCGTGTTGTTCGATGCCGCCCATGATCGGGAAGGCCGGACCCGCGCAAGCGAAAGATGCGATCGATCATGGCAGGCCATTATGGCAGGCGATCGCGTCCCGCCCTCGCGTGATATTACCGTGCGTTGAACCCCGCATGATAGTCGACATCGCCGCTGACGGTCTCGTCGCCGAAGGCAAGCGCCTGAAAATAGGCCGGCGGCACCTCACCATAGGTCAGGCCGGCCCGAGGCGCGAACCCGAAACGCCGATAATATCCGGGATCGCCCAGGACGACGCAGCCGTGCGCACCTCGCCTCGCCAGTTCGCCCAGTCCCGCCGTGACGAGCCGCGAACCGATGCCTGCGCGCTGATGCTCGGGCGCGACGGAAACCGGGCCCAGCCCGAACCAGCCCCGTTCGGTCCCGTCGACCGTCACCGCCGAGAATGCGACATGCCCCACCAGCACGTCGCCATCGATGGCGACGAGCGACACCGTCAAGGCATCCGCGGCCCGCAGCGCATCGACGATTGCCGCCTCGGTCTGCTGGCTGTGCGGATGGCCGGCGAAGGCGGCTTGGGTCACCGCGCGGATGGCGGCTTCGTCACCGGGACGTTCGTGAACGATCTGCATCGACGATCTCTCGCCAGTGCGGTCGTGAAGGTCAAGCGAACAACCGAAAGCCGAGGCCGGCCCGGACAGCGCTAAGCGGCGGCGGCCGGCGCGGCAGGCTCGGCGGTCCTGGTGCCGGCGGCTTCGGCGGCCTTGGCCGACCGGGCGATCTGCTGTGCCACCATGGCGCGATTATGCCGCTTATTGGCGGTGCGAAGCTGGCCCATATCATGTCCCGTCACGTTCGAGTGTTTGATCACGTGCCGTGCGAATTGGTGCCAGACATGCGGTAAAGTCCGGTCATGGTCACATCTGGACGGGGCTTACAAGGATGAAACGCGTCGAACCGTTTTTCGCTGCACGCGCATGGCTCAGCGCGCCGGCAACTCCGTCCGCGCCAGCAGCGCCGCCAGATCGGCTTTCCAGTTGACCGCCCAGGTGTGGGTGCCGTGGCCATGGGTGTCGGCGGTCTCGGCCACCAGCCGGAAGCGCGCATCCTTCATCCGCTTTACCGCCTGCTGCGGATAATCGAAATTGCGCGGGTTGATGAAATCGTCGGCCGAATTGATCCACGTCACCGGCGCGACGATCGCCTCCAGCTTCGGCCACGGATCATAGTTGCGCGACGAATCGACCTGGTAGATCAGATCATTGGCATCGAGCGGCGCGAGCGATTTCGCGATGCGATCCTGCACATAGGCCGTGGCGCTCGCGCGGTCCGGATAGAGGCGCTGCAGGTTCAGCGGCGCGGCGCCGGCGACGAACAGCATCGACGCCGCGGTGCGCAGTCCCTGTTGTGGCTGGATCTTGTAATCGCCATCGGCCCAGGCCGGATCCGCCTTGATCCCGTCGATCAGCAATTGCCGCCACATCCGGTTGAGCCCGGCGATCGCCACCGGCTCGCACGCCATCGGCATCAGCGCGCGCATGAAGTCGGGATGCGTCTCGCCCCAAATCAGCCCGTGCATGCAGCCCATCGACGTGCCCATGATCAGCCGCATCCGCCGGATGCCGAGGCCGTCCTTCAGCAACCGGTACTGCGCCTCGACCATGTCGTCATAATCGTAACGCGGAAAGCGCATGCGCAGCCCGTCCGACGGCTTCGACGATCCGCCATGGCCAATGGCGTCGGGCAGGATGATCCAGTAGCGGGCGATGTCGAGCGGCTGGCCGGGGCCGTAGAGCTCGTCGGCAAATTGCGGCGACAGGAATTGCCGGCCGGTGCCGCCGGTGCCGTGCAGCACCATCACCGCATTGTCGATCTCGCCCTGCGCGTTGCGATGCGGCTGGCCGAGCGTCGTGTAGTGGATGCGCAGTTCGGGCAGCGTCTCGCCGGAGTGGAAGCGGAAGTTCGGGAGCGTGAAGATGCCCTCGCGCGTCGGCCAGGCTTTTGCGGGTGCGGCCGGCGGGGCTGGCGCGGCGAGCGGCGCGGGCGCGGCGGCCTGCGCGGCGAGAAGGGCGAGTGCCATCAACATCGGCAACTTGTGCCGTCATCAGTCACGCATTCCAACCCCTCTACCGCTTGCGGGAGAGGGACAGGCTCGCGCAGCGAGCCAGGGTGAGGGCCTGAAGGGCGGGGCCACGCGCAGGCCCTCACCCTCGCCGCCTTCGGCGTCTTTCCCTCTCCCGGACGCGGGAGAGGGTAGGATTTCACAACACCAGCCCGCACTGGACGACCCGGCCCCGAAGCTGCGACAAGCCTCCATCCAGCCGGAGACAACCCAATGACCACCCGTCGCAATTTCCTGATCGGCACCACCAGCGTCGCCGCGCTCGCGGCCCTGCCGGCGCGCGCGCTGGCCATTGTCGACACGCCGGGACGCGCGTTGGCCGGAGCCGACGCGGCGGCGCAAGCGCTGCTCGCCGACATGGCCGAGCAATTGCTGACCGATTATCCCGAAACCGCCAGCTCGCTGGGGCTCGACAAGGACGCCCGCGCCGGGCTCAAGTCGCGCCTCGCCGATCGCTCGGGGCCCGGCCAGAAACTTTATGCCCGGCGCGCCGCCGACCGCCTCGCGACGCTGCGCAAGATCGACATGACCGCACTGGATTCGGCGACGCGCACCGATGTCGACGTCGTCCGCACCGCGCACGAGGTCGCCGCCGAGGGCTCGGCCTTCCCGTTCGGCGACATGGCCGTGCTCAACACCAATTATTCCTATCGCAACGCACCCTATGCGGTCGCGCAGAACACCGGCGCGTTCATCGAGATCCCGGACTTTCTCGACAGCCAGCACGCAATCGCCAACGCCGCCGACGCCGACGCCTATCTCGCGCGCGTCGAGGCCTATGCCGTCGCGCTCGATGGCGAGACCGGACGTCTCAAACATGATGCCGGCCTCGGCGTCGTCGCGCCCGCCTTCCTGCTCGACAAGACGCTCAAGCAGCAGCGCGACGCCCGCGCGCTGCCGTTCGACCAGTGGACGATCGCCAGCTCGATCGCGAAGCGGACCAGGGACATTCCCGGCACCCACGCCGCACAGACGCTGAAACTGCTCGCCGACAAGGTCGCGCCGGCGATGGACCGCCAGATCGCCGAACTCGCCGCGCACCGCGCCCGCGCGACGATGGATGCCGGCGCGTGGAAACTGCCGCAGGGCGAGGCCTATTATGCCTGGGCGCTGCGCGCGAGCACGACGACGACGCGAACCCCGGACGAAGTCCACGCGATGGGTCTCGAGCAGCTGAAGGCGCTGCAATCCGAGATGGACGGCCTGCTCAAGGGCCTCGGCATGACCAAAGGCAGCGTCGGCGCGCGGATGACCGCGCTCGGCACCGATCCCAAATATCTGTTTCCCAACACCGATGCCGGCCGCCAGCAGATCCTCGATTATGTCAACGGCCGCATCGCCGACATCCGCACGCGCCTGCCGCGCGCCTTCGCCACGCTCGTGCCCGGCAATCTCGAGGTCCGGCGCGTGCCGATCGCGATCGAGGCCGGCGCGCCGGGCGGCTATGCCGGACCCGGCACGATCGACGGCAGCGTGCCCGGCTATTATTACATCAACCTTCGCGACACCAGCATCTGGCCGCGCCATTCGCTGCCCACGCTCAGCTATCACGAGGGCATTCCCGGCCATATCTGGCAGGGCGAATATACCTACAAACTGCCTTTGATCCGCTCGCTGCTGGCGTTCAACGCCTATTCCGAAGGCTGGGCGCTCTATGCCGAGCAGCTCGCCGCCGAACTCGGCGTCTATGACGACGATGTTGTCGGCCGCCTCGGCTATCTCCAGTCGATCGCGTTCCGCGCCTGCCGGCTGGTGGTCGACACCGGCCTCCACGCCAAACGCTGGACGCGCGACCACGCGATCAATTGGTTCGCCACCACCAACGGTTCGACCGTCGAGGAAGTGCAGGGCGAGGTCGACCGCTATTGCGTGTGGCCGGGCCAGGCGTGCGGCTACAAGGTCGGCCACAGCGAGATCGTCCGTCTGCGCGACAAGGCAAAGACGGCGCTGGGCACGAAATTCGACCTGCGCCTGTTCGACGATGCCGTCGTGCTCGGCGGCAACGTGCCGCTGACCGTGCTGGGGCGCAATATCGACGCGCATATCGCGGCTCGGAAGGTGGCGGGATGAGGGCGCGCCGTGGTCTCGGCCACTTCCCAAGCCATCATCCTGGTTTCTGCCGATAAACCAGGATCGTGCCAAGGCCTCGAAGAACTGGGCGTTTCGACGCGCGATCCACCCCAAAAACCGTCATCCCCGCGCAGGCGGGGATCCATTTTTGGCGTAGATTACCGGCGTTGACGGATCGGACGCATGGATTCCCGCCTGCGCGGGAATGACGGGATTACTTTGAATTACAGTCATTTCCGCAGCGTCGCCGAGGTTTCGGTGAGGTTCGGTAACAATTTACGCAATCCCCATAATCGATCATCGCACCATCCGCAGCAGCAGAGCCGCGATCGTGCCCGCCGCCAGCGTCAGGACGGCGGCGGCGATCGCGAACGGCACACGCAATGCGACCCACGCGACCGAACCGATCTGCATCATCGGCAGCGCGTCCTCTGCGATCCACACGCCGAACAGGATCGCGACCAACATCGCCACACCACCGGCAGCCACCGCCAGGACCACCATCCTGCGCTGCACCCCGCGCCGGCGCTCGACACGCACCAGGATATCGTCCGCCGTATCCACCCCCTCGTCGATAGGCGCCCTCAGCCGCCGCGCCAGTTCAGCCTCGAAATCGTCCATTCAATCCTCCCCCGTGACCATGAACGCCCTGAGCGCGGCAATCCCCCGCGCGATATGCGATTTGACCGTGCCCAACGGAATGTCGAGCGCCGCCGCGATCTCGCCGTGGCTCATGCCTTCGCCATAAGCGAGCACGATGCACGTGCGCTGCGCCAGCCCGATCCGGCCGAGCGCGTGATCGAGATCGATGCGCGCGACGATGTCGACATCGGGCGCAGGGCCTTGCTCATACGGCGCGTCATCGGCGAACGATTCGGTCACGATCGTCCGCCGCCGCACGGCATCGACCAGCCGGTTGATCGCGATCCGGCGCAACCAGGCGCGAAACGCATCCGGGTCGCGCAGGCTGGCCAACTGCCGCCACGCCTGCAGGAACGTCGCCTGCGCGAGATCCTCGGCCAGCGCGGCATCGCCGCAACTGCGGCGGAGCAGCGACCGGACCCAGGCCTGATGCCGCCGGACCAGCGCGCCGAACGCCGCCGTGTCGCCGCTGATCGCCAGCAGGACCGTCCGGCGCTCCTGATCGGCAGGCTCCACGGGTCCGGCCTAGGGCCGCTCGCGCACCCGTCGCAGCCACCGCCCGCAATGGATCAGGCCCACACCCAGGCAGGCCGAGAACGAAGACAGCGCGAACAGCGGGATCGGCACGCCCGTTGCCGAGACGATCAGCACCAGCGCCACCAGCACGATGCCGCCGCTGACATAGAGGATGATCATCCCCAGCAGCGTCAGCCGCTCGGTCCAGCGCAGCCCCGCCGGCTCGCGCAAGGCGGGAATCAGCGTGGGATCGGTCAGCACGCCGCGCTCGATCGCGAGCCGGATCGTCGCTTCGGTCTCGGCCGCGATGCGCTGGCCCGACCAGAGCGTGGTCGCGCCCAGCGCCGTCAGGACGGCGGCGATGATGATCAGCTCCACGCGACGCTCCCTTGCTTCCATCGGCCATGACGATGCTGTCGCCGGCTTTGGATGCAGCGCCAAATCATTTCGCCCCGCAGGTGCATCCGGACGCCGTCGTTCCCGCGTCTCGCACGGCAGGTCCGATCGCGGACCGTGCAGGCCAAAGGACGAGACGATGAAGATCGCAGACTGCGCAGCCGCCATTATGCTGATGACGCTCGCCGCGTCATGCGGCGGCGACGCGCCAAATTCGCCGTTCCCCGTGCCGACACCGTCGCCCACGACCACGCCGGCCCCTGATCCGACGCCCCTGGCCAACCCCGCTTTGGTCTTCTCCGGCGACACCTTCCCGTCGCCGACATCACGCCAGGAGGTCTACACGATCGAAGCCGACGGCAGCGGACGCACCCAGTTGACCAGCGACGGCTACGGCAAATTCCTGCCGCACTTCTCGCCCGACGGTAAGAAGCTGCTCTACACCAAATTCTTCCGTGGCGGCTATGGCGCGCCTGACGCGATCACCGACGTCGTCGTGCTCGACCGCCTCACCGGCCGGGAAACCCAACTGACCCGCAGCGGCCGCGCGATCCAGCCGGTGTGGTCGCCCGATGGCCGGCGGATCGCTTATGGCGCATTCACCAACGATGCGCTGTCGGTGATGAATGCCGATGGTTCGGCGCCGCGCGTGATCGCCTTTCCCAGCGGCGCGCCCGACGATCGCCAATGGGGCGACTATCTCTGGTCGAGCGACGACTGGATCTACTTCACCGTCGCGCAGGACATCGGCGGCTGCTTCAAGGTCCGCATCGATCGCATCCGCCCCGACGGCCGCGACCGCACCCGCATCACCGATGGCGGCCCCCATTGCACGCCCGAAGGCCGCGAGCAGAGCGGCGACGCCGATCCCGGCATCAGCCCCGACGGCCGCACGCTCTACAGCTCGCGCGGCTTGCCCGTAGCGGTGCCCGGCCATCCGGAAATGACCGTCCGCCATCTCTACGCCGTCTCGAGCGATCCGTTCACGCCGGGCAAGATCGAGACCGACCTCAGCCTCGGCGCCACCGCCGACTGCATATCGGGCGTGCCCAAGGTCTCCCCCGTCGGCGACCGCATCGCCCTGTTCCTGTTCTGCCCGAACGATCCCCGCGCCGGCATCACGCTGACCGACCCCGCCGGCGCGCGCTACGACTTCGTCGCACCGGGCTTCGGCGCCGACTGGAACCCGGCGGCGCGACGCGCAAAACCCCTTGAATGATCGCTCAAGTCGTGCTTCACTTGAATGATCATTCAAGGGATCCCATGGACACGCGCCAGCGCCTGATCCTCGCCGCGATGCGACTGTTCTCCGAGAAGGGCTATGGCTCGACCTCGGTGGCGGACATATTGCGCGAGGCGGGCGCCAATGCCGGCAGCCTCTATCATTATTTCGCGACCAAGCAGGACGTGCTGCTCGCCGTGCTCGACGCCTATCGCGAAGGCATCGCACCGATGCTGCTCGCGCCGGCGTGGGAGGGCGTGACCGATCCGATCGACCGCGTGTTCGCCTTGCTCGCCGCCTATCGCAGTGCGCTGGCGACGACCGACTGCCTCTATGGCTGCCCGATCGGCTCGCTCGCGCTCGAACTGCACGAGCCCGATCCGCCGGTCCGCGAGCTGCTCGCGGTCAATTTCGACGGCTGGGTCGATCATGTCGAGACCTGCCTCGTCGACGCCGGCGACCGGCTGCCCGCGGACATCGATCGCCGCGCGCTCGCCGGCTTCGTGCTGACGGTGATGGAGGGCGGCGTGATGCAGGCGCGCACCCACCGCGATCTCGCCGCCTTCGACGGCTCGGTGGCGGCGCTCAGGGATTATATCAACCGGCTGGAGTCAGCCGCATTGGCAAGGAGGGAATGATGATCAAGTTCCATTCGATGATGCTCGCCGCGCTGGCACTGGCCACGGCGCCGGCGCTCGCGGCCGAAAAGGCGCCGAGCGCCGCCGACTATCCCGATGTCGCCAACACCTCGTTCGCCGAACCGTCGGGCGACCGCGCGATCCAGCTCTCGGCGGTCATCCCGGCGCCTGCGCCCGAGGTGTTCGCCGCCTTCACCACCAGCGAGGGCTTCAAGAGCTGGGCGGTGGGTATGGCCCGCATCGACCTGCGCGTCGGCGGCGAGATCGAGGCGAGCTACAACCCCAAGGCCCAGCCCGGCGACCCCGACAACATCCGCAACCGCATCGATGCCTATCTCCCAGACCGGCTGATGGTGATCCACAACGTCCAGGCACCCAAGGGATTGCCCGGCCGCGAGGCGTTCGCCAGGACGGTGACGATGATCGAGTTCGTCCCCGTCGATGCCGGCAGCACGCGCGTGACGGTCACCAATGCCGGCTATGGCCCCGGCGCCGACTTCGACGCCGCCTATCGCCACTTCTTATGGGGCAACGCCTATACGCTGGACGCGCTGAAGAAATATTTTGCGGGCAAGGCGAAGGGTGGGTGAGGACTTCCATCGCCTTACCGTCATCCCCGCGCAGGCGGGGATCCATTTTTGGCATAAATCGCTGCATTCGTCGGTCGAACGCATCGGGGGAGCAACGATTTCAATCCGAAAAATAGAGATAGAGTTTCGGGACGCACTTCATAAATTTCTGGGATTATCGGCGCGCAAAGCTCTCTACAAGCGCGTTCGCCTCACCGCGCAATCGGTTCGCGCCGTCGGCGGCCAGCCTCCGCTCGGTGTCGGTGGGTTCGCCAAGGAACCGGAAACCCTCGATCACCGCCCGCTTCAGCGCGTTGATGTCGGGGACCTGGTCCTTGCGCAGCAAATTGCGCAGATCATCGACATCAAAATCACCGTGCCCGATGCGGTCGCAAAGTCGCGCATAGTCCAGACCTTCGCCGCCGCCGTTCCACAGCTTGAGCGTCGCGAGCGCCCGGACGCGCGCGCGGTCGAACGGCCGCTTTGCGATCTCGGCGAGATCGTGAAGATCGCGGATCTTCGAGCGCTGACTTGCGGCGCGGATCTTCTCGGCAATGATCTCTTCCATGGCGAGGCTTGGAATCGCGGCTGGCACGAACGGTAACAGCCGAAAATAGTCCTGCTCGAGTTGCGGCAGCACGAGGATTGGCAGGATTGGCGTCTCGCGCGTGCTGATCTGGAGCTTGATCTTGACGCCGCGTGCATTGTCGGCGTGTGCGCAGACCGGGTTTGCGGCGCAGCCCTCGTCCGTCAGATACCAGTCCTTGTCGCGGTCGAACCGGAAATCGATTCCATGACAGGGCTGGTCGAGCGCGCCGAGCATCATGAGCATGAGATCGTCGAGCGGCAACGCTGTGCGCTGCGTGAAATCGAGATCGGTCGAAAGCCGCCCGCGCGGACCGAACATCATCTTGCGCAGCATGGTGCCACCCTTGAAGGCGAGATGCTCGGTCAGTCCGTAATCGTGGAGCAATTGCAGCAATACCGTCAGGATGACATCGATCTCGACGTTCGAGATGTCTCGAGCGCCAGACCGGGCAGCGACCTGACGCAGTTGCCGGGTCGTGAGCATCAGTGCGGACGGATGCGCTTGGGGATGTCGGCGAGGAGTTCCGATTGCGACATGTGGACGAACAGGCCCCAGTCCGGGACATAACCAATATCGCCAGCTTCACGATCCTTGCGCCCGAGCGTGGTGCGCGCGCTCGGACGGATATTGCGGCGCAGCCGATCGCGCTGCTCGGCCGTCGCGGGCCAATCCACCAGATCCATCAAATATCCCAATCGCTGGAGGAGAGCGCCGGATTTCATGGCCAGCGCGGCGGTGATGACGTCGGCGGCGTCGACCTCGGTCGACGCGCCGAACAGGATGCGCGCAAGTTCGCCGGACCCGCCGCACAGTGCAGGCCGGTCGACGCAATCGATCACGGTCTTCGCTGGTTCTGACAGCGTGACGCTGCGCTCATGGAGCGCGTAGCGTCTGAACCCGAAGAATTTGCGCGCGGTGACCATCACGAACCGGATTTCGCCGCCCTCCAGGATGCGGGGCGCGACCTGCCGGGTCGTCGCGACAGTCACGGTCATCGGTCTTTGCGTGGTGAAGCCATGAAAGGACGCCGCCGACCACCAGCCGACGTAGGAAGGTTCGATCACCGCCGAAGCGAGCGCGAGGACATTGTTCTCGCCAAGCGGCTCGGGGCCGTGCTCGGGTGGCAGGAGGAGATAGCGGCCCGCGATGAGCCGCGTGAGCCAGCCCTTGTGCAGCAGGCCCTGAATGACGGTCCGTCCGCTCGTCTCCGACCCCAACCGCTCGATGATTTCGGAGGCGGTGACGATTTCCTGGCCTTCCTCGCGCAACGAGAGGACCAGTTGGGCCTCTTTCGGCCCGAGTGTGCGCAGATTGGTTTTCATAGCGTGTTGCGTGTGTAACCCTCAATTTGGCATAAGAAACGTAAGATCGTTTCCTATAGAACTTTGTGGGTAAGGCCGTCAATATTCTCTACAAATCAATCGCGCCGCTGATGCGCTTCCATCGGCCGCATCACATGGCATCAGTCCCGTCACCGAACTCGTGAAACTCGTGGCAGCCTCGAACCTCAGGCGTCTCACCCCAGCATCCGCTCGAACATCGCCTGCCTGATCTCCGGACTCGTCGGCCAATGGCCGCGCCGTTGACCGCCATGCGTGGCATAGTCGTCGAGATGGGCCGGGTCCGGTTCCACTATGGCGCCCGTGTCGTCGAGAAACAACCGCCCGAGCCTGTCGGTGGGCATTTGCAGCGCGAACGCTTCGGCCTGATCGAGCGCCGAACGGACCTTTGCCGTAATCATTTGCGCATCAAGCGGCGTGTCCACGGCCACTTCCTGCCAGGCGCTCAACGGGTGGATCAGATTCCGGCGAACTTCGGCGGTCAACCCCTCCGGGGTGAAGCCCGGTGACTTCTCCACGCCCGCCCAGATCACGACGCTGAGCGGCGCCACGCTCTCATGAATGATCATCAGATCGAAGATGTCGCGCGGTTCGCTCCGGCCTGCGGCAGCGAACAGCTTGTTGATCGCGAGATCGACGGGATGGAGGCGATAGCCGAAGAGCGGATCGGCGATCGTCGGAAAGAAGCGGAAATCGCCGTCGCCCAACCACTCCAGCCTCGTCTGCTCGCCATCCTTCGCGATCGTGGCCGAATGCATGAAGGCGGTTTGCCGTCGCCAGGTCAGCGTGAACCCTGCCTGCACCAGCAGGCCGGCGTCCGCGTCCGCCTGCGCGGCAATCCGTTCTGCACGGTCATGGAAGATGTCGATGTCTGCGGAGTAACGGGCGCTCGACTGATTGAGCGGAGTCGAACCCGCGACATAGCTTTCCGGATCGCGCGCGCCGGCCAGAACCGCGAGCGCCGCGATCTGGAGGCTAGAGAGCGGCACCGTGCGCCGCCTTCACGGCCTTCTCGATCTCTTCCGCCAATTGCCGCGCGTGCCTGTCGCCCTCGACACGAAGTGCCCTTGCGATCACGAGCGCATGCTCGGGACCCGGATGCTCGAGGCGCGCCTTGTTCCAGAGTGCGGCCGCACCATAGGCATCGAAGGCACGGGCGTAGAGGGCCAGATAGGCAGGGCCATTTGCGGCATGCGGGCTTGCGTCGGCCATGCGGGGGACTAGCATGAACGGCGAACGCGGCGACAGAGAAAATCCTGCGCGACCGGCCGACGATCGCTGAACCGCCACGGTTCAGTTCGCCGTTACGGGTTTGCCGTTCGTGAGGTTCGATTTCGATCGCCCCTGCTGGCACGGTGGGGTGTGAAGTCGGACCGATGACGTTGCGTCATTCAAAGCTGCCATGCGTTGCCAAGGCTGCGGCATCGCGCGCGCCATGCAGAATGCGGACAATGCGCACCGTGTCGGCCAGATCGCGAGACAGGATCAGGTAGCGGCCATAGATAGCCCCGCGCAAGCCGGGGCTGATTTCGTCTTTCGCCGGGAAGTTCAAGGGACGCTCCGCAATCTTCGCCGTATGCGCTTCCAACGCCGCCACGAAGCTCTCGGCCCGTTCCGGGTTGTCATCGGCAATGTAGAGGCCGATGGTCAGCAGATCGGCACGGGCAGCCGGTGCGAACACAATCGGCTTCATCGGCGAGCGGCACGGCGTTCGGCGATAAGCTGCCGCAGTTCGGCAAAAACCTCTTGCGCCGGGATGCCGGCGCCGCTTTCATCGCCTTCGCGGACGAGGCTGCGCAGCGTTTCAAGGTCGCGCTGCTCCAGATCGCGCTTACGCGTCCAATCACGTAAGGCCTCCCGCACGATTTCGCTGGTGGAGGCATATTCGCCGTCCTCGACGGTATGGCGTAGCGTGGCGGCGATGTCCGATGACAGCGTGACCGTTATGCGTTCAACGTTCGACATGGCCGACTCCACTCGGGGTGTATCTGCATACTTATGCATACCGCCTGTTGCCACCCCTTGTCGAGAAATCGTGTCGCGATGCCCTTCTGCCGGTTGTCCGTTGGACGTCATCGGGTTCACCGCGCGGGCAGGGTAAGGCGGTGTGCTTCCGTAGCGTTGCCGCCCTGCGCGAGGTTGATGGATTAGCGACAAGCGGTAGAAGGACCCGATGCTCACCCTTGATGACCCCGGTTGGAGAGACTTGCAGCACGCCTACGGCGACGCCGCTGATATTCCGGATATGCTGCGAGCACTGGCCTCATCCACGGGGCCGAAGGCGGGTTACCAGGATGAGCCATGGTTCAGCCTCTGGTCGAGCCTGTGTCATCAGGGCGATGTGTACACCGCATCTTACGTGGCCGTTCCCCACATCGTGCAGATCGCAGGCGAAGCAAAAGGTCCGGTTGACTTCTCGTTCTTCCAACTACCTGCGGCCATTGAGGTCGCTCGTCAGGCCGGGCGCGGACCGGATATGCCCAGGGTCCATGCCGATGATTACCACCGCGCGATCGCGCGACTGATGGAGAATGTGAGCGTTCACCGAAACGAGGCGTGGGATCAGTCGATGCTGTTGTCCGCAGCGGCAGCGCAAGCCGTCGCGAAAGGGCATGTCGACGTCGCCGAGGCGCTGTTGAACCTCGATGCTCACTGGATCGCCAAAATCAACAATTGCGAGTTCGATTAGGTTTCCGATACGGAGTGCGTCAGGTCTGGATCGAGGCTGCGGCGAGGGAAGCGCGCGAGCGATCCGCCAAGGCCATGAAGTTGAAGCGATAATTACAAGGAACTGAACCATGACCAGGATCGACGATAAGGTCGTCATCGGCCATAGCACACTGGCCGGGCGAAGCGTTCTCGAGGATCTCGACCTCGACCCAGCCTATGTCACCAAGGCCAAGCTCGCACAGCTCGTCAAGACGTCGGTGCGTGAAATGGGTCTGACGCAAATGCAGGCAGCCGAGCTGCTCGGGACGACCCAGCCGCGCTATTCGAAGCTCGGCGCCGGCAAGATCGACCTTTTCAGCATGGAGATGCTTCAGGAGTTTCTCATGAAGCTGAGAGAAGTTCAGGGACGCTTTACTAATTAGATACGGACGTTCCTGAATTGGTATAGCTTCCCCGAAACTGTCAGTCCTGAATCTTGGCGATCGTTCAACGTCATCACTTTTCCGTCAGCCTCACCTTCATCTTAATGAAAATAAGCGATGCCGTCATCCACCACGCTGTTCCTACTACCACATCAAGAATAAATATGGCGACTTGAAACAAGCTTAGCCCTAATATTCGGTAAGATTGGTTAAATATCTGACCGTGCTCAAGTACGCCATCCCGAACGAAGCTAGTGACAATAGAGCATGGCCAATATCCTATATATGACAGGAAAGCCCAAATGAACGCATCAATTTTCTGATTTACTCCTCCTAAAAAAACAATCATTGCGTAGCAGAAGTAGACAATAGATATTTTCAATGCCAATTTCATAATAATCTCAAGCGCATATAATTTCTGAAGCACGGAAATTTCAGGGGCACTATACTAATTAGACGCCGCCGCATCAGACTACCCACCCCCAAACCACCCCGCATACCGCCCCCGTAAAGCCACCTTCTGCACCTTGCCCATCGCGTTCCGCGGCAATTCCTCGACCACGATCACCGCCTTCGGCAGCTTGAACGACGCCAGCCGCGGCCGCAGCGCCCCCACCACGGACTCAAAGTCCACCGCCACCCCCGGCAAGGGCCGGATCACCGCCGCCACCGCCTCGCCGAAATCGGGGTGGGGCAGGCCGATCACCGCGGACTCGCCGACGCCGGGCAGCGCGTCGATCATCTCCTCGATCTCCTTGGGATAGACGTTGAGTCCACCCGAGATGATCATGTCCTTGTCGCGCCCGACGATCCGCACCACCCCATCACCGTCGATCGTAGCGACGTCGCCGGTCGAGAACCAGCCGCCGTCGCGGAATTCCGCCGCGGTCTTGTCGGGCTGGCGCCAATAGCCGGCGAAGACGTTCGGCCCGCGCACCTCGAGGACGCCGACCGCGGCATCGTCGGCGATCCGCACCTCAACACCCGCGAGCGGCCGGCCGACCGCACCGGGAAAGCGCGCGCCGTCCAGCGGGTTCGAACAGATGATGCCGCATTCCGACATCCCATAGCGTTCGAGAATGCGCTGCCCGCTGCGCGCCTCGAATGCGGCGAAGGTCTGCGGCGTCAGCGGCGCCGATCCGCAGACGAACAGCCGCATGCCCGTTACCGCCGCCCGATCGAGCCGCGGCGAGGCGAGCAGGCGGGTGTAATAGGTCGGCACGCCCATGAAGAGCGTGGCCTCCGGCAGCCGGTCGAGCACCGTGTCGGCGTCGAAACCGGGCAGCAGATCGGTCCGCGCGCCGGCCAGCAGCATGGTGTTCAGCGCAATGAACAGGCCGTGGATATGATAGAGCGGCAGCGCGTGCAGCAGCCGGTCGTCCGGCACGACGCCCCAGGCATCGATCAATGCGCGCGCGTTCGAGACCAGATTGGCATGCGTGATCATCGCCCCTTTGGAGCGGCCGGTGGTGCCCGAGGTATAGACGATCGCCGCGAGATCGTCGGGCGCGATCGTCACCGCCGGCGGCGCCGGATGCGAATCGGCGATCGCCTCCGCCAGGCTGCCCTTGCCGTCCGCACCCAAGGTCAGCACCGTCGGCGCGGACGCGGTCTCCACTGTGTCCGTCGCGGGGTCGCAGACGAACAGCACCGGCTCGGCATCGTCGAGGAAATAAGCGAGTTCGGTCGCCCGATAGGCGGTATTGAGCGGCAGATAGAGCGCGCCCAGCCGCAAGGACGCCAGATAGAGCAGGATCAGGTCGAGCGACTTTTCCGCATGCACCGCCACCCGCTCGCTTTTGCGCACCCCCAGCGCCGAGAGCCCCGCGGCCCAGCGCTCGATCTCGGCCGCCAGCTGCCGGCCGCTCAGCACGCGCGCGCCGGCGGACAGGACGGGCCGGTCGCCGGAGTCGGCGAGCGCGCGTGCAAGGGCTTGCGGAAAGGATTCTATCGTCATTTCTCAATCTTTGCAGGAGGGGTTTCCGGTCGATTTCGCTTTGGCATTGGATACGCGTTTGGCCCCATTGCCACACCGATTTTTCTGCCCGGACGGGGTCCCGCATGCGGACCTGTTATGCAACGAAAACGACCTGTTCCGCACGAATTCCAACCTGTTATGCAAAAAATCATCCCCTGTTCCGCACGATAACAGGTGTTGTGCGTCGTTCGAGCACAAGCATTTGTAATCACGAAATAAAATTCTCGACGCGCGACACCGGAACGCCGTTTTTTCCCTGATGAGCCCCAAAATCGCGAAATTCGCCCTGTTATGCCGGTTTTCGGCACCGAACAGGCGCAGGTTCGGACCTGCCGGACCCGTTCGGGCGGGCCAGAGTGAAGCTCCGATCCGGATTCGCCACGACGATCAATCCGGCGGCGGCGTCAGGTAACGCCCGCTGACGAAATGGTCGCGCACCCTCGCTGCCTCCGCCTGGGCGTCGATCGCCACCGGAAAGCGCAGATGCCATTCGGCGTCGCTGCCGTTCGGGTCATCCACATAGACATGGATCTGCAGGCAGATCGGTGGCCCGCCGATCACCTCGAAGCCGCGCAGCGTATCGGCGAAGATGATGTGGAAATCCTCGCCGACCTGGATTTCGCGCCATCCGACGACGATCTCGACGCCCTTCTCCGGCACCGCCCGCGGCCGCGCGATTCGGTTCGGCAGCGCATCGCGTTGCGCCGCGATCCTGTCGTCGAGCGCGATGAACTGGCGCCATCGCGCTGGATCCACCGTCCAGCGGGCGACGACGTTGCGGCCCGCCATCAACCGCCGCTGCCGCACGACGCCGATCTGTTCCCAGCCCGCCTGCAGCAGCGCGAAGAATGCGACCGTGATACCCACCGGCGGCACCAGCCCGAGGGCGTTCTTGTTCGAAGCGCCCGCCGCGACCGCCGCCCAGGTCGCGCCGACGCCGACGACGAACAGCGCCAGTGCGATGTTGCGCGTGCGCTTTTGAGTCATGCCGGCCCCCTCGCGCCGTCGAACCCTCCGCCTATTTCGGCCGTCCGCTGAACCCCGCAACCGCGCGCAGCTCGTCCGCATTCATCAGCGCGCCGTCGCTCATCACCCAGTCGGTATACCGCATCGCACCGATATTGCGCTCGGCATCGCCGGCCACCAGCACGAGGTCGGCCTCCTTGCCGACCGCGATCGATCCGGTGACCTTATCCACGCCCACCAGCCGCGCCGGCACCAAAGTCGCCGCCTGCAAAGCCTCGCCGGTGGTGAAGCCGGCCTGCACATAGAGTTCCAGTTCGCGGATGATCTCCAGCCCGCCGCCATCGGTGCCGGCGACGATCGGCACGCCGGCTTCGTGCAGCTTGCCGGTCAGCGCGATCATCTTCGCGAAGCTCGCGCGATAGTCGGCGCGCGTCACGCCGGCGGGCATCGTATAGCCGCCCTCCTTGAAGCCGCGCTCCACCTGCGGCGGCATCGTGCCGACGAACGGCGCATAGGATGGCGAGAGGTCGCCATCCTCCGGCACATACAGGCTCTCGAACGTCGACAGCGTCGGATCGACCGCGATCTTCTTCGCCGCCATCTCCGCGATCAGCGGCTTCATCGGCGCGGCGTCGAGATCGACGTCCTTGGCATATTTACCCGGTCCCTCGAACCGGGCGATGCCGTTGTCGACATCGACCACGCTGTCGGGCAGCGCCTGCATCATCACGAAATTGATATGGGTGATCTCGTCATAGCCGCCCTTGATCACGTCGGTCGGCCGCAGGGTCGCCGGGATGTGGCCATGGACGTGCAGGCCCAGCCGGTGCGCCTCAATGATCGCCGGCCACAGCCATTCGGGCTTCATCGAGGTGTAGAATTTGATCGCGGTGAAGCCCTTGTCCTTGGCCAGCCGCACTGCGGCGATCGCCTCGTCGGCCGACTCCACCGCGATGCCGCCCTGCGCCGCCAGCGGCCCCTTGCCATCGATCAGCACCGACGAATAGACCGTCGGGAACAGCAACTGGCCCTGGGCGATGCGTCCGTTCCGCAGCACCGTCGGCTGGATGTCGGCGCCGGGATTGCGCGCCGAGGTTTCGCCCATCGACAGCAGCATGATGCCCTGCAGGTCGCTGCCGACATGCATGTGCGCGTCCCAGATGCCGGGGCTCAACGTCTTGCCCTTGCCGTCGATGATCCGGGCATTGGCCGGCACCTTGACCAGCGCGGCCGGGCCGACCGCGGCGATCAGCCGGCCCTGCGTGACGACGGTCTGGTCGGCATCGAAGCGCGCGCGCTGCGCATCGAACAATTTCACATGGGTGAAGGCCACCGGCACCGGCGAGACCTTGCCGAACCGCGCCATGTTCGCCGGATTGCGCGCGGCGAGCGCATCGATCTGCGCCTTCTGGATCTTGAGGAAATCGCCGGCATAGGCCTTGGGGAGCAGGCCCATGCCGACGACGAAGCCGAAGAAGCTGCCGTCCTGGTTCATCAGCACCGGCAGCGGCTCGAGGTCGACGCCCTCGATCGTCCACGCCGTGACGGTCTTCGCGGTCGCGCCGCTGCCGATCGGGATATCGACCAGCTTCGCCATCCGCTCGGTGCCGCCGGGCAGCAGCGACAGGGTTTTGCCCGGCGCCTTGTAGAGCGATTCGGTCCAGTATTTGTTCGCCGACCAGGCGCCGCCATAGCTCGAATATTGCGCCTTGCCGTCATAGGCGACGCTGGCATCCTCCACCTTGTTCTTCCAGCGCGCCTTGCCCTTCTCGATCGCGAAGGTCTCGGCGGCGTCGCCGCTCGGCGTCACGCCGCGCACCTCCAGCCGGTCGGGCTGGCCGTTGGCGCCGAGATGGATCGTCTGGTCGACCTCGAATATCTGGCCGCGCAGGTTCATGCTGAAGCGATAGGCCAGCGTGCCGTCGGGCAGCGTCCACGCCGACGATGTGCCATGCTGCCCTGCCGACGAGATGATCGCGAATTGCTCGGCATCGGCGGGCGGCTTGAGCAACTGGTCCGCCGGCATCTGCGCCTGCGCGCCGATCGCGGATGAAGCGAGGAACGCGCCGAGGACGGCGGCAATGGAATTGCGATGCATCGGAAGTCCCCCATGAGGTGCCGGTACAGCGTTTCACAGTCGCCCACCAGGCTCAAGTGCCGTTGATCGAACAGGGAAATGGGATGAACAAATTCGCAGTTACCTTCGCTACCCCCCGATCGCGCCGGATTTAGCCCCTCCCCTTCAGGGGAGGGGTTGGGGTGGGGGCGAGCGAAGCGAGCATTTGCGCCATTCTTGGCGCGCTGCCGTCAATATCGAGCAATGCATCTGACTCCCCCACCCCAACCCCTCCCCTGAAGGGGAGGGGCTTAAGCAGCTGAAGCATCCTCGGAAAAAAAAGGATGGGTGCATCGCCTAGACCTCGATCGAAAAAGGGGGAAGATCGCGCGATTTACCCGATTGATCTCATCGATCGAACAACCCCGATTGGCAGTTTCGAGAGAAGCTGGTATCGGCGGGCTCCGTTCACGGCATGACGAGGGAGGGCCGACGATGACAGGATCGCCAGACGGCCGGCCCGGGCGCCTCGACCGCTCGCGGTCCTGACGCCGCCGGCGGCGACACGATCGCCGCCGCCCCGAATTCCGCAATTCCCCGCTGAACTGCCGAGGAGCGGCGCGCGTGCCGCGCCGGAGATGTCATGGCCGATCGCAAACCGCCCGCCCGCGCTCCATCGATGCGCGCCGTCCTGGCCTTCACCTTCCGCCACTGGGGGCGGCGCAAGCCGCTCGCGGCCGGGCTGGCGCTCGCCATGTCGCTGGCAACGCTCACCGAAGTGTTCGTGCCCTTGTTCGCCGGGCGGATGGTCGACGCACTGACGCGCGGACCCGGCGCGATCGAGGATGCGGCGTCGGCCTTCGGCGCGATGGTCGCGCTCGGCCTGGCGATGGTGGTTCTGCGCTTCCTCGCCTTCTGGGGGATCGTGCCGCTGACGCTGGGCATCATGCGCGACATCGTCCAGGACGGCTTCCACCGCGTCCAGCGCTTCTCGACCGACTGGCACGCCAACAGCTTCGCGGGCTCGGTCGTGCGCAAGATCACGCGCGGGATGTGGGCGCTCGACCTGCTCGACGACGTGCTGCTGCTGGCGCTGCTGCCGTCGCTGGTGGTGCTGGTCGGCGCGATCGCGCTGCTGGCATCGCACTGGCCGGTGATGGGGCTGGTGATGGCGGTCGGCGCGGTCTTCTATGTCGCGCTGACGGTGGTGCTGGCGACGCGCGTGATCGCGCCCGCCGCGCGGCTCTCCAACGCGTGGGACACACGGATCAGCGGCGTGCTGTCCGACGCGATCGGCGCCAACGCCGTCGTCAAGGCGTTCGGCGCCGAGGCGCGCGAGGAAGCGCGGCTGGCGCGCACCGTCGCCAAATGGCAGCGCCGCACGCGCCGCACATGGATGCGCCATACCTGGAGCGGCAGCGGCCAGCTCGCCTTGCTCTGGCTCGTGCGCTCGGCGGTGACCGGCATGGCGCTGCTGCTGTGGTGGCAAGGCAAGGCCAGCCCGGGCGACGTCACCTATGTCCTGACCTCCTACTTCGTCGTCCACGGCTATCTGCGCGACATCGGCCAGCACGTGCATCACCTCCAGCGCTCGGTGAACGAGATGGAGGAGATGGTGACTTTGCTCGCCGAGCCGCTCGGTGTTGCCGACCGGCCCGGCGCGGAACCGATCCGGATCGAGGCCGGCCGTATCCGCTTCCACCATGTCGACTTCCGCTATGGCAAGCATGCGACGCCGCTCTACCAGGACCTCGACGTCGTCATCGCGCCGGGTCAGCGCGTGGGGCTGGTCGGGCCGTCGGGGTCGGGCAAGACCAGCTTCGTCAAGCTGATCCAGCGGCTCTATGACGTCAGCGGCGGCCGCGTGCTGATCGACGGGCAGGACATCGCGCACGCGACGCAGGAATCGCTGCGCGCGCAGATCGCGATCGTGCCGCAGGAACCGATCCTGTTCCACCGCAGCCTGGCCGAGAACATCGCTTATGCCCGGCCCGGCGCGACGCAATTCGAGATCGAACGCGCGGCGACGCTCGCCAACGCGCACGACTTCATCGCCCGGCTGCCGCGCGGCTATCGCACCCTGGTCGGCGAACGCGGCGTCAAGCTGTCGGGCGGCGAACGCCAGCGCGTTGCGCTCGCGCGCGCCTTCCTCGCCGACGCGCCGATCCTGATCCTCGACGAAGCGACCTCCAGCCTCGATTCCGAATCCGAACTGCTGATCCAGCAGGCGATGGACCGGCTGATGGCCGGCCGCACGGCGATCGTCATCGCCCACCGCCTGTCGACCGTGCGCAGCCTCGATCGCATCCTCGTGTTCGATCATGGCCGCATCGTCGAGGACGGCGACCACCGCACCCTGCTCGGGCGCGAAGGCGGTCGCTACCGCCGACTGTTCGACAGCCAGTCGGGCGCATTGCGCGAGGCCGAGGTGATGATCTGAACGGCAAAATCCTCCCCGGAACGGGGAGGGGGACCGCCGCGCAGCGGTGGTGGAGGGGCAGGGGATCCGCGCCCGAGCGTCCATCCCTGCACCTACCCCCTCCCCATCCCGGCCAAGCAATGCTGCTTAAGCCCCTCCCCTTCAGGGGAGGGGTTGGGGTGGGGGAGTCAGATGTGCCGTTCGATATCGACGGTAACGCGCCAAGAATGGCGCAATAGCTCGCTTCGCTCGCCCCCACCCCAACCCCTCCCCTGAAGGGGAGGGGCTAAATCCGGCGCGATCCGAAGATATGTGCATACCTTAGCCCGTCCCGGTGAGGAATGGGAATCAGGCGCCTCCACGCTCACTTGCCCCGGCTCGCCGCCCGGATCGCCTTGAACTCCGATCCGTCGTTCCAGTCCGGCCAGCGCGTCGAATTCGCCAGGTCGCGCCCCACCGTGTAGATCAGGTCGACGTCCTGCACCGCGCCGCGCAAATCCCATGACGGATCCCGGCGGTCGCAGGTCTGGTGGTAGCAGGCCATATAGGCCTTCAGCCACGCTTCGCCCGCGGGACGGCCGCCGGCGATGAGATCGGGCGCGCCGCCCAATTGCATCAGCAGCAGCGTCGGCACGCCGCGACGCGCGAAGGAAAAATGGTCGGCGCGATAGAACAGACCGCGCTCGGGCAGGCTTTCCGGCGTCAGATGACGGCCTTGCGCCATCGCTGCCCTGGCGAGATCTGCCTCAAGCTGGTTCTGCCCGTCGCCGACCAGCAGCACGTCGCGCGCCGGGCCGCCGGTGTTGAGCACGTCGAGCGTCAGATTGGCGACGATCTTCGCCAGCGGCGCGAGCGGCGCGACCGCATAGGCCTCCGATCCCAGCAGTCCGCGTTCCTCGGCGGTCCAGAAGCCGAACATCAGGCTGCGGTCGGGCCTGGGCCCGCGCTTGAACGCGCGCGCGATCTCCAGCAGGCCGGCGACGCCGATCGCATCGTCATTGGCGCCCGCGCGCACCGTCCGTCCCTGCGCGTCGGGCGCACCCTTGCCATAGGCGTCCCAGTGCGCGCCGAACATCACCACCTCGTCGGGCCGCGTCTTGCCACTGATCCGGCCGAGGATGTTGCGGCTCTGCACGACCGTGTGGCTGACCGGCAGGTCGGCCGTGAACACCGCGCCCTTCAGATCGACCGGCCGGAAATCGGCGCGCCGCGCCTGCACCCGCAGCGCATCGAGGTCGAGTCCCGCGCGCCGGAACAGGTCGCGCGCCGCGGTGCCTTCCAGCCAGCCCTGCAGCAGCACGCGTTCGGCCGGATCCTTGCGGACGATGTCGTAATTCTCGCCGCCCGGCGCGGTCACCGTGTTCCAGCCATAGCCGGCGCCATCGGTATCGTGGACGATCAAGGCGGCGATCGCGCCGCGGCGCGCGGCTTCCTCGAACTTGTAGGTCCAGCGGCCATAATAGGTCATCCGCCGGTTGCCGAACTTGCCCGCCGCATCCTCGCCCGGCGCCGCGCTGAAATCTGGATCGTTGACGAGGAAGATCGCGACCTTGCCCTTGAGGTCGGCGCCCTTGAAATCGTCCCAGCCGCGCTCCGGCGCGGTCACGCCATGGCCGACGAACACCAAAGGCGCATCGGCGATCGCGACGCGATCGACCGGGCGAACCGTGCTGACATAGGCCTCGCGCGCCTGGCCGAGTGTCATTTCGGTACCGCCGACCGTCACCCTCATAGCGCCACCCTGGCCGATCTGCGTGCGTACCAGCGGCACCGCCTGCGTCCAGCCGCCATTCTCGCCGCCGGGTTCGAGTCCGAGCGCCTTCAGCCGCCCGACGATCCAGTCGACCGTCTTCGTCTCGCCGGGCGTGCCCGGTGCGCGGCCCTCGAAACCGTCGGCGCTCAGAATTTTCACGCTGTCGGCAAGCCGTTGCGGCGAGGCGATCGACGGTGCCTTGGCCTGTGCGCCGGTAGCGACGAGGAGCGCGATCAGCGCCGGCAGAACAGGTTTCAAGGCAATCTCCTACGCAACAAGATGTTCAGGCCGCGCCGTAAGCTTGGAGTTCCCCGGCGAAAGCCGGGGCCCAGGAGTCGCGCACTCCGAGCGTGTGACTCCTGGGCCCCGGCTTTCGCCGGGGAACTGGAAATTATGAAACGCTCGCCCGCATTTTTGCTCCGGTTTCAACCCGCCGCACGCTTCCGGCCATGCTCAGCGCCACCGCCTCGGCCACCTTGATCCCGTCGATCGCCGCCGAAAGGATACCGCCCGCATAGCCCGCGCCCTCGCCGGCGGGGAACAGCCGCGCGGTGTTGAGGCTCTGATAATCCTTGCCGCGCGTGATGCGGATCGGCGACGAGGTCCGCGTCTCCACGCCGGTCAGCATCGCATCGGGATGATCGTAGCCGGCGATCTGGCGCCCGAACGCGGGCAGGGCCTCGCGCATCGCCTCGATCGCGAATTCCGGCAGGCAGGTGGCGAGATCGGTCAAGGTCACGCCGGGCTTGTACGACGGCACGACCTCGCCGAGCGCGGTCGACGGGCGGCCGGCGAGAAAATCCTCGAGCCGCTGCCCCGGCGCAGCATAGGTCGATCCGCCGGCGACGAACGCGCGCGCCTCGAGGTCGCGCTGCAGGTCGATGCCGGCGAGCGGATGGCCGGGATAGTCGCGCTCCGGATCGATGCCGACGACCAGCCCGGAATTGGCGTTGAACTCGGCGCGCGAATATTGGCTCATGCCGTTGGTAACGACGCGGCCTGGCTCGGAGGTCGCCGCGACCACGCGGCCGCCCGGGCACATGCAGAAGCTGTAGACCGTCCGGCCATTTTTGCAGTGATGCGACAGCGTATAGGCGGCGGCGCCGAGATCGGGATGTTTCGCGCAAGTGCCGAACCGCGCCTTGTCGATCCACGCCTGCGGATGCTCGATGCGGACGCCGATCGAAAAGGGCTTGGCCTCGATATGGACGCCGCGCGCGTGCAGCATCGCGAAGGTGTCGCGCGCGCTGTGGCCGACCGCGAGCACGACATGGTCGGCCTCCAGATGCTCGCCGGTGCTGAGCTGCAGCCCGCGCAGCCGCCTTGTGCCGTCGGCCGCGATCTCGACGTCGATATCGTCGACGCGGTGCCCGAAGCGATATTCGCCGCCGAGCGATTCGACCGTCGCGCGCATATTCTCCACCATCGTCACGAGGCGGAAGGTGCCGATGTGCGGATGCGCCTCGGTCAGGATTTCGGGCGGCGCGCCGGCGCGGACGAACTCGCTCAGCACCTTGCGGCCGAGATGGCGCGGATCCTTGATCTGGCTCCACAATTTGCCGTCGGAGAATGTGCCGGCACCACCCTCGCCGAACTGGACGTTCGATTCGGGGTTGAGCACCCCGCGCCGCCACAGCCCCCAGGTGTCCTTGGTCCGTTCGCGCACGATCTTGCCGCGATCGAGGATGATCGGCCGGAAGCCCATCTGCGCCAGCATCAGCCCGGCGAACAAGCCGCACGGACCGGTGCCGATCACCACCGGCCGCGGTCCGGTTCGCCCGGCCGGCGCCTGCGCCACGAAGCGATAGCGCGCGTCGGGCGTCGGCCGGACATGCGGGTCACCGGCGAAGCGCGCGAGCACAGCCGCCTCGTCGGCCACGCCGACGTCGACCGAATAGACCATCAATATCGCCGACTTGCGCCGCGCGTCGTTGGCCCGCCGCGCGATCGTGAAGTCCATCGCAGCATCGTCGGCTAGGTTCAGCCGTGTGCGGATCGCCTGGGCGAGCGCTTCGGGCGCGTGGCCCAGCGGCAGTTTGAGGTCGGTGATGCGGAGCATGACGTCCAACTAAGCAGGATTCGGCAGTTTGACCAACGAATCGCGATGGGCTTCAGGACTCGGGGCTGATCGCGAGGGCGAGGGCCTGGTGGGAAAATCCCGGATGCCGATTGTGCGGGGGCTGGCGGCCGCGACGTAGCGCCGGGAAATACAGCCCCGCGCCCGATGGGCGCGGGGCCGCCCCCTTATGATTCAAGTCTGTAACAGCATCGGGACGCCGAGCGCCAGTATTTCGTCAGCCTGCGATCGGGCGCGGCCCATCCTCGGCCGACATCGCACGCAGCGGCGCGATTCGCGGTCTCAGTTCGTCGCCGCGCGATCGGCCTTGGTCCAGGGCACGAACTTGCCGAGGCCGATCGAGCCGCTGGGGAAGTGCGAGCCATTGTCGATCAGCCGGACGATATCGATGCTGCACAATTGCGGCGAGTGGGTGTCGGTGACGAGGATGTCGTTGCTGTCGAGCGACGACGCGCCCGACTCCGGGTGGTTCACATAGACCCGTCCGCCGTTCATTTCATAGACGATCGCGGTGCGATCGATGATCCGCGACGAGCGGATGTCGCGCAGGGTGATGCAGTCGACCGGCGCGCCGGCGACCCGGCCTGCGGTCGCGCGCGCGAGTTGCGCGCCGGGGCTGCGGTCGGTCGCCGCCTGCGCCGCGCCGCCCGCCAGCAGCGCCGCGCCGGCCAGGAGTCCGAGGATGAGATTACGCATTTCGATGTCCTTTCATGATCCGGATATGGGGAGGATATTGGCCCGTTCCAGATGGCGCCGCGGTGTCGCACGCATGAATTCACGGCCATGTCGCGGCCCTCCCTGCTGTACGCGCGATGGCGGTTTGATGACCGCGAATTCACGTGATTACGGGGCCGGCGCGGCGCAGATTCGAGCGGCCGGCGATGGTGCCGGCAGACCAAGTCCAAGGAGCTTCACGATGAAGAGTTTGATCCTGTCGGCCCTGCTGGTGACGGGTCTCGCCGCCGCCGCGCCGGCCTCGGCCGCGCCGCCCGAAACCTATCCGGCCTGTTCGTCGTCGGTGCACGATGAATGCATCGAGCAGAACGGCACCCATCATGTCCGGCATCTGGCCAGGCATCCGGCGAGGCATCATGTTCAGCATGTTCAGCGCCACGCGAGCCATCATGCCCGCAGCCATCAGCGCCATGCCCGTGCGAACACGAAGCAGCACCGTGCCGGCTGAACCCTCTGACCAACTGCCCGTTGCGCCGTCCGCAGCGGGCAGTCGGGTGCGTTGAGTCAGCTTGAACCAGCCATCGTGCGATCTCCATCGCCCATCGCAATCACCACCCTCAGCCCCGGCGCATTGTCCTCCAGCACCATCGTGCCGCCATGCAGCCGCGCGACCGCCGCGACCAGCGACAGGCCCAGCCCGGCGCCGCTCATGTGACGCGCCGCGTCGAGCCGGCCGAAACGGCGCAGCGCTTCGTCGCGCATGTCGGCTGCGATGCCCGCGCCATCGTCGGCGACGCTCAGCAGCAGCCGGCCATCGGTGCGCGCGACGCCCAGCACGATCCGGGTGCCGCCATATTTGAGCGCATTGTCGATCAGGTTCGCGATCGCCTGGCCGATCAGCTCGCGATGCACATTCGCCATGACCGGCCCGACCGCCTCGACCAGGATTTCGACGCCATGATCGTCGGCGAGCGGTCCGTACATCTCCTGCAGATCGCCCAGCATCGCCGTGAGATCGACCGTCACGAACGCGTCGCGGCCGATGCCGGCTTCGGTGCGGCTGATCAGCAGCGCGGTGGTCAGCATCGCCAGCAATATGTCGCTTTCTTCGAGCGCACGGCCCAGCGCCGCTTGCGCGGCCGGATCATCGGTGTCGGTCAGGCTGCGGTCGAGCACCGCCTTCAGCCGCGTCAGCGGCAATCGCAGGTCGTGCGCCAGTCCGTCGGTCACCAGCCGCAATTCGCCCATCAGCGCCATGATGCGGTCGAGCATCGCATTGATCGCGATCGCCAGCTGGTCGAACGTATCGCCGCTGGCCGCGATCGGAACGCGCAACTCCATCTCGCCGGTCCCGATCGCCTGCGCGGTGGTGACGATCCCGCGGACGCGCGACTGGATGAGCCGTGCCGACAACCACGCCGCGAGCAGCGCGAGCGGCAGCGCCAGCAGCAGCGCGCTGAGCATCGCTTCCTCCATGATCCCGCCGAAGCGCAGGTCGGTTTCGACGACATGGCCGGTCAGCAGCCGCGCGCCGCCGGGCAAAGCGGTGGCGATCAGCCCCATCCGCTCGGGCTGGTCCGAGGACAGCCGGAACAGGTCGATCACCCGCCAGCCATTGCCGGCGGCGACGTTCGGCGGCCAGGCGGCGAGGTTGCCCGCCAGCGCCCGGCCGCGCGCATCGACCAGCAGGATCACCTCCTGGCGGTCGCGTCCGTCGGCCAGCCGCGCCGCGATCGTCGCGCGGGCCGCAGCGATGCCGCGTGCCTGGTCATTGCCATTCGCTTCATTGGCAGCCAGGTCGCCGGCGACGAGTTCGTCGCGCAATTCGGTGGCGAGCTGCCGGCTGGTCGCTTCGAGTTCGCCCTGCGTCAGCTGGTGGACGATGGCCAGCACCAGCGCCGCGCCGATCAGCTGGAACAGGAACACCAGCGCGCCGAAGCGCAGGATGACCGATTTCGTCCAGGCGAAGCGCGCCACGGCTCAGCCGTCTCCGCCCAGCCGATAGCCGGCGCCGCGCACGGTGTGGACCAGCGTCTTCGCGCCGTCGGCGTCGATCTTGCGGCGCAGCCGGCTCATATGGACGTCGATCACGTTCGTGCCCGGATCGAAATGATAGTCCCACACGCCTTCGAGCAGCATCGTCCGCGTGACGACCTGGTCCTTGTGGCGCATCATATGTTCGAGCAGCCGGAATTCGCGCGGCTGGAGGTCGATCGCGCGATCGCCGCGCCTGACCTTGCGTGAGAGCAGGTCGAGCTCGAGATCCTCGCAGTGCAGCCGTGTCTCCACCACCGGCCCGTCGGCGCGGCGGCGGATCAGCAGGCGCACGCGCGCGAGCAGTTCGGCGAAGGCGAAGGGCTTGGTCAGATAATCGTCGGCGCCGCCGGTCAATCCGGCGACGCGATCGTCGGCGGTGCTGAGTGCCGAAAGGATGATCACCGGCGTCTGGATCGTCGCGGCGCGCATCGCGCCCAGCACCGACATGCCGTCGAGTCCCGGCAGCATGCGATCGAGGATGATCACGTCGTGCGCCGCCTCGGTCGCCAGGAACAGGCCGTCGCGGCCATTGTCGGCGCGATCGACGGTGAACCCCTCTTCCTTCATCCCCTTGACGATATAGTCGGCGGTGGTCGCGTCGTCCTCGATCAGCAGGATCTTGTGGCTCATCGCATCGTCCTTGCGGATCAGGAAAGCAGCATGCAGCCGACGATGACGAGCACCGTCGCGATCACCGGGCGCAGGATGCGGTCGCCGACGCGCGAGGCGAGCAGGCTGCCGATGATGATGCCGGGGATCGAGCCGGCCAGCAGCGAGGTCAGCAGCGAGAAATCGACCTGGCCCAGATACCAGTGACCGAGGCCGCTGATCAGGGTCAACGGTACGGCATGGGCGATGTCGCTGCCGACGATGCGGTCGAGCGGCAGGCGCGGATAGAGCATGATCAGCGCGGTCGCCCCGATCGCGCCGGCGCCGACCGACGAGAAGGTCACCGCCGCGCCGACCACGACGCCCAGAACCACCGTCAGCACCGCCGTCGTGCGGGCGCCGACGTCGGGCCGGTGCTGCGACCAGGCGGTGATCCGGCCGCGCGCGAACAATGTGATCGCGGTCAGCAGCAGCGCCACGCCCAGCACCGATTTCATCACGGTCGAGGCGGCTTCGGACGGCGGCCCGATCCGCTGCAGGATCACGAGGCTCAGGATCGCCGCGGGCACGCTGCCCGCGCCGAGCCGCGCGACGATCCGCCAGTCGACCGAGCCGCGAATGCCATGGACCAGGCTGCCCACGCTCTTGGTCGCGGCGGCATAGAGCAGGTCGGTGCCGACCGCGACCGACGGGTGGAAGCCGAACAGCAGCACCAGCAGCGGCGTCATCAGCGATCCGCCGCCGACGCCGGTCATCCCGACGAGGATGCCGACGAACAATCCGGCGAGGGCGTAGAGCGGCTGGACGGTCACGCGGAAACGGACCGGAGCAGGTGGCAGGTCATCCTCGGCATCTCGTCTCCCTCGCGCCCAATGTGGCGCGGATGCCCCATGGTGTCGTCGTTGCCCTAGCGATATTTTCTTGGCCCACATGACGCAAAGTTAATCCCGCGCCCGGCCGGGCCGCTCAAGACGCCACGCGCTCGCCGCCTTCCAGCCTGGCCATGATCTTGTCCAGCCGTTCGACGATCGCGAGATCGATCTTCTCATGCAGCCGCAATATCTCCAGTTCTGCACGCAGATTGACCTCGAAATCGAGGCTCGCCGCCAGCCGGTCCTTCGCCGACTGGCGATTCTGGCTCATCATGATGATCGGCGCCTGGATCGCGGCCAGCGTCGAGAGCATCAGGTTGAGGAAGATGAACGGATAGGGGTCGAAGGTCGCGTTCCAGCGCGACAATATGCCGCTGTTGAGCAGCATCCAGCCGAACAGCACAATCCCGAAGGCGATGATGAAACCCCACGATCCACCGACCGCGGCGACCCGGTCGGCCAGCCGGTCGCCCATGCCCGATTGCTCGTCGGCGACATTGGCGGCGTCGCGGCTGATCGGCGTGCGCGCGTGGATCATGCGCAGGACGCGCTCCTCCTCGCGAGTGAGGAGATGGGGCTGCTTGCCGAGCAACGCCTTGGCGAGCGTCTGGATATCATGTGCTTCCATCGTGCGCGCATCCTGTCCGATCTACTGGCCGCGCGATAGTGGAAGGCGCGAGCGGGCGACAGTCCGTCGCTGCGGGCGGTCAGCCCACCAGTCGCAGCGCCGGCGGTTTCGCCATGTGCGAGGCGCTGCCGCGGCCGCCGGAGACGAGCCGCTGCAGGTCGATCAGCGCCCGCGCCATCGAAAGGCCGCGCGGACCGGCGATGAAGCGCGGTTCCCAGCGTGGCCCGAACTTGTCCTTGTAGGCGCGCAGCCCTTCGAAGCCATAGAACGCCTCGCCGTGGCGATAGAGGAAGGCGCCGGCCTTGGCCCAGACCGGCGCCAGCCGCCGCGCCTCGATGCCCGAGAGCGGCGCGAGGCCCAGCGTGAACCAGCCATAATCCCGTTCCTGCCCCCACAGCATCAGCTGGACGAACAGAAAGTCCATCGTGCCGTGCGGCATCACCGCGTCGTGGCGCATCAGATCGACCGACAACTCGGTTCGGCACGCGGTCGCCCAGATATTGGCGAACGCGACGATGCGGCCGGCGTGGCGCACCACCGCGCAGTCGAAACGCAGCATATAGGCGGCGTCGAACCGGCCGATGCTGAAGCTCTTCTCGCTTTGACCCTTGGCCGCGAGCCAGCGATCGGAGATGCCGCGCAACTCGTCGAGGATCGCCGGGACCATCGCCGCCGGCACGATCTCGAACGTCGCGCCCTCGCGTTCGGCGCGACGCGCGGCATAGCGCAGCGGCCGGGCGGCGGGGCCTTCGATCGTGAAGCTGCGCAGGTCGACACGCGCCTCTTCGCCATATTTGACGATCGACAGGCCCAGATCGACTGCCAGCGGCAGCGCGTCGCGGCTCAGCTGGTACAGCAGCAGCCGGCCCTGCGCGGCGTCTGCGCGTTCGCGCAGCTGCCACAGCAGGTCGGGCCATTCGGTGCGGTCGCCCACCGGATCGCCCATCATGATCCAGCTATGGCCCTGGATCTGGTACATCACGAAGGCGCGGCCCGATGGCGACGTGAGGAACAATTTGTCGCCGGTCAGCGCCAGGCAGGCGTCGGTGCGTTCGGCCAGCGCGATCGCGCGCGCGCTCGGTTCGGCGGCGGGGCGGCAGGATGATTGCGGCTGTGCGGCCGGACGGAACATCCGCCACAGCGCCGCGCCGATCACCACCACGCCGGTGGCGAGGCTGGCGCGCAGGAAGCGCGAGGCGTCGCCATGCGGGCCCATTTGCCACCACAAGGCGTCGCGATAGGCGACATGCTTGAACGCGAAGAAACCGATCCAGGTCGACAGGCCGACCGCGACCGCGACCGTCGCCAGCCAGCCCGGCGTCAGCACGTCGGCGGTGAAATTGGTGCGGCGATAGAATGCCGGGTGCGTCCATTGCAGCAGCGCCGCGATCGCCGTCAGCACCATCGCCTCCTCATAATCGAGGCCCTTGAACAGCGAGAAGGCCGCACCGCACAGCAGCAGCGCGCGCGTCACCCAGAACGCGCCGTCAAGCCGGCGATAGAGGCCGGCGGCGAGCAGGATCAATATCGTGCCGATGATGCTGGCGGCGAGATGCGAGGCCTCGACGAACGGCATGGGCAGGATGTCGCGGACGAGATGATAGCGCGACGGGATCGCCGGCAGCGAACCTGACACGAGCAGCACGAGTCCGCCCAGTGAAACCAGCACCGACAGCATCACCGGCGCGATGCCCGATGCCAGCATCTGTGCGCTGCCGAGCGCGCGGCCGACCGGGCGGCGCCATGCGCTCCCCTCATGCAGCGCGATCAACAGCGCGGCGATCATCAGCGGCAGCAGATAATAGATCGCGCGATAGGCGACGAGTGCCGCGAGCAAGGCAGGCCGGTAGACATGGGGCATGGTGGCGACGATCACCGCCTCGAACACGCCGATCCCGCCCGGCACGTGGCTGATCAGGGCGACGATGATCGCGAGCACATAACCGAGGAAGAAGACCGGAAACAGCGACGGGCCGGTATGCGGCAACAGCAGGAACAAGGCGGCGGTGGCGGCGGCGAGATCGAGCGAGGCGACGGCCACCTGCGCCAGCGCCTGGGGCACCGTCGGCAGCGGCAGCGTCCAGCCGAGCAGTTTCGGCGCACGCGTCCGTCGCCCGATCGCCACCAGCAGCATGGCGGCGGCGGCGAGGATTGCGATGCCGGCGGGGCGCTGGATGGCCGGCGTCAGCGCGACCGGACCCAGCGCGATCGTCATCGGGTGCAGCGCCATCACCAGCCCGGCCATCACCAGCACGCCGCTCCAGAACGACAGGCTGGTCGACGCGATGATGCGGGCGATGTCGGCGGCGCCGAGGCCGGCGGCGCTGTAGATCCGGTAGCGCGCCGACCCGCCGGTCAGCAGCGACAGGCCGAGATTGTGGCTGAGCGTATAGCTGCAGAACGAGGCGAGCGCGGCGGTGCGCCAGGGCAGCGGCCGGCCGATCACGTGCAGCGCGACGACATCGTAGAAGGTCAGTGTCAAATAGCTGACGACGGTCAGCAGCAGCGCCGCGCCGATGCGCGCTGGCGGCATCGCATGCAGCGCCGCGCGGATATCGCTCAGCCGCACCGCCGCCATCAGGCGATGCAGTGCCCAGAAGGCGAGCGCGGTCACCACCAGCATCGCGGCGATCGTCAGCGGCGCGCGGTGGCGTGCGAGCCAGGATCCGATCGCCGGTCGCGTCATGATCATCGCACCGTCCAGCGTCAGACCCGGTGCCAGACCTGCGTCTTGCAGATCAGCCCGCCGAGGATGCAGCCGGAAATGCGCAGCGCCGTCCGGTCCTGCGGCACCAGCGTCGACTGGAAGATGCGCCCCATGTCGGGAACATAGACATGACCCTGCCAGCGCCCCGACACCGACGGCGCATAGTCGCGCAGCAATTCGGTGCCGATCAGCGTGCCGACGCCGGCTTCGGCGGCATCCTGCAGCGCCTTGGCGCTCGCCCAGACGACGCGGCCGCACAGTGCCGTGCCACACATCCGGGTCTGCACGGCGACGCTGTGATGCGGATTGATCCAGGTGCCGATCACCGGTGGCGGCGACGCCAGGGTCACGGCGCCGGCGGGGGCGGTGGCGGTCAGCAGGCCAAGGATGGCGGCGGCGGCGGAAAACAGGCGTGTCATCTCGGTCAGTCCATTGCGGCGTTGGTTGGAAGGATGGGGGCGGGGAGGGCGGGCTTGGCGCGCCCCAGGGCGGCATCGATCGCCTTGATCAGCACGGCGTGCACCGCTTCGTCGTCGCGATGCAGCGGATGTCCGCCCGGCAGCGTCGCGACCTCGAGATTGGCCTGGTGAAGCCGCGGGCAGAGGCTGTTGTCTTCGGCCGCGCCGTGGATGCAAAGAGCCGGCACCCAGTCGAGCGCGCGCGCCGTGGGCAGCGCATCGTCCTCATGCATCAGGAAGGTGAAGATCTCGCCGGGCGACGCGCGAAACTCGACGGTCGCGCCCGGCACCACCAGCGCGACGAAGGCGATCTTCGCACGCAGATCGGCCTTGAGGCCTGCCAGCCCCACCTGCAGCATGTCGGCGCCATAGGACTGCCCGACCAGGATGATCCGCGCTGCCGGATCGACCCGGCCGGCGCGGCCGATCGCATCGGCGACCAGCGCAGTGGCGTCGGCCGGCCTACGCCGCTTGGCGAACGCGGTGAGGCTGTTGACGCCGATCACCGGGATGCCATCGGCCGCGAGCCGCCGCGCGACGAGATGGCCCATGCCGATCTTGAACCCCATGTCGCCCGACAGCACGATCGCGACGACATGCGCACGGGCCGGCACCGGTTTCGTCGTGGCCGGAACGAAGGTGAAGGGATCGCCGCCGAAATAACCGATCCAGGCGAAAAACAGCAGGAGGCCCGCGAGCACTCCGGCGCCGAGACTGGGTTTCATGGCGACGTCCCTCCTCGCATTATCGCCGACGGGCTGGACGGGTTCACGCCGGTCCCCGGACAAAATCGTGGCGGCGCCCGGTCAGGGCTCCGGACGCCGCCACTTGGTCACACCGGCCGGGGGGTCGTGGCCGGTGACCATCCTTCTAGCGGCGCGCGTTTGTCGGCGTTCTGGCGGGTTCATGAATTTCCCGTCATGTTTGCGCGGCAACAAGATTAAGCAATGTTCATCCGCCTGCCAGCGGGCCGACAAGCGCGTATCGGTAGAGCCTCGCGATCATGCCGACGCATCCCGCCTCCGGACCCGGGCCCCAATTGCTGCAATCGCTGCCGATTGCCGTGCTGATGGTGTTGCTGCTGATCCCGGCGCTGGTCTCGATCCGCGGTTTCAGCGCCGCGGCGCGCGATCGCAACGCGGCGACGGCGGCGCTCGGGATGACGGTGGCCAAGCCGGAAACGGCGGGCGAGCCACTGCTGGTGACGAGCCTGCGCGCCGATGGCCCGGCCGACCGTGCCGGCATGGCGGTGGGCGACGAGATCGACCGGATCGACGGACGGCGGCCGAGCACATTGCGGCAGGCCGAGCATCAACTGGCGGCAGCGCCCGCGCCGCATCTGACGATTCGTCGCCACGGCCGCGATATGCAGATGGTGATTCCCAGGAAGGGGCGACCGCATCGCCGCCGCGCCGCGCGGCCCCGCGGTGCCGGCATGAACTGGCTCTGCGTCTCGCCGGCATCGCAGCACGATCCGCGCGCCAATTGCCTGTCGAGCCTCTGATACGTTCACGAGGGCACCATCGCGGCGGCAAATGCCGGGCGTCGAGGGGCGCCTGACGGCAGACGGCCGCAGGTCGATTTACCCGCACATGCGCTTTCGCCATTGTAAAACATATATGAGCGCATATAGTACGCATGTGATCGATCTGGGGGCGGGCTTCCGCCGTTGACGTCGCCGAACCATGGTGAGGAGCATTTCATGGCAGCCAGCCAAACGAATACACTCGATGACGTTGCGTCGCCCGCCGCGCCGCCGCGTCCCGCATTCCCGTTCATCGCGGTCGACGAACTCGGCCATGCCAGCCTGACCGCGCAGCGTTGCGGCACGTGCGGCACCATTTATGCCGAATCGGAGCGCATGGCCTGCGCCAGGTGCGGCGCCCGCGCCGATGCCTTCTCGACCGTGGAGCCCAGCTACAATGGCACGCTCCATTCCGCATCGATCGTCCGGCGCGCTTATCCGGGGATTCCGGTGCCGTTCATTTCGGCGATCGTCGATCTCGACGGCGGCCCGACCTTGAAGGGCATATTGCGCGGAACCGGCCTGGAACCGGCCGACGTCGCCCAGGGCCTGCGGGTCAAGGTCGTCTTCGACGACGCCCTCGGCCGCAAGGACAAAGAGGGCAACAGCTATGTCAGCCACTTCTTCGAACCCGCCTGAGGCCCAGATCGAATTGAGGACGCACATATGAGCGAAGACATCTACATCGTCGGCATCGATATGCTGAAGTTCGGCAAATATCCGAACCGCACGCCGGCGCAGCTCGGGTCCGAGGCCGCGCTGGGCGCGCTCGACGAGGCCGGGATCACGATCCACGACATCCAGGCGGTCTATTCCGGCAGCAATTACACGACGATGATCGGGCAGAAGATCCTGCAGCAGATCGGCCAGACCGGCGTGCAGATCATCAATCTCGTCAACGCTTGCGCGACCGGCGCGACCACGATCCGCGAAGGCTGGACCGGCATCCGCGCCGGCGAATATGACACCGTGCTGTGCGTCGGCGTCGAACAGACCGCCGGCCTCGGCATGCTGGGCGCGGCCAAGCCCGGCCCGATCCCGACCGAGGGCCTGCTCGGCTCCGCGACGATGCCGGCGGTGTTCGGCGAGGCGGGCATGGAATATGCCGCGAAGACCGGCGCCACCTTCGCCGATTTCGCGCAGATCGCGGTCAAGAACCACCATCATTCGACGATGAACCCGAAGGCCTATCTGCAGCGCGAGACGCCGCTGGAGATGGTGATGGAATCGGAGATGATCGCCTATCCGATCACCAAGTTCATGTGCTCGGTCAATGTCGACGGCGCCGCCGCGGCGGTGCTGATGTCGGAGAAGAAGGTGAAGGAGCGCGGGCTGATGGACCAGGCGGTCCGCATCCGCGCCTCGTCGATCGCGTCGAGCCCGTGGCAGCAGCGCGATCCGACGATGTTCGACATCAACAGCGTCACCCGCCTCGCCGCCGACAAGGCCTACAAGATGGCGGGCCTCAGCCCTGAGGATCTCGATCTCGTCGAGCTTCACGATTGCTTCGCGCCGGCCGAGCTGCAGCATTACGAGAATCTGCGGCTCTGCGGCGAGGGCGACGGCGTCAGGCTGCTGCAGGACGGCGAATCGGCGCTGGGCGGCCGGATCCCGGTCAACGTCTCGGGCGGGCTGCTGTCGAAGGGCCACCCGATCGCCGCGACCGGCATCGCCAATCTCTACGAACTCGTCCAGCATCTGCGCGGCCATGCCGGCAGCCGGCAGGTCGAGGGCGCGCGGATCGGCATGGCGCATGTCGTCGGCCTGGGCACGGCGGCGGCGGTTCACATCCTCGAAAAGGCCTGAAGCATCGCCCATCGCTCTCGACGTCATCGACGAGCCAGTTGATCGCGAGCCCGGCGATCCACTACGCTGCGTGCTTTCCCTGTTCCCAGGATCGGCGAACCGCAGATGGCCACGCTCACGCTGACGACGATCGTCGAATCGCAGCCGCTCTCGGCGCCGTTCCGCATCGCGGGCCATGTGTTCGACTGTACCGACGCGATCGTCGTGACGCTCGATGACGGCAGCCATGCCGGGCGCGGCGAGGCGGCCGGGGTCTATTATCTCGACGACGACGTGCCGCACATGCTCGCCGCGCTTGAGGGCGCGCGGGCGGCGATCGAGGCGGGCCCGACGCGTGCGCAGCTGCGTGAGATCCTGCCGGCGGGCGGTGCGCGCAATGCCGTCGACTGCGCCCTGTGGGAGCTCGAGGCACGGCGCACCGGCCGGCCGGTCTGGTCGCTCGCGGGGCTGGCCGCGCCGCGTCCGCTGGTCACCACCTTCACGGTCAGCGCCGACGATCCCGACCGGATGGCCGCGCGCGCGATCGCCTATGACCATGCCCGTTCGATCAAGATCAAGCTGACCGGCGACCTGCCGCTCGACATCGCCCGCGTCGAGGCGATTCGCGCGGCGCGTCCCGACGCGTGGCTGGGCGTCGACGCCAATCAGGGCTTCGCGATCGGCGATCTCGATGCGCTGGTGGCGGCGATGGTCGTTTCGAGCGTATCGCTGATCGAACAGCCGCTGGCGCGCGGGCGCGAGGCCGATCTCGACGGATATCGCTCACCGATCCCGATCGCTGCCGATGAAAGCGCGCTGACGCTGGCCGACGTGCCCGGGCTGGTCGGCCGCTTCGACATCGTCAACATCAAGCTCGACAAATGCGGCGGGCTGACCGAGGGGCTGATGATCGCAGCCGCCGCGCGCGCGGCGGGGCTGGGCGTGATGGTGGGCAATATGGTGTGCTCCAGCCTGGCCATGGCGCCGGGCTTCGTGCTGGGCCAGATCTGCGACATCGCCGATCTCGATGGCCCGATCTTCCTGAAGCAGGATCATGTGCCCGGCATCGCGTATCGCGACGGCATGGCCTGGTGCGACGATTCGGTCTGGGGTGGCGCGGCACCCGCACCGGCCTGACCGTCGGCGCCCGGGCGGGGCGATCGCGATGCGTCCTGACCCGTTACCGCCATGGTCCGCCGCCAGCCGCCGGACATTCCGTGCCGGACGTGCGACTATCCCTTGACGTGGCTGCGCCAAGCGCCGATGTGCGCTGTTAGCACTCTCCGATAGTGAGTGCCAACCGCATCGGCAGCGCTGGCTGGCCGGTGTGAGAGCGGCAGATCGCCGCAGTCCAGCGAGAGGATAGTCTAGCCATGGCATTTCGCCCCCTTCACGACCGCGTGCTCGTGCGCCGCATCGATGCACCCGAGAAGACCGCCGGCGGGATCATCATCCCCGACACCGCCAAGGAGAAGCCGCAGGAAGGCGAGGTCGTCGCGACCGGCACCGGTACCCGCGGCGAAGACGGCACGATCACGCCGCTCGACGTCAAGGCCGGCGACAAGATCCTGTTCGGCAAATGGTCGGGTACCGAGGTCAAGCTCGACGGTGAAGACCTGCTGATCATGAAGGAAAGCGATGTCCTTGGGATTGTTGGCTGACGCCAACGGGCTCGGCCTCGTTGGCTGAGCACGAACCGCTTTTCGAACCACCTCAAATATGAAGGCTATAGACCATGTCAGCCAAAGACGTAAAATTCTCGCGCGATGCGCGTGAAGGCATCACCCGCGGTGTCGATATCATCGCCAATGCGGTTCGCGTCACGCTCGGTCCCAAGGGCCGCAACGTCCTGATCGACAAGAGCTTCGGCGCACCGCGCATCACCAAGGACGGCGTCACCGTCGCCAAGGAGATCGAGCTCAAGGACAAGTTCGAGAATATGGGTGCGCAGATGCTGCGCGCGGTCGCGTCGAAGACGCACGACCATGCCGGCGACGGCACCACCACCGCGACCGTGCTCGCCCAGGCGATCGTCCGCGAGGGCATGAAGTCGGTCGCCGCCGGCATGAACCCGATGGACCTCAAGCGCGGCATCGATCTCGCCGTCACCAAGGTCGTCGAGGATCTCAAGGCGCGCTCGAAGCCGGTCGCCAACAATGAGGAGATCGCCCAGGTCGGCATCATCTCCGCCAATGGCGACGAAGTCGTCGGCCGCAGGATCGCCGAGGCGATGGAGAAGGTCGGCTCGGAAGGCGTGATCACCGTCGAGGAGGCACAGGGCCTCGAATTCGAACTCGACGTCGTCGAGGGCATGCAATTCGATCGCGGCTATCTGTCGCCCTACTTCATCACCAATGCCGAGAAGATGCTGGTCGAGCTTCAGGATCCCTATATCCTGATCCACGAGAAGAAGCTGTCGAACCTGCAGGCGCTGCTGCCGATCCTCGAAGCGGTCGTCCAGTCGGGTCGTCCGCTGCTGATCATCGCCGAGGACATCGAGGGCGAGGCTCTGGCCACGCTCGTGGTGAACAAGCTGCGCGGCGGCCTCAAGGTCGCGGCCGTCAAGGCGCCTGGCTTCGGCGATCGTCGCAAGGCGATGCTCGAGGACATCGCGATCCTGACCAAGGGCGAGATGATCTCCGAGGATCTCGGCATCAAGCTCGAGACCGTCACCGTCGGCATGCTCGGTACCGCCAAGCGCGTGACGATCGACAAGGACAACACGACGATCGTCGATGGCGCCGGCGATGCGGATGCGATCAAGGGCCGGGTCGAGGCGATCCGCCAGCAGATCGAGAACACCACCAGCGACTATGACAAGGAGAAGCTCCAGGAGCGTCTCGCCAAGCTCGCCGGCGGCGTTGCGATCATCAAGGTCGGCGGCGCATCCGAGGTCGAGGTCAAGGAGCGCAAGGACCGCGTCGACGACGCGCTCCACGCGACCCGCGCGGCGGTCGAGGAAGGCATCGTCCCCGGCGGCGGTACCGCTCTGCTCTATGCGAGCCGGGCGCTCGACGATCTCAAGGGCATCAACGACGACCAGACCCGCGGCATCGACATCGTCCGCAAGTCGCTGCAGGCGCCGCTGCGTCAGATCGCCCAGAATGCCGGCCATGACGGCGCGGTCGTCGCGGGCCGCCTGATCGACGGCAACGACCAGAACATGGGCTTCAACGCACAGACCGACCAATATGAGAATCTGGTCCAGTCGGGCGTCGTCGATCCCACCAAGGTCGTCCGCTCGGCACTGCAGGACGCGGCTTCGATCGCCGGCCTGCTGATCACCACCGAAGCGGCCGTTGCCGAGCTGCCCGACGACAAGTCGGCCATGCCCGCGATGGGCGGCGGCGGCATGGGCGGCATGGGTGGCATGGATTTCTGATCCGACGCTCCGTACTGGACTGAAAGGGGGTCGGAGCTTGCGCTCCGGCCCTTTTTCGTGTGTCTTTCCTTCCCCCATCAAGGGGGAAGGATCCACAATTCGGGGACACTACTGGGGTCCCAGAATTAAGATTGCGCCATCAACTTCAGAAGTTCACCGCCACCCGCCCGTAATAGAACCCGCCGCTGAGCCCGAACGGCGCGAAATTGCCGTACTGGCCCGAGCCGTCCGATGCGACGATGCCGTTCTTGTCGGGATAGACGTCGAACAGGTTGTTGGCGCCGACCGACAGCGTCACATGGTCGCTGACGTCATAACCGATATCGAGGTCGGCCACCCATTTCGCCCCGAACGAGCGGTCGCCGGTCTCGACATTGCTCGATTCGGTGTAGCGGCCATAGCGGGTGACGCGTGCCAGCGCGTGCAGCCGGTCGAGCGTCCAGTCGGTCGACAGCACGATCTTGGTCCGCGGCGTCGCGGCGACGAGATCGCGCCGGGCCTGGCGCCCGAACAAGGTGACGTTGAGCGCACTCAACTGCGTCGGATTGGCGATGATGTTGAGGATCTTCGTCTTGTTGTAGCTATAGGCGGCGCTGAGCTTGAACGTGCCGATGCCGGCGGTGCGCAGACTATATTCCGAAACGAGATCGATCCCGCGCGTGCGCGTATCGATCGCGTTCGCAAAGAACTGCGCGCTGTCGACATTGGCGACGCCGTTGGCGATCAGGATGTTGCGGATCGCCGACCCCCCGTTCGACGCCGTGCCGAGGAACTCGGTCTTGACGATGCGATCGTCGACGCGGATCTGATAGGCATCGGCGGTGATGCGGAACGGACCGGATTCGAAGGTCGCGCCGCCCGAAAAGTTCAGCGACTTTTCCGGCTTCAGCGGCTGCGCGCCCAATGCGAGCGCCGCGGCGCTGTTCACCGGCAGGAATTTCGACGTGGTCGACACGCGCTGGTCGCCGATCACCGTGACCGTGTTCTGCGTCGTCGAGAAGCCGGTCTGGGCCAGCGACGGCGCCCGGAAGCCGGTGTTGACGCCGCCGCGCAGCGCGAAGCCGGGAACTATCTCATAGCGCGTCGAGAATTTCCCGCTCACCGTGTCGCCCGCGCTGTCGTCATAATGCTCGACCCGGCCGGCGATGCCGACGAACCAGCCGCGCGCGACGTCGGCCGACAGATCGACATAGCCGGCGAAATTGTTGCGGCTGAGCGAGGTCGCGTCGGCGGGGGAGGTGCCGGTGAACGAGACCAGGCCGGGCGAAGGCGACCGGCCGCCATAGACCGCCCCGAACGGCGTGCCGTCATTGGGGATCACATAGCCGCCGTCGCGATAGCTGTCGGGCTCGCCGGCGATGTTCTGGAAGCGCTCCCAGCGATGCTCGACACCGACTGCTACTGCCAGCGGGCTGGCAAGGCCGATATCATAGTCGCGCTTGAGATCGGCATTGTTGACCCACAGGCTCTGTACCTGCTTGCCCATGAAGAATGTCGTCGGGCTCGACGGCCCGAGCGACGGGTTGAGCGTGCCTTCTGCGCCCAGCCTCACATGATCGCGGCCGTAGCTGGAGCTGACGTCGAAATCCCAAGCGCCCAATTTGCCGCGCAACCCGACCGCGGTCTGGAAATCCCATTCGCTGATGCGGCGATAGGCCTGGAAGCCCGAAGGATAGATCTGCGGCAGCGCGGTCAGGCCGGTGGTATTGGCCACGCCGCCGAACCCGGTCGGCGACGGGAACACCGCGCCGCGCTTGTCCTTGATATCGCGATAGCTGAGCGTCGAGAAACTGTAGAGCTTCAGCGTCTCGCCGATCGGCAGTTCGGCGTTGTAGGATCCATTGATGATCGTGTCGCGGTTGGAGCGGCCATAGCCGCCGGCGATCAGATGATCGGTCGTCGCCTCGCGCGGATCGGGCTGCCCGTTCACCAGCGGGAATATCTGCGGCACCGGCAGCGCCGAGGAGTCGGCGCGATCGTGATATTTGCCCTCGACGGCGAAGCGGATGAAGCCGCCGTCGCCGATCCGGCTGCCGTAACTGACCGTCTGCTGGAGCAGTTCGCCACCCTTTTCATAGAGCTGGCCGGCGGTGGAGGTGAATGCGCCGCCTTCGGGCGCGTCGTCGAGGATGATGTTGATGACGCCCGAGATCGCATCCGATCCATATTGCGCGGCGGCACCGTCGCGCAGCACCTCGATGCGGCCGACCGCATTGGTCGGGATCAGGTCGATGTCGACCGGCGTCGATCCGCCGGAGATGCGCGAAAGATTGTTGATCAGCGACGTCGTGTGACGTCGCCGGCCGTTGACCAGCACCAGCAGATAGTCGCCCGAAAGGCCGCGGATCGAGATCGGCCGTACGCTGGCGGATGTACCGCCGCCGCCCAGCGCCGGCATCGTCAGCGACGGGATGATGTTGCCGAGAATCTCCTTGAGCCCGGTGCGGCCGGTCGCCTGCAATTCCTGCGGCCCGATCACGTCGATCGGCACCGGACTGTCGGCGACGGTGCGCGCGCTGCCGCGCACGCCGGTGACGACGATCGTGCCGCCGCCCGCCTCGGCATCGTCGCCGAGCGGGGCTTCGTCGGCGGGGGTTTCGGCGGGCGCGGCATCCGCGGCATGCGCCGCGGCGGCGATCGGTAAGAGTGCGGCAAGCGCGACGCTCGCGAACAGGCTGGTCTTCATGGTCTTTCCCTTTGAAAATTGAATGAGTGTTGGTCGGCTCCAATTCCTCCCCGGAACGGAGTGCGGGGTTGGACTGCCCCCGGCAGTCCAAGATCGTGCCGGGGGCACGATCGACCCCGCACTCCGTTCCGGGGAGGATTTTGATACGGCGCGCGTCTCCGCCGCCGGGGCACTGCCCCGCCGCGAAAGTCTTCAGTCTTGGTTCGATCCCGGTTCTGTCGTCCCCGGATCAGCGCGCGGCAGCGAGCGCCGTCGTCGAAAATTCCTTGTCGAACCCGGCGACCAGCGGCCGTTGGCCCTGGGTCGCTCCGGCGTTGCGGAAGTCGGTCAGCACGCGCTGCTGGTCGGCGATCACGGCATCGTCGATCGGCACGCGCAGCCGGGCGTTCTTGATCGCATAGTCGCGCGCGATATCGATCGGCAGGCCGGTCTCGCGCGCCAGCACGGCGGCATAGTCGTCCGGATGGGTGCGCGCCCATTCGAGCGCGCGGCCCTCGCGCACGAGGAAGTCGGCGAGCTGCGCCCGCTTGCTCTCGATCGCCCGGACATTGGCGACGTCGAAGCTGTAGCCGCGCACGAAATCATGGCCATCGGCGATCACATGCGCACCGCCTTTCAGCCCGACCGCGAGAAACGGGGACCAGGTCGACCAGCCGTCGATCGCCCCCGAATCGAACGCCGCCTTGGCATCGCCCGGCGCGAGGAAGCTCAGCTTGATCCAGTCGGGCGGCAGCTTCTCCGCCGCCAGCGCGCGGATCACGAGATAATGACCGACCGATCCGCGCGTCGTCGCCACGGTCTTGCCGTGCAGATCCCGCAAGGTCCGTGCCGGCGATCCGGCAGGCACGATCAGTGCCAGCGCGCCCTCGGGCCGCTGCGCGGTGAAATGCGCGCCGACCGCCTTGACCGGGCTGCCGGCCTGATAGGCGAACATGAACGGCGCGTCGCCCGCGGTGCCGACATCGACCGCGCCGCCGCCGATCGCCTCGAGCAGATGCTGCGCGGCCGGAAATTCCGACCATTCGATCGTGTAGGGCGCACCTTCGAGCACGCCGCTGGCGATCATCACCGCCTTGGTCCCGCCGCGCTGACTCCCGACGTGGAGCGTGGTCTGGTCGCCCTGCGCGCCGCCGCTGCAGGCGGCGAGCGCCAGCAAACCGGCGAATACCGCAGTGCGCCGCACGAACTTGCTGGCTTTCGAAAGAACAGCAGCCGTGCCTCCGCGAAGGCGGGGGCCCAGAGTCGCTTGGTAGGGGGTTGGGCTCCCGCCTTCGCGGGAGCACTGGAAGGGGGTCATGCCACATCCCGTTCTTCGCGAAGCTCGGCATCGCGCGCGGCGACGCGGGCATGGACGAGTGGCAGCAATTCGCGGCCGTACAGGATCGCATCGTCGAGCGGTTCGAAGCCGCGGATCAGGAAATGATCGATGCCGAGATCATAATAATCGAGCAGCGCATCGGCGACCTGTTCGGGCGTGCCGACCAGGCCGGTCGAATTGCCCTGCGCGCCGGCGACCGCGGCGAGACCGGTCCACAGTCGCGTGTCGGCGCGATAGCCCTGCGCCGCGGTCTGCAGCAGGCGCTGCGATCCGGCGTTGGGCGGGGTGTGGCCACTGGTGCCGGCACCGGCCTGTTCGCGCAGGTCGCGGACGATTTCGACGATCTCGGCCGCGCGCTTCCACGCCGCTTCCTCGGTGTCGGCGATGATCGGCCGCAGCGACAGCGAGAAGCCGGGACGGCGGCCATAGCGCGCGGCCGAGGTCCGGATCGTCGCCACCGCCTCGCGCACCTGCGCCTGCGTCTCGCCCCACAGCGCATAGACGTCGGCATGGCGCCCGGCGACATCGATCGCCTCCGGAGATGAACCCCCGAAGAAGACCGGCAGGTTCTGCGGCTTCACCGCACTATAGCCCTGGCGGATGCGGTAGAAGTCGCCGTCATGATCGAACGGCTTGTCGGCGGTCCATTCGCTGCGCAGTATCGACAGATATTCGTCGGTCCGCGCATAACGCTGTGTCTTGGTGGACGTGTCGCCGTCCTTGGCCATTTCGTCGTCGGCGCCGCCGGTGATGATGTGGACGGCCACGCGGCCGCCCGACAATTGGTCGAGCGTGGCGAGCTGGCGCGCGGCGACGGTCGGCTGGGTGAAGCCGGGCCGGTGCGCGATCAGGAAGCCCAGCTTCGAGGTGATCGCGGCCGCATGGGCCGCGACGATCTGGCTTTCGGGCGAATTGGAGCCGAACGGCACAAGTACGCGATCGAAGCCACCCGCCTCCTGCGCACGCGCCGCCGCCTCGACATAGTCGCGGTCGAGCGGACGCAATTTGCGCAGGCTGTGGATCTCGCTCTCATTGTTGAAGCCGATATAGCCGATGAATTTGACGGGCATGGATAGTCTCCTGTGCGGGATCAGATGACGAAGAAGCCGTGGGTGCCGTCGCGCGCGAGCTGGTCGACCAGGCCATATTCCCAGTCGAGATAGGCCTGCATCGCGGCGGCGGGATTGTCGGTGCCCTCATAGGGGCGGCGATAGCGGCCGGCTGGCGATCGCGGCGGGAGCGGGGCGCCGTCGCCGGTCTCGCGCGGGCCGGACAGATCGGTCAGCACGAGCACGTCCCACCCCATCTGGGCGAGCCACGAAGCCGTCATGTCGGCGCGCGCGCCGAGATCGTCGGCCAGCACGATCCGCGCGCCGCGAACGCAAGCGAAATGATCGGTTTCCTGGACGAGCTGGCCGCCGGGCGCCGGGAGGAAGCCCGGCAGATGGCCGGCGGCATATTCCTCGGGCGTGCGAACGTCGAAACGATAGAGCGTGCGCGTCGCGTCCGCCGCCAGTGCCGTGAGAATGGAAACGTCGATCTGCCTGACGCCGGCGCGATAGGCGACGTTGCGGGCGCGGGTCCGGGCTTCGTCGGCGCGTGCGCCGTCGACCGCAGGGAAACGCTGCTGGCGTCCGTGTGCGAGCGACTGGCCGGCGAGCGTCCAGCCGATCGTGCCGTTGCGCAGCGCGACCACGCGGTTGGGCAGGCCGGCATTGATCAGCGACTGCGTGCCGATGATGCTGCGCGTGCGGCCGGCGCAGTTGACGATGATCGTCGTCGCCGGATCGGGGGCGATGCTCGGTGCGCGCAGCACCAGTTCGGCGCCGGGCACGCTGATCCCGCCGGGCAGGCTCATCGTCGCGAACTCGTCGAACCGGCGCGCGTCGAGGATGGCGATGTCGGCCTCCGCGTCGATCAGCGCCTGGACTTCGGGCGCAGCCAGCGACGGCGTGCCACGGCGATGCTCGACCAGCTCGCCGAACGCCTTCGCGTAACTGTTGACGTCCTCGAACAATTCGTAGCCGGCGTCGCGCCAGCCCGCGAGGCCGCCCGCCAGCGTACGGACGTCGCTGTAGCCAAGCGCGCGGAAACGGTCCGCGGCCTCGTCGACCAGGCCTTCGCCGGCATCGTAGAGGATGATCGGCACGTCGCGGCGCGGCAGACGGCGGCCGGCTTCGAGTTCGATCCGCTCGGGCGGCAATTGCGCGGCGAACAACGGATGGCCGGTCGCGAACGCGGCCTCCTCGCGCAGGTCGATCAGCGCGATCTCGTGCCGCGCGATCAGCGTGGCGCGGATGTCGGCGGGGGTGATGGTGCCATTCGGTCCCTTGATCCTCCCCGGAACGGGGAGGGGGACCGTCGAAGACGGTGGAGTGGCAGGGGCAGGGCTGGATGCTTCCGCCGTGGCACCTGCCCCTCCACCATGCTTCGCATGGTCCCCCTCCCCGTTCCGGGGAGGAATTGGTTGGTCGATCAGCGCCGGCAGATCGGCATAGCCGGAGACGAACCGTTTCGGCTGGCCGTTGCGATCATAGGTCGCGCGCTCGATCGCACCGATATCGCCGCCGTAGACGTGGATGCTGATCGAGACGCGGTCGTCATGGGCATTGGCGACGCGATGGACGTCGCCGATCGCCGGCGACACGCTGTCGATCGCACCGGCCTCCAGCCGCCGTGCCGGGCCGGTCGAGCGCAGCGCGCCTTCGGCATCGAAGGTGAAGGCCTCGGCCAGTTCGGCGCCGCGCAGCACGCCGACCAGTCCCCAGGTCCGGTGATCGTGGACCGGTGTCGCCTGGCCCGGACCCCAGACGAAGCTGACGACGGAGAAAAGGTCGGCCGGGTCGCGATGCAGCAGATATTGGCGATAGCGCACCGGATCGGGCGCGGCGTAAGCGTCGGGCAGCCAGTCGTCGTGGCGCAGCAGCGCCGCGAGCAACTGACCGCCGCGCGCGAGCAGACCGGGTTCGGCCGGTTGCTCTGCGACCAGGGACGAGAATGCGGCGACGAAGCCGGCGAAGCGCGCCAAGCCAGTATCGTTGGGCCCGGCATCGGCGGGCGCGACGGTGGCGAGCGCGCTCATTCCGCCGCCACCGCATAGTTCGGCGCGCTCGCGCGGGCGACGACGTCGGCATAGGAACCGGCGGTCGCATCGACACCGAGATGGCCGAGCAGACGCGCGCGCAGTTCGCGGATGCCGGCCGAACGCTGGCCGCGCGGGGCGGTGATCCGCTCCTCGGCGATGATCCGGCCCTTGTCGAGCACCAGCGCGCGATCGGCGAGCGCCAGCGCTTCGTCGACGTCGTGCGTCACGATCAGCACCGCCGGGCGATGCGCATACCACAGCCGCAGCACCAGTTCGTGCATCCGCAACCGCGTGAGCGCGTCGAGCGCGGCGAACGGCTCGTCGAGCAGCAGCAATTGCGGCTGGCGGACCAGCGCGCGGGCGAGCGCGGTGCGCTGCGCCTCGCCGCCCGACAAGGTCAGCGGCCAGGCATCGATCCGGTGCGACAGGCCGACTTCGGCCAGCGCGGTCTCGGCGCGCGCGCGGGCATCGCGACCCGGCAGACCGAGCACGACATTCTTCCAGACCCGCTTCCACGGCAGCAGCCGCGCATCCTGGAACACCACCGCGCGCGACGACGGGATTGTCACATCCTGCGCGGCGACGTCGTTGAGGCCCGCGAGCGTGCGCAGCAAGGTGGTCTTGCCGCTGCCCGAATGACCGAGCAGCGCGACGAACTCCCCGGGCGCAATGTCGAGATCAAGCGAATCGAGGATCAGATTGTCGTCGAAGCGACGCGAATAATCGCGCAGGCGGACGACGGGTTCGGGGGCCGAAGGCGGAATGGCCAAAGCCAATGATTTGACGGCGAGCGGCATGGTTCAGGCCTCCACGAGCTTGGGACGCCAGGCGAGCTTGCGCGCCTCGACGATGCGGATCAGCAAATCGGCGGAAAGACCGAGCAACGCGTAGACCATCAGGCAGACGACGATGATGTCGGTGCGCATGAAGTCACGGGCGTTGTTGATCAGGAAGCCCAGGCCCGCGGTCGCGTTGATCTGCTCGGCGATCACCAGCATCACGATCGCGACCGTCAGCGCATAGCGCAGGCCGACCAGTAAAGAGGGCATCGCCCCCGGCAGGATCACATGGAGGATCAGGTCGCGCTGGTTGAGCCCGAAGCTGCGCGCCGCGTCGATCAGCCGCGTGTCGACGCCGCGGATGCCGTTATAGAGGTTGAGATAGACTGGAAACAAAGTCGCAAACGCGATCAGCGCGATCTTCGGCGTCTCGCCGATCCCGAACCACACGATGAACAACGGGGCGAGCGCGACCACCGGGATCGTGCGTTTGATCTGCATCAGCGGATCGACGAACACTTCGCCCGGCCGCGAGAGCCCGGCGACCAGCCCGAGTGCGACGCCGGCGGTCACGCCGATCGCGAGGCCCGCGGCAGCGCGCACGAACGAAACGGCGAGGTTGGCGGGCAGCTCGCCCGACACCGTCATCGCGACCAGCGTCGACAGCACCGCCGAGGGCGCGGCGAGCAGATGCGACGGGATCAGGCCCGAGCGGCATGCGGCTTCCCAGAGCGCGAGCAGCAGCAGCGGCGACAGCCAGCGGGACCGGATCAGCGGCCGGAGCAGGGAAATGGTGCGGTTCATGCCGCCGACCCACCCGATAAACCCTACTCGTTCAATAGAGTTTAGCTTTCGGCACTTATGAGCAAAGCTTGATAGAGGTCGATATCGTTGGATTAAAAGGGTTTTATGGTCATTCGGGGAGTGCCGGAGAAAGGCTTTAGGCGAGTAAAGTTTCGCTGAAGGTTTGCAAACTTCCCTCTACCGCTTGCGGGAGAGGGACAGGTTCGCGCAGCGAACCAGGGTGAGGGCCTGAGCGGGTCTCGCCCTTCAGGCCTCACCCTCACCGCCTTCGGCGTCTTTCCCTCTCCCGCAAGGCTCTCCTGAGCTGCGCCGAAGGGCGGTAGACGGAAGAACTAAGCTTTCGCACCCCTCAACTCAGCGCCACCTCGGCCGTCTTGTCCTTGTACATTGCCTTGGGATCGCCCAGCCCCAGCATCATCTTCGCGCCGGCGAACAGGCTCTTCTCGTCGAGCCAGATCTGCGCGCGCTCGGGATCGAGCCGGATCAGCTCGAGCTTGGGATCGCTCTTGCCGCCTTCGAACCACGCCGCGACATAGGGATTCCACAACCGGTCGACCATCGCGCGATCGGGCTCGATCCTGAGATCGCCGTGAATGCTCGCGAACAGCCCGTGATTCTTGGCGGCGAAATGTGCCGTCGCGCGATGGCCTTCGCGCATTTCACGGACGATGGTGTTGTCCTTGGTCGTGAAGAACCAGATCGGCCCGTGCGCGACATTGCCGTCGGTCAGCCCGGTCATCGGCTGGGCATGGCCGTCCGCCACGCCATCGAGTCCGAGCATCATCGTCCGGTCGGCGTTCAAAGCCTTCCAGAATTTCGCTTCGAGGTCCTGCGGGGTCGTCATTGATCTTCTCCTTGATTTCACCGGAGAAGAACATGTGGCCCCGACGCTGGTTCCTCAGCGCCGTGCCGGTTCGAGCACCAGTGTCCGGCCGTTGCGCGTGCTCAGCACCAGCCGACCGTGGCGGTTGGTGCTGACGCTCAGCCGCTGGCCGACCAGCGCGAGCAATCGGGACTCCTGGCCCATCGTCGGGCCTGGGCAGGCGCGCCGGGTGGTGGCGAGCGGCCCGGTGACGAGGCGGCCGCGCTCCATCCGGAAATTGCCGTTGAAGCGGTTGCAGCCGCTGTCGCCGGTGACGCGGTTGCCGCGAAATTCGATCCGCGCGGGAATGCCCTGCAGCCTTTTGCCATCGATGGCGCGAACCCGCCACATGCCCTCGATCGCCGACGCCTGCTCGGCTGCCGGCAGCCCGCCGCAGCCACGCAGAGTGCGGCGGCCGATCGTCACCGTCACGCTGTCGGGATAGATCCGGTCGCTCATGCCGTCGCTGCAGCGGCTGCGGGTGACGTCGACCGTCATCACCGGCGTCACATAGCGCAGACCGTTGAAGCTCGGACGCGGGATCGGCGCCCTGACCACGACCGGCCGGCTATCGGCGGCCTCATAGCGCATCGTCCCATCCTCGATCGTGACGCTCCAGAACGGCTCGGTGCCGATAGCGCGATAGATCTCGCCGGGACGCTGGGCGGACGCGGCCGAGGCGAGCAAGGCGGCGGGAAGCAGGACGGCGGCTATGGACAATGAACGCATTTCGGTTACTCCTCGTCAGGAAACGCCGTCGCATGACCGCGGTGAACCGGAGCTTGCCGCATCGGTACGACGCCGTTCAGCTTTGCAGAAGCCCAGGGCTGGCGCGCAACCTGTTGACCGGCGGCGCGTAAGCTGTCGATCGCGGACGAGGATGGACTTGATGACGTTGACCGGACGATGCCATTGCGGGCGCAACGCTTTTTCGGTCGACGGCGATCTGCCGGAGCAGTTGACGCGGTGCACCTGTTCGTTCTGCTCGGCGCGGGGGCATCTCTACGCCTATTACGAGCCCAATCAGCTCAACGTGACGCTGGCCGACAGCGACGCGGTCTATCGCTGGAATTCGAAGCAGGTCGCCAACCATTTCTGTAGCGCCTGCGGCTGCGACATTTATGCAGACAGCCCGGCATTCCAACCAGACGGCAGCTGGGATGGCAAGACGCGACGGATTGCGATCAACGCGCGGTTGCTCGATGATTTCGAAGCGGCGGATTGGCCGGTGACGGTGATCGACGGCAAGAATCTCTGGTGAAGCGCGCGTTCAGGCCGCCGGCACCGCATCGCCGATCTTGAGCACCGCGCCGTTGGTGATGATCACCCGGTCGCCGACGCTGGCCTGATCGAACAGCAAAGCGGCGAATTCGGGCGGCACGCCGATGCAGCCATGCGTGCCGAAGCCCCATTTGACGTCGCTGCCGTGGATCGCGACGCCGTCGTTAGTCAGCCGCAGCATGTGCGGCATCGGCGCATTGTAGAGATTGGAGACGTGATCGGCATCCTTCTCGAGGATCGGGAAGGCGCCCAGCGGCGTCGGCTTGTCGTCGGCGCCATAAAGGATTGCGGCGACGCCGATCTCATAGCCGTCGCGGAAGACGGAGATCAGCTGCGCCTTGAGATCGACCGTGATCAGCAGCGGCCCGGCAGCCACGCCCTCGGCATTCCAGGCATAATCGCCATAGTCGAGCCGCTGGTCGAGCTGGAGCGCGCTCTTGATGACATAGCCCTGCTCGACCGGCGCGGAAGGCGCGGCCGCCGCGGTCACCGTCGCGGCGCGCGGGGCGGGTGCGGGCGCCGCTTTGGCGACGGGCTTCGCCACTGGAGCGGTGGCGGGCGTGCGTGCCGGCAGTCCGGTCACGACCACCGCCGTTGCGCACAGCGCGGCGGCGATGCCGAGCTTGACGGCCGCACCCTTCACCATCGCTCCGATACCGCTCTTCATCGTCCGACTCCCGATCGCATGCTGCTGTCTGCAACGAGGCGCGGGAACTGACCAGAGGTTGATTTTCGCTGTGCCGGGCGGGGACGAAGCGGGGGGTATTCGTTAACGCGCCGAAGCTGCCTGATCGTAGGGGCAACGTTCATTGAGCCACGCATAAGGATTGCCTGCTCGGAGCGGTGGTTAGTATTGATCGTGCGAATATCTTTATGCGGATACTTCTGTCAAAGCATGATAACTCGCTTGACCCGGACGGGGCCATTTAAATTCATATAAATGTATGCGCAAAATTTGATGGTTCTATATCTCTCTGGGTCTTCTCCACATACCCCACCGTAATCATTTTTTATTTTGGATCCGCTGCCATGCAATTGAAAGATGACAAAATATTCAGAAATCTCTATTGCGGTTATATCGATTTCATAGCTTATGTTGCGAGTGAAATTGGTCATTTGCGAAAGTCGACTTACTATTTGAGGCCCCTTCACGATTTTCGATGATTCAGGAAAATTAATGAAGGAGTTAGGATATTCAACATAGCTGTCGGGCCCCATCGCGCTAGATATCTTGGCACGAGAGTTATTCGAGATGCCATCGGCCAGCGCGTGGAGAACGTCTCGCACCTGACTGGGCCATGTTATCTTCCGCTTCCAGAGACGCCGCCAGAAACTGACCGTGAGCGGATGATCGAAGTCCCTGATACATGCGGAAGCCTTGCTCGGAACGCCTGCTGCGACCGCTGCGATACCTGCACCTGTCAGTATCTGTCTTCGGTTCAAATCCATCTTACCCTCCAAGCGCCAGGCCCCATGATAATTCCGCCGAATTAACACGTCACTGCCTTGGGTCGTACATCGCAAGAGATTGAACCTTGTCGCTACAGGTCGTGAGCCGCTGAAAGTCGGCCATCCCAAGCCGCCGCGCCACTTAAGATCATCGTATGCCGCCGTCAGTCCGGTACGGTGACGAAACTGTCCATCACCCGCTTCCGCCCGGCCTGCTCGAACTCGATCTCCAGCTTGTTGCCCTCGATCTCGACGATCGCGCCATAGCCGAACTTCTGGTGGAACACGCGCAGCCCGACCTCGACATCGCTGCGGCCCTTGTTGCCGAGACTTACCGCGCTCGCCCGCGCTTCGACCACGCGCGCGGGTTCGCGGACGAAATTGCCGGTGTTCGCGGCACGCTGCCAGCCGGGGCCGCGGCCGGTGCCGCGGCCGACGGTGGCGAACGGATCGGCATGTTCGGACCAGTTGGCGCGCCACAGGCTCTCGCCGCCCGCCATCGTCGTCTCCGATTCGATATGCGCCTCGGGCAATTCGGCGACAAAGCGCGACGGGATCGAACTGGTCCACTGACCATAGATGCGGCGATTGGCGGCGTGGAAAATCACCGCCTTGCGCCGCGCGCGGGTGATCGCGACATAAGCGAGCCGGCGTTCCTCCTCGAGGCTGGCGAGCCCGCCTTCGTCGAGCGAACGCTGCGACGGGAACACGCCTTCCTCCCAGCCGACGAGGAAGACCGTCTCATATTCCAGCCCCTTGGCGGCGTGGATCGTCATGACGGTGATCTTCGCCTCGTCGGCGGCCGCGTCATTGTCCATGACGAGGCTGACATGTTCGAGGAACGCGCCCAGCGTTTCATATTCCTCCATCGCGCGGACGAGCTCGCCGAGATTTTCGAGCCGGCCCGACGCCTCGACGCTGCGTTCGGCCTGCAGCGCGGCGGTATAGCCCGATTCCTCGAGGATCAGCTTGGCGAGTTCGGGATGCGACAGATCGTTGGTGCGATCGCGCCAGCGCGCGACGTCGGCGACGAAATTGCCCAGCGCGCGGCGCGCCTGCGGCGTCAGTTCGTCGCTGTCGAGAATGCGCGCGGCCGCGTGCAGCAGTGGCGCATTCTCCGCACGCGCCAGCCTGTGGATCTTGGCGATCGCCTTATCGCCCAGGCCGCGCTTGGGGACGTTGACGATCCGTTCGAACGCGAGGTCGTCCGACGGCTGGTTGACGAGCCGCAGATAGGCGAGCGCGTCGCGGATCTCGGCGCGCTCGTAGAAGCGGAAGCCGCCGACGATGCGATAGGGCAGGCCGATCGCGATGAAGCGATCCTCGAACTCGCGCGTCTGGTGTTGCGCACGGACGAGGATGGCGACGTCGTCATAGGATCCGCCACGCAATTTGTGCGTCTCGATCTCGTCGGCGACGCGACGCGCCTCCTCGGGTCCGTCCCACACGCCGACGACCTGGACCTTCTCGCCCTCGCCGGCATCGGTCCACAGGGTCTTGCCGAGCCGCCCGCTGTTGTGCGCGATCACGCCCGATGCGGCGGCGAGGATGTGCGGCGTGGAGCGGTAATTCTGTTCGAGCCGGATGATCTTCGCGCCGGGAAAATCCTTCTCGAACTTCAGGATATTCTCCACCTGCGCGCCGCGCCACGAATAGATCGACTGGTCGTCGTCGCCGACGCAGCAGATGTTCTTGCGCGTTTGCGCGAGCAGGCGCAGCCACAGATATTGGCTCGAATTGGTGTCCTGATACTCGTCGACCAGCACATATTTGAAGCGCTGCTGATAGAGCTCCAGCACATCGCGGTGGGTCTTGAGGATCGTCAGCATGTGCAGCAGCAGGTCGCCGAAATCGCAGGCGTTGAGCGCGCGCAGCCGCTCCTGATAGGCGCGGTAGAGGTCCTGGCCGCGGCCGTTGGCGAAGGTTTCGCTTTCGCCGGCGTCGAGGTCGGCCGGGACCAGCCCCTTGTTCTTCCAGCGGTCGATCAGCCCGCCCAGCTGGCGCGCCGGCCAGCGTTTCTCGTCGAGATCGGCGGCGACGATCAATTGCTTCATCACGCGCAGCTGGTCGTCGGTGTCGAGGATCGTGAAATTCGCCTGGAGTCCCACCAGTTCGGCATGGCGGCGCAGCATCCGCGCGGCGATCGCGTGGAAGGTGCCGAGCCATTGCATGCCCTCCACCGCCTCGCCGACCAGCCGGCCGACGCGCTCGCGCATCTCGCGCGCCGCCTTGTTGGTGAAGGTGACCGCGAGAATCTCCGACGGCCATGCACGGCGTGTCGCGATCAGGTGGGCGAGCCGCGCGGTCAGCGCCGCGGTCTTGCCGGTGCCGGCGCCGGCGAGAACCAGCACCGGCCCTTCGGTGGTCAGCACGGCTTCGCGCTGCGGCGCATTGAGGCCCTGGATATAGGGCGGATCGGCGGGGGAGGGGGCGGGGAGACTCACCCGCGAACAGGTAGGGAACGACGGGCGCGGGGGCAAGCTTTGCCGGTGATGATCATGCAGGCAACGTGCTCAATCCCTCTACCGCTTGCGCTAAGGTATGCACACATTTTGGGATCGCGCCGGAATAAGCCCCTCCTCTTTAGAGGAGGGGTTGGGGTGGTGGCGAGCGAAGCGAGCATTTCCGCCATTTCTTG
>Ga0068862_100000076_pt1 | contig 117053 bp, 107 predicted proteins | sample KBSSwiS52_FD_66598 | JGI IMG/M metagenome (GOLD analysis project Ga0068862, IMG submission 66598) | Switchgrass rhizosphere microbial communities from Kellogg Biological Station, Michigan, USA - KBS Switchgrass S5-2 | ecosystem: Host-associated > Plants > Roots > Rhizosphere > Soil ...
GCGAGCTGCCGCATTCCGTTCGTGCATTCGCCCAAGGCGCGCCGCATCGAAGTGCGCTTCCCCGATCCGGTCAACTCCGGCTATCTCACGTTCACCGCGCTGATGATGGCGGGCCTCGACGGCATCTTGAACAAGATCGATCCGGGCGCGCCGAGCGACAAGGATCTCTACGACCTGCCGCCGGAAGAAGAGAAGAACATCCCGACCGTTTGCCATTCGCTCGATCAGGCGCTCGAAGCGCTCGACAAGGATCGCGCGTTCCTTAAGGCCGGCGGCGTCTTCTCCGACGATTTCATCGACGGCTACATCGATCTGAAGCTGCAGGAAGTCACGCGCTTTCGCGCGGCGACGCATCCGCTCGAGTACCAGATGTATTACGCCATCTAACCGCCGTCGCGCGAAACGCGCGACACCCTTTTCCCCTCTCCTGCTCGTGGGAGAGGGCAGGGTGAGGGCAAACGGAGCATCAGTCCAGCAAACGGAGCCACAACACCGCAACAAGCCAACCATCCGCATCGCGCGGTTCCGGGCGCAACACCGGAACCGCGCTGCGGCAGGAGTCGAGTACGACGCATGAACCCGCATCTCTGGCTAGCGTTCCTGATCACCGCAACGGCGATGTCATTCGTGCCGGGCCCCGCGGTGCTCTACGTGGTCGGACAAGGCATGCGTCACGGCGGCCAGCAGGCGCTCGCTGCGAATCTCGGCATCTTGAGCGGCAACGCGGTTTGGTTCACCGCGTCCGCGGTCGGCCTTGCGACGTTGATCGCGCTCGCGGCTCCGGTTTTCATCATCATCAAATGGCTCGGCGTGATCTATCTCGCCTGGCTCGGTCTTTGCGCATGGCGCGACGCCTTGCGCGGTTCGGGTTCCCTCACTATCAAGGCGCGTCCGGTTGCGACCGGCTGGCGCATGTGGCGACAGGGCGTGCTTCTCCAGCTCGCCAACCCGAAAGCGATCCTGTTCTTCACCGCATTGCTGCCGCAGTTCGTGGAGCCGGCGCACGCCGTTGCTCCGCAGATCTTCGTGCTCGCGGTGACGAGCATCACCTCAGAATTCTTCGTCCTCGCCGCCTACGGTTGGCTCGGTGCGCGCGGTGGCGCGCTCGTGCTCGCGCGCCCGCACCTCGCGCGCGTGACCGATGCCGCGGCCGGCTCGTGCCTGATCGGCGCGGGCGTCGGCCTCGCGCTGGCGCACCCGTCGCGATGACGAAGACGCGGGCGGCGCATTAGCCGCTGGCGATCGTGTTCTGCACGCCGCGACGGATCGCGGCGGATCGGGAGAGGGGCGTCACAAGCGCACGCCGCAGGATGGGGCGAATCAAGAGGCGATACAGCCTCGCAGGTCCGGAGCCGCAAGGCAGGGATGCCGACGCGCGTCAGCGCGGAATCGGCTCGCTCATCCCTTTGCCACGATCGAGGTCCCGCCATGAACCGTCCCTTTGCTCCCGTCGCTTTATCACTCGTCATTGTCGTTTCGTTGCACGCATCGAACACGCGCGCCGAAGAAGAAGCTCCCGCCGCGCCAAGCGGTCCCGCGCTGTCCGGTAGCGTCACTGCCGCCAGCGACTACCTTTTCCGCGGTCTTTCGCAAACGAGCCAAGATCCCGCGCTGCAAGCCGGAGCCGAATACGGCAGCGCCGACAGCTGGTACGTCGGCGCGTGGGGCAGCAACATCGCGTGGCTGTCCGATCTCTCGACACCCGACGCGCGCATCTCGAGCAGTCTCGAAGTCGATCTCTACGCCGGCTGGCGCATTCCGCTCAACGACGAGTGGAAACTCGATCTCGGCCTCTACGAGTACTACTACCCCGGCGACTATCCGCACGGATTCACGCGTCCGTACACGACCGAAGGCTACATCGGCATCAGCTGGTCGATCGCGACACTGAAGTATTCGCACACCTTCACCAACGCGTTCGGCTTCGCCGATTCCAAGCACAGCGATTACCTGGATCTCTCGGTCAATTACGAATTCGCGCCGACGTGGGTCCTGAACGCGCACGTCGGCCACCAGCGCATCAAGAACTTCAGCGCCGCCGACTACACCGACTGGAAGCTCGGCGTCACCAAGAACTTCGCGAACGGCATTTCGGTCGCGCTCGGCTACTACGACACCAACTCCGACGACAGCGTCTACACCAACCCCGAAGGCGAAAACCTCGGGCGTGCGACCGGCGTCCTGTCCGTCACCAAGGCGTTTTGATTTCCGGTAGAGGAGAAACCCATGAAGCTGATCACCGCAATCATCCGGCCGTTCAAGCTCGACGACGTCCGCGATGCGCTGACGCAGGCCGGCGTCACCGGCATCACCGTGTCCGAGGTCAAGGGCTATGGACGACAGAAAGGACACACCGAGCTTTATCGAGGTGCCGAGTACGTCGTCGACTTCGTGCCCAAGATCAAGCTCGAAACCGCCGTGCCCGACGCGAGAGTCGATGTCGTCATCGAAGCGATCGTCGAGTCCGCGCGCACCGACAAGGTCGGTGACGGAAAAATATTCGTAACCCCACTCGATCACACCGTGCGCATCCGCACCGGCGAGATCGGCGACGACGCGCTTTGAGGAGACGATCGATGAAGACAAGACTTTCCTATCGCACCGCACTCCTCGTGCTCGGCGCATTCCTCGGCCTCGCACTGCCGGTTCTCGCCTTCGCCGCCGACGCGCCCGCGCCGGTGCCGAACAAAGGCGACACCGCGTGGATGCTGACTTCGACCGCGCTCGTTCTGCTGATGTCCGTGCCCGCGCTCGCGCTTTTCTACGGCGGCCTCGTGCGCAGCAAGAACATGCTGTCGGTGTTGATGCAGGTGTTCGTGGTGTTCTCGCTGATCACCGTGCTGTGGTGCATCTACGGCTACAGCTTCGCGTTCACCGAAGGCAACGCGTTCTTCGGCGGACACGGCCGCATCTTCCTCGCCGGCATCGGCGATGCGTTCAAGGGCGAATGGGCGCTCGGCGCGACATTCTCGAAGGCGACGCCGATGTACGAGATCGTGTTCGTCGCGTTCCAGGCGACGTTCGCGGCGATCACCTGCTGCCTCATCCTCGGATCGATCGTAGAGCGCATCAAGTTCTCGGCGGTGCTGATCTTCATGGTGATCTGGTTCACCTTCAGTTACCTGCCGATCGCGCACATGGTGTGGTTCTGGGCCGGACCCGACGCGTACACCGATGCCTCGAAAGTGGACGCAGTCAACGCGACGGCGGGCTACATCTGGCAGATGGGCGCGCTCGATTTCGCCGGCGGCACGGTCGTGCACATCAACGCCGGCGTCGCGGGCCTGATCGGCGCGTTCCTCCTCGGCAAGCGCCTGGGCTACGGCAAGGAAGCCATCCGGCCGCACAGCCTCACGATGACGATGATCGGCGCCTCGCTGCTCTGGTTCGGATGGTTCGGCTTCAACGCCGGCTCCGCGCTCGAAGCGAACGCGTCAGCCTCGCTCGCGTTCCTCAACACGTACCTCGCGACCTCGTGCGCGGTGCTCGCGTGGACGTTCGCCGAGTGGATCATCAAGGGCAAGCCGTCGATGCTCGGCGCAGCATCGGGCGCCGTCGCAGGTCTTGTCGCGATCACGCCGGCCGCCGGCAACGTCGGCATTCCGGGTGCGTTCGTCATCGGAATCGCGGCCGGGGTCATTTGCCTGTGGGGCGTCACCGGACTCAAGAAGCTGATCAAGACCGACGATTCGCTCGACGTGTTCGGCGTGCACGCGGTCGGCGGCATCACCGGCGCGCTCCTCACCGGCATCTTCAACGCGCCTTCGCTCGGCGGTCCGGGTTCGGTGCAGGATTGGGTCGCGGTGACCAGCGGCTATCCCGGCATGCTCGCGCAGCTCTGGATCCAGACCAAGGCCGTCGGCATCACGATCGTGTGGACCGCGGTCGTGGCGTTCGTCGCGTTCAAGATCGCCGACTTGCTCGTGGGTCTGCGCGTCACGCAGGACCAGGAGCGCGAAGGTCTCGACATCAATTCGCACGGCGAGTCGGCGTACGACTATTGATGCTGGGCGGGCGAGTGCGAACCGCGCTCGCCCGCTGTTTTCCCCGCGCAGCACGCGAGACGCCGTTTGCTAAGCTACGCCGTCGAATCCGGCGCGGCTCAGCATGGCGAAAACGAAAGTCCAGGCGGTTCCGGCGCAGACCGCGCCCGCGCATCTTCGCGGATTGCCGCCGCGCACTGCGGCGATGCTCGCCGAAGCCGCGCGCCTGATCGATCGCCAGGACTACGACGGTGCCGAGCGCACGCTGACCGGCGCACTCGTGCTCGCCGCCGCGCATCCGGAGACGCAGCGTCTGCACGGCTTGATCCAGCATCGACGCCGCCGTCATGCGCAGGCGGAAGAAATTTATCGGAACGCGCTCGCCGCGTATCCGCAAGACGCGGCGCTGATCAGCCAGCTCGGCGATCTCAAGGCCGACATGGGCGATGTCGCCGGCGCGCTCGAACTCCTGCGCCGCGCCGTCGCGCTTGCGCCGGAGGATGCGGCTGCGTGGCTGCGCCTCGGCATCGTGCTCGATCGGCACGGTCATCACGAGGAAGCGCTCGCGGCGGGGAAGAAGATCATCGCGCTCGCGCCGGATCATCGCCTTGGCCGTCTCGTGATCGCGCGCAATCTAAATGCGCTCGGACACATCGAAGAAGCCGCCGCCGAATACCGGCGCCTGATCGCGCTCGGCGGCGATCGCGCGTACCAGGCGTGGTTTAGTCTGGTCGATCTCAAGACCATCCGGCTCGACGCGAAAGAGATCGCCGCGCTGGAACGGCTCGCCGTCGATCCGAAGGTCGGCGATAACGCGCGCGGTCCGCTCAACTTTGCGCTCGGCAAAGTCTGCGAAGACGCCGGTCGCCACGCCGACGCATTCGCGGCGTTCTCCCGCGCCAACGCGAGCGTGCGTCGCGGCATCCAATGGAACGCGGCTTCGTTCTCGCGCGAGATCGACGAGACGATGCGCATCTTCTCCGGTCCGATCGCGCGTTCGCCATTGGATCAGGGTAGCGAAGTCATCTTCGTGCTCGGCATGCCGCGATCGAGCACGACCTTGATCGAACAGATCCTCGCCGCGCATTCGGAGGTGGAAGGCGCGAGCGAGCTGCCTGATCTGCCTGCCGTGATCTCGGAAGAGTCGGTCCGCCGCGGCGCTCCGTTTCCGCAGTGGACGGCGCAAGCGACGCCGGCGGACTGGGAGCGTCTCGGCCGCGACTATCTCGCACGCACCGCGCGTTGGCGCGTGGTGCGTCCGCGCTTCACCGACAAGCTGCCGAACAACTGGCCGCTGATCGGCGCCGCGCTTGCGATGCTGCCACAGGCGAAATTCGTCGATTGCCGGCGCGATCCGATCGAAACCTGCTGGTCGTGCTACAAGCAATTGTTCGCGCCTGGACTCGTGCGCTACGCCTACGATCTCGGCGAGCTCGGCGCGTACTGGCGCGACTACGATCGCTTGAGCCGATTCTGGGCCGAGCGCCATCCCGCGAGCGTGCGCGCGCAAGGTTACGAAGCGCTCCTCGCCGAACCGGAAAGCGAGATCCGCGCGCTGCTCGATTTCTGCGGACTTTCGTTCGATGACGCGTGCCTGCGCTTTCACGAATCCAAGCGCAGCGTGCGCTCGGCAAGCTCGGGCCAGGTGCGCCAGCCGCTGCGTCGCGACACCGCGCGCGCGGCTCGCTACGGCGATCTGCTCGCGCCGTTGCGCAATGCGTTGGCGGGATCGAAGTCATGAGCGAAGTAAAACGCGCGCTCGTTACCGGCGGCAGCGGCGACATCGGCGGCGCGATATCGCGCGCGCTCGCGGCCGACGGATTTCACGTCATCGTGCACGCGAACGCGGCGGTCGATCGCGCCGAGGCGACGGTCGCGGAAATCCGTGCCAGCGGCGGCAGCGCACAAGCGATCGCATTCGATCTCACCGACGGCGACGCGACGCGGGCCAGGCTCGACGAGCTGCTCGCGACAGGGCCGATCCACGCGCTCGTGCACAACGCCGGCATCCACGACGACGCGCCGCTTGCCGGCATGCGCGAAGAGCAGTGGCATCGCGTCATCGATGTCTCGCTCAACGGTTTCTTCCACGTCGTGCAGCCGATGCTGCTGCCGATGGCGCGATTGCGCTGGGGCCGCATCGTCAGCGTGTCGTCGGTCGCCGCCGTGCTCGGCAACCGCGGGCAGGTGAATTACGCGGCGGCGAAATCGGCCTTGCACGGCGCGACGAAATCGCTCGCTCGCGAGATGGCTTCGCGCGGCATCACCGTGAATGTCGTCGCGCCGGGATTGATCGCCGGGCGCATGAGCAAAGATCAGTTCGACGAAGCGCAGATCAAGTCGCTCGTGCCTGCCGCACGCGCCGGTACGCCCGAAGAAGTCGCGGCGCTCGTCGCATTCTTGTGCTCGGAGCGCGCGGCCTACGTCAACGGCCAGATCATCGGCGTCAACGGCGGGATGGGTTAGCGGCCCGTTTGCTTCGCGACCAGGGCTTCGGCCTGTTCGCGATTTTCGCGCAGCGCCGGCAGCATCGTGTCGGCATACAGGCGAATGTCCGGATCGATGCTTTCGTTGCGCGCGGCTTCGTACATCTGGATCATGCGGTCGTGATCGGCGATGACGTTGACGACGTACTGGCTGTCGAAATCGCCGCCCGGCCGGCGCGAATGCAGGTCGGCGAGCTCACCGTGGTCGTCGACGTCCGGCCGGCGCGGCAAATCGACGTGCTTGCGGCTCGCCAGGAGCTGCAGCGCTTCGTCGGCTTTGGCGTGGCTCGACACGATCCGGTTCGCCAGCGAGTGCACGCCCGGATTGACGCCGTTCGAATCGGCGGCGTGTCCCATCGCGATCTGCGTGATGTTCGACGTGTTCGCATCGAGAATGAACTCGACGTCCGCGCCCGGCAGTTCGCCCGGCGGTACTTCGGTTGCGCTCGGGAACTGCGCGGCGGCGCTGCCGGCAACGAGCATTGCGCATGCAAGCCCTAAAGAACGGATTTTCATCGGACGACTCCTCTGCTCGATGCGGCGCCAGAATCCCTCGGCGTCGCGAATTCAACGAACCGGCGCAAACGCCGGACTCTGCTGCTCGGGAGGAATCTAGGCTCAGCGGCCTTAACGTCGCCCGAGAGCGCGCCGGTGCGGTCGGAATCGATTCAGGAAACGGGCTTGACGCGCTGGTTCAGGCCGCGAGGGGAAAGAGCGATGGTGCCGACGCCGTGCCGAGACCGCCGATGTCGCCTATATCGAGACCCGGACAGAGTCCGCATGCGCGCACACCGATGACGGCGGCGAGACGGTGCATCAGCGTAATATTCCCACGCAGGCGCGCCGCGACCTCTTCGGTGGCGAGCCGATCGTGCAATCCGCCATTCATCGCGACGAACCAGTCGAGCTCGCGCTGATCGAGCATCACCGCTTCGTTGCGCGGGCGGCTTCGCGCGTGCCAGCGCCGGAAGAAAATCTGCATGCGCCGGTTGAGCTCCTGGGCCTGCTCGAGCTCCGCGCGGACATCTCCGAGAAGCGCGATATCGGTCAGTCGATCCTGGAACACGAGCTGGCAGAGCACGCCCCAGTAATACGCGTAATCCCAGATCACCTTGATCGGCATGACCTCGGCGTTGCCGAACATCGGATACTGATCGCGATACAGCGTCAGCGTGTTTTCGTAGAACGACATGTAGAGCTGCTCGTACAGGCGCGCGTACGGAGCCAGCGGTTTTCCGCGACGATCAAGCGCGATCATCTCGACGATGTACGTGTTGGCGATCGCGATGAAGTCGCTGCCCGGCGAATAGAATGGATCCAAGAACACGCCGGCGTCGCCGGTCAGCGCCCAGCGGTCGGCGGAAAACACTTGCTTGCAGCCGTGCGAAAAGCCGCGCAGGTACATGAAGTCCATGAGCTTGTCGCGGCGCTGCGCGCATTCGCGCGCCATCGACGGCTGATGCGCTTCGAACCATGCGAGCGATCGATCGAACGAGTTCATCGTCTCGATCGGATGCATCTTCGCGTCGCACACGATGCCGATGGAATGCGCGCCGGAGCCGAGCGGGATCAGCCACGCCCAATAGCCTGGTCCGCACAGATGATTGGTCGAGCGCCAGCGCTCGCGCGGCGTGCAGCGTTGCTGCCACGCGGCGTCCTCGCACCACGAATCGAGATCGAAGCGATCGTCGATGCGAAACCAGATCGCGTTGGCGTCGTGACCATTCGTCTCGGCGAGCGCGAGCTTGTGCTTGACCAAACCTGCGCGTCCTGAAGCATCGATCAGCCAGCGCGCAAGAATCTCGTGCGCCGCGGATTCGTGCTCGAAGCGCACGACGTGCGCCGAACCGTCGGTCGAGAGATCGAAACCGCGCACGATGGCCGCATCGCGGAAATCGACGCCTTGACGTCGCGCTTCTTCGCCTAGGAAATTCTCGAACAGGCCGCGATCGATCTGCCACGTCGGCGTCGGCAGCACGCTGCGCACGCCGAGCTCGGTCACGTTCTCCAGATCGCTGCGGCCTTCACTGAAGAAAAACCGGAATCCGAATTTGCGGATGTGCGCGCTATCAAGATGCTCGCGAAGGCCCAGGGTTTCCGCGAAGTAATGGGCGCCGATTTCGACCGTCGATTCGCCGACCTTGTGCGCGGCCGGCGGCACCGGGTGTGCGCGGCGCTCCAGCACGACGATGTCGAAATCGGGAAAGCGTCGCCGCAATTGCAGCGCGAGTGTGAGCCCGGCGAGCCCCCCGCCGAGGACAACCACATCGTGCACACGACCGCTGCCCATCGGGGCCGCCTCCGCGCGGCTTGGGCCATTGTGCCCCCATTCGGTGCCGCGTGGGCGGCGCGATCAGCGGCTTTCGGCAGCCGGATCGTGGATCAACGGCGGCGTGCCGTGCGAGCGGCGATAGCTCGCGACGATGTGCCCGTACGCCGCGATGCGCTTGACCGTGTACCAGGTGATCCGCGTGACGTCGCGGATCGGCCGGAAATGGCTGGATCGGAATTCGCCTTGATAGCGCGATTCGATCGGAACGGAAACGATGCCGAGCTTCTTCTCGCGCGCGGCTGCGATCAGGAGCGCGGCTTCGAACACGAAATCGTCGGCGGGAAGGTCGGCGAGCTCGAGCGCGGCGAGCGGGTAGTAGCGTTGACCGCTCTGCGTGTCGGCGACCGGAATGCCGCAGCCCCACGAGATGCCCCAGTCGGCGAAATCGTTCGCGCGGCGGCGCGCCTTCGGCTGATTCTCGCGCTTCAGGATGCGCGCGCCGATGACGATGTGCTCGGGATAGCGCTCAGCGGCGGCGAGCATGCGTGGGATGTCGGAGGCGAGATGCTGGCCGTCGCCGTCCATCGCGATGACGGCATCGAAACCGAGCGCGCGCGCCTTGCGGAAACCGTCGCGCAAACCTTGGCCTTTGCCGAGCGACGTCGCGTGCCGGATGAGCGTGACCGGAAGATCGGCGATGCGCTCGCGCGTCGCATCGGTCGAGCCGTCGTCGACGACGATGACGTTCGGGCAGATCGCGAGCACCGATTCGACGACGCCGCGGATCGCGCGCTCCTCGTTGAGCGCGGGAATCACGACGGCGACGCGGCGCGGATCGGTCGCGCTCATGGCGCCACCTCGATGACGAGCGCGGTGCCGGCGCCGGCGCCGATCGCGATTTCCGCGCCGCGATTCTGCGCGAGCGCAGCCAGAAGCGGCAGCGCTTGCGCCGCCATCGGATTGCCGGCGAGCGCCGCGAACATCGTCGGGATTGCGCTCGCTTCACGATCCGCTATTGCGTGGCGCACGTGCAATGCGGCGAGCGACGCGGCGCTTCGCGCGGGATTCAGCACGAGCGCCGCTGCGAACGGCAACGTGCTCGCAGAGACTTCCATCAGCGGTCCGCGCGAGGCGATGTCGTACGCGCAAAGGAGGACCGATGTCTTTTCGGAGCAGGCCTGGATCGCGGCCTCGAAAAGTCCCGCCGCGAAACTCGCGTGCGCGGCGCTGATCGCGGTCGCAGTCGCGTGGCAGTGCGTCGCGACGGTCCAGTAACCGGCCGGCGCGTTGTGCACGGAATTGTGGAACTTGGTCGGCGACAGCTCGCGCGGATCGGCGGCCAGCGTCGCGCACATCGTGTCGGTGATCGCCAGATCACCGTGCGTCGAGGTGAACACGCCGGCGAGCGTCGCCGGATCGCATCCGGCCATCGCGCAGGCCTGACCTGCGGCTTCGCTGGCGATCAGCACCGGTTCCGGTGCGCGGCGGCGCTCGGCCGGCGGCAGCGCGGCGGGCGAAGGTTTCGCCGATGCATCGAGCGATATCTGCGCAGCATTGCCAAGCGCACGCAAGAACTCCGGCCAATCCGCGATGCCGGGCGCCCAGAAGCCGATACCATCGATGTACACCGTGAGCGCGTTCATGCGTCTGCGCGCGTGCCGCGGGCGAACGCGAGCGTGCAGTTGCTGCCGCCGAAGCCGAACGAGTTGCTGAGCGCGACTTGGATCGCGCGATCTTCGCGCGCGAGCGCGAGTTGAGGTCCGCAGACCGCGTCGGCGACGTCGCTGTTGAGCGTCGCCGGAACGAATTCGTGTTCGATCGCTATCAAGGTCAGCATCGCTTCCAGAATGCCGGCGGCGCCGAGCGTGTGTCCGGTGAATCCTTTCGTGCCGCTGGCGCGCGTCGTCGCCGCAAACACGTCGGCGATCAGCGCGGCTTCGACTTCGTCGTTCTTTCTCGTCGCCGTGCCATGCAGGTTGATGTAGTCGACGTCGCCGGGCACGAGTCCCGCGCGTGTGAGCGCATCGGCGAGCGCAAGGCGCGCACCCAGACCTTCGGGGTGCGGCGTCGACATGTGGTGCGCGTCCGAGGATTCGCCGTAGCCGATCAACCGCGGTGCGTCCGCATCGCCGTCGCGTTCGAGGATCGCGAAACCGGCGGCTTCGCCGATCGAGATGCCGGCGCGTTTCTCGTCGAACGGCCGGCACGCTTCGGGTGCGACGAGCTCGAGCGCGTTGAAGCCGAACAGCACGCTGTCGCACAGCGTGTCGACGCCGGCGAGGATCGCCGCATCGACAGCGCCGAGCCGGATCATGCGTTCGGCCTTGGCGAAGATCTTCGCGCTCGACGAGCACGCGGTCGCGACCGTGAGGCATGGACCGCGTGTGCCGAGCACGGCTTCGAGGAAAAGGCCGAGCGAATGCGGTGTGTGCAGCGCGGAGCGGCGCATGCGCTCGGGGAAGCGGCCGTCTTCGAGCGCGCGGTAGCTTTCTTCGGTGGCGCCGATGCTCGACGTCGACGTGCCGACGACGAGCGCGACGCGTTCGGCGCCGTAGCGTTCGATGACGGCGCGTGCCGCATCGAGGAAGCCGTCCGCGTTGAGACCGCGCCAGGCCAAGCGATTGTTGCGGCAATCGAACTCGGCGAAAGGCGCGGGCAGCGGCGCCTCTTCGAGACCGTCGACGCGGCCGATCGCGCAGGGCAGCGGAGTCGTCGTGAAATCGTTGGGACGAAGGCCGCCGCGATCGACCTCGAGCGCGCTCACGTGCGCCGCGCGGCCGTGGCCGAGCGCGGATGTGGCGGTGCAGGCGGTGATCGGAACGGGGGCGATACGGGTCGGCACGCGTCGAGACTTCGGCGGGGCGGCGGAAAGTATGACATACGTGTTTCCGGCGTCGGTGGAGGCCGGAATCGTGCGCATGCGGCGGTTCATAAAGCGCGTACGCCGGAACGCCGCAGGCTGCCGCCTCGACGCAGCCTGCTACCATTTCACGATGCGATCGTTCCTGCGAAACCCGTGAGCCAGGCCGCCTCGACCGACCCGATCGATCGGGTCCGAGTGTTCCTTCGCGATCTGCAGGATCGCCTGTGCGCAGCGTTCGAAACCTGCGACGGCGGCGCATGTTTCGCCGAGGACGTCTGGCAGCGCGCCGAAGGCGGCGGCGGCCGATCGCGCGTCATGAAGCAAGGCGCGGTGTTCGAGCAGGCCGGCGTCGGTTTCTCGGAAGTCGGCGGCGCGCGGCTGCCGCCGTCGGCGAGCGCGCATCGTCCCGCGATTGCCGGGCGCGCGTGGACTGCGCTTGGCGTGTCGCTGGTCGTGCATTCGCGCAATCCCTACGTGCCGACGACGCATATGAATGTGCGCTACTTCGAGGCGCGCGCCGAAAATACCGAACCGGTCTGGTGGTTCGGCGGTGGCTTCGACCTGACACCGTTCTATCCGTTCGACGAGGACGTCGTGCACTGGCATCGCGTCGCGCGCGATCTTTGCGCGCCGTTCGGCGAGGATATGTATGCGCGCTACAAGCGCTGGTGCGACGAATATTTTTTCTTGAAGCATCGCAACGAGACGCGCGGCGTCGGCGGACTCTTTTACGACGATCTCGATGCCGGCGGATTCGAGCGCTGCTTCGCGTTGATGCAGGCCGTCGGCAACGGATTCTTCGATGCGTATTTCCCGATCGTCGAGCGCCGTAAAGAGACACCCTATGGCGAGCGCGAACGCGAGTTCCAGTTGTACCGGCGCGGCCGCTACGTCGAGTTCAATCTCGTCTACGACCGCGGCACGCTGTTCGGGCTGCAGTCGGGCGGCCGCACGGAATCGATCTTGATGAGCCTTCCGCCGCGCGTGCGATTCGAGTACGCGTACGCGCCGGAGGCGGGCAGCGCCGAAGCACGGCTCGCCGACTATCTGACCCCGCGCGACTGGCTATAGGGTGGGCTTCGGCCACCCCTACGAGCCCTCAATTCCACTCGTACAGCGAGAAATACACCGGCGACACCGGACCTTCCTGCGGGTCGCGGGTCAGGCGGCCGGTGCCGGTCGTGTCCATGAAGGTCTGCGCCGGGCCGTTCTGCGGCACGATGCGGATCATCCAGACGTGCCCGTTCTGGCGGTATTCCTCGACGGTGTCGGTGCCTTGTTTGCGCGTGCTCACCTGGCTCGCGGCGATGCGCTCGGAATTGGCGGCGGACGTGCGCGCGGCCTTGTCGCGCACGATGCGCGTATCGGGTTTCGGAAGCGGCGCGAGCGGGTCGTCCGCGGCATTGTCCGGCGCCGGCGTGGCCGCATCTTGTCCGGGTGCGGCTTGCGGTGTCGTGACGCCCGGATCGTTGATGCCGGGCGGCGGCGGCAGGTCGGCCTTCGGCGTTTTCTGATCGGCGCCTTGGGCGATGCCGGAAAGCGCGAAGGCGAGCGAAGCGAGTATCAGTGCGGAGCGGCGATTCGAGCGCATGACGTGATCTCCCTGATATGGGCGCGAGCGTAGCAGAGGCTGGATGAATCGTTCCGCGCACCGGTACACAGGACGCGTCGCCGGCGACTCGCGTTGCAAACGCCGGCTGTGCTTGCCAAGCTCGCGTCCGCGCTCCGAGCACCCCTTTCATCCATCGGATTTTTCATGTCACGTCCCCGTCTCATCCTGATCGACGGCTCGTCGTATCTGTATCGCGCGTTCCATGCGCTGCCGCCGCTGACGAACTCGGCAGGCGAGCCGACGGGCGCCTTGTTCGGCGTCGTCAACATGCTGCGCGCGACCTTGAATTCCAAGCCCGACTACGCGGCGTTCGTGCAGGATGCGTCCGGGCCGACGTTCCGCGACGAGCTTTACGCCGAATACAAGGCGACCCGCGAGGCGATGCCCGATCACCTCGCCGCGCAAGTGGAACCGATGCTGACGATCGTCGGCGCGCTCGGTTTTCCGATCCTGCGCGTCGGCGGCGTCGAAGCCGACGACGTGATCGGCACGCTGGCACTGGCGGCGGCGAGGGAAGACATCGACGTCACGGTATCGACCGGCGACAAGGATTTCGCGCAGCTGGTGCGGCCGGGCATCGTCTTGGTCAACACGATGTCGAACACGACGCTGGACGAAGCCGGCGTGTTCGAGAAATTCGGCGTCCAACCGGATCGCATCGTCGACATGCTGGCGCTGATGGGCGACAGCATCGACAACATTCCGGGCGTCGAAAAATGCGGACCGAAGACGGCAGCGAAGTGGCTCGCCGAATACGGCAGCCTCGACAGCGTCATCGCGAACGCGGACAAGGTCGGCGGCAAGATCGGCGAAAATCTGCGCAAGGCCCTGCCGCAATTGCCGCTGTCGCGGCAGCTGGCGACGATCAAGACCGACGTCGCGCTCGATGTCGGACCGAAAGACCTGAAGCTGCGCGATCGCGACGTCGACCTGTTGCGTACGCTGTTCAAGCGCTACGAGTTTAACGCGGCGCTGAAGGAGCTCGACAGCAAGGCTCCTGCGCGCGGCGCGGCAGATCTTCCCGCCGCGGAGATTCCGACCCGCCGCGAGTTCGGCGTGCGCGGCATCGGCGAGGCGCCGCCGATCGTCGTCGATCCCGAGCTCGTCGGTCCCGGCCAATACGAGTTGGTGACGACGTCCGATCAGCTCGAAAAGTGGTTGCACAAATTGCGCGGCGCCGAGCTGATCGCGTTCGACACCGAAACCGATTCGCTCGATCCGATGCAAGCCGAGATCATCGGCATCTCGATCGCGGTCGCGCCGCGCGAAGCGGCGTACATTCCGCTCGGCCACGATTGTCCCGGCACGCCCTCGCAGCTCGATCGCAGCGAAGTGCTCGACCGGCTGAAGCCGCTGCTCGAAGACGCCGACAAGAGCAAGCTCGGCCAGCACGGCAAGTACGACATGAACGTGCTGTCGACGTACGGCATCACCGTGCGCGGACTCGTGCACGACACGATGCTCGAATCCTATGTGCTGAATTCCACCGCCTCGCGACACGACATGGATTCGCTCGCCAAGCGCCATCTCGGCCACGAGACGATTCCTTACGAGCAAGTGACAGGCCGAGGCGCCAAGCAGATTCCGTTCTCGCAGGTCGACATCGAGACCGCGTGCCGGTACGCCGCCGAGGACGCGGACGTGACGCTGCGCCTGCATCGCGCGCTGTGGGAAAAACTCAAAGCCGAGCCGGGCCTTCGTTCCGTCTACGAGAACATCGAGATGCCACTGGTGCCGGTGCTCGCGCGCATGGAGCAGGCCGGCGTCCTGATCGACATCGCGGCACTCAAGCGCCAGAGCAACGAGCTTGCCAAGCGCATGCACGAGATCACCGAGCAGGCCTACTCGATCGCCGGGCGCAATTTCAGCCTCGATTCGCCCAAGCAGCTGCAGGCGATCCTGTTCGACGAATTGAAGCTGCCGGCGGTATTGAAGACGCCGAGCGGACAGCCGTCGACGAACGAGGAAGCGCTCGAAGCGATCGCGGGCGATCACGCGTTGCCGCGCATGATCCTGGAATATCGCGGGCTCGCGAAACTGCGCTCGACGTATACCGAGAAGCTCGCCGACAACGTCAATCCGCGCACCGGTCGCGTGCACACCAACTACAACCAGGCGACGGCGGCGACGGGAAGGCTGTCGTCGGTCGAGCCGAATCTTCAGAACATTCCGATCCGCACCGAGGAAGGCCGGCGCATCCGCCAGGCATTCGTCGCGCCGCCGGGATGGAAGATCGTCGCCGCGGACTACTCGCAGATCGAGCTTCGCATCATGGCGCACCTGTCGGGCGACGCGGGCCTCCTCGCCGCGTTCCAGAGCAACCAGGACATCCATCGCGCGACCGCCGCCGAAGTGTTCGGGCTCGCGCTCGATCAAGTCGATTCCAATCAGCGCCGCGCGGCCAAGGCGATCAACTTCGGATTGATGTATGGCATGAGCGCGTTCGGCCTCGCGCGCCAGCTCGGCGTCGCCCGCGGCGAAGCGCAGGACTACATGGCGCGCTATTTCTCGCGCTATCCGGGCGTGCGCGATTTCATGGATCGCGTGCGTGAAGAGGCCCATCGTGACGGCTATGTTGAAACCGTGTTCGGCCGGCGCCTGCACCTCGACTACATCAACTCCAAGAATCAGGTGCAGCGTTCGGGTGCCGAGCGCGCCGCGATCAACGCGCCGATGCAGGGCACGGCCGCCGACATCATCAAGCGCGCGATGGTCGAGGTCGACGCGTGGCTGCTCGATCTCGAGCGCAACGATTGCGCGCGCATGTTGATGCAGGTCCACGACGAGCTCGTCTTCGAAGTGCGTGAGGAAAGCGTCGAGGCGATCGTTCCCGGCATCCGCGAACGCATGACCGGTGCGGCCGAGCTCTCAGTGCCGCTGATCGTCGACGTCGGTGTCGGCGCGAACTGGGACGAAGCGCACTGAACCTGCACGTTAGTCGCACGATCGCCGACGTTCGTAGTCTTCTGAATCGTCGTTAAACGAAGCTGGCGCGAGTTTGCCATCTCGCCCGAACTTTCCGAAATCGACCCTGTCCTACATGGTGGGCGCGCGCAACGGCGCCCGCGGTTCACTCACCTCCCTGAGTGCAACCCCGGAAAAACGGTCACTCCCCAGACCGTTCTTCCACCGGCCCCGAGGGCTCCCCCTGGCCCTCGGGGCTTTTCTTTGTCCGCGATTTGGAGTTTCAGCCGAGAGCCGGCGCTGCGAGCGCCGCCAACACGGCCGCGCGCGTCAATTTTCCGGTCTCGTTGCGCGGCAGCCGATCGATGCGCCGCAGCGGTCGCGGAAGGAACACGGGATCGACCGCGCGGCGCAGCTCTTCGGTGAGCTCGGCTTCCGAGCGGCCGGGCGCGACCACCAGCGCAGCGATGCGGCGGATGCCGGCGCCGTCGGGCTCGTCGAGCTGGAGAGCGACCGCGTCGGTCACGCCGGTGAGTGCGAGAAGGCGATGCGTGAGGTCCGCGAGCGACGCGCGCTTGCCGGCGATCTCGACGAGATCGGCGTTGCGTCCGCGCAGGTTGAAGCGGCGGTCGGGGAGAAGCTCGACGACGTCCTGCAGCACGACCGATTGCGCGAAATAGGGCGCATCGACTTGCGTGCCGTCGGGCTGCGGGCGGAGCGCGATGCCGGGATAAAGCTGCCATTCGGTCTCGCTCGCGGTGCGGCGGTGCGCGATCACGCAGGTTTCGGTCGATCCGAAGAGCTCGAGCATGGGCGCGCCGTAGCGCGCTTGCGCTTCGGCGGCGAGCTCGCGCGTGAGCGGCGCGGTCGCCGAGGTGATCGCGGCGAGCTTGGGGAGCTCGACGGGATCGCGCAGCAGCGCTTTCAGATGCACTGGCGTCGTGACCAGGAGGCGCGGTTCCGGAACTTCGGCGAGTGCCGCCGCGACATCGGCTGGAAAGAACGGTTTTCCGCCGTGCACCGCGAACGGTCCGAGCAGCGGCAGCAGCACGGACATCTCGAGGCCGTACATGTGCTGCGGCGGAACCGTCGCGACGATGTGCGCGAACGCACCGGGCGCGAGGCCGATCGCATCGATGAGCGTGCGCGCGTTGTGCGCGCTGCTGGCATACACGCTGGCCCAGCGCTTGGGATTGGGCTTGGGTTGTCCCGTGCTGCCTGAGGTGAATCCGATCGCGACGATCTGTTCGGCGTAGATCGGCGGCACGCTGACGCCGTTCGTGCGCGCATGACCGGTGTCGACGCGCACGTAGTGACCGGGAAGCCCCGGACGATCGGTGTCGCCGATCGCGTAACAGCCTGGATGGCTGGCGATGACTTCGTCGATCGCCTGCGGGGCGCGCGAGGGCGGCAGCAGATTGGTTTGGCCGCGACTGGCGACGGCGCAGAACGCGACCAGGAACGAATAGCGGTCCTCGCAGAGATTCACCGCGCACGGCAACGCCGGCAGCACCTCCGCGACGGCTTCGACGTCGGCGAGGAATTCGCCGACGCTGCGCGTACGGCCGGCGTGCCACGCGAATGGCCGCTCCGGTCTTGCGAAGTTGAGTAACGGCAGCGCCGCTGCGGCGCGATCGACGACGGCGGACAAATCCCCTCTCCCCTTAGAGCCTGGCAACGATCCGGTGTGGCCCTCCGACGCTCCAGACACCTCCCGGCATCAAAAACGCACGCTCGCCCCGCTGATAGCGTCGCGGATCGGCGTCGGCCGCTCAAGTCCCCCCAGCGGGCCGTTCAGCAACGCGTCGATTTCGGCGCCGAAAGTCGCTCGGACTTGTTCGGCGTTCATCGCTGGAGGCTCGCCGTGGCGGTTCGCGCTGGTCGAGACGATCGCTCCGCCGAAAGCTCGGCAGAGATTCGCAGCGAGCTCATGCGCGGTGACTCGGACGGCGAGGCCGGCGTGGCCGCCGGCGAGCCATGGCGGCGCATCGGCCGCGCGCGGGAAGATCCAGGTGTGCGGACCCGGCCACGTGGCGCCGGCGCGATCGAGCGCATCTTGCGGAATCGAAGGCATGTCGAGATAAGGCTCGACTTGGGCGAACTCGGACGCGATCAGCAGCACGCCTTGCGTCGCCGGCCGGCGCTTGATCGCGAACAGACGTTCGACCGCGGCGTGGTTGCGCGGATCGCAACCGAGGCCGTAAACGGCTTCGGTCGGATAGGCGACGATGCCGCCGGCGCGAAGCGCGGCGGCGGCGTGTGAGAGCGATGGGTCCATGTGCCGATCATCGCGCGCCGTTCGGGACGGCGCATCGGTGAGGAACTACGTCGGCGCTGCGGCGCGCTTGCTCGGCGCTTTCTTCGCGACGGTCTTCTTCGTTGCTGCGGTTTTCTTCGCGCCCGATTTCTTCGCCGCGGTTTTCTTCGCGGCAGCCGGTTTCGTTGGAGTGGCGGTCTGCGCGCTGTCGGTCTTGGCTGCCTTGCCGCTGCCGTTCTTCGCGGCGCCTTTTCCGAATCGACCGCCGCGCTTGGGACGCACCGGCGCCGCAGCGAGCAATTCGAGGCATTCGTTTTCGGTCAGCTCGGACGGCTCGCGTCCTTTCGGAATGCGCGCGTTCTTTTCGCCGTCGGTGATGTACGGGCCGTAGCGTCCGTTGAGCACCTGCACGCCGTTGCCGAAGTCGCGGATGATGCGATTGGCGGCGGCTTCGGCTTTGGCGCGGATAAGCTCCAGCGCGCGCGGCAATTCGATCGTGTACGGATCGTCTTCGGGTTGCAGCGAAGCGTACGTCGAGCCTTGCTTCACGAACGGGCCGAAGCGGCCGACGCCGACCGTGATGTCTTCGCTTTCCTCGTTCTTGCCGAGCGTGCGCGGCAGCTTGAAGAGCTGCAGCGCATCATCGAGCGAGATCGTGTGCATGCTCTGGCCGGGACGAAGGCTCGCGAATTTCGGCTTGTCCTCGTCGTCCTTGGTGCCGATCTGCGCGAACGGTCCGTAGCGGCCGAGCCGCACTTGCACGGGCTTGCCGGATTTCGGATCGGCGCCGAGCTCGCGCGCACCGGTCGCTTCGGAGCGATCGACGGTTTCGTTCTTGTCGTCCACCTGTGCCTTGAACGGCTTCCAGAATTTTTCGAGCAGCGGAATCCAATCCTCTTCGCCGCGGCTGACCGCGTCGAGCTCGTCTTCGAGCTTGGCGGTGAAGTCGTAGTCTACGTAGCGCGTGAAATGACCCGACAGGAATTTCGCGACCGCACGGCCGACATCGGTCGGCTTGAAGCGTCGGCTGTCGAGGATCACGTACTCGCGATTGAGCAATACCTGGATGATGCTCGCGTAGGTCGACGGGCGGCCGATGCCGTATTCCTCGAGCGCTTTGACCAGGGATGCTTCCGAATAACGCGGCGGCGGTTCGGTGAAATGTTGATCGGCGACGATGTCGCGCAGCGGCACCGCTTCGCCGATCGTCATCGCCGGCAGCTTGCGGCCTTCGTCTTCGTCCTCGGCGTTCTTCTGGTCACGGCCTTCTTCATAGACGGCGAGGAAGCCGGGATCGACGACGGTCGTGCCGCTGGCGCGGAACGTCGAGTCGGGTCCGCAGGCGAGATCGACCGAGACCGTGTTCAAGGTCGCGTATTGCATCTGGCTCGCGACCGCGCGCTTCCAGATCAGCTCGTACAACTTGCGCTGCTCGTCGGAAAGATACGAAGCGATGTCCTTGGGCCGATGCAGCGCGGATGTCGGGCGGATCGCCTCGTGTGCTTCCTGCGCGTTCTTCGACTTGTTCTTGTAGAAGTTCGGCGACTCGGGTAGCGCGCGCGGACCGTAGTCGCGCTGAATCACGTCGCGGATCTCGGCGAGCGCGTCGTTCGAGAGATACACCGCGTCGGTACGCATATAAGTGATGAGGCCGACGATGCCTTCATCGCCGATCTGCACGCCTTCGTACAACTGCTGCGCGAGACGCATCGTGCGGCTGGTCGCGAAGCCGAGCTTGCGCGCCGCTTCCTGCTGCAGCGTCGAGGTCGTGAACGGCGGCGCGGGACGGCGCTTCCTTTCTTTCGACTGGATGTCGCTGACGACGAGCCGGCCTTGTGCGGCCTTCTTCAGCGCATCGCGCGCGGCGTACGAATCGCGCTCGTTGGTGAGATCGAACTGCTCGAACTTCTTGCCCTGAAGTTTCCAAAGGCGCGCCTTGAACGCCTGGTCCGGATGCACACAATCGGCTTCGATCGTCCAGTATTCGCGCGCCTTGAACGCTTCGATCTCTTCTTCGCGCTCGGCGATCATGCGCAACGCCGGCGACTGCACGCGACCGGCCGAGAGGCCGCGCTGCACCTTGCGCCAGAGCACCGGCGAGAGATTGAAGCCGACAAGATAATCGAGCGCGCGTCGCGCCTGCTGCGCGTTGACGAGGTCCATCGAGAGCTTGCGCGGCTGCGCGACCGCTTCCTTGATCGCGCGCGGCGTGATCTCGGAAAACACCACGCGGTGCACGTTGCGCCCTTCGAGCAGGCCGCGTTCCTTCAGGATCTCGGCGATGTGCCAGGAGATCGCTTCGCCTTCGCGGTCCAAGTCGGTCGCCAGATACAAGGAGTCGGCCTTCGCCGCCGCCTTGGCGATCGCGTCGACGTGCTTCTCGTTCTTTTCGATGATTTCGTAATTCATCGCGAAGTTGCGGTCCGGCGCGACCGCGCCTTCCTTGGGCACCAGATCGCGGACATGCCCGTACGAGGCCAGGACCTGGAAGTCCTTGCCGAGGTACTTGTTGATCGTCTTCGCTTTAGCGGGCGATTCGACGATGAGTAGATTCTTGGCCATTTGCTTTCCCTGCCGCGGCTCCGCGTGGGTTCCCGCGCCGCGCACTGGCGAGGCGGGAGGCCGACGAAAACCGGGTCTTGCTGAGACGTCCCTTTTTCAGTTGAGACACACGCTCCGGCCGGCTGTCAAGCTGAACGAGCCGGGACACGTGCCCTTCGATGCTTCTGATTTTGCGGGTCTGACTTACCGCAAGTCCTTGTAGAAAATATAAAAAACGACGGCGCGACAGCGCTAAGTCGACAGCGTCGAAGAGGGTCGATGGAGTCGCACATAGGCGCCGCCGCGCTCGATCGCAACCTCGCCTTCGAGCTCGAGCACCAGCAGCATCGAGGAAAGCGCCGCTACCGGCAGCCCAGTCCGTTCAGCCAGGCGATCGACGCCGGCAGGCTCATGGCCGAGGTTGGCGAGGAGTTTCGAATAGTCCGGATCGCGCGCAGCGCCGGTTTCCTCGGAATCCGGCGCCGCCGAAGCGTCCAGCCGCCGCCGCAGCTCCGCGCCCAGCCGCTGCGCCAGCGGGGCGAGCCCGGCTACGACCTCGTCCGCGGTCTCGATCAGCATCGCGCCCTGGCGGATCAGCCGATGACAGCCGCGCGCCAGTGGATTGTGGATCGAGCCCGGAATCGCGAACACGTCGCGGCCCTGCTCGGTGGCATAGCGCGCCGTGATCAGCGAGCCCGAGCGCAAGCCCGCCTCGACGACGAGCGTGCCCAGCGCGAGCCCCGCGATGATCCGATTGCGGCGCGGAAAGTTATCGGGTCGCCCGGGCGTGCCGGGCGCGAACTCGCTGACCAGCGCGCCCTGTCGCGCGATGCGATCGGCAAGCTCGGCGTGCTTCGTTGGATAGATCACGTCGGGTCCCGTGCCGAGCACGGCGATCGTCGTGCCGCCCGCATCGAGCGCTGCCGTATGCGCCGCCGCATCGATGCCTTCGGCGAGACCGCTCGTGATCGCAAGTCCTGCCTGCGCGAGCGCGCGCGCAAACGCGTGCGCATTCGCAAGACCGACCTGGCTCGCGCTGCGGCTGCCGACGATCGCGACCTGCGCCTGCCACAGGACGTTCGGATCGCCGACGACGAACAACGCGGGCGGAGCGCCCGTCGTCTCGCGCAAGAGCGACGGGAAATCCGCGCTGTCGCAAGTGACGAGATGATGATTCGGCTCTGCGAGCCACGCGAGATCCTCGGCGATGCGCTGCGCGTCCGGTTTCTTCAACCACTCGCGGCATGCGGCATCATCGATCTTCGCCGAGCCTCTCCGCGCAGCCGCAAGCGCGCCACGTGCACCGCCGTGCTCGCGCACGAGCGCATTCAACGCCGCCGCGCCGATGCGCGGCGCGCGCAGCAGGATCAGCCAGGCTTCGAGTTCGATGCGATCGGCTTCGACATTCATCGGCGATGAGTCTAGCCGCGTGAAAAAAGAAAACGGCGCGACGATGACGTCGCGCCGTGTAGGAGAAAGCCGGAGCGAGACGTCGCTCCGGCTCGATGATGGATTACGGAGTTTTATCCGGATCGAACAGGAAATCTCCGATGTGGACAGGTTTCACGCCGTCCATGATGAGGCCATAGCTGACGCGCTGGAACGTGCGGAACACCATGACGTGGCCGACGAATTCCGGCGGCAAGTTGACGCGCGCGTCGTTGGGATGGAAGAACTTCTTCGCGCTGCCTTCGGTGTAGTCGGTCTCGTCAAGCACTTCCTCGCCGTCGTGATAGACGCTGAAGGTCTGGCCGTTCTCGATGCCGTCCTCGGTGCCGCGCGACAGCGCGATGACCTGGCGCGGGCCGACCGCGTTGAGCGCATCGGTGAACGCGATCACGCGCATGTTGTCGGGCACGTGCGCGGGCGCATGCGGCACGTATTGATCGTCGTACGGACGCTCGTCGATCGGCAGCACCAGATCGCCCGGGCGCACTTCGAAATCGGAATAGACGATCAGCGCCGAAGCGGGGTCCGCGTTGCGCGTCACTTCGAGCGTGCCGAAGTCCATGACTTCGTAGCCGAGGAAGCGCACGTTGCCGCTCAGCGTGAATTCGTTCGGGCCGTGATGCCACAGAAGCCCGGGACGGCCGTCGAACCAGTCGCTGGTCTGGCGGTGGACCTCGCGCGGCGCGTTGTCGCTTTCGGGCGGCATGTCGTAATAGCGGCCGCTGGCGCGCACGACGGCGAGACGCGTTCCGGGCGGAGCATTGAGGCCACGCACGAACGCAAGCTGGCCGGCGGTGCCGCGCAACTGGTTCTCTTCGAGGCCGACCACGTGCGGCGCGTGCTCGTATTCGTCTTCGCTGATGACGCGGGCGTGCTTCAGGAACTGCTTCAGCGCCGACAGCGGGATCGGCTTGACCGCATCGTCGATCGAAGTGATGCGCGTGTGCGGCTCGATCGAGCCGACGCCGTGGCGCACGCCGCCGCCTGCGATGACGAGCTCGTCGCCCGGATAGATAAGGTGGGGATTCTTGACCTGCGGGTTGACCTGCCAGATCTCAGGCCACAGCCACGGCTTCTTGAGGAAGTGCGCGGAAATGTCCCACAACGTATCGCCTTTCTTGACGATATAGCGGTCCGAATGGTGTTCTGCCCACTCGACGGTGGCGGCATAAACCGTGAGGGTTAAAAGCAGTCCAGCCGAAACCGCAAGTAGTTTTTTAAGCATGGCCGCCAATTCCCTGATTCCCCAATGGCTTGGCGAGTCTATCCGAAACTTTAACGATAGAAAACGACGGACATCCCAAAACGGCAACGAGCCGGGAGGGCCGCCGCCCGCCTGTGGAAGGGGTGGGCGATGGCCCACCGGATACCCCTGTCGGTGGGCCCGAGCCCGCCTATGAGAGACAATAACGACCTTGCGGCATCTTGTGCCGGGCCACATCTTCACGTCCATGTCCAAGCTCACGATCCTGGAATTTCCCGACCCGCGCCTGCGCACCAGGGCGCAGCCGGTCAGCGTGTTCGATCCTGCCTTGAAGCAGCTCGCTGCCGACATGCTGGAAACGATGTACGAAGCGCCGGGAATTGGCCTCGCGGCGACGCAGGTCAACGTGCACAAGCAGCTGATCGTGCTCGACGTGACGGAAGAGAAAAACCAGCCGCTGGTCCTGATCAATCCGAAGATCGTCGAGCGCGAAGGCAGCCAGACGTACCAGGAAGGCTGCCTCTCCGTGCCCGGCATCTTCGCCGACGTCGATCGCGCCGACCGCATCCGCGTCGAGGCGCAGGATGTCGACGGCAAGGCGTTCACGCTCGATGCGGACGGTCTGCTCGCCGTGTGCATCCAGCACGAGATGGATCACCTCGTCGGCAAGCTTTTCGTCGACTATCTCTCGCCGCTCAAGCGCGAGCTCGTGCGCAAGAAGCTGGAGAAGCAACGCCGCCACGCGGGCGAGCCCGCGGCCGTCGCGCTCTAGCGCGCCGCTCTCCTTCGTGAGCCTTCGACCGCGCCTGGTGTTTGCGGGAACGCCGGACTTCGCTCTGGCGTGCCTCGATGCGTGCCTCGCGGCGCAAGCCGATGTTCTCGCCGTCTACACGCAACCCGACCGGCCGGCCGGACGCGGCCGCAAGCTCGTCGCGAGTCCGGTCAAGCAGCGCGCGCTCGACGCCGGCGTTCCGGTCGAGCAACCCGAAACGCTCAGAGACCCTGAAGCACGCGAGCGTCTGCGCGCCTACGCGCCGGATCTTCTCGTCGTCGTCGCGTACGGATTGATCCTTCCGAAAAGCGTGCTCGCGATTCCGCGCCTGGGCTGCTGGAACGTGCACGCCTCGCTGCTGCCGCGCTGGCGCGGCGCCGCGCCGATCCAGCGCGCTATCCTCGCCGGCGATGCCGAAACCGGCGTCGATCTGATGCAGATGGAAGCCGGGCTCGATACTGGCCCCGTGCTCATCGAAAAGCGCACGCCGATCGGCGAAGGCGACACCGGCGGCTCGCTGCACGATCGCCTCGCATTGCTCGGCGCCGAAGTACTGAGCGAAGGTCTGGCGCGCATCGTTCGCGGCGAATCGATCGCGCCGCGTCGCCAAGCCGAAGACGGCGTCACGTACGCACACAAGCTCGACAAAAGCGAAGCGCGACTCGACTGGAACGAGCCCGCCGCCGCGCTCGCACGCAAAGTGCGCGCGTTCGATCCGTGGCCGGTGGCCGAAGCGGAATTGCACGGCGAGCGCCTGCGCATCTGGTCCGCCGCAGCGATCGATGCGGCGACGTCGGCCGTGCCCGGCACGATCATCGGCGGCGATCGCGATGCGATCGACGTCGCGACCGGAAACGGCATCCTGCGCATCCGCGAAGTGCAGCGCGAGGGCGGCCGTCGCGTCAGCGTGCGCGACTGGCAGAACGCGCGGCGCGAACGCGGAGCGCCGCGATGACGCCCGGCGCTCCGCTGCGCGCGGAGGCGGCGCGGGCGTTGTCGCGCATCGTGTTCGACGGCGTCTCGCTGCGCGTCGCGTTCGCCGATGCCAGTGCGCGCACGGCGGATCCGCGCGATCGCGCGCTCCTGTCCGCGTCCTTGTTCGCGGCGACGCGCTGGTGGCTGCGGCTCGATGCCGCCGTCGCCTCGCTCGTCGAAAAACCGCTGTCGCCTAAGCTCCGCGACATCCGCGCGCTGCTCGTCGTCGGCTGCGCGCAGATGGCGGTGATGGGCTTGCCCGATTACGCCGTTGTCGCGTCGTGCGTCGATGCCGCGCGCGTGCTCGGCCAGCCGCGCGCCAGCGGTCTCGTCAACGCGCTGCTGCGCCGCTTCATGCGCGAGCGCGAAGCGATCGAGGCGCAACTCGACCGCGTGCCGGTCACGCGCACCGCGCATCCGAAATGGCTGATCGACGCGATACGCAAGGACTGGTCCGACGATGCCGATGCGATCCTCGCTGCGAACAACCGCGAAGCGCCGCTGACCTTGCGCGTCAACCGCCGGCGCGAGCGCGCGGACGATCTCGTCGAACGACTGCGCGCTGCCGGCGTCGCCGCGGAGCCGCACGCCGAGCTTGCCGATGCAATCGTGCTCGACGAAAGCACCGACGTGACGCGCCTTCCGGGTTACGTCGAAGGATTTTTCTCCGTGCAGGATGGAGCGGCGCAGCGCGTCGCCGATCTGCTCGATCTTTCCGGCGGCGAGCGCGTGCTCGATGCCTGCGCGGCGCCCGGCGGCAAGACCGCGCACATGCTTGAACGCGCGGATGTGGACGTCATCGCTCTCGATCGCGACGATGCGCGGCTGGCTCGCGTCGGCGAAAACCTCGCGCGCCTTGGTCTTCGCGCCGAGCTTCGCGCGGGCGACGCGACCGAGCCGACGGCGTGGTGGGACGGGCGCCCTTTCGACCGGATCCTCGTCGACGCGCCGTGCTCGTCGACCGGCATCGTGCGCCGCCAACCCGACATCAAGCTGCATCGCCGCGCGGCGGATATCCTGCCGTTGGCGACCACGCAGCAGCGCATCCTCGCCGCGCTATGGCCTTTGCTAGCGCCGGGCGGGCGACTAGTCTATGCGACCTGTTCCGTACTGCGCGCCGAGAACGAGGCGGTCGTCGCCGCATTCTGCGCCGGCCGCGAAGACGCGATTGCAGCGCCGGTGCCGGCTTCATATGGCAGTGCAGCCGGCGACGGGCGACAGAATCTGCCGGGCAGAGGGGGCATGGACGGATTCTTTTATGCGATCGTCGACAAAGCTCGCTAGCGTCGTCTGCTTTCTCGCGATGCTGATCGCGGGCTGCGGTGTGCTCGCGCAGCAGCAGCCGGGCCAGCTCGTCATCCGCGGCGCGCGCATCGCAGGTCCCGACGACGCGCCGCTGCTCGCGCTCGGACTCGACTGCAAGCTCTCGGGCCCGATGCAGGACGCGCTCGATCACGGCATCCCGCTGACTTTGCGCATCCGCATCGAAGCTTCGCGCTGGCGTTATGCGCCGAACGCGACGACGTCCGAGCATCGCGTGGAGCTGCGCTATTTTCCGCTGTCGCGGCGCTATCAGATGCGCGATCTCGATACGTCGGCCGACGTGCGCAGCTTCGCAACGCCGGGCTATCTTTTCGCCGGCCTCAATTCGCTGCGACTTTCGCTGCCGGCGACGTTCTCGAACCTGCCGACCGGCACGTCGCTGCGCGTCGGCGCGCGCCTGGAAATCGAAAGTCTGCCGGGTGCGCTGCGCCTGCCCGCCGTGTTCGAGCCGGCCTGGCGCCTTTCCGCCGCGGAGTACGCATGGCAGCCGGCTGGCTGAAATTCGCGCTCCGCCGCGCGCTGCCGGCGCTGGCCGTGCTGGCGCTCCTGCTCGCCTCGTTGAAGCTCGCCGAGGACGCGGCGGGCGGCGTCGCTTCGTATTACCGATGGGTGCTCGGCGCGGCGGCGGCGGCGCTCGCGATCCTCGCGCTCGCGATCGCGCAGCGCTTGTGGCGGCTGCGCACCGACCTTGCGCACGGCGCGCCCGGTGCGCGACTCGGCCGGCGCTTGCTCATCATGCTGGCGCTGCTCGCGGTGCCGCCGGTCGTCGTCGTGTACGGATTCGCGCTGCGCTTTCTCGACGCGACGATCGACACCTGGTTCAACGTCAAGCTCGAAGCCGCGCTCGACAACGCGCTCGAAGTCGGTCGCATCGTGGTCGACGAGCGCCTCGGCGAAGCCGACAAGTCGACCATCGCGCTCGGCGAGCGGCTAGCCGCGGCGCCGAGCGAAGACGCGCAATCGATCATCGACGAGAGCATCGACGATCTCGGCGCAATCCAGCTCGCGGTGTTCGGCAACGACGGCCGCGTGCTGGCGAGCGCGAGCTCCGATCCGCGCTATCTCAATCCGCCGTTGCCCGACACGGCGATGCTGATGCGCATGCAGGGCAACAATCATTACGCCGCGGCCGAGCCGATCGGCGACGTGCTCGTGTTGCGCGTCGCGCTGCCGGTCGGTGGCACGGTTCCGGGCAACCGGCGCGTACTGCAATCGCTGTTTCCGCTGCCGGCGCGCCTCCAGGATCTGACGCGCGGCATCGAAAGCGCGAGCTTCGATTTCCAGCGCCTCAAATTCCTGCGTGGATCGTTGAAGCTGACCTTCGCGTTGATCCTGACGTTCGCGCTGCTGTTGTCCGCGCTGATGGTCACGCTGGCTGCGTTCGGCATTGCGCGCCGCATGGTCGCTCCGGTCGGACGCCTCGTCGCCGCGACGCGTGCGGTCGGCGCCGGACGCTACGACACGCCGCTGCCGATCGCGAGCAACGACGAGCTCGGATTTCTCGTCAACTCGTTCGCGCAGATGACGCACGAGATCGAGTTCGCCAGCGCGCACGCGCGCAAGAGCGCAGAGGAAACCGAGCGTCAGCGCGCCTGGCTCGAAGCGCTGCTCGAACGATTGTCGGCGGGCGTGCTCGGTTTCGATCGCGAAGGACGCTTGCGCGTGGCCAATCGCGCGGCCGAGGCGATCCTCGGCGTCGGCATGGCGCATTACGTCGGCCGCACTCTCGCCGATTTCGAGCGCGAGCAGCCGGCGCTCGCGACCTTCGCCGAGCCGCTGGCGCGGCATCTTCGCGGCGGCTTGCGCGAATGGCGCGAAGAGCTCGTCGTCGATACGCGCGACGGCAGGCGCACGCTGATGCTGCGCGGCACGGCGCTTCCCGGCGACGCGGGTTACGTCGCGGTGTTCGACGATCTCACCGTATTGAATCGCGCGCAGCGCGACGCCGCGTGGGGCGAAGTCGCGCGCCGGCTCGCGCACGAGGTCAAGAATCCGCTGACGCCGATCCAGCTCGCCGCCGAGCGCTTGCGGCGGCGTTTTCTCGGACGTCTGCCGCCCGAGGAAGGCGAGCTGATCGATCGCGCGACGCACACGATCGTGAGCCAGGTCGAAGCCTTGAAGACGATGGTCAACGCGTTCGGCGAATACGCGCGGCCGCAGCAGGCGGCGTTGCGTCCGATCGCGCTGCACGCGCTGCTCGACGACGTGCTCGATCTCTACGAGAACGATCAGCGCATCGGGCTCTCGCGCGATCTCGCGCAAGGCGAGCCGCTGGTGCGCGCCGACGCGGTGCGTTTGCGCCAGGCGCTGCACAACCTGATCAAGAACGCGCTCGAAGCGATCGGCGATTCGAAGAAGCCGCAGATCGCGGTGACGACGCGCGTCGTGCGCGAGGACGATCAGGACTGGGTCGAGCTCGCCGTCGCCGACAACGGTCCTGGGCTTCCGACCGATTTCGGCGAGCGCTGGTTCGAGCCGTACACGACGAGCAAGGTCAAGGGCACGGGTCTTGGTCTTGCGGTTGTCAAGAAGATTGCCGAAGAGCACGGCGGCAACATCCGCGCGACCAACCGCGCGCAAGGCGGCGCGGAGTTCGTGCTGCGACTGCCGCTGGATCTGCCGGCCAGCCCCGCGCGCGAGCCCGCGTTCGCGCCGCGCTGAATCGCTACGTTCGCGCGAGATCGGAAATCGCAGCGGCGAGGCGATCGCGGAAACCGCGATCGTTGTCTTCCCACCATTGACGCGCGCGGGCGCTCGTTGCGTCGCGTTCCTCGTTGGATAACGCGAGCATGCGCTCGATGCCGGCTTCGAGACTCGTCGGATCGACGAAATACGTGGTCGCGAGCCGCTGAGTGCCGGTTCGCGAATACGCGGCCAGCACGCCGCGTTCGTTCGTCACCATCTCGTTCATCGGCGGCGCGTCGGTCGCGAGCGTGATCGCGCCGGTGCTCATGCCTTCGACGAGATGATGGCCGAAGCCTTCGGTTTCCGAAGGACACAAATGAAATAGATTGCGATTCTGCAAAATGCGCAGCTCATCGTCGGCGATGTAGTCGCTGATGATGCGCACGTTTGCCGGCAGGTTCGGCGGCAGCTTGAGCGGCTTGCGCTGGATGATCGTCAGGAGCGGCCACGACGGCTTGCGAATCCACAGGTCGACCAAGGGTTGCGTGCCCTTGTTGCCGCTTCGTCCGCCGAGATGGAAGAACGTCGGCTCGCGCGCGACATCGGTCAGGCGACGATCGATGCTGGTGAAGCCGACGAACTCTGCGCGGCAACCGAGCGCTTCGAAGAGGGGAACCGCATGGCGCGTCTTGGCGAACACGCGATCGATCGACGCGAGATATTTCTGCCACTCGGGCTCGAACCATTCCGGGTGCGGCATCAGCACGTTGCGACGCGCCAACAGTGCGTATTTCGGACGCACGCGCTCGTCCATCAGCATCACGTCGAAACGATTGGCGAGATGGCCTTTGCGCCAGCCTTGCCAGGCGAGTTGTGCGCGCGTGCGGACGAGTTGCAGCTGACGGCGAAATCCGCCTTGTCCGATGGCGCTGACGCTGAGATCGAAACCCGCTTCGGCGATCGCGCGCGTGAGGATCTCGATGTCGCGCGACAGTCCGGCGCCGTTGTCGCGCGCGACGAGATGGACGCTGATCATGATTCTGGCGATACGAGTGGGCGCACTGCAAAGGTCCCGAAGCGGTCGCGGATTCTACAATGCGCGCCAGCCTTGCACGCGCAATCGGCGCTCACGCGGCGCGCAGGTCCGGCGGCGGATCGGAAAGCTCGGCGACGTGCGCATCGATGCCGCGCGCGCAGCGCACCGCGCGCGTCGCCATCGTCTCGGCGAGGAGGCGATTGTTCGGCAGGCTCATGTCGTTCGGATCCTGCGGTGCGCGCGACGCGTGATGGAGGTGAATCGCGAGCCCGGCGAACTTGAGCTGGCGGCGCCGTATTCCTGCGTGGCGCAGGCGCTTGGCCAGCTCTTGGTCCTCGCCGCCGTAGCCTTCGAAGCGCTCGTCGAAGCCGTTGAGGCGAAGAAGATCTTCGCGCCATGCGCTCATGTTGCAGCTGAAGATGCGACCGCCCGACGACGAGCGCGCTTTCCAGCGCGCGAGCGGCAGCGAACGGATCGCGCGATGCGGCGGAAAGCGGCCCGGCATCAGCGGGCTGAAGCGCGCGCGTCCGCCGGCGAGAAGTCGCTGCGTTTCGCTTTCGCTCGCGTTGAGGCGTGAGCCTTGCAGCGCATGGCCGGGCAGCGCGAGGCGCTCGTGATCGGCGATGAATTCCGGATGCAGCAGCATGTCGCCGTCGATCAATATCACGTAGTCGCCGCGCGCCGCGGCGATGCCGAGATTGCGTGCGCGGGCGGCGCGAAAGCCGAGATCTTCATGCCAGACGTGCGCGATCCGGCACGGAAAATTCCTGGCGATGCGCGCGACGAGCGCGCGCGTGTCTTCGCGCGAGCCGTCGTCCGCGACGATCACTTCGTCGGGCAGGCGCGATTGCGCAGCGACGCTTTCGAGCACGCGTTCGAGCGCCTGCGGCCAGTTGTAGGTCAGGACGACGAGACTGATGCGCACGGCTTTCTCAGATGCGATAGCCGCGATTCAGAAGCCACAGCTTGATGAACTTCTGGCGCACGTAGTTCGACTTGATCAACGCGTAGACGAAGCCGCGCCAGCCGTCGAGGAAGCCGAGCCTGAGCACGAAGCCGCGCAGGAACCGCCACAGCGGATTGGCTACGAAGTTGACGAGGTGCGCGCGCCGGCCTTGCGCGTGCATATGCTCGGCCATCATGCGCGCGTAGCGTTCGAGGCGGACGAGGTTGTCCGAGAGTGATCGGTACGCGTGATGCTCCAGATCGCCGCGGAGGTTCACGACCGGACCGTCGACGCTAGCGTGCTCGTGAATCTCGCGATCGCCGCGCCAGCCGCCGCGGCGACGATCGAACAAACGCATGACGCGATCCGGATACGCGTTGCCGTGGCGAAGGTACGCGCCGAAATATTCGGTCGCGCGCGGAAATCGATAACCGGCGCGATCACCGAAGCCCGCATCGCGTTCGCGCAGGATCTCCTCGCGCAAGGCCGGCGTGACGCGCTCGTCGGCATCGAGGCAGAGCACCCAGTCGTTGACGGCGAGTTGGACCGCGTAATCCTTTTGCGTGCGGTAGCCGTCGAACGCGCGCACGACGACGCGCGCGCCGTGCGCGGCGGCGCGCTCGCGCGTGTCGTCGGTCGATCCGGAATCGACGACGATCACCTCGTCGCAGAACGCCAGCGATGCGATGCACGCGTCGATGCGATCGGCTTCGTTGAGCGTGATGATGCAGGCCGAGAGGCCCGGGCGTGGGGACATGGGCAAGACTTGGGTCAGGCGACAAGGTTAGCGGACTCGAGCGCTTCGATCACGCGGCGTTGCCGTGCCGCTCGCCACCGCATACCCTTCGCCGCGACGCCGCACGATTCGCGGCAGCCGGCGGCGCTTGGCGCCCTCCCGGCTTTTGTTTTCGGCCGCGCGCCCCCAGAGCACGGGCTGGCTGCGCACAAGCCGCCGCCGGGGCGAGCGTTGCGGCGGTCTGGGATTCTTAAGGCATGGCGCGTTACCTCCTGTTTGCCACCGAGCTCTATGCGCTGCCGATCCTGCGGCCGCTGGATGCTGCGATCCGCGCGTCGGGCGGCGAGGCGGCCTGGTTCGCGCCGGCCGTGTTCGCAGCGCATCTCGATCCGCGCGAGCGCCTCCTGCCGGACACCGACAGCGTCGCCGAATGGCGGCCGGACGCGGTGTTCGCGGCCAGCAACTGGGTGCCGCAGTTCTTTCCGGGCGCCAAAGTGCAGGTGTTCCACGGCTTCAGCGTCGACAAGCGTTCGCCCGAGCGCGGGCATTTCCGCATCCGCGGGCTTTTCGATCTCTACTGCACGCAAGGCCCAGCGACGACGGCGCCTTTCATGGAGCTGGCGCGCGAACACGGCCATTTCGCGGTCGTGGAAACCGGCTGGCCCAAGCTCGATCCGTTGTTCGCGCCGGACGATGGCTCGGCTGCTGCGCTGCGGCCTTCGGACGGGCGGCCGGTCGTGATGTACGCGGCGACATTCACCGAAACCTTGAGCTCGGCCGCGGCGTTGCTCGACGAAATCTCGCGGCAGGTGGCGCGCGGCGATCGCTACTGGCTGCTGACGCTGCATCCGAAATCCGATCCCGCGCTGGTCGATGCGTATAAGCACCTCGCCGGCGACAACGCGCGCTTCGTCGAAGCGGAGGCGCTGGTGCCAGCGCTGCGTGCGGCGGACGTGCTGGTCTGCGACACCTCTTCGGTGGTCTCCGAGTTCGTCGTACAGCGCAAACCTGTCGTCACGTTCCGCAATCGCGCACCGAAGGCGCACATGATCGATATTTCCGAGCCGGCCGAGCTCGATTCCGCGCTGGATCGCGCGTTCGCGCCGACGGCCGAGCTTCGTGCCGAGCTCACCGCTTATGCCGATGCGATCCATCCCTGGCGCGACGGGCGTTCCAGCGAGCGCGTCCTCGATGCTGCGCGCGCGTTTCTCGAAGGCCGCTTCGGGCCGCTCGAGCCCAAGCCGGTCAATCTCTGGCGCCGGCTGCAGATGCGCTCGCGCCTGCGCCGGTTCGGCTCGACCCACGCCTGAGGCCGATCCGGCGATGCCGCCGCTGCGCTATGCTTCGGTGTCGTTTTTTCGCAACCGGTGACTGTCATGACGAATGCCCGCGTGCTTGTCGTCGACGACGAGCCTGATATCCGGCAAACCGTCAGGGACATCCTCGCCGACGAGGGTTACATCGTCGACACGGCCGAATCGGCCGCGGCGGCGCGCGAGGCGCGGCGCCAGCAGCGGCCGGACCTGGTGCTGCTCGACATTTGGATGCCCGATCTCGACGGCATCAGCCTCTTGCGCGAATGGAGCGAGCGCGGCGGTCTGCCGTGTCCGGTCATCATGATCAGCGGTCACGGCACGGTCGAGGCGGCGGTCGAGGCGACGCGGCTTGGCGCGTGGGATTTCATCGAAAAACCTATTTCGCTGGCGAAGCTCTTGCTGGTCACGTCGCGCGCGCTCGAAGCGAGTCGTCTGAAGCGCGAGAACGAAGGCTTGCGCCGCCAGCTGCCGGCGCCGCCGGAAGTCATCGGCGGCGGCAAGGGCATGCAGGCGCTGCGCGAGCAGATCGATCGCATCGCCGCGCACGATACGTGGGTGCTGATTCACGGCGAGCCCGGGACGGGCAAGGAAACGCTCGCGCGCGCCCTGCACGAGCGCAGCGCACGGCGCGCAGGGCCATTCATCACGGTCGCCGCCGGTGCGATCGCGCGCGATCACGCGGCGCAAGCGCTGTTCGGCATCGACGATGCGAGCGGAACGCAGCAGGGATTGATCGAGCAGGCCAACGGCGGAACGCTGTTCCTCGACGAGCTTGCCGATCTCGATCCCGAGCTGCAGCTGCGCCTGTCGAGCGTGCTCGAGCGGCGCTCGCTGATGCGCTGCGGCGGGCACGAGCCGATCGCGATCGACGCGCGCGTGATCGCGGCGACCGCGCAGGATCTTAAATCGCTGGTCGACGCCGGACGTTTTCGCGAAGAGCTTTACTACCAGCTCAAGGTCGTGCCGCTGGCGGTGCCGCCGCTGCGCGATCGCGTCGACGATATTCCGGAGCTGCTCCGCTATCACGCGGACTATTTTGCCAATCGCGACAAGTTGCCTTATCGCAATTTCCCGGTTTCCGTGCAGAACCGCTTGCGTCACTACTCTTGGCCCGGAAATCTTCGCGAATTGCGCAATCTCGTGCAGCGTCTTTTGATCCTCGGCAACGCGCCGGATGTCGGGCTCGAAGAAGTCGAGCAGGCGCTCGGCGCTGCGCCGCCGCCGGCGCCGGCCGCACTCACGCAGGCGCAGATCGACGGCATCGATTTCTCGCTGCCGCTGCGCGAAGCGCGCGAGCAGTTCGAGCGCGCGTATCTCCTGCATCAGCTCGGCGAGGCCGGCGGCAGCGTCGGGCGCCTCGCCAAGGCGGTCGGCATGGAGCGAACGCATCTTTATCGGAAATTGAAGGATCTGGGCGTTGATCCGCGCGCCACGATGCGCGAAAACTGAATAGCGAGGGTGCAGATTGCTGCACTGCGGAACCTTGCTGTCATATCGAGGTCCCACCATTGGGGTCTTCATCACCCCAATCACTCCCAACTTGGCGCCGTTCCCGAATCGGGAACGGCGTATTTTTCTGTATGGCGCAGGCGCAACGACAAGGAGGCAATATGCGGCTCGACGGAAAAGTGGCGCTCGTGACGGGCGCGGCCAGCGGCATCGGCAAGCGCATCGCTGAGGTCTATGCCGACAACGGCGCGGCGATCGCAATCGCCGATCTCAACCTCGACGGCGCGAATGCGACCGCGAAAGAGCTCGCCGGCAAAGGTGCCAAAGCGATCGGCGTCAAGATGGATGTGACCAACGAAGGGGAAGTCGAAGACGGCGTCGCCGCGGTCGTCAAGGAATTCGGCCACGTCGATATCCTGGTGTCCAATGCGGGCATCCAGATCGTCAACCCGATCGAAAAATTCTCGTACGCCGACTGGAAGAAGCTCATTGCGATCCATCTCGATGGCGCATTCCTGACCACGCGCGCGTGCCTCAAGGCGATGTACGCGCAAGGCACCGGCGGCTCGATCATCTACATGGGCTCGGTGCACTCCAAGGAAGCCTCGAAATTGAAGGCGCCTTACGTCGCGGCCAAGCACGCGCTGATCGGACTTGCGAAAGTCGTCGCCAAGGAAGGCGCAGAACACGGCGTTCGCGCCAACGTCATCTGTCCCGGTTTCGTGCGCACGCCGCTGGTCGAGAAACAGATTCCCGAGCAGGCCAAGGAGCTCGGCATCTCCGAAGAAGACGTCATCAAGAAAGTCATGCTGAAGGAGACGGTCGACGGCGAGTTCACGACCGTCGACGACGTCGCCGACTGCGCGCTCTTCTTCGCCGGCTTCGGCAGCAACGCGCTGACGGGCCAGAGCATCGTCGTCAGCCACGGCTGGTTCATGCAATGAGCGACGCGCGCGGACGTCGCGCGGCGCCTCGCAAGAAGGTTGCGCGCGAACGCGCGGCGGTCGGCAACGTCGCGCGCAAGCCTCCACCGAAGATGCGGGCCGCGGCTTCGCCGACGCCGGCGAAATCAGCGCAAAGTTACGAAACCGTCGCGCTGGTGCTGCAGGGCGGCGGTGCGCTCGGGGCGTATCAATGCGGCGTCTACCAGGCGCTGCATGGCGCTGGAATCCGGCCAGGCTGGTTCGCCGGCACGTCGATCGGCGCGATCAACGCGGCGATCCTCGCCGGCAACGCGCCGGAGCGCCGCATCGAGCGCCTCGAAGAATTCTGGAACACGATCTGCGAGCCTGCGGGTCCGTTCAACGGCGCGGCCGAAGCGTTGCGCCAGATGATCGCGTGGCTGCCGCCGAACGGCGCGCTCAGCGCATGGGCGGGCGCGATGTCCGCGCTCGGCGCGATCGCGCAGGGACAGCGGGGATTCTTCGTGCCGCGTTCGCTGCCGCCGTTCGGAGCGACGCCCGGCAGCGTGGCGGCGACGAGCTTCTACGACACCGCGCCGCTCAAGCAGACACTCGAGCGCCTGGTCGATTTCGATCGCATCAACACGGGCGACGTGCGCCTCACCGTCGGCGCGACGAATGTCGCCACCGGCAACTTCCGCTATTTCGATTCGGCGAAAGAGCGCATCCGGCTCGAGCACGTCATGGCATCGGGTGCTTTGCCGCCGGCGTTTGCGGCGGTCGACGTCGACGGCGAGCCGTACTGGGACGGTGGCATCGTCTCCAATACCCCGCTCGAATATCTTCTCGAATCCGAACCGCGCCGCGACACCTTGGTGTTCCAGGTCGATCTATGGAGCGCGCAAGGCATCGTGCCGAAAACGCTGCTCGACGTGCTCGAGCGGCAGAAGGACATCCAGTATTCGAGCCGCACGCGCCTCGGCACCGATGTCGTCGCGGCGCGCCAGCGCCTGCGCAATTCACTCGGTCTTCTGCTCGAGCAGATTCCGAGCAAGTACCTGGCGCCGGCGCTGCTGGCCGACTTGAAGCCGTGGCTGTGCGATCGGGTGTTCAACATCGTGCATCTCATCTATCGCGCCAAGCCGTACGAGGAGCAGTTCAAGGACTACGCCTTCGGCGCGGGAACGATGCGCGAGCACTGGGAGGGCGGCCTGGAGGACATGCGGCGGACGTTAGGTCGACCGGAATTTTTCGTGCCACCGCCGCGTGAAATCGGCGTCGTCACGCACGATATCCATCGAAATCCGTCGAAGCGCTAATTCCGGGTAATCGAACGTAAATCCTGCTGCACGGCCGCTTGCGCCGCGCGATCATAAGCGCCATGAACGCGGATCTCATCGCCCGCCTGCGTGCCCAGCTCGGTGGGCCGCGCGACGGCGCTTTGCTGCGTTTTTCGCTCGGCACCGCGCTCCTGACGAACGGCGATCCGCACGGCGCGATCGTTGCGTTCCGCGAGGCGGTGGATTTCGATCCGACGTATTCGGCGGCCTGGAAGATGCTCGGCAAGGCGCTGACCGAAGCCGGCGACGGCGACAGCGCGTGCGAGGCATTCCGCGAAGGCATCGAAGTCGCGCGCACACGCGGCGACAAGCAGGTCGAGAAGGAAATCGCGGTGTTCTTGAAGCGCCTCGAAAAATCGCGCCCATAGAGTGGGCCTCGGCCCAGCCTATGGGCGATGAGACAAGAGATATTTTCTCGCAGAGGCGCAGGGATCGCAGAGGAAATCCAATCCAAGTCTTTTCTCCGCGATCTCTGCGCCTCTGCGAGATCAAAATCTTCTTTTTATGCGCGACCCGTGGCCCGCCTATGCGTCGGGGAAGCGCTTGTAGGTCCACTGGTATTGGGACGACGCGATCTGGACGCAGTCTTCGACGCCGCGGTTGAGCGCCGCGCACGCGACGGCGAGGTCCGCATCGGCGATGCCGGGCGGCGCTTCGCGGATGTGCAGGCGGAATCCCGCGCCGCGCGGCAGGCGCTCGCAGAACGCGAACAGCACATGCGCGCCGGTGCGCGCGGCGAGGCGCGAGACCAGCACCATCGTCAGCGCCGGCACGCCGAAGAACGGCGCCATGACGCCTTCGCCTTGCTTGGGTCGCTGATCCGGCAGGATGCCGACGACACCGCCGGCGTCGAGGCGGCGATACAGCGTGCGCACGCCGGCGCCCGAGGCGCGCACCTGCTCGACCGGAAGGCCGCCACGCGCGCGCAGCAGCAAAGGTTCCAGCGCCGCCTGGCGCGGCGGGCGGTAGACGATCGAGAGCGGCGTCCGCTCGGCCAGCCAGTAGTTGAGAAGCTCCCAGCAGCCCAGATGCGGTGCCGCGACGATGAGCCCCGTTCCCTTCGCCCGCGCCGCATCGAAGAACGCCTGTCCCTCGACTTGGCGGATCAGCGAAAGCGCGTGCCGCGGCGAGCGGCCCCAGATCGCCGCGGTCTCCGCGAGCGCCTTGCCGGTTTCGACGACGGCCCTTCGCGCCAGAACGTGTCGGGATTTTCCGCTGTCTTGCGTTTGTAGTAAGGACGGACCGACAAGCGACAGGTTGCGCAAGGCGATGCGCCGCGCGCGACCGTGTGCAATCCAGAGGATGGAGCCGGCGAGGGCGCCGAGCCCATGCACGACGCCGAGCGGCAGGAGGCCGACCAGACGCAAGCTGCCGTAGAGCAGCGCGACGGGCCACGGAAGGCGAGGGAAAGCGGGAGAGGAATCAGGTTCGAGGGCGCGACGACCGGGCATGGGTTCGAGTCGTGATCAGGGCGGAGCCGCGTTTTGCTGCTCGCCTCGATTGTCGCAGATGCGCACGACGTCCTTGCCAGGAGTCTGCGCTGCAGTGGCTTCAGCCGTCTCCACGACGAGATAAGCTTCCATGCCCGATCATCTTGCGAGATCCGAAGCCCGACATGATCGCCCTGATTCAGCGCGTGAGCGAAGCGCGCGTCGAAGTCGACCACGCGACGATCGGGGCGATCGAGGCTGGCCTCCTGGCCCTGGTCGCGGTCGAGCCCGGCGATGGCGAGGCGCAGGCCAAGCGCCTCTTGGAACGCGTGCTCGGCTATCGCATCTTCGCGGACGCCGAGGGACGCATGAATCTCTCGCTCGCGGACACAGGCGGCGGGCTGCTCCTGGTCTCGCAATTCACGCTCGCGGCCGACACCAAGAAGGGCATGCGGCCGGGATTCAGTACGGCGGCCGCGCCCGCCGAGGCGGAGAAGGGCTTCCAGCGGCTGGTAGAGCTCGCCCGGGCCGCTCATCCGCGGGTGGAAATCGGCCGGTTCGGGGCCCATATGAAGGTCCATCTCGTCAACGACGGGCCAGTCACGTTCTGGCTCGAAGCGCATTGAAGGACCGCCGCGCGCGACCTCCTCCCGACTTGTGAATAGCCGGGACGGCCGCTCTTGACGCGGCTCCTATACTTTCTTTCCTCTGCCGTATCTCTCCCCGGAATCCTCATGGCCACCGAACACAATCAGGAGCAGCAGTCCGAGATCAAGACCCTGATCATCAAGGGCAAGGAACAAGGCTACCTGACCTACGCCGAAGTCAACGATCACCTGCCCGACGACATCGTCGATCCGGAGCAGATCGAAGACATCATCGGCATGATCAACGACATGGGTATCGAGGTGCACGAAGTTGCGCCCGATACCGAGACGCTGATGCCGGAAACGCCGGTGGCGGCGGATGACGACACCGCGACCGAAGAAGCCGTCGCGGTGCTTTCGGCCGTCGACGCCGAAGTCGGTCGTACGACTGATCCCGTGCGCATGTACATGCGCGAGATGGGCACGGTCGAGCTCTTGACGCGCGAGGGCGAGATCGCGATCGCCAAGCGCATCGAGGAAGGCCTCAACCAAGTGCAGTCCGCGCTGGCGAGCTTTCCGTGGTCGATCCAGCTCCTGATCGAGGAATACGACCAGCACAAGGAAGGCAAGAAGCGCCTCTCCGAAGTGCTCGCCGGCTTTGCCGACGTCGAGCAGCCCGAAGTCGCGATTCCCGAGCCCATGGCCGAAGCCGGCGCCGAGGAAGAGGACGAGGAAGCCGAAGAGAAAGCCGAGGGCGACGGCGAGGAAGCCGGTCCCGGCGAGACGGGCCCCGATCCCGAAGAAGTCGCGCGCCGCATGGAAGAGCTGCGCGGTCTCTACGCGAAGTTCCAGAAAGCCGCCGAGAAACACGGCCTGACCGACAAGAAAGCGCAGAAACTCCGCGACCAGATGGCCGAGGCGTTCTTAAAGCTCAAGCTGCCCGCGATCATGATCGACGGCTTCGTGCGCAAGCTGCGCGAAGTTGTCAACAACATCCGCCATCACGAGCGGATGATCATGGACGTGTGCATCAAGCACGGCCGCATGCCGCGCAAGGATTTCCTGAAGCTCTTTCCGGCCAACGAAACCAACACCGGCTGGGCCGACGAGCTCGGACGCAAGCGTCAGAAGTGGTCGCCGAGCATCAAGGCGCACCGCGACGGCATCATCGGCGAGCAGGAACGCCTGATCTCGATCGAGAAGGCGCTGTTCCTCGCGGTCGCCGACATCAAGGAGATCAACCGCGCGATGTCGATCGGCGAAGCGAAAGCTCGCCGCGCGAAGAAGGAGATGGTCGAGGCGAACCTTCGTCTCGTGATCTCGATCGCCAAGAAATACACGAACCGCGGCCTGCAGTTCCTCGATCTCATCCAGGAAGGCAACATCGGCCTGATGAAGGCCGTCGACAAGTTCGAATACCGCCGCGGCTACAAGTTCTCGACCTACGCGACGTGGTGGATTCGCCAGGCCATCACGCGCTCGATCGCCGACCAGGCGCGCACGATCCGCATTCCCGTGCACATGATCGAGACGATCAACAAGTTGAACCGCATCTCGCGCCAGATGCTGCAGGAGATGGGCCGCGAGCCGACGCCGGACGAGCTCGCCGTCAAGATGGAGATGCCCGAGGACAAGATCCGCAAGGTGCTCAAGATCGCCAAGGAACCGATCTCGATGGAGACGCCGATCGGCGACGACGAGGATTCGCACCTCGGCGATTTCATCGAAGACGCCGCGATCGTCTCGCCGGTCGAGTCCTCGACGAACATCGGCCTGATGGAAACCGTGCGCGACGTGCTCGCCGGCCTCACGCCGCGCGAAGCCAAAGTGCTGCGCATGCGCTTTGGCATCGACATGAACACCGATCACACGCTCGAGGAAGTCGGCAAGCAGTTCGACGTCACGCGCGAGCGCATCCGCCAGATCGAAGCGAAAGCGCTGCGCAAGCTGCGTCATCCGAGCCGATCGGAACAGCTGCGCTCGTTCCTCGATCTCGAGTAATTTCGTACTTCATGCGCTGAAGAAAAATGCCCGCTTCGCGCGGGCATTTTCTTTTCCCCTCTCCCGCTTGCCGGAGAGGGCAGGGTGAGGGCAATCGAAGCGCGACCTTGTTCCCTCGTCCTGCGCTCGTCTCTCACCCCACGTCGTAGAAAAACTGCTCGCGCACGATCTTCCCGTCGCGCACCTGATACACGCAGATCTCCTGCATGTTCACGCGGCCGCGGCCCTTGAACGTCGCGTCCATCGTCATCACCAGGCTGAACCAGTTGCCCGCGACGATCGGCTCGCCGACGCTGCCGCCGTGCACTTCCTCGATGCCCGCGTTGAACTGGCGTCCCTTCTCGAAAATCGCCGGCAGACCTTTCACGTTGCCGAGCGCACCCGGCGGCAGGCCTTCCATTTCGATGCTGACCGCATCGTCGGAGTAAAGCTCCTTCTGCGCTTCTTCGTACTTGCCTTCACGGCACAGCTCGGCGAGACGCTTGGCAACGGCTTGGGTGTTCATGGCGACGCTCCTGGTTGTCGAACGGGAGCGCAGCGTAAACCTGTGATGCTGACGACATGGTGTCAGCAGCGTATTTCCCTTCTCGCGCTGCTCGGGAGAAGGTGCCCGAAGGCGGATGAGGAGCTTTCGCAAGATTTCCCTCACCCCGTGCCCTCTCCCGCAAGCGGGAGAGGGGAGTGATCGTCGCGCTGCGCGCGACCGCGTGATCTAATAAAAGCCGGGGCCTATAGCTCAACGGTTAGAGCAGGGGACTCATCAAGAAGGTGCCGCCGCCTCGAAAGAAGCGGACGGGATCGGGACGAATTCAGGGAAACCTCAGCGGTCCGGCCGGAGGCAATCCTGAGCCAAGCCGGCGGTACACCGTCGGAAGGTGCAGAGACTACCTGAGGGCTTGAGCGCCCTTGATCACAGGCTAGAGCGTCCCGCACCCCACCAGCGAATCGACATTCCGCTGCGGGTGAAGAGATAGTCCGCGCCGGTCGGAAACGATCGGGGTTCGCGAATCCCTTGGTTCCAGGTTCGAATCCTGGTGGGCCCACCATCGATCGATTGCAACGTGCGAGCGTGACGCGCGATCGAACGTTGTCGCAAGACGGCGCTTGGTTCCAGGTTCGAATCCTGGTGGGCCCACCATCGATCGATTGCAACGTGCGAGCGTGACGCGCGATCGAACGTTGTTGCAAGACGGCCCTTGGTTCCAGGTTCGAATCCTGGTGGGCCATCAAATCCACTAACGCCAACGTATGTGCCGCTGGGTGCCTCGCCGCACCTCGAGCGTCTTGCTTGCTTCGACGACGGCCAGCTGTAGCTCACCCGAGCGCGTTTGAGAGCAACCGTCACGATCGCGAAATAACCAGAATTGCAAACGCGCATAGCACGTCACGAATTGCTTCGTACGAACTAATGGTAAATTATCCTCGCGGTCGGCTTCGATGCCTCGACCCCGTCATCGCGTGACGCGACTTCAGGAGGACTTGATGAAGATCCATCGCTCTCAATACCTTGGTGTGCGTCTCAATGGTTTGGCCGCGTGCGTGCTCGCAGCGTTCGGCGCGACGGCCCTCGGGTCGCCCGCGTTCGCACAAGAATTCAATGCCGATGCTTCACGACTGGCGCGGGCGACTCACTGGAAGCTGCGACCCGCTCCAGAGGCTTCGAACCTCAGGTTCCGTGCTCCGGTCGGTGTTGCCCCCGTGAGGCCTGCCACGACGATCAGTGTCTCGATCTGCGCTGAGAGCGGACCCGGTAGTCTGCGCGACGCGCTCGCGAGCGCCGTCGATGGTGACACGATCGATTTGACGGATCTCAAGAATTGCACGATCACACTCGAGAGCGGGGCTCTCGCCACCTCGGCGGCAGTGACGATTCGGGGCCCGGGGGAAGCGGATCTCATCATCGACGGCGCGAACTCGGATCGTGTGCTCTACGACCTCGGCGCGTCCCTTGCAATCAGCGGCATGACGCTTGCGAACGGCTATGCTCCCGACTCTGGAGGCTGCCTCGCGGCGTCAGGCAACGTCACGCTTGATCATACGACCGTCACTCGCTGTCGCGCCGGAAGCGGAAACGGACAGCTCGCTTACGGCGGCGGTGTGGCGGTCACCGGCGATCTCACCGTGCAGTCCAGCACCATCACGGAAAACACGGCCGAGGCGAGCGACAAGGCACATGGCGGAGGTCTGGTCTCGCTGAAAGCCCTGTCGCTCGTCGATAGCGTGATCAGCGACAACCATCTCTCGGCCGCCAAAGTGTACGGCGGTGGCGTTGCGGGCCTTGCGATTGACCTTCCGATCTTTCTCGGAAATTGCGTCCTCGAGCGCAACGCGGCCTATGGGCTCGACCAAAGCTACGGCGGCGGTGTGCATGGCCAGAACGACGCTAGGCTCGAGAATACGCGCCTGTCGCACAACATCGCTCACGCCATGACGACAGCAGGCGGTGGCGGCGTCGCGACGGCCCTCAACGTGACCGTCGCGTACGACAGCGTCGTTTCGAATAACACTGTGGTCGCCACCGTGGGCACCCGAGGCCCTTACGGCGCCTATGGCGGAGGTCTCCTGTCGCGGTTCGGTTCGGTGTACGTCACCGGCGACCCGGCGTTCGGTTCCGGCACCCGCCATCCGTTGATCGCGAGCAACGAGGTCACGTCGACCAACGGTTACGCGAGCGGCGGCGGCGCGGCGACCCGATACTTCATGGGCAATGTCAGTGTCTCCTTCGCCACGATCAGCGCAAACTCGATTACCTCGAATGCCTACGCGTTCGGCGGCGGCATTCAAGCGATCCGCAATCTCGTACTGCACGCGAGCACCCTGAGCGGTAATACGGTTCGAACCGATTGTGCGTCGAGATGCTTTGTCGGCGGTGGTGGTGGCTATTCGCTCGGGAGCGTCGATGCAAGCTACAGCACGGTCAGCGACAACCACGTATCGGCGTATCAACCGGGAATCGTGCTCGCTGCCGGCGGAGGTTTGGGCGCGGTGTTGTATACGTTATCGGTCGTCGAAAGCACGGTCTCCGGCAATACGGTCAGCGCCCCGGATGGTAGCGTCTATGGCGCGTACGGCGGAGGCGTGGTGGGCCCGCGGTACTCAGACTCGACCACGGTCATCCGGAACTCGACGATCGCCTTCAACGCCGCCGGCACGCAAGGCGGTGGCCTCGCGGTGTCGCCCGATGCCGTGTCGCCCGAAGTGACAAGCAGCATCGTGTCGAACAACCAGGCACCACTCGGCGCCGATATCGATACGACGCCATTTTTCGCTGGCAATGTCGTTGTCGCGGGTGACCACGATCTCATCGTTGCGCACGGCGCCGGCATCTCGGTTCCCGCTGATACGCTGGTGTCTGATCCGCTCCTGCTGCCGCTTGCAGGCAACGGGGGTGGGACTGCGACGCATGAACTCGCCCCTTGCAGTCCCGCAATTGATGCAGGCAGCAATCCTGGCCTATTCGACTTTGATCAGCGCCTCGCGCCCTACGTTCGCCAGTCTGGTGCCGCGACCGACATCGGTGCGCTGGAACTGCAGCCGGATCTGGATCGGATATTCAGCAATTCCTTTGATCTCCCGCTCTGCCCTTAGGCGTTCGGCGAGCATTTCCATGTCTGCTTGTGCGCCTCGATCTGTTGCACGAGATCGTCGAGTTGCTTCGGCGTGAGGCGCTTCAAGTTGACTGCCCTTGGTTCCAGGCTCGCTGGTGGGCCATCCCACCTCGACGCGGCGCCGTGATCATGCTCGCCGCGCAGCAAGAAACCGACTGTTCCGCAACAACGCCGCCGAGACCACAGAGACGAGCACTCCGACCGGAAAGATCTCGGCGAACGTCATCGGCATGCGGTAGAGCGGGTTCGCGTACTCGGTCTTGAACGTATTCATCTCGGCGGTGAGCTCGGCCAGTGCATCGCCGCTGACGCCGGCCGCCTTCTTCTCGGCGATCAGCGTATCGGCATAGGCGGCGGCAAAATCGATGTGCGTGATCGCGAGCGAAAGCTCCCACGCGAGCACGTAAATGATGCCGGCGACGACGCTGATGCCGAGACCTAAGCCCAGCGCCGGCCAGAATCGGATCACGCCGCCGAGCTCCGTATCGCGGTAGCGCTTGATCGCGACGAAGACCGCGCTCAGCGCGATCAGCATCGTCACGTAGCCGAACACCATGCCCCAGGCGAGCGGCGGCTTGCCCTGCATCGCGACCATCATGACGTTCATCGGGATCGCGACGATGAGCCCCGCGACGAAACCGTACGAAAGGATCTTCTGCCACATCGGTGCTGCCTCCTTGTCGAGTTCAGCGCGATTTAGATCGCAGGAACCCGCATCCGGCAATCGCCCGAAAAGGTGATTTCGGTCGAATCACCCGAAAAAAACACCTCAAGGCACGATGCCGAGCTCGCGTGCCCGGTTGATCGCGTCGGTGCGCCGCTTCGCATCGAGCTTCTCGAAGAGCTTCGCGACGTGCGTCTTGATCGTGTTCGGCGAGACATCGAGCTCGATCGCGATCTCCTTGTTCGAGCGGCCGGCCGCGAGCGCCTGCAGCACCGTGAGCTCGCGCGCGCTGATGCCGAGCGCCGCCTGTGCCTTGGGGTTGCCGTCGAACGTCGCGGGCTTGCGCGGATGCAATACGCGCGATCCGATGAAAATGCCGAGCGCGAGAAACGCGAGCGCGATCAGGAAGATGTAGATGTCGGCCGCGTGCGCGCGCGCGAAGCGCTGGTAGTCGAGCCATTGCAGCGCGAGCGTGCCGAGCGCGAGCAGAGCGCCGTAGAAAATCCCATACCTCGTGGGCGCTCGCATTCCGGTTCTGACTCTCACGCCGACCTCGCCGCCCGATCAACGCACACGGTCAGAAATTGTAATCGAGCTCGCTAGCCGTCAGCTCCGCAACGCAGTGAACAGCGTCTCGGTCGAAAGCGGCTTGACCAGGAGCTCATCGAACCCCGCCTCCAGCGCCTGCCGCCTCACCTGCCAGCTCATCGGATTGCCGGTGATCGCGACGATGCGCAAGTGCGCCGTCGCCGAATCCTGCCGCAGCTGGCGTGCCGCCTGGAATCCGTCCCAGCCCGGCATGTCGAGATCGAGCAGCGCGACATCCGGCCGGATCGTCGAGCAGATCGCGACGGCGTCCTCGCCCGTCGCGCACGCGTGCACTTCGACCCCGCCCTCGCGCAGGAGGTCGGCCACGATGCCGCGAAAGGTCTCGTCATCGTCGGCGTAGACGACGCGGCACCAGTTCTCCATGTTCACCCCTGAAACCAGCGCCAGTGCCCTCGAACTCCGCATATGTTGGAACGCGGCCGCGCATCAATCAATGGGCCGATCGAATGGACCGGTTGCGCAGGCATTCGCACGGAAGAGGCCGGTACGCGCACTCGCTTGATCGGGCCCAACTTGCCCCCATCGTTGCGCGATGAGCCGCCAACCCACGCTTTACGTGACGCACGGCGCCGGTCCGTGCTTCTGGATGACATTCCCCGAACCGTTCGGACCGCACGGATTCGATTCCCTGAAAGCCTATTTCAGCGGCGTGCTCGATTCGCTGCCCGAACGCCCGCGCGCGATTCTCGTCGCGTCGGCGCATTGGGAAGAGCGCGTTCCGACGCTGAGCACGTCCGCCGCGCCGTCGATGATCTACGACTATCAGGGGTTCCCGGCGCACACGTATCAGCTCAAGTATCCGGCACCCGGATCGCCTGAGCTCGCGTTGCGCGCGCAGGGTCTCTTGAAGGAAGCGGGCCTCGATGCCGCGACCGACGATCGCCGCGGCTTCGATCACGGCGTGTTCGTGCCGATGATGATCATCGAGCCGACAGCGACGATTCCTGTCGTGTCGCTGTCGCTCGGCAACGATCTCGACGCCGCTCGCCATCTCGCGATCGGATCTGCGCTCGCGCCGCTGCGCGACGAAGGCGTGCTCATCGTCGCGAGCGGCAGCAGCTACCACAACCTGCGCGCGATCTTCGGCGGCGACGGGCAGGCGTCGATGGAGTTCGACGCGTGGCTCGGCGAAACCGTCGCCCAAACATCCGGCGATCGCAACGCGCGGCTCGCCCATTGGACATCCGCGCCGAGCGCACGCGCTGCGCATCCGCGCGAGGAGCACCTGATCCCGTTGATGATCGCCGCAGGCGCCGCCGGAGAAGATACCGGCCGCGCCGAGTTTCGCGACGTCATCGGCGGCAAGACCTATTCCTGTTTCGCGTTCGGTGCTACGTGAGTCGCGCAGTGATCACTCTGCGCGTTTGAATTCCGTCGTCCAGTTCGTTTCCCAAGTCTTGCCACCGTCGGGCGAAAACGCCTGTTCCCAGTGCGCGCCCGTCGCCGTGATCTTCGACCAGATGAAGCGCACGCGGATCGGTTTGCCGCGCAGCGTGTCGTCAGCGTAGAACGTGCCGACGCCGTTCTCGAAGCGGCCCTTCACCGGCGGATCGAGATCGCCGAACGGATTGCGCAGGTCGAGCCACCAGATCGCCCACTGCCCTGTTTTCGGATCGTAGGCGCGTAAGGTAACGCCGCGATACACGCCGCCCGGCATGTCGAACACGTTTTCGTCCATGTTCGCCCAGCCGTCCATCAGCGATCTGAAATCGCAGGTGCCCTCGAACTCCTGCCATTCGTGGCTGCCCGCGAGCCGTTCCTTCAAGCGACGATGATGCGCGGTCCATTTGCCGACGCGCAGATCGAAGTCGTGCAGACCGCTCAAATTCGGCGCATCGATCTTGCTCGGATTGTCCTGCGAAGCGCGAACCGCCGATGCCGATGCGAGGGCGACGAGAGCGGCGACGAATACGGCACGAAGAATCTTCATGGCAAATTCCTCCGGTCGATGGTGCGCGTAGCTTGCGCTCGAAATATGCCAACCAATGTCATATATCTTGCTAAAGTGCAGAAATGCTCGCGAGCCGTCTCCTCTCGATCCTGATGCTGCTGCAAACGCGCGGCCGCATGAGCGCGCGCGAGCTCGCCGAAGAATTCGAAGTCGCCGTGCGCACGATCCATCGCGACATCGATCAGCTGAGCGCCGCCGGCATTCCGGTGTATGCCGATCGCGGCCGCGGCGGCGGTTTCCGCCTGCAGGACGGATACCGCACGATGCTGACCGGCCTCAACCAGTCCGAAGCCGAAGCAATCTTCCTCGCCGGCGCGCCGGGTCCCGCGGCGCAGCTCGGTCTTTCCGATGCGCTGTCGACGGCGCGACTGAAGTTGCTGGCAGCGTTGCCGCCGAGCGTGCAACCCGGCGCCGAGCGCATCGCGGCGCGATTCCACCTCGATGCCGGCATGTGGTTCCACAGCGTCGATCAATTGCCGTCGCTGCCGATCGTCGCGCGCGCGGTGTGGAGCGAGCGCATGCTGAGACTTCGCTATCGCCGCGCCGGCGAGAAGGACGCGCGTCCGCGCAAGCTCGGCCCGCTCGGGCTCGTGCTGAAAGGCGGCATCTGGTATCTCGTCGCGCAAAGCGGCAAGGAGATCCGCACGTATCGCGCCGCGAACATCCACGACGCCGAGATCTGCGACGAGCCGTTCGCGCGTCCGCGCGATTTCGATCTCGCCGCGCATTGGGAAAACGCCGTGCGCGAATACGAGGCGGGCGTCTATCGCGAGCACGCCGACGTGCGCCTCTCGCCCTACGGCGTGTTCCTGCTCGAAATGCTCGGACCGTACGTCATGGAAGCCGCCGCCAAAACCGCCGGCAAGCCCGATCGCAAAGGCTGGGTGCGCTGCCGCCTGCCGCTCGAATCGATCGGCTACGGTGTGCGCGAGCTGATGCGGCTCGGCAAGGAAGTCGTCGTGATCGGTCCGCCGGCACTGCGCACGGAGTTCTCGCGAACCGCGAGAACGATGGCCACGCGCCATCGCGTGCGCACCGCGCGGCGTCGCTGATTCAGATGAGCTTGCGATAGACGATGAAACCCGAGCGTTCCGCGACCTGGTCGTAGAGCCTCATCGCGGTCGTGTTCGTCTCATGCGTCTGCCAATACACGCGCTTGCATCCGGCGTCTTGCGCGCGCCGGTAAGTCTCCTCGATCAGCGTGCGTCCGACACCCTTGCCGCGCGCGCTCTGAACCGTGAAGAGATCCTGCAGATAGCAGCTCGGACCGATCTGGATCGTGCTGCGGTGATACAGGAAATGCGCGAGACCGAGCAAGACCCGATCGCTCTCCGCGACGAGCGCGTGCATGGGCTCGTACGTATCGAAGAATCGCGACCACGTCATGCGCGTAATCTCCTCGGGCAGCGCGGTTTTGCCTTCGCGTCCGTAGTGCGCGTTATAGCCGTCCCAGAGCGGCTTCCATGCCGGGAAATCGGTTTCCTTCACCGGCCGGACGATGACCGGCGCTTGCTTGTCGTTCATGGTTTCATCGATTCGCGGCGAATGTCGCCCGCATCATCGGCAACGCGCGCCGCAGCGAGAAGAGCCAATCGCGACGAATTCGCGAAGTCAGTCGACGATGAAAAGCTTCGCGCCCGTGCTCGTATGCGAGCGATGCGGTTCGGCGTCGTCCGCGACCTGGTAACTCAGGCCGGGCGTGAGCATGAACGTGCGTCCGTCGGCGAGCTCCGTATGCAGCTCGCCTTCGAGGCACAGCAGGATGTGCCCCTTCACGCACCAGTGGTCGGCGAGATAGCCCGGCGAATACTCGACCATGCGCACGCGAATCGCGCCGAATGTCCTCGTGCGCCAATAGGCGACGCCTTGATCGCCTGCGTGCTGCGTCGGTTCGATGAGATTCCAGTCGGTGATGCCGAACGGGATATCGGAAATCTTCATGGCGACTTCTTCTCGATACGCGTGCTTAGCCTCGAGCATAGTCTGCCTCAGCCCGAGGAGATGCCCGTCGTAGCCGCTACGATTCCGTGCGACCGCCGATCCACGTGCGCCGCGCGACGAGATCGGCATCGAGCTCGACCAAGTCCGCGCGCGCGCCGGGCACGATGCGGCCATGCCGATCGGCGATGCCGAGAAATTCCGCGGGATACGTCGACGCCATGCGCGCGGCTTCCTCGAGCGGAACATCGAGCGTGCGCACCGTGTTGCTTACCGCACGCGTCATGTCGAGCGCGGAACCCGCGAGCACGCCGTCGGAGGTTTCGCAGCGTCCGTCGCGGCAGGTGATCGTGACGCCGGCGAGCGTGTAGGTGTCGCTGTCGGCGCCGACCGGCGGCATCGCGTCGGTGACCAGCAGCATCTTGCCGCGCGGTTTCGCCGCGATCGCGACGCGCAGGCTCGCCGGATGCGCGTGATGGCCGTCCACGATCATGCCGCACCAGCTCGCGCGATCTTCGAGCGCCGCGCCGACGACGCCGGGCTCGCGGCCGGTCAGCGGCGACATCGCGTTGTAGAGATGCGTGAATCCGCGCACGCCGGCGTCGAGCGCGGCGCGCACATCGGCATACGTCGCAGCCGTGTGGCCGGCGCTGACGATGACGCCGCGCCGGGTCAATTCGCGCACGATCTCCGGCGACACGCGCTCGGGGGCGATGGTCAGCACGGTCTTGCCGTTGCGCAGCGACGAGACGAGCTCGATGTCGCGCGCATCCGGAATCCTGAATTTGGCGGGATCGTGCGCGCCGTGACGCGCAGGCGCGAGATACGGGCCTTCGAGATGGATGCCGACGACACCGGGCACGCCTTCTTCGATCGCGGCATCGACGGCGGCAATCGCGGCGCGCATCACGTCGACGTCGTCGCTGATCAAGGTCGGCAGGAAAGCGGTGGTGCCGAAGCGTCGGTGCGCGGCGCCGATGCGGCGGATCGTCTCGACGGTGGGCGCATCGTTGAACAATACGCCGCCGCCGCCATTGACCTGGACGTCGATGAAGCCCGGCACGAGCATGCATCCGCCGAGATTCTGTACATCGGAATCGCGCACGCGCGCGTCGTTGGCGTCGACGAGATCGACGATGATCTCGCCGTCGATCAGCACGGCGAGATCGTCGCGGAATCCGTCCGCGGTGAGGACGCGCGCGTTGACGAGCGCGATCGTCATCAAACGGTCTCGGTCACCTTGTTGAGATGCGGCGGCGCATCGGGATTCCGTCCGCGACGAACGGCGAGCGCGTTCGTCGCGGCGTAGAAACGATGCACTCCGACCAGCGGCGCGCAGGCGGAATCGGAAACTTCCGGGAGCGCGAGCGCGCCGGGCTCGCTCGCGTTCGCGCCCGCGATCCACACGTGCGCGCCGCGTGCGCGGAAACTTTCGGCGACGGCGAGCGTGCTTGCGCGCGTGTCGTCGTCCTGCACGAAAAAGAGAACGGGGAATCCGGGTCCGACCAGCGTCATCGGTCCATGCTGCACCTCGGCGGCGCTGAACGCCTCGGCGTGGATGCCGCACGTTTCCTTGAGCTTCAGCGCGGCTTCTTGAGCAGCGGCGAGGCCGAGGCCGCGGCCGACGACGAAGGCGCTTTGCGCATCGGCGAGGCCTTCGACGAGCGGGCTCCAGTCGTTCGTGTTCGCGCGAAGTGCGGCAGGCACGGCGGCGAGCGCGGCGCGCAGTGCGTCGTCGTCTTTCCATTCGGCGACGAGTTGCGCGATCGCCGAGAGCGAGCAGAGATAACTTTTCGTCGCGGCGACGCTGAGCTCGGGCCCGGCGCGGAGCGGAATCAGAAAATCGGCTTGGCGCGCGAGCGGCGAATCTTCGACATTGACCATCGCGACAACGCGCGCGCCGGCTTCCTTCGCCGATTCAGCTTGGCGCAAGAGATCGGGGCTCTTGCCGGACTGCGATATCGCGAGAAACAACGCGCCTTCGAGATCGGGTTCCGCCGCGTAGATCGACTGCACCGACGGCGCGGCCGACATAGTCAGCACGCCGAGGCGCGTTTCGATCAGGTATTTCGCGAATGTCGCCGCGTTGTCGGAGCTGCCGCGCGCACCGGTCGCGATCACGCGCGGCGGAGCGCGGCGCAGCGTTGCGGCAAGATCCGCGACGGCTTTCGCGTTCGCGTCGAGCTGATGCGCGATCGCGTCGGCGGCTTCGCCGATCTCGCGATGCATGCGCGTCGATTCGGGTGTCAATTCGAGTTGCGGTGTCTCGGGCACTTCTTCAGATCTCTTTCGCAGGTTGCGGAGCAGTTGCCGCCGGCAGGCGCACGCGCGCGGTCGAATCGCGGATCACGAGCTGCGGCGAGAATCCGCGGTTGGCGGGCGGCACCATCGCACCGTGCGGTTTCAATTCGGCGATGAGGCGCAGCGCCGCGTGTCGCGCGATGTCTTCCGTCGCCTGTTTCGCGGTCGTCAGCGCCGGCCAGGATTGCTTGGAGAACGGACTATCCTCGAAGCCGGCGATCGAGAGCTCGTAAGGCACGTCGATGCCGCTCGCTTTCGCGGCGGCGAGCACGCCGGCGGCGATCTCGTCGTTCGAGCCGAAGATCGCGGTCGGACGCTCGCGCAGCGCGAACAGGCGGCGTGCGCCGCGGAAACCGTCGTCGAAGGAATAGTCGCCGGGAATGACGAGCTTCTTGTCCAGCGCAATGCCGTAGTCCTTGAGCGCGCTTTCGTAGCCCTTGAAGCGTTCCGGACTCGAACGATGCGCTTCGCCGCCCCACAGGAAACCGATGCGCTGGTGGCCGAGTTGGATCAGGTGTTCGGTGATGTCGTAAGCGGCGTCGCGGTCGTCGACGTAAACGCAGGGATAACCGTCGTTCGGATCTTCGGCCGCCGAGATGATGCGCACGAAGCGGATGCCGTGATCGGCGAGATAGCGGATCAGGTCCATGCGTTCGGACATCGGCGGTGCGAGCACGAGACCGGCGAGGCGCGCGCGGCGCACGAGCTCGTGCAATTCGTCGGCGAGATCGGGCACGGTCGAATCGCAAGGATGGATCTGCAGGCCGAAGCCCTGATCGCGGCACGCGGCGAGCACCCCGTTCTGCACGCTGATGACGTAGTACGGGTTCGGGTTGTCGTAGACGAGACCGATCGCATACGACGTCGCGCTGCGCAGGCTGCGCGCGGACTGATCGGGCTCATATTTCAATTCCTCGACCGCACGCAGCACGCGATCGCGCGTCGGTCCGCGCACGGACGCTTCGTTGTTGATGACGCGCGAGACGGTCTTCAGCGAAACCTTGGCTCGCTGGGCGACGTCTCTGATCGTGGGTCTATGCACGGGATTCAATCGTGGCGGGATGGGGTAAGCGTAACGCATGCGTGCTTTCGCCTCTCCCGCTCGCGGGAGAGGCCGGCCGCAGGCCGGGTAAGGCCTCTGGGGTTCGCGCTCCGATTGCCCTCACCCCAACCCTCTCTCGCGAGCGGGAGAGGGGGAATGGCGCGCTATTGCAAGAATTCACGGTGCGCGCATCCCGACACGGTGCCCGCGCATCGCGTAGAAGAGGATGTAGAGGTAGCACGGCACCATGATCGCGACGAACACGAGCTGGAAATCGTGATGCTCGCGTAACAGGGCGAACGTTTGCGGGATTACCGCGCCGCCGGCGATGCCCATGATGAGAAGCGCCGATCCGATTTCGGTCAGGCGTCCGAGACCTGCGATCGCGAGCGGGAAGATCGCCGGCCACATCATCGCGTTGGCGAAGCCGAGCGCGGCGACGAAGCCGACAGAAATATAACCGTGGCTGAGATAGGCGCCGATCGACAATAGAATTCCGAGCAGCGCGGACAACATGAGATAGCGCGCCTGCGAGATCACGCGCGGAATCGTCAGCAGGCCGACGACATAACCGACCAGCATCGCGGTCAGCGTGAACGAGGTGAAGAATTTCGTTTCGTCGACGGGGAGACCGAAGCCTCGGCCGTAGGTGCCGATCGCATCGCCGGCCATGACCTCGACTCCGACATAGACGAAAAGACACGCGACGCCGAGCCACAAGTGCGGATAGCCGAAGATGCCGCGCGCGCTGCGTGCATCGTCCGCGCTGCGGTTGACTTCGGCCGCGCTGATTTCGGGCAGCGGCGATTTCGCGATCCACAGGCCGAGCGCGCCGAGAATCGCGGCCATCACGAGATACGGAATATGGATGCGCGCAGCGAACGCATCGAGGAGTTGCGCGCGGCCGGCGGCGTCGGCCGCCTGCACCTGCGTTTTCAGATCGCCCAGGCCGTGCATGACCAGCGCGCCGATAACGAGCGGCGCGAGAATGCCGGCGATCTTGTTGCAGATGCCCATGAACGCGATGCGCTGCGCGGCGCTTTCGATCGGACCGAGAATGCTGATGTACGGATTCGCCGCGGTTTGCAGCAGCGCCAGCCCCGCGCCGATGACGAACAAGCCGGTCAGCGCGCCGGGATACCAGCGCCTGACGACGAACTCGCCGAACACGACGGCGCCTGCCGCCATCACCAGAAGACCGATCGCCATGCCGCGCTTCATGCCGGTGCGACGCAGGATCGAAGAAGCCGGCAGCGCGAGGAAGAAGTACGAAAGATAGAACACCATCAGCACGAGGAATGCGTTGACGGTGTTGAGATCGAACGCGAGCTCGACGAACTGGATCAACGGTCCGTTGAGCCAGGTCACGAAGCCGAAAATGAAGAACAGAAGGCCGATGATCATCATCGGTGCGCGGTAGTCGCGCGCGGCCGGCGCGGTGGTGACGGTGGTCGACATCGGACAGCTCCCCTCGATCGTGGCGCGGACCCGGCGCGTTGCCGGATTGTCCGTCCGTGCCTTTGAATTATCAACGTTGTCAACGGGCTTCGAAAAAGCCTGCAGGCAATGGTTTAAATGCGTAATAGGCCTTGTTTACCGGGTGATCCGCGCATCCATTCGTAAGGCCTTGTCCTGCAGGACATGTAGCAGGAAGGCCGCCTGTCATCATTTTGCAGTGCAATATTGACAACGTTGTCATCAAAAAGCCAGACTCCGGCCCGACGCATCGCCGAATGGGCGGCCGATGTCGGGGAGTTAAAGACCAGTGGGCGGAGCGGCAAGCCAGAACGAGCTCGCGCGCATCGGCGCGGCAGCGCTGATCGCAGCCGACGTCGGCGGCACGCACGCGCGCCTCGCGCTGTTCGATCCCGCGCGGCGCGGCGCCGACGATTTCGCGATCCTGCATTACCGCAAGTACGCCTGCGCGGAATTTCCGAGCCTCGCCGCCATCGTCGAACAATTCCGCGCATCGGTCGGCGGCGGCGATGTTACTGAGATCGCCATCGCGCTCGCCGGCACCGTGGTCGGCGACGCGGTCGTCAACGAAAACCTGCTGTGGCCGGTCTCGGTGTCGGGATTGAAGCAAGCGCTCGGCGCCAGCGAGCTTGCGATCGTCAACGATTTCGAAGCGGTCGCGCACGCGATCGGTCACGTCGACGCGAACGACGCGACATTGCTCTGCGGTCCGGCGCAAGCCGCGCACGGGCCGATTCTCATCGTCGGTCCCGGCACCGGCCTTGGCGCTGCGCTGCGCATTCCTTCCGCGCCGCATGCGCTCGTGCTCGCGACCGAAGCGGGACAGGCGACGCTCGCGCCCGATACGGATTACGAGATCGAGATCGTGCGCGAGCTGCGCCGAAGCGCGCCGCGCGTGCAGATCGAGCGCGTGATCTCGGGCACCGGCTTGATGAATCTCTATCGCGCGATCTCGAACCTCCGCGGAACGGCCGCCGTGCTCGGCACGCCGGCGGAGATCACCGCGGCCGCGGCTTCGGGCAACGATGTCATCGCGCGCGAGACGACCGACGTTTTCTGCGGCTGGCTCGGCAGCGTGCTCGGCGATCTCGCGCTGATCTACGGCGCGCAGGGCGGTATCTATCTCGCCGGCGGCGTGCTGCCGCAGATGAAAGATCTCCTCGTCGCGAGCGGTTTCGTTTCGCGATTCCTCGACAAGGGTGCGATGCGGCCGGTGCTCGAGCGCCTGCCGGTGCGCCTGATCGAGCACGCACAACTCGGCGTCATCGGCGCCGCGAGCTGGTATCTCGATCATCACCGCGCGCGCCGTATCCGCGATGCGCGCGCGACGAGCCGCGCATGAACGCGCTCGTCAAAAGACTTCTGGAGCTCGTGAACCCAAGGACCACCAACAGCCGGCGCCACCATGCGATGGAACGCGTGATCAGCCGATTCCACCTAGAAGGGGAGTGTCATGACAAGTCGTTGTCGTAGAACCCTGCTTTCGGCGAGCATCCTCGCGGCCATCGGTTTCGCCGGCGTCGTCCACGCGGACGATGCGCCTGCACCGGCCGCGAACGCCGCGCAAAGTCCCGATGCAGCAGCCGGCGGCAACGCCGCTGCACAAGATTCGACGCCGTCCGGCGGCGAAGAGATGGAAACGATCGTCGTGCGCGGCATCCGCGAGAGCCTCAAGCGCTCGCTGGAAACCAAGCGTGACGCCGACGCGATCGTCGATGCGATCACCGCCGAGGATATCGGCAAGTTCCCGAGCACGAACGTCGCCGAGGCGATGGCGCAGATTCCCGGCGTCACGATCGACCGCCGCTTCGGCCAGGGCGAGCGCGTCAGCATCAACGGCACCGATCCGAGCCTGAACCTGACATTCCTCGACGGTCATCCGGTCGCGGAGACGACGTGGCTCTACGGCGAGCAACCGAACCGCGGCTTCGACTACACGCTGCTGGCGCCGGAAATCCTCGGCAAGCTCGAGGTGTACAAGAGTCCCGAAGCACGGCTGCCGGAAGGCAGCGTCGGCGGCACCGTGATCATGCACACGCGCGAGCCGCTCGATCTTCGCGCGAACACGTTCTCGGGTTCGGTTGGCGCAACCTACGGCGATCAGTCGGACACGACCAAGCCGAACGCCTCCGCGCTGTACAGCTGGAAGAATTCTGAAAGTACATTCGGCGTCGCGGTGTCGGCGCAGCATTACGAAGAGAAAGTCGATCGCCAGGGCGAGGAAATCTTCGGCTACAGCCCGCTGTCGAGCCTGACGGCGAGCCCCGCGGTCGCAGCGGGTCTTGCCGACGGATCGCTGAAGCCGACCGATCTGATGCCGCAGGAAATCAACGCGGCGTACTTCCAGCAGACGCGCAAGCGCGACAGCGCGACCGTGAACCTGCAGTGGAAGCCGACCAACGAGCTCGAGTTCGATCTCAACGGCCTTTACATCAAGGAAAAGTTCAACAACTTCAACCAGTCGATGTACGGCTTCACCAGCCAGACGCCGCAGAACATCACCAGCGTGACGCGCGGCTCGAACGGCCTCATCACCGGCGGACATTCCTGCGGCAACGACGATCCGACGTGTCCTGGCCTGCCCGAGAACGGCGGCAACGGCGCGGTCAACACCTACATCGACAATCAGGCGCGCGTGTCGACGGTGAAGACGCATGGCCTGGATCTGCGCGGCAAGTATTCGGCGGACGGCTGGAGCCTCGGCGGGCAGGTCGGCTACAGCAAGTCCGACAACACCGACAACGCGCAGGCGTTCATCGAGCCGTACTACAACGGCGGTTATTCGTGGGACATCCGCCACGGCATCACGTTCGACAATTCCGCGGCCGCGGCCGATCCTTCGAACTGGCACGACGGCGACACGGCGGGCGGCGGCTGGGGCGGCAACTACGGGCGCTGGCCGGCGGAAGCGGAAGACAAGTACGGCCAGCTCGATTTCAGCAAGAACTTCGACAGCTTTATCAACGAGCTGCTGGTCGGTTATCGCCATGCCGAGCACGACGAGAATCGCGCGCTCTACATCGTCGGCGGCGTGCGCACCGGCAATCTCGCGACGATCGGATTCAGCGGCTACACCGACATCCTCGACGGCTTCAACGGATTCGCGAACGATCAGCGTCATCATGTGCAGACGAGCTTCGACAACGTGATGAACTGGGTGCTCGGAAGTCCGCTGGGCAATTCGCCGGATCCGGGCTCGTTCCTCAACAACACCTACGAAGTCGACCAGACCTCCGACGCCGCATACGCGCAAGCGAACTTCGGCGGCGAAGGACTGCGCGGCAACTTCGGCGTGCGTTTCGTGCGCACCGAAGTCGAAAGCTCCGGCTACAACTACAGCGGCACGCCGACGTATCCGGCGCCCGAAGGCAGCTTCCAGACTGCGAGCAAGACGCACAACAACACGTTGCCGTCGTTCAACATCGCCTACGATCTCGCGCCCGATGTGGTGCTGCGCGGTGCGGTCGCCGAAGTCATCGCCTGGGCGCCGTACAACCAGGAAGTGCACAACACGTTCTTGAACGACACCGTGCTCACGGGTTCCGGCGGCAACGCGGGCCTCGATCCGTACAAGTCGGTCAACTTCGACGTGTCGGCCGAGTGGTATTTCGCCGAGCAGTCGGTGCTGGCGGCGTCGGTGTTCTACAAGAACATCATCAATTACATCACGACCGATTCGCACATCGAGCGCCAGTACAACTCGATTCGCACGACCGATCCCGACACCTACCAGCGCATCTACGTCGACGGCGGCCTCGGCAACTGCAACGCCGACGGCTTCTGCGACTACAGCGTGCTGCGTCCGCTCAACGGCGGCCACGCGACAGTCAAGGGCTTCACGCTGAGCTATCAGCAGCCGTTCGGCGAAACCGGCTTTGGCATGTACGCGAACTACACCTACGCCGACGGCGAGACCAAGAGCGGCCAGGATCTCCCGTACAACTCGAGGAACGCTGTCAACATCAGCCCGTACTACGAGAAGGGTCCGTTCTCGGCGCGCATCACCTACGGCTGGCGCGAGCACTACCTCGCCGGCGGTTATGTCGCGGGTGCGCCGCCCGCGTCGGTCGACGACTACACCGAGCTCGATGCCTCGGCGTCGTGGCGCTTCACCGACAATCTCTCGCTGAACTTGAACGCGATGAACCTGCTCGACGAGACGTACTTGCAGTACCTCGGTACCAAAGACATGATCGCCGGTAAATACAAGAGCGGGCGGCGCTACATGGCCACCTTGCATTTCGATTTCTGACCGTCGCCCTCGGCAAGCGCGGTTGCGGGTCCGGAGTCGCATCCGGGCCCGCTGTTTTTTTGCGGAGCCCTCGGCATGTTGAACGCACGCGGCCAACCCTCCCGTCATCCCGGCGAAGGCCGGGATCCAGCTTCTCGCTCTCGACGACAAGAGCTGGATCCCGGCCTTCGCCGGGATGACGGGAGTGGGAAGTCTTTGTTGAAAACCGTTTGTCTCGCGTTCTTCGTGACGATTGCACTTTGCGCATGTCAGCAGGCACAGACCGTCCGCAGCGATGCGCCGGCGCTCACGCTGCTCCCACAACCCGCAACACTCGAACGCAAACCCGGCGTCTTCCATCTCCGCCAAGGCGCCGCGCTCATCGTCGATGCGCACAACGCCGAAGCCGCCGGCATCGCCAAGCGCTTCGCCGATCTCGTCGCGCAAACGCGCGGTCTCCATCTCGACGTGCGTCCGTTCGGCGACGCAGGCAACGCGCACGACGCGATCGTTTTCTCGTTCGACCCGCGCGATACGCTCGCGCCCTCAGGTGAAGGCTACGAGATTGCCGTCGACACTGATCGCATCCGCGTCAATGCGCGCGAAGCGAAAGGTCTTTTCTACGGCAGCGTCACGCTCTGGCAGCTGCTGACCGATGACACTACGCCGGCGACGCGCATCGAAGTGCCGCAAATGCATATCGTCGATGCGCCGCGTTTCGCATGGCGCGGCGCGATGCTCGATTCCGCGCGCCACTTTCAGCCGCCCGAATTCATCAAGCGCTTCATCGACCAGCTCGCGCTGGCCAAGCTCAACACGTTCCATTGGCATCTGACGGACGATCAAGGCTGGCGCATCGAGATCAAGCGCTATCCGAAACTGACGTCGGTCGGCGCGTGGCGAAAACCTGCTGGCGCCGCGGGCACCGACGAGAACGGACAACCGGTGCGCTACGGCGGCTTCTATACGCAGGACGAAATCCGCGACATCGTGCGCTACGCCGCCGAGCGTTACGTCACGATCGTTCCCGAGATCGACATGCCCGGCCATATGCAGGCGGCGATCGCGGCCTATCCGGAGCTCGGCTCGATCGGCGACGCGCCGGTCGTCTCGCCGGACTGGGGCGTGCACCCCTATCTCCTCAACGTCGACGACAGCACGTTCGAGTTCATCGATCACGTGCTGGACGAAGTCGTCGATCTTTTTCCCGGCCCGTACATCCACATCGGCGGCGACGAGGCGATCAAGAATCAATGGAAGGCATCGCCGCGCGTGCAGGCGCGCATGCGCGAGCTCGGCGTCGCCGACGAGAAGGCGCTGCAAGGCTGGTTCATCGCGCGCGTCGAAAAACATCTGACCGAACGCGGTCGCCGCGTGGTCGGTTGGGACGAGATTCTCGAAGGCGGCGTGCCGGCGAATGCGATCGTGATGTCGTGGCGCGGCGCGCAAGGCGGTATCGAGGCCGCACGCGCGGGGCACGATGTCGTGATGGCGCCTTCGCCCGATCTCTATCTCGATCACTATCAATTCAAGAACGATCCCGCGCCGGGCCGGCCCGATGCGCGCACGCTCGCGGATATCTATGCGTTCGCGCCGATTCCGTCTGGGATGGACGCCGCCGCGGCTGCGCACGTGCTCGGTGCACAAGCAAACGTATGGACCGAGCACATGCGCACGAACGCGCGCGTCGAGCACGCCGCGTTTCCGCGGCTCGATGCGCTGGCCGAAGTGCTGTGGTCGCCGGCGTCGACGCACGACTGGACTTCATTCGCCGCGCGCGCGACGACGCAGGAAGCTCGGCGTCGCGCACTCGGTGCCGAGCCCGCGCCGATCTCGATGCCCGACATCGTCGATGCTTCGCCGCTGCAGCGATCGAGCCGCACGCTCGGGCAATGCAGCGGCAAACTCGTGCTGCGGCTCGAGGACGACGCGCCCAGCAATGGCGATCGCGCGATCTTCGAGGTGGACATTTTCGATCCGTGCTGGCTCTTCAAGGACGCGCCGCTCGACGGCATTGCCGGCATCGCGGTCACGGTCGGGCAGATTCCGTACAACTTCCAGCTCGCCGGCGACGTCGCCAACATCGTGCCGCGGCCGGCGCCATCGTCGCCGAACGGCGAATTGCTGGTGAAACTCGATTCGTGCACCGGCACGACCATCGCGAAATTGCCGCTCGATCCGGCGCTCGCCAGTCCGGCACTGACGACGCTCTCGGCGCCGCTCCCGGCCGAATCTGGCGCACACGATCTCTGCCTCGTCTTCGCCTACCGCGGCGTCGATCCGCTCTGGGTCATCGATAACGTCCAGCTCGTTCGTACGAAATGACGCCGTTTTTCACGGCGCCTTGGCACGAACCTTGAAAGTACTCTGATTGCGAAGTCCAACGACCTACCGTCCGGGCGGGCGGAATCAGGGGACGAGACGGCGCCTACACCGAAAAAAACGCGATCGCGCAATCGCGAGGAGCGAGCGCGCGCCCGCGAAACCAAAGGCCGGAGCTTCCGGAGCGCGGTTTTCGGTGAGGGGACCGTTGAGAAGGTTTCGTAACAGGGTGAAATCTATGAATCACGCGACGTTCTTGGTCACTGAACGACAATCAGCGTCAAACGATTCGCCGATGCACGGCGACTCCGGACGCTCCCTCGGCCGCGCTGTGCCGCAGACCGGCGTGCGCGATACGGCGATGGTCGATGTCGGCAACTGGCACTCGATGCAGTACTGGGCCAAATGGCTCGGCATCAGCGAGCAGCAGCTGCTTCGCGCGACGCGCTCCGCCGGCACCAGCGTCGCGGCGATCGAATCGCACCTCGCCGAGCGTCGCGAGCGGCGCCTTCGCAAGCGCGCGGGTAGCGTCGCGTTCGTCTGAATTCCAGGGTGCCGGCGATCGCCGGCACCGTTTCGCATCGTTCACGCCGACGACGGCCGTCATTCTGTAGCAAACGCGTCACATTGCATCTCATACTCGGCGGATCGCCCGAACGAGTCCATGCGATGCACCCCCGCACGATCCTGATCGTTTCCCTCGCGCTCACCCTCGCTGCGTGCGCCTCGGCGCCGACTTCGCGCAACTCGGCCGACGCCGCGATCGACGTTCCCATCATCCATCATCCCGACCAGGAAACGCCCGACTGGTGGTTCCGCGCCGGCGCTTCCGCGGCTCACGCGAACCTCGCCGCGCATGCGCACGCGAAAAACGTCATCGTCTTCCTCGGCGATGGCATGAGCATCCCGACGATCGCCGCCGCGCGCATCCTCGACGGGCAGCGCAAGGGCGGATCGGGCGAAGAGAATCGACTGAGCTTCGAGAATTTTCCGGCGACCGCGCTCAGCAAGACCTACGAGACGGATTTCCAGACAGCCGATTCCGCCGGCACGATGACCGCGATCATGACCGGCGTGAAGACGCGCGCCGGCGTCATCGGCGTCGATCAGACCGGGGCGCGCGGCGATTGCGCCGCGAGCAAGGGCCATGAAGTCGTCACCGCGCTCGAGCTCGCCGCGCAAGCGGGCCAGGCGACCGGTGTCGTCACGACCACGCGCATCACGCACGCGACGCCGGCTGCGACGTACGGTCATCTTCCCGAGCGCGATTGGGAATTCGACATGGAGATTCCGGAAAAGGATCGCGCCGCCGGCTGCGTCGATTTCGCGCGCCAGCTGGTCGAGTTTCCGATCGCGCACGGCATCAATGTCGCGCTCGGCGGCGGACGAACCGAATTCATGCCGGCCGACCAGCGCGATCCGGAATATCCGGCGCTGCCGGGTAAGCGGCTCGATGGCCGCGATCTCATCGCAACGTGGCAAAAGCAGCCGGATGCTGCGTACGTCTGGAACAAGACGCAGCTCGACGCGATCGATCCCGCACGCACGCAACATCTGCTCGGCCTCTTCGAACCCGAGCACATGCATTACGAAACCGAGCGCGCGAAAGATCCGGCCGGCGAGCCGAGCCTCGCGGAGATGACGCGCGCGGCGCTCTCGGTACTGAAGAAGAATCCGAAAGGTTTTTTCCTGATGGTCGAGGGCGGGCGCATCGATCACGGCCATCACGCCGGCAATGCGTATCGCGCGTTGACCGAGACGATCGAGTTCGCGAATGCGATCAAGGCGGCCGACGAGATGACCTCAGCCGACGACACGCTGATTCTCGTCACCGCCGATCACAGCCACACATTGGTTTTCGCCGGTTATCCCGCGCGCGGCAATCCGATCCTGGGCAAGGTGCGCGGATCGAGCGGCGAAGGTCCGCCGAGCAAGGATCTCGCGCGCGACGCGACGGGCCTGCCGTACGCGACGCTGAGTTATGCGAACGGCCCTGGTTATCCCGGGAGCACCGACCAGCAGGGCGAAGGCGCGAAACGCTATCCGCACAATCCGAACGAGATGTCGCGCGCGACCAAAGGCCGGCCGAATCTCGAGAACGTCGACACCGAATCGGACACCTACGAGCAGGAATCGACGATTCCGCTCAAATCCGAAACGCACGCGGGCGAGGACGTCGCGGTGTACGCGCGCGGTCCGGGCTCGGCCGCGGTGCACGGATCGATGGAAGAAAACGCGCTGTTCCACGTCATCGCGCAGAACGACGATGCGATCCGCGCGGAGCTTTGCCGCCTCGGCAGCTGCAATGCGAACGGCATTCCGGTGAACCTGCCCAAGCGTGATGTGCTGTTGCGCGCATCCGCGACGAAATAAGCGTCCCGACAAGAAGTGCGACCGCCGTCCGTCCCTCGCCAACCTGCGGACGGCGGCCGCACCGCCTCAATCGTCGAAGCCATCCTCGAAGATCGTGTCGGCGACGATCTGTCCATCCTCGACGGTCATGCACTCGGAGAATTCCGAGGTGTCGCCGGACGGACTCGTCGCTGTCGCCGTGATCGCGTTGCCCACCGCGACGCCGGCGCCGGTCACCTCCAGCGGAAATCCGAACGACGCGGTGCAGTTGTTGTCCGCACAGATCCCGGCGCTCTCGACGACAATTGCGTGTGAGCCCAACCAACGTTCGCCCTGGCCGTGTCCGGAAACGTCGCACGCGTCGCTCGCGTAGATGTCGAGGCGATACGGCGATGACGAGACGGTCGTCGTCAGGTGGCCCGACACGTAGAGGTAGATCGTGCTGCCGTCGAAGCGGTACGCGAACGCAAACGTCGGATAGTTCTGGCCGCGGTTGGCCGAGCAGCCGTGCGTGATCTCGCAGATCAGCGGATCGAAATCATTGTCGGTGACGCCGTTCGATCCCAGATCGATGCCGGGCGCGCCATTGCGTCCGATGTCGTTGCCGGTGATGGAATTGTAGCCGCGCGCGGCCGACGTCACGCGCACGCCGCTGTCGCCGTTGCGCGCGATGAGATTGCCGGGCCCGATATCGTTGGCGTGTGCTTCGTCGTCGATCATGACACCCATGCGTCCGTTGCCGGGGAGCCCGAGGAAGTCGGCGGTGTTGCCGCCGATCGTGTTGTCGCGAATCGTATTGCCGTGTGCGCGATCGCCGGATACGAGAATTCCGTCACGCGTGTTGGTCGAGATGCGGTTGCCGGTGACGCGATTGTCGGCAGTGAAGATGCGCACGCCGTCGAGGTTCGGAAGATCGTGGATGACGTCCTTGTCGACGCCGATGCGATTGCCGATGACTTGGTTCCCGTCCGAGTTGCCGGTGATGAGGACGCCGGCGCCGCTCGATCCGCCGATCAGGTTGGCGAGCGCGGGATCGCTGCCGCCGATCACTGCCGTCGCGGGTGCTGCGACGATGATCGCATCGCCGTTGCCGGAAAGGACCGGGCCCGATTCGCCGATGCGTCCGCCGAACTGGCTGCCGTAGACGAAATTCTGGTTGCCGAACGAGAGCAGCAGCGCCGCGTCGAAGCCTTCGAACGCGAGGCCGCGCACGGTGACGTGCCCATTGCCGATCTGCGGATCCGTCGAGATGGCGGTGCCGATGCTGCCGGCGCCGTCGAGGATCACGCACGGCACCGCGTTCCAGAAGAGATCCTCGTCGTTGAGCACGCTGCCCGTTTGCGTCGTGCCGTCGATCGAGACCGAATCGCGCACGTGCAGCGTGTCGGCAAGCGCGATGCGCCGCGGACAGCTGCCGGGAATGTCGAAGCGGATCTGGTTGAAGCCGCTGTCGTTGTTGGCGAGCGTGATCGCCTCGGCGAGCGAGCCCGCGCCCGACGCGTTGGTATTGGTCACGGTGTAGATGCTGGTGCCGTCGACGGGCGATTCGACCGCGCCGCGGTCGACCGCGAATCCGACAACACGCGGTCCGCCGTAGACGTCGAGCGAAAGAAGGCCTTCGGGTACGTTCGCGGTGCCGGTGTTCACCATCGGCGAATCGGGGTTCGGCCGGTAGTTCGCATCGAGATCGGGATTGACGCTCGTATTGTTGCCCGTGCCCGGCACATAAGTGCCGGCCGGCAATTCGCTGGTGCCCGAGAAATCGATCGTGTCGTAGCGGTTGTAGACCGCGTACACGTTGGTCGCTTCGGCGATGATCTCGTCGCCGCTCGCGCGGAAGATATTGTTGTAGAGAAACGCCGTGCCGTTGTAGTCGCAGCACGTGTAGAAGTACGCGCGGCCTTCGGCGACGGTGGTGTTGATCATCGTCAGCGACGTCGCGTCGTCGACGTCGTCGTCCTCGTTGAGATAAATATAGAACGACGCATCGGACGGGATCGAGTCGGCCGTCGCGTGGCCGTTGGTGAGCAGGCTGTCGCGCACGACGGCCTCGTGGCACTTGGTTCCGGCGATGGCCAGCGTGCCGCCGTTGACGCGCACGCGGCGGAATTCGAACTCGAGATGCGAGGAGTAGCAGCCATCGGCGAGCACGTTGTCGGACACGACGATCGATGCATTGTCGAGCGAGATCGTCTTGACCATGATCGAGCTCGTCTCGGTGTACGCGCTGATGTTCGCGCTGCCGTTGCCGTGGAATACCGTCGCGGTCGCGTCGTAGACCTGCGATGCGCAGCCTGCGCCGTAGCCGCCTTCGATCTGCAGCGAGCCCGCCGGCATGATCCACTCCAGATCCGGCTGGTAGCGCAGCGTCGAGTTCAGCGTGTAGCTGCCGGCGCGCACGTCGATGCGGCTGTCGTCGCCGTCGGCTTCGGCTTGATCGAGCGCACCCTGCAGCTCGCCGGGCGTGCCGACGCAGTACGTCACGACGGCGTGCGCCGGCGTCGCAAAAAACGCGAGCGCGGCGAGGAGGCACAGGAATCGAGACTGAAGGCGCAGCACGGCACATCTCCGGATCGGTGGCTCTCGATCCAGTCCACGCAGAACGGGGTGCCGAGGGGCCAGACGCCTGCGCGCTAGCCCTTGACTGCGGGTTCGCTTCGCCTAGGCGCGCTCGCGGCTGCCGACGCTGAGCCATGCAACGCCGCGATACGAATCGGCGACGACCCACGCCCCGCAGGCGATTGCCGAGGAGATCAGGAACGCAGTCCAGTGCGTACGATCCGGCGGCAGCGCGAAGAGTCCCGGGCCCCAGACCAGCAGCGTGATGATGCCAAGCATCGCCGCTTCAAGCGTCGCCGCGAGACGCGGCCAGAACGCGAACAGTATGCCCGCGCTCGCGGCGAGACTGCCGGCACCGGTGAGGTACGCCCAGCCGAGTGGAAACGGCATCCACGCCGGCACGTAACCGGCGGTTTCTTTCGAATACACGAAATGCGAAAGGCCGATCATCGGAAGCGAGATCAACAACAGGAAACGCGCGCAGCGGATGCCGCTGTCGCCGATCGCAAAACGAAGATGCCGCTGTTCCCATCCGCCGGCGTCGCTCGCGAACAGCGTCCACGCGCCCGCGAGCATCACCGCGATCTCGCCGAAGCCAAGCCATGTCGCTTCCATCTGCGGCACGAGCACGACCGCCGGGAGCTTCAAGAGAACGACCCATAGCAAAAGGAACACGACCAGCACGCGCGAAGCGAGCCGCGACGTCGATGCGAGCAAGAGACCGACGCCGCAAAGAAGCTCGACCGCAGCAGCCGCATACGCGAAGAACGTCCGTCCCGGCAGGTGCTCGATCGGAATGCGCTGCCACACCAGCGCGAAATCACCGACGAGGAGACCGACGATGCCGAGTCCCGCGAACGTGAGCGCGAACGCGATGCGGCTGGCATTCGCCGACGATCCGGCCGGAAGACCCACCGAAAGAGTACGCGCGAGCCAGCCGCGTTGCGTCGAAGCCGATCCGTCCATAGCGATGACACGCAAGGAAAGGAAGCGTCCTTGTATCACCGTTTCCCCCAAGACGGTCCATGCGGTGGTGAATCGTGCGGCCGTCCGGCGTTGCGCGAATTGCCGATTGCGGGCGGCGATGACAAGCCGTTCGCTCTTCGATTCCAGCCCCGCACTCGCGGGGCTTTGTCTTTATTGGGTCTGCGAATCTTCCCCGCGTACTCAGCTTTCCGCGGCAGCCACGACGGTTGTGTCCACGCGGCGCCGATCGCACGCGAACGCAATTCCGCCAAGCAGCAGCACGGCATGAAACGTCGTCAATCGCCACAGCAGCAAGGCCGGCGCGAGAACGGCGAGCGGCGCCCACGGCGACAGCGCAGCGGCGAGCGCTACGTCGCCGCCGCCGACGCCACCCGGTGCTCCAGTCCATTGCGCCGCGTGCAGCGCGACCGATTGCGCGACGAACACCAAGCCGAAATGCAGCGGATGGCCGAGCGCGGCGAGTGCGAGCCAGAGTGCGCCGTAACGCGCGATCCATTGGGCGGCGACGGCGCAGACAAGCGCGAACGTGACCGCGGGCGATCCGCTGCGAAGTCGCGCGAGATCGGCAAGGAGATTCGTCCGGAACGCGCGCAGGCGCGTGCGTCGCTGACGCAGCCAGCGCACGCGCAAGAGTTGACGCCGGAGCGGCGGCCACCAGCGCCGGTGCGCGCGCCACGCCGCGACGATCGCGAGCGCGGCGATCGCGACGGCGGCCGCCGGAATCCACGCGAACGAATGCCACGATGTCGGTACCGCGTCGCCGAGATCGAACGCACACGCAAGCGGCAGCGCGAGCACGAAGAACAACGTGTCGAGCGCTTGGTCCGCGGCGGACATCGCGAGTCCCGCGGAAACCGGCACGCCGCCTCGACGCAGCAGCACGACCGTCGCCGGATAGCCGCCGGCGCCGGCGGGCGTGGCTTGGAATGCGGCGTCGCTGGCGAACGCGGTGATCAGCGCGCGTGCGATGCCGACATGATGGCCGAGACGCATCGCGAGAAGGCGCAACTTGATCGCGCGCGCGAGCGCGCTCACGAGCGCGAGTCCACCGAGTCCGGCGGCGGCGGCGAACGAGATCTCGCCCGCTGCGGCTAACGCGTCGCGACCGCCGAGAAGAAGCGGCACGCCCGCGCCGGCGACGATGGCCGCGGCGCCGATGAGCCAGAGCCACGAGCGCTTCATGCGCGCACCGGCGTTTGCGCGTTCGATGCCGACCATGCCGTCAGCGCGGCGGATTTCGTCATGGCGGTGCGATCGTCGAGAAGGGCGCTGAGCAATTCGCGCCAAGCTGCGACGAGCGCCGCATCCGTCGCATCGGCGGGATGCAGCGCAACGCGCAGCAGTGGCGCATCGGCGAACGCGACGCGCGCGATGCGCAGCCAGCGTCGGCTCGCCCAGCGTCGCCAGCCGCTGCGCGCGGAAGCCGAAATGACGGGCGCGTCGACGCGAACGCCGTCGGCGATCGTTTCGAGATGCGCATGCGTGCTCGTATAGCGCAACGACGTCTGCGCGAGCGCGGCACGTGCGCCGGCGCCGAGCAGCCATGCGGGCGCGACAAAACCCGCGACATTCCAGGCGAGACGATCGAACATGCATAAGCCCGCGTCGATGCGCGTTTGCGCTTCGTGCTGCGTCAGCGCGGAGAATTCGCCTTCGCTCGCGGTCAATCTACGGCGTTGGAACCATTCGAGCGGCGTGTGCGGCGCGGGTCCGTCATCGACATGGTAGTAGCCGTGCAACGCAATCTCGTCGCCGCGCGCGATGCGCCGCTCGATCACGTCGAGGAATGTGCGATCGGCATCGACGGCGCCGCGATGGTGATAATTCGGCACGACGAGCAAGGTCGCCGGCGGCGCACCGAGACCGTCGATGAGTTCGAGCAGCGCTGCGCACTCTGGCCACGTGGCCGGTGCGACATCGTGCACGGCGATGCAGAGTGCGCGGTTCACAGCGCTTCGGCGACGGAATCGCCGATGTCGGAAGCGCCGGCGGCGCGCTTGGCGCGTGCGAGCTCGGCATAGCGTTGCACGAGCCGCGGCAGCGTGTTTTCCCAAAGATAGTCGCGCTCGGCGCGAGCTCGCGCGACCGCGCCCATCGCAGCGCGGTCACCGGCGAATACGGCGCGCACGGCGTCGGCGAGCGAGCGCGCATCGTCGGGTTCGGCGATGCGACCGACTTGCTCGTCGACGATTTCGGTCACGGCGCCCGCGCGCACCGCGATGACGGGCAGCGCGCAAGCCATCGCTTCGACGATGATCATGCCAAAGGTTTCGTGACGTCCGGCGTGGATCAGCGCGTCGCAACTCGCGAGAAGACGCGCGAGACGCGCGCTGTCTTCTTCGTACGGCAATAGGGTCACGTTGGGCGCGAGCGTTTCGCGACGCTCGCCGCCAACCAGCAACAGGTGATACGGCGCGCCGAGTCTTGCGAGCACGCGCAGCAGCAACGGGATTTCCTTCTCGCGCGCCATGCGGCCGGCGAAGATCAGGAGTTGCGCATCGGCATCGAGGCCGAGCTCGGCGCGCAAGTCCGGGTCGGCGCGATGCGGATGGAAGATCGCGCCGTCGACGCCGAGCGGCTGGATTGCGACGTTGGCGATGCCGAGATCGCCGAGGCGTTCGGCGATGAGCTGGCTCGGCGCGAGCACGCAGTCGAAATGGCGATACAACTTGCGCAGGTAATGCCCCGCCGCGCGTCCGATCGCCGGCGCGAAGCGATCGCCGAAGAGTCGTGCAAGATCCGAATGCGCGAACGCCACCGCAGGAACGCCGAGCCGGTCCGCAACGCGCAGCGCAACCCAGGCGAGGTGATACGGATCGGCGACTTCGATGACGTCGGGTTTCAGCTCGCGCAACGTGCGCGACCAGCGCGAGACATCGAGCGGTACGCGATAACCGCCGCCGCCGGGAATGCGTGGGCTCGCAAGCTCGACGATGCCGCGTTGGATGCTCTGGTTGCGCGGGCCCGGCACCAGCAGCGTGTGACGCACGTTGGGTTGCGTCGCGAAGAACTGCCACTTCGCGAGGAGATAGCGCTTGACGCCGCCCGAGTGCGGCGCGAAGAACAAGGTCACGTCGACGAGATGCATCGGCGCGGGTCTCGCACGATCACGCACGCGGCGCGCGTTGCGTGTCCGTGACGCGGGGGTTACATCGAAATGTCATGAAACACGCGGCTCGGGTCGGACGCGCGCAACTTACCCGGTGACGGGTTACCGGCGTGTGACGCCGCTATCGAAGCGCAGCGAGCAGACGAAGTCAGGCTCGCGCGCGAGCGACGGCGCCTTCGGCTTTGCGCTTCGGGCGCACCGGCAACGGAAACGCGTTGCGCGCCGGTTCCGCGTGGCCGGCTTCGGTCGGGTCGTAGCCCGGCAGGTGCGCGACCTGCGCGCGGAATTCGGGATCGTGCAGGATCGCGTCGAACTGGCGCATGCAAGGTTCGGCGAGAAAATCGTTGCGGACGAGGAAGAAGTAGCGCTCGGTGACGAGCGGTATGAAATCCAGACCGAAGCGCCGCGCCGGCACTTCGAGGCCGAAGCCGGCATCGGCCATGCCGCTGCCGACATAGGCGGCGACGGCGGCATGCGTGTATTCGAGAATCTCGTAGCCTTCGATCGTGCGCGGATCGACCTGCGCGTTGCGCAGCAGAAGATCAAACAGGAGGCGCGTGCCCGAGCCCGCCTGGCGATTGACGAAGCGCAAGCCGCGTCGCGTCAGATCGTTGATGCTTTGGATGTTCTTCGGATTGCCGGGCGCAACGATGAGGCCCTGGCGGCGATTGGCGAGCTGGATCAGCGTCCAGTCCGATTCGATGCGTGCGGCGTAGTGCGCCGCGACTTCCGCTTCGAGCTCGCCAATCGGAAGGTGCAGACCGACGACGTCGCACTGGCGATCGATGAATGCCGTCAATGCTTCGTCCGAATCGCGGTATTTGAGATCGATCGGAATCTGCCGTCCGGCCAGGAACTGGCGCAGCGTCTCGACCGCGAAACCGTGCGTCGCGTGGACGCGCAGCACGGGCTGGATGACCGAGAGCGCGCGCTCGATTTCGGATTCGACTTCGGTCGCGAGGCTGTCGAGGAGCGGCGCGAGTCTCGCCGCGATGCGCTGATCGGCCCAGGCCAGGCGTTCGCCGAGCGGCGTCAGCTTGGCGCCGCGGCCGCGCTGGCTGGCGACCAGCGGATGGCCGAACGCACGTTCACCGTCGCGCAACAAACCCCACGCATACCGGTAGGTGAGGCCTGCGCTGCGGCACGCGGCGGCCAGCGTGCCGCTCTGCTGGATGCCGACCAGGAGCGCGGTCAGGCGCGGAACCAGCGGGGTGCCGTCCTGCCGGCGGAGTTGCCAATGGGCATCGATCGCGACTTTGAACATCGATAGGAACGCCTAGCTGAAAAATGCTATTGAAAGCCTATTGTCGAGGCCGGCCTGGTGGTGCAAAGTCCTTCCAAAGCTGGGGATAGCGTACCAGACATCGGCTGCATGAAGCCTATCGGTATTGCTATCCAAAACACAAGTTCCAATCGGAGGGGAGCACGCGCGGCACGCGATTTGATGGCGCCGCCGCCGCCGCATCGTCGGCGGGACTCCTTCGATCGGAGCGCGTCGCGGGGCGACCACGTATGGGTGGCGTTGCAGGCATGAAGCGCATGGTTTCGGGCAACGAGCGTTGGAGCTAGAGATGCCGCAAGGCGCACAACGGAAGACCTATCTCTTGACGCGGCTGCCGGAGGAAACGGCGGCTCGGGTTCGCGCGGTCATCGCCGAGCGCAAGGACATGCCGGGCGCGCTGCTGCCGGTGCTGCACGGCATCCAGGATGCGCTCGGCTACATTCCGGAAGACGCGGTGCCGCTGATCGCGCACGAGTTGAATCTCTCGCGCGCCGAAGTGCACGGCGTCATCAGTTTCTATCATCACTTCCGCACGCAGCGTGCGGGTCGGCACGTCGTGCAGATCTGTCGCGCCGAAGCGTGCCAGGCGCTGGGTGCGCGCGCGCTCGAAGCGCACGCGAAGAAAACACTCGGCGTCGATTTCCATGAAACCACCGAAGACGGTGCGATCACGCTCGAAGCGGTGTATTGCCTCGGCAATTGCGGCTGCGGACCTTCGGTGTTGGTCGACGACGACGAGCTGCACGCGCGGATGACGCCGGATGCGTTCGACGCGCTGGTGCGCGCGGCGCGCGAGGCGGCGCAATGAGCACGAAGATCTACGTGTCGCGCGACGCGACCGCGATCGCGCTTGGCTCGGACGCGACGGCGCGCGCGATTCTCGCCGAGGCCGATCGCCGCAGCGTCGGCGTCGATGTCGTGCGCAACGGATCGCGCGGCCTCTTCTGGCTGGAACCGCTGGTCGAGGTCGAGACGCCCGCGGGTCGCGTTGCGTACGGTCCGGTCAAGGCGGGCGATGTCGCCAAACTGTTCGACGCAGGTTTCGAGCGCGGGGACGCGCATGCGCTTCGCGTCGGCAGCGTCGACGAGATTCCTTTCTTCAAGAAGCAGGAACGCCTGACGTTCGCGCGCGTCGGCATCACCGATCCGCTCAGCGTCGAGGACTATCGCGCGCACGGCGGCTGGCGCGGGCTCGAAAATGCGCTCGCGATGGCGCCGGCCGACATCGTGCAGCAGGTCACCGAATCCGGTTTGCGCGGACGCGGCGGCGCGGCGTTTCCAGCGGGCATCAAGTGGAAGACCGTGTTCGGCACCGAATCCGCGCAGAAATACATCGTCTGCAATGCCGACGAAGGCGATTCGGGCACGTTCTCCGATCGCATGCTGATGGAAGGCGATCCGCTGTGCCTCGTCGAAGGCATGACGATCGCCGGGCTCGCGGTCGGGGCGACGCGTGGATTCATCTATCTGCGCAGCGAATATCCGCACGCGCATCGCGCGCTGAATGCGGCGATCGCGAACGCATACGCGGCAGGTTATCTCGGCGACAGCGTGCGCGGATCGTCGCGGCGCTTCGATCTCGAAGTGCGCCTGGGCGCCGGCGCGTACATCTGCGGCGAGGAAACCTCGCTGCTTGACAGCCTCGAAGGCAAGCGCGGCCAGGTGCGGTTCAAGCCGCCGCTGCCGGCGATCAAAGGATTGTTCGGCCAGCCGACGGTGATCAACAACGTCATCACGCTGGCCTCGGTGCCGATCATCCTCGACAAGGGTGCTGACTATTACAAGAACTACGGCGTCGGCCGCTCGCGCGGCACGTTGCCGCTGCAGCTCGCGGGAAACCTCAAGTACACGGGCCTCGTCGAAAAAGCCTTCGGCGTGACCTTGCGCGAGCTTCTCTACGACTACGGCGGCGGTTCGTACAGCGGACGCCCGATTCGCGCGGTGCAGGTCGGCGGTCCGCTCGGCGCATACTTGCCGGAATCGCAATTCGACACCGTCGTCGATTACGAAGCATTCGCTGCGGTCGGCGCGATGCTCGGCCACGGCGGCATCGTCGCGTTCGATGACACGGTCGACATGCTCGAACAAGCGCGCTATGCGATGGAGTTCTGCGCGGTCGAATCCTGCGGCAAGTGCACGCCGTGCCGCATCGGATCGACGCGCGGCGTCGAAGTGATCGACCGCATCCGCGCGGGCATCGAGCGCGACAAGAATTTCGCGACGCTGCGCGATCTATGCGAAACGATGCGCTTCGGATCGCTGTGCGCGCTCGGCGGATTGACGCCGGATCCGGTGCGCAGCGCGTTGCAGTATTTTCCGGAAGATTTCGAGGTGCGGGCATGAAAACCACGCACGCATATGTCACCGTCGTCCCGGCGCAAGCCGGGATGACGATGTAGGAGGCGTCGCGAGGCGCAGGAGATGTAGCCATGTTATCCATCAACGAAACCGATCTCGGCACACCGAAATCATCCGCGAAGCAGACCGTCGCGCTGACCATCGACGGATGCGAAGTCGTCGTGCCCGCAGGCACGTCGGTACTGCGCGCCGCGGCGGAGATCGGCATCAACATTCCGAAGCTCTGCGCGACGGAATTGCTCGATGCGTTCGGATCGTGTCGCCTGTGCCTCGTGCAGATCGAAGGCATGAAGGGTTATCCCGCTTCGTGCACGACGCCGGTTGCGGCGGGCATGAAAGTGACGACGCAGAACGCCAAGATCGCGGATCTTCGTCGCGGCGTGATGGAGCTCTACATCTCCGATCACCCGCTCGACTGCCTGACGTGTCCCGCGAACGGCCATTGCGAATTGCAGGACATGGCCGGCGCGGTCGGACTTCGCGAAGTGCGCTACGGCTACGACGGCGCCAATCACGTCTACGCCGACATGAAGCAGCCGGTTCCGAAAGGATTTCCGCAGATCGAAGCCAAGCGGACGCAGAACGGAACCAATCCGCTGTTCGTCGGCAAGGACGAATCCAATCCATATTTCACGTTCGATCCGTCGAAGTGCATCGTGTGCTCGCGCTGCGTGCGCGCTTGCGACGAGCAGCAGGGCACATTGGCGCTGACGATCGAAGGTCGCGGATTTTTCTCCAAGGTGGCAGCGAGCCATGACGATTCGTTCATGGATTCGGAGTGCGTGTCGTGCGGCGCCTGCGTGCAGGCGTGCCCGACCGCGACGCTTAGCGAGAAATCGCTGATCGCCAAGGGCCAGGCCGAGCACAGCGTCATCACGACCTGCGCGTATTGCGGCGTCGGCTGCTCGTTCCGCGCCGAAATGAAGGGCGAAGAAGTCGTGCGCATGGTGCCCAACAAGGAAGGCCACGCGAATCACGGCCACTCCTGCGTCAAGGGACGCTTCGCGATCGGTTACGCGACGCATCCGGACCGCATCACCAAGCCGATGATCCGCGCCAAGATCTCCGATCCGTGGCGCGAAGTCAGTTGGGAAGAGGCGATCGCTTACGCGGCATCCGAGTTCAAGCGCATCCAGGCGAAATACGGTCGCGACTCGATCGGCGGCATCACGTCCTCGCGCTGCACGAACGAGGAAACCTATCTCGTGCAGAAGCTCGTTCGCGCGGGCTTCGGCAACAACAACGTCGACACCTGCGCGCGCGTTTGCCATTCGCCGACCGGCTACGGCCTCAAGAGCACGATGGGCGAATCGGCCGGCACGCAGAATTTCGATTCTGTGATGAAGGCCGACGTGATCATGATCATCGGCGCGAATCCGACCGACGGCCATCCGGTGTTCGCCTCGCAGATGAAGCGGCGACTTCGCGAAGGGGCGCGGCTGATCATCGCCGATCCGCGCCGCATCGATCTGGTGCGCACGCCGCATATCAAGGCCGACTATCACCTAAAGCTTCGTCCGGGCACGAACGTCGCGCTGATCAATTCGCTCGCGCATGTCATCGTCACCGAGAACCTGGTCGACGAGGCGTTCGTGCGCGCGCGCTGCGAAGGCGATTCGTTCGAGAAGTGGCGCCACTTCGTTTCCGAAGCGCGCAACTCGCCCGAGGCGATGGAAAGCGTCACCGGTGTTCCGGCCGCGGAGGTACGCGCAGCCGCGCGCTTGTATGCGAGCGGCGGCAACGGCGCGATCTACTATGGCCTTGGCGTCACCGAGCATTCGCAAGGCTCGACGATGGTCATGGGCATCGCGAATCTTGCGATGGCGACCGGCAACATCGGCCGCGAAGGCGTCGGCGTCAATCCGCTGCGCGGACAGAACAACGTGCAGGGTTCGTGCGACATGGGATCGTTTCCGCACGAATTCCCAGGGTACCGCCATGTTTCCGAGAACGCGACACGCGCGAGCTTCGAGCAGGCCTGGGGCGTGTCGTTGCAATCCGAGCCTGGTTTGCGCATTCCGAACATGTTCGAGGCGGCGCTCGACGGCGAATTCAAAGCGCTTTACATCGAAGGCGAGGACATCGCGCAGTCGGATCCGAACACGCAGCACGTCACCGCCGCGCTGACTGCGATGGAATGCATCATCGTGCAGGATCTTTTCCTCAACGAATCGGCGAAGTTCGCGCATGTGTTCCTGCCGGGCTCCTCGTTCCTCGAGAAAGACGGCACGTTCACCAATGCCGAGCGGCGTATCTCGCGCGTCCGCAAGGTGATGGAGCCGAAGAACGGCTATGCCGACTGGGAAGTCACGCAGCTTCTCTCCAATGCGATCGGCTATCCGATGAACTACAAGCACGCGTCCGAGATCATGGACGAGATCGCGAGCCTGACGCCGACGTTCACTAACGTCAGCTTCGAGAAGATCGACGAGCTCGGCAGCATCCAGTGGCCGTGCAACGAGGAGCATCCGCAAGGCACGCCGACGATGCACATCGGCGAGTTCGTGCGCGGCAAGGGTCGCTTCATGCTGACCGAGTACGTGCCGACGACCGAGAAGGTCAATCAGAAATATCCGCTGATCCTGACCACCGGGCGCATCCTCTCGCAGTACAACGTCGGCGCGCAGACGCGGCGCACCGAGAACGTGCGCTGGCACAGCGAAGATAAGCTCGAGATCCATCCGCAGGACGCCGAAGATCGCGGCATCGAAAGCGGCGACTGGGTCGGCATCGAAAGCCGCGCCGGCGAAACCGTGCTGCGCGCGGTCATCAGCGATCGCATGCAGCCGGGCGTCGTGTACACGACGTTCCATTTCCCGTTCTCGGGCGCCAATGTCATCACGACCGAGAATTCGGACTGGGCGACGAACTGTCCCGAATATAAAGTGACCGCGGTGCAGGTGATGCGCGTGACGCAGCCTTCGGATTGGCAGAAGCGCTATCGTGCTTTCAGCGAACGCCAGCAGGAGCTTCTGGACAAGGTCCATGAAACCGTCGCGCCGCCCGCCTGATGCGATGAGCAATACCCCGCCGGACGAGGCGCACGCGGGTTTCGTGCAGCGCCCGATCCGACGCTTTCGCTACGGCAAGGTCGCGCTTTCGACCGACGCGATCGCCGAGGAAGTGCCGATCGCGCTGCTCTACAACGATCGCCCGCACGTCGTCATGATGGCGACGCCGCGCGATCTCGAAGATTTCGCGCTCGGTTTTTCGCTCAGCGAAGCGATCATCGGCGCACCGGGCGAGCTCGAATCGGTCGAGACGCAGACGCTGCTCGAAGGCATCGAGGTTCGTTTGCGCGTGCCGGAAAAACGCGCCGAGGCGCTCGAATCGCGGCATCGCAATCTGACCGGTCGCACGAGCTGCGGCCTGTGCGGTGCGCAGGCGCTCGAAGACGCAGTGCGCCAGCCGCCGCCGGTCGGTACGGGTCCGCACATCGACGCCGACATTCTTCAACGCACGCTTTCGCAGCTCCACGATCGCCAGCCGCTCAATGTCGCGACTGGCGCGACGCACGCGGCGGCGTGGGCGCGCGCGGACGGCGAGATCGCATTTCTGCGCGAGGACGTCGGACGTCACAACGCGCTCGACAAGCTGATCGGCGCGATGGCGCGCGCCGGCGAGAACGTCGGCGACGGATTTCTCGTCGTCACCAGCCGCGCGAGCTACGAGATGGTGCAAAAATCCGCGACGGTCGGCATCGCGTTCCTTGCTGCGATCTCGGCGCCGACGGCGCTCGCGATTCATCTCGCGGACGAAACCGGAATGACGCTGATCGGCTTCGCGCGCGCGGAAGGTCATGTCGTCTATGCCAACGCGCACCGCATTGCGGCCGTCGCGCAAGGACGAGTCATTGAAGGACAGCGAGCATGAACGTCGAACGCCTGGCCGAGATGGTCAACGACATCGCGAATTTCTTCGCGTCCGAGCCCGATCACACCGCGGCGATCGCCGGCGTCGCCGGGCATATCCGGCGTTTCTGGGAGCCGCGCATGCGCAAGCAAATCATCGCGCACCTCGATGCCGGCGGGCATGGCTTGAGCGATCTCGCGCGCGAGGGCGTGCAGGAATTGGCGCGCATGCAGAAGGCGGCGTAGTTCCGTTTTCGCGTCTCCCGCTCGCGGGAGAGGCCGCGCGCAGCGCGGGTGAGGGAAGTGAGAGGTTGCGCTCCGATTGCCCTCACCCCAACCCTCTCCCGCGAGCGGGAGAGGGGGAAGGGGAAGGGCGCATTCTACGGCCCGAGCGCGAACGGACAAATGTGATTCCAGATCTCGCCGAGCTGCGCGACCGTATACGTGTGGCCGCCGTTGAAGAGCGTGTAGAACAAATCCTGGTTAAACACCCATCCGCCCGCGGCGAAACGATTCGGATCGTTGCCGGCGCCGTAGTCGGTGTACAGCGGATCCTGGTTGCCGAGATGGATGTCGACCGGAATCTTCGGATGCGCTCCGGATAGAAGATCGCTGCAGCGTGGCGGATACGAACCGTCGTCCGTGCATGCGTATTGTTCGAGCGATCCGGCGCTGACGCCGTACGCGGCGAAGTAATCCGTGTTGTTGAGCGCGAGCGCGTGCGAAAGATGCGCGCCGGCGGAAAAACCCCAGAGATAGATGCGCGTCTGCTCGACGTCGTACGCGGACATCGTGTCGTCGAGCGCGGCGGACATCGTCGGCACGTCGACTTGGGGATTCCAGCCGCCTTGCGATCCGGTCGCGACCGGCGCCAGCACGATGAAGCCGTGCGCGTCCGCCCAGCCGGACCAGTCGCTGCGGACTTGCTGTGCGGCGAGCGGCGCTTGCGATGCCGATCCCGGCGCGCCGTGCAGTGCCATCAGGATCGGCCACGACCGCGTCGGCGCGTATCCCGGCGGGAGATGCAGATAGAACGTGCGATTGCCGACGCCCGGAACGCTGATCACGCGCGTCACGTCGCCGGGATAGGGGCCGCCGCTGCCGTTGGAGGGATCGTGCGGAATCGCCTCGGCGGCTTCGAAGCTGCTTTCGAAGAGGGTATCGCCGCTTCCGCACATCCATGCCGGCAGCGGGACGGTCGTCGCGGCGGGGGCGGCCGCGATGGCGAAGAAAGATAGGAGGACGATCGGCGCGACTCGGTGCATCGCGCCATCGTGCCGAGCCCGAAGTCAGCGCGAAGTGACGGAGTCGCCATCCCCCGCCGGGAGCTCGTCTTGCCGCGTCGCAGCATTTTGCGGCGGCGCAGGATGGATGCCCAGCCGAACTAACGGCTAAGATCGCCCGCCTGTAAAGAGAAAAAAATCGTTGTCTGCCCAGGAGCCTCCGCATGAGCCGTTTTCTTAGTCGCCGCAGCCTCGCGCCTCTGGCCGCCCTTCCGCTGGCCGTCGTCGCGGCGCTCTCGGGCCAGACCGCGCACGCTTCAGGGTTCCAGCTGAAGGAAAACAGCGCCGAAGGTCTCGGCCGCTCGTTTGCCGGTTCCGCCGCGGCCCCGGGCGACTGCTCGGTCATCGTCAACAATCCAGCGGCGATGAGCGACTTCAAGTCGCAGTGCTTCCAGGCCGATCTCACGGTGATCAACTTCTCGACGAAGTTCCACGGCAGCGGCGAGGATTTCCTCGGCCAACCGCTGAGTGGCGGCAGCGGCGGAGAGGGCGGCGTCACGCAGCCGGTGCCGGCGATGTATTACCTGCGTCCGATCAACGATCAGCTGACACTCGGCGCCGCGTTCACGGTGCCGTTCGGTTTCCAGACCGAATACAACGATCAGTGGGTCGGCCGCTACGAAGCGCTGAAGTCCAAGCTCGAATCGCTCGCGCTGACGTTCTCCGCGTCGTATCGCATCTCCGACGAAGTCTCGATCGGCGCCAGCCTGATCGCGCAGCGCACCAGTGCGGAACTGTCGCAGGCGATCGATTTCGGCACGATTCTCGCGGGCCCGACCAACGGCGCGCTGCTGCCGCAGGAAGCCGACGGATTCGGCAGCCTGAAGGGCGACGACTGGGGCTGGGGCTTCGGACTCGGACTCCTTTGGAACGTGACGCCGAACGACAAGCTCGGCCTCAATTTCCATTCGCAGATCGACCACACGATCGAAGGCGACGGCAAGTTCCTGGTGCCCTCGAATGTGCTGCCGCTCCTCGGCGGCGCGTTCGTCAACAGCGACGGCAGCGCCGATTTCGACACGCCCTCGTTCGTGACGGCGAGCTGGTGGCACACGCTCGACGATCGCATCAGCTTCGGCGTCGATGTCGGCATGACGCACTGGTCGAGCTTCGACAAGCTGGTCGTCAACTACGCGAACCCGGCGCAGCCGAGCTCCGTGTCTATCTTCGACTGGAAGGATTCGTGGTTCACCTCGATCGGCGGCGATTACCGCCTCGACGAGACGTGGACGCTGCGCGCCGGCGTCGCCTACGACGAGACGCCGACCAAGGATGCGACGCGCACGCCGCGCGTGCCGGACGGCTCGCGCGTGTGGCTTTCGTTCGGCATCGGCTACAAGGCCAGCGACGATCTCAAATTCGAGGCGGGCGTGGCTCACCTCTGGGTCGACGACGGCGACATCAACCACACCAGCGCCACCTTCAGCACGCTCACCGGCTCGAACGAGAGCTCGGGCAACCTGCTGGCGGTGTCGGGCCAGTTCCGCTTCTGACCGCGGTACAACTATGGGGAACGTCGGCGGGCGCCTTCGGGTGCCCGTCGCGTTTTTGGGGTCCGAACAATGTCCCATCCACTACGGGTTGGGCCGACCGGCGCAACCGGCCCCAACCGTTAAATTCACGTCGCTTTTGCAAGGCATTGCGGGTATAGTCCCGCGCACTGTGTTGCAAGGGTCACTGTGAACCGTGGCCTGATGGTCGATCCTTACGATCCGTTCCATCGATTCACCTCGTTTCCTCCCTGCAGCCTCAGTCTCGATCCGGATGAATCCGGCTCGCGATCTTTCGTTGTTTATCCAGGAGCAATCAGATGTCGAATCGTCAGAACGGAACCGTCAAATGGTTCAATGACGCCAAGGGTTTCGGTTTCATCACCCCCGAGAGCGGCCCCGACCTGTTCGTGCACTTCCGCGCGATCCAGGGCACCGGCTTCAAGTCGTTGCAGGAAGGCCAGCGCGTGAGCTTCGTCGCCGTGCAGGGCCAGAAAGGCATGCAGGCCGACCAGGTTCAGGTGCTCTGATCCGAAATCGCTGAATTCGCACTTCGGTGCGGGAAAGAGCCCCGGGTGGAAACACCCGGGGCTTTTTTTTTGCTTGTCATCCCGGCGCAGGCCGGGATCGAGCTTTCGGTTTGGAAGGCAGAATTCGATTCGGATTGCGCGAGTCGTCAACGCGAGGCTTCGCGCAACCGCCGCTGGAACGCACGCGCCTTCGCGCCGTTGCCGCACATGCGCATGCTGCACCAGCGCCGCGTCTGGTTCTTGCTGGTGTCGTAGAAAAGCCAGCCGCATCCGTCGGGCGCCGGGCACTGCTTGATCCGCGCGGGATCCTCGTCGACGAGAAGATCGACGCTCGACGCCAGGGCGCTCCACAACGGCAACTCCAGCGCGCTCTCCTCGTTCCATGACCAGCGCCACGGTGCGCCCGGGACGAGCTTGCGCTGTGCCAACGCAGCGCCCGCCTCGCGATTGAACGCATCGAGATCCGCGCGCGCCGGCGATTCGTTCTGCGCGCGCGCGGCGATCACGCGATACATGAGGCCGCGCAGCTCGCGCGAATGCGCGAACACGGCCGCGGCGCGTCGCGGATGCGCGCGAGCTTGCGCGAGCAGCTGCGTCGCCTGACGCGCTTCGAGCCCGCCTTCGCAGGCGCGCAGCCAGGCCACGAGATCCGCATAGTCGCCCAGATACTCGTGCGCGCTGTCCTCGAAGTGCGAGCCGCGCGTATTGACGAAATCCAGGCACAGCCGCCCGCCGACACGCTCGAACGAATTCACCGCGATGCTCATGATCTTGTAACCATCGAAGCCATTTTGACAGGTTGAGCGTTTCGGCGCATGATTCAACCATCTAAACGTATTTAGATGGTTAGTCTATGGGCCACCCGCCAGACAGACCGAAGAATCCTTGGCGCCGACGCCTCCTGTGCGGCGCGGTGGCCGCGATCGCGTCGACCCGCTTGTCGAGCTTGCGCGCTGCCGAGGAAGAATCGATGCGCACCATCGACGTGATCGGAGCACCCTCGAATCTCGGCTTGCGGCCGCTGCGTCCCGGTCACGTTCCCGGCGCGCGCCGCGCGCCTTCGGTATTCCGCAAGCACCGCATCGCCGAACGTCTCGGCGCGAGCGATCGCGGTGATGTCGAAGCGCCGGCGTACGATCCTTCGCCCGATGCCGCGACCGGCTACCGCAACGGCGCCAACCTCGCGGCGTACACGCCGCGCCTCGCCGAACGCATCGGCGCGTCGATCGACGCTGATCGCTTCGCGCTAGTTCTCGGCGGCGACTGCAGCGTTCTGCTTGGCGGTGCGCTCGCGCTGAAGCGTCGCGGCCGCTACGGGCTTCTCTTCATCGACGGCCACAGCGATTTTTATTTCCCGCGAAAACCGCGTCCCTTGAGCGCCGCGGGCATGGATCTCGCGCTCGCGACCGGCCACGGTCCCGACGCGCTCGCTGGCATCGACGGCTTGAAGCCGTATTTCGCCGAGGAAGACACCGTCGTTTTCGCGTATCGCGACCACGGTACGCCCGACGAGGTCGAAACCGAGCGCTTCGAGAATGCGGCCTTCGCACGTGCGCCGATCGAAGACGTGCGCGCGAAAGGCATCGCGGCTTCGATGCGCGATGCGTTGCAGCGCCTCGAAAAGTCCGATCTTCGGGGCTTCTGGATCCACGTCGACGTCGATGTGCTCGATCCGAAATTCATGCCCGCCGTCGACTCGCCCGATCCGGGCGGGCTCAGCGTCGCCGAGCTCGAAGAGATTTTGTCCCTGGCGCTCGCGTCGCAACGCGTCGTCGGCATGGAGCTCGACATCTACGATCCGGATCTCGATGCCGACGGTCATCTCGCCGAACGGCTCGTCGCGATGCTCGAGCGCGCGTTTGCGCGCTCGAAACGCTTCGGCCTGCCGCAACGCGCGTGAACGCGTGCGGCTAGTCGAACTCCGCATGAAACATCACGTCGACATCCGCAAGACACATCAGCTTCAACGGCGGCTCGCGCGGCGGCCGCGGGCCGCAGCGCACTCCGGCCGCATCGAACCATCCGCGTGCCGGACCCTGCACGCCGTTGATCAGCGCCGCCGGCGATGTGCCGACGGCGCTGGTCCAGCCCGCGCAGTCGCCGTCCTCGCGCGGTGAGCCGTCGATGTTGGCGCCGGTCGGCGCGCCGGCGAAACCGATGTATTCGCCTTGTTCGGTCACGTTCAAAGGCAGCGTGACGATGCCGGATGCGAGCTCCGCCTTGTCGTGCGCGAAGAGGAGGCCGTCGCGCCGAAACCACGGACCGTCGAATGCGAATCGCGCCGTCGCGTCGAGGTGCGCCGTCGACGATGCGAGCAGCGCTTTGAATGTGTCGGGCCGATAAAGTCCCGCGGCGCTCGCCAAGGTCGCGCATGTCGCGTCCGCACCGGCAAGTCCGCCGAGATTGCCGGTGACGTCGACGCTGGTCACGAACGCCTCGCGTCGGCCGGACGGCGCAACTTTCGGCGTCGACGCCGTGCCGCGTTCGAGGCACATGAGCCGACGCGTAGCCGAGCACGCCGCGCCCGAGTGCGCTTGCGTCCATCCTTCGGAGGACGTGAAGTTCCAGCCGAGGGTCGCGAATTGATCGGCGGATTCGGAAGTCCACTGCTGGCAATCCACGTCGGCCCCGAATTCCGTGTCGAATGCGCCGCGAGCATCCGTCGCCGAGAACGACTCCAGCGGAAACGCAATCAGCAAGCCGAACTCGTCGACGTCGAGCGGCGCGTAGACGACATTCGCTTGCGTCATCTCGGCGATCGTCGCGGCGAACGGCGTTCCGTCGGTGCGAAACCACGGGCCTGCTTTGGTCGGCAAATCCGCCTCTCCGCATCGATCGGCTTTCTTGCCGGCAAGACCGAGCACGCGGCAATACGCGTCGCTGTCGCGATCGGAAAGCCAGGCGACGTATCGCTCGGGCGCGTCGAGCGCTGCGGCGAGCGCGTGCGCGCGGCAAATGCCGTCCGCGGCATCGAGCCCGACAAGATCCGTCGCCGCAACCTCTGGCCAGCTCGCGAGATTGCCGTTGCCGAGCGTCGATGTGGCGAAAGCCCGCAGAGGTTCTGCGAGCGCGTCGCGCGGCAGCAGGGCGACGAGGATCGTCGCGACGATCCAAAGAGGTACACGGCGCATCGTTGTTCTCCATCGAACAGGGGTTGTCCGGATACGAATAACGGCCGCGCGAGCGCGCCTGCGACGTGGCTGGGTGAAATCACGCTGCGAGGCTGGGTGTCGGATCGGCCGGCGCCGCAAAGCTGCCCATGAGGGCGCAACCATCCGGCGCTTGATGGCCGCGTCAAGAAGTGGAAATCTATCCGGAGTCCTGTCCGAGGTGCGATCGATGGCGCAACATCCAGCCTGGGGAAAGTCGGTATCGGTCGTGCTCGCCGCAACGTTCGCGGTCGCGGTTCCCGCGATAGTCCGCGCGCAAGCCGGCTCCGGCATCATCGGCCTCAACGAAGAAGAAGCGCGTTTCGTCCCCGGCCTCTACTACTTCCACAAGGGTTGCGACTACTTCAAGCGCGGCTATCCGGCGGCGGCGATGGACGCCTGGAAAGTCGCCGCGGGATGGGCGATGAAGGATGCGCAATACGATCTCGGCATCGCGTACTTCCGTGGCCGCGGCGTTCCCGTCGATCGTCCGCGCGGCATCGCGTGGCTTGCGCTCGCCGCCGAGCGCAAGGACGAAGCCTTCGAAACCTCGCTCGCCGCGGCGTGGGACGAAGCGACGTCAGAAGAGCACGACCAGGCCAACGCGATCTGGCGCGAGCTCAGCAAGGAGTATTCCGACAAGGTCGCGCTGCCGCGTGCACAAAACCGGTATACGCAGGAGATCAACCACATCACCGGATCGCGCGTCGGCTCGCCCGGTCACGTGTGGGTGTGGACGCGAAGCACCGGCCGCGTCGACGTCGAATACTTCAAATCCGAGATGCAGGAGCGCGCGGATCGCAATTTCGGCAAGTTGCCGACGGGGACGGTCGATGTCGGGCCGTTGCAGCCGGTGATCGACGATGGTGCGACAGGTGATCGCTCGAAATAATCCGAGTCGAAAGTGAATCGGAAGAACGATGCAACACTCGTTATGACTCCGACGCGGTGACCTCGCGCTCGAGCGGCACATTCCACGCGCGCACTGCGCCGTCGCCAAGATCGATCGCCACGATGTGCTCGCTCGTGCGAGTCACGCCTTTCGTCGTCTGCTGCACGAGGCCGTACAGCAGCAGGCGATTGCCGACTTCGAAGCGGTTGCGCAGATCGTGGAACGGAAGCTTCGTCGTCCACAACGGTTTCAACGCATCGTCGAGGCGCGTGATGGCGAGGCGGCCGTCTTCGCCGAGGCGCGTTCGATGCATCACGAGGAATCCGTCGGGGCCTTGCAATCGCAACGGTTGCCGCGTGCCTGCGCGGACGAGCCAGCCGGCTTCGAGAAATTCCGGTGCGCCGGCGACGCGCGTCACGTCGAACAAGCGGTCGTGCTTGCCTTCGGTGAATTCGCGCGTCTTGCCGATGCGCGCGGTCCAGAATGTGCGCCGCGCCTGCGCGCCTTCGTGCCAGACGACGTCGGGTTTGCCGAAGTGGTCGCCGAATTCGTCGTTGCCTGCGTCGGCGGCTTCTTTCTCCGAATAGAAGCCGAGCCAGCGTCCGTCGACGGTGGCTTGCCGCGCAAGAAAATCCGGCGTGTGGTACCCGCCGTTCCAGCGCGTCGCCATGAACTGCACGTTGCGGAAGTAGTCATCGCTCGGAGCCGTGTACGGTTGCGCGCGAAAATCCGCACCGTGCACGCGCCAGCGCCGCGCATCGGCCGCGATGAAGACGAGTCCGTCGTCGTACGCGTAAAAATCGAGATCGGTCGGAATGAGATCGCGCAGCGCTGGGTTTCGCTGTTCCAGCGTCGCGCGATCTGCGAGCACACTTCCATCGCGGCTTGATACCGCGACCGGCTCGTCGTTCACGAACAGCCAAACGGTGTCGCCGTCCTGCCCGAATATCCGCGACTGCGCGCCATGTCCGCCCTGATCGTCCTTCACCGAACGAAGGCGCTTCTTCCAGACGCGCCCGGTCGTCATCGGATCGTGCGCCTCGAGATCGAAGTGATACCAGGTCTCGGTGATCCAGCTGCCGACACTGCGGCCTGTGCCGCCGATGTGCCGGCTACGCTGCTCTTCTTGTTTCAGCATCAGCCAGAGCCGTGGCGCGTTTTCATGCTGCACGAGGCCGGGCGGACCTTCGCGTTCGGGCGCAAGGAACGTGCTGCGGCTGCAGGACGACGACAACACCGCGCAGATCAGCGCGCAGAAGATCCTTGAAATCCCTCGATTCATGCGAGTTCGCGCAGCGCGTGGCGTCGTCGGCGGACCCGACATCTCAATCCACGGGAACAAGGCCGCCCAAGGGCCACGATTCGCCGCCGCCGCACGTTCGCGTGTCTGGGTGCCGCGTGGAACGACGTTTCTGGGCGTACGGGCGGGTATTGCCGGTAGGGGGACGCCACGATGTTCCGTCTTCGTACGATTCTTCTAGCTCGCCGTGCGCCTAGAAACGTCTACGCTGGCTTGAGCGGACGCTTTATTCCCCCGCACGTAGCCCTTTTTATCTTTCTACGCATTTGCGCCGCATCGTCATCGACGAGCGCAATGCGTCATTGTACGATCGCGCGCGCCCTCCACCGGGAAATGGCTTTCATGAAACTCGCCTTAGTCGGGTCAGTCGTCGGTATCGTTTTCTTGTTTGCGGGGTGCACCGAAACGCCACTGCCGCCGTCGCAGACGCCAACGGCGCAAGCCAGCGCAATGCTGGACACCTGGAGCGGCGATCCTGACGAGCTGGAAGAGGCAGGCCAGCTCCTCGATGCGGAGCTCGCGCAGAATCCGCGCAACGTCGCCGCCCTGGTTGCGAAGGCGCGTTATCACGTCGACTCGGGAATGGTGTCGACCGACGTCTACGATCCGGCTGCGCTCAAGAGCGCGCGCCAGCTGGTCGAGCAGGCCCTGAGCGTCGCGCCCGATTCGGCCGATGCGCATTTGCAGCTCGGCTATATCCTGATGCACGGGTTTCACCTCAAGGAAGCGCTGGCCGAGATGACGAAGGCCGAGCAGCTGGATCCGAAGAATCCGCTGATCAACATCGCGCTCGCGCACCTGCTTGCGTTGTCGAACCAATGGAAAGACGCGGCGGCGGAGCTTCACAAGGCAGAGCCGAAGGCCGCCGGCACGACGAATGGGCGAATCGCGCTCAAGATCGTCCAGGCGCGCATCGAGGTACACCGTGGCCAGGACGACGCCGAGGCGCTGGCGAAAGACTATGAGGAAAGCGTTCGCGTCGCGCCGGATTCGGCGTGGACGCACGGCAACTACGCGTCCTATCTTTTGAGCGAGCGCGGAATGACCGATCAGGCACTGGCCGAAGCGGAGAAGGCCGTGTCGATCATGAATTATCCGGTCGCGCGCCACACGCTGGCGCTGGCCCAGTACGCGAAGTGGGCGGCGTTGCGTGCGACCGATGAGAAACAAGCCGCCGAGTTCTACGCGAAAGCACAGGCCAATCAGCGGAATCTCACGGCCGTCATGGGCGCAGCGTCGCAAGCCGCGCCGAACAACCGCGATCTCGCATTGCTAGCCGCGGCGCTTAAAGAAAACGGCGTTTCCGTCGATGCGCCGGACGTCAACGGCAACACGCCCTTGATCCGCGCGGTCAACGCCGAGGACGTCCCCGGCGTGTTGTCTCTTCTGGCCGCCGGCGCGGATGTCAATCAGAAAGATTTCATGAAGCGCACGCCGCTGATGCTGGCGACGATGCGACGCGACAACGCGATGGCCGAGGCGCTCGCATCGCACGGCGCCGATCTTGAGATCGGCGATGAATACGGACATCGGCCGCTACACCTTGCCGCGCAAACGGGCGACCTCGCCATCGCGAAGACGTTGCTGAGCCACGGTGCGAACGTTAACTCGAAAGGTTACGAGGACGCGACGCCATTGATCGAGGCGGCACGCCAGAACAGCCTGGAAATGGTCAAGCTGCTCGTAGCGTCAGGCGCGGACACGCATGCCGAGATGGGCGGCCTTTACGCTGGCAATGCGCTCAAGCTTGCCGAGTTGGCCGGTCACAAGGAGATCGCGGAATGGTTGCGATCGCAAAAATGAGCGCCTAAAAATCAGGCCGCTCGTTTCGCGTGCTGTAGTCCTTCAGCAAGACGGCGCGTTGCCGGACATCGTGCGGGCAAGCGTCAGCCCGCACGCATCCTCACTCCACCATCGCCTCGCCCGAGCCGCCAAGCTCCTTCGGAAAATCACGCAGCTTGGGCAGGCCGTCTTTCATCGGCAGCACCGTTTCCGCGTAGTTGACGTGCACGCCCGGCGCGAACGCGACCGAGGGAATCGTCGCCGCGAACACGTCGGTGAGTCCGAACGTCGGGTGATGCGTCATCAGGTGTCCGCCGCATTCGCGGCAGAACTGCCGATCGCTGACCGGCGTCTTCTGGTGGCGGCCGATGCGGTCGGCGCCTTTCGTCACCTTCACGTTTTCCGGCTTCCACAACGTGAATGCGTTGACGGGACCTGCGGACCACGACCGGCACGAGGCGCAATGGCAATAACCCATCGCTTCCGGCGCTCCGGTGACTTCGATTTCGACGGCGCCGCAGAAGCAGGCGCCAGTGTGCGTGTTGGACATGCGAGCGTTCTCCGATGAAAAAGCGCCCGCAGGAGTCGGGCGCCACTCGAAGAACGCCGTTGCGTCGCCGGCTGCGACATGCGTCGCGTCTGCCGAGTCAGCCGGGATACTTCACCGGATCGATCTGCCGGAAGAATTGCGCTGCGTGCTTGCGCAGCGTGGGATTCCACGTGGTGGCCAGATACGCGCGCGCTTCGTGGATTTTCGCGAAATGCGCCTCCTCGGGCGTCATGTCGTGGATGTCCGGCGGTGGATCGATCGCAAGGCCCTTGGCTCTGCGCTGTTCGATCATGCGCATCCAGGCGTCGATCTTGCGCCGCTCGAATCCCGCCAGCTCCCACGCTCGGCAGGTGTAGCCTGCCTCGTCGCGCATCACCATCCACAGCGTCGCCGACTCGTCGTCTTCGCTCTGCGAGGCGACGTGATACCAGATGTTGTTGTCGCTCATTTCGATCGGCTCTATCCGCTCCGGAGCTTGTTCCGGAAACCCCTGTGCCCACGATCGTAGGCAGGTTGCGGCGCCTCGACTGTGCCGTGCATCGCGGTTGTGCGGTCAGGTTTGTGCAGTTTTGTACCGGGCGAGAGGAGTTCTCCTCGGCCGCCGGATTATGATCTGCACCATGAGCCTGATCCCCGTCGCGGAGCCTCAATCCGAATCCGATCTTTCGATGATGCTTTGCCTGCTCGAAGCCGAAGGCATCCCGGCATTTGTGCACAGCGGCGGCCTCGGCAGCTTGTATCCCGGCTTTCAGATCAGAAACTACAACTCGCGCCGCGTCATGGTGCCGGAGGAATGCCGGGAGCAAGCCGAAGCGGCTTTGTCCGTGCTCGTGCCGACGCAAGTCAGCGCGATCAAGAACATGTCGTGGCGCGACAAATTCCGGATCGTGGTCGAGTTTTTGCTCTGCGGCTGGTTCGTTTACGGCTATCGGCGGCGTAAAGCATCCGGCGCCGATCCATCGGCCGACGCGGCGGGCGTAGCGGTCGAGTGATCCCTGGCGCGATAGCGCGCCATTGCCAATCCGCGAAGGCGTCAACCGACATCCGTTAAGAGATGTCCTACGCTTTTCCTCGGTCTTTTCCTGCATTACCGATCACTGCGACTTGCTAGCGTCGAGTTCCTGCCGAAGCGGCGCAAGCGGGAGCCACCATGAACGACGCAATCAAGCGGATGTTCCGCAGTCTTCCAAAAGGCTGCCCCGTAAGCCGAGATGCGCTGTTCCAATTCGCCAACATCCAGCCGGGCGTTTTCAACGGATCGCCGGCCGAGTCCTTGTCCTTGCGCCTGGCCGTCGCGGGCGGAGAATAGCCTGATCGTGTCGCATGCCGCTGCCGGTCAAATCGCGCGGCATCGGTTGCACCCATTCCATCGGGAGACCAACGATGAAAGACGAAGAGCAACAGTCTTACGTTCTCGGCCACGGCAGCGAGGAGCATCGTCGCCTCATCCTGCAATCGCGTTTCGTCGGCGACCTGACGGAAATCGTGTTCGCGCGTGCGGGCCTCGCGCAAGGCATGAGCGTCCTCGATGTCGGCTGCGGCGCCGGCGATGTCAGCCTGCTCGCGGCGGCGTTTGTCGGTCCGAGTGGAAGCGTTCTCGGCGTGGATCAATCGCCGGAGTCCGTGGCGCTGGCTACGGAGCGCGCCAAAAGTGCGGGCCTCGGCAACGTGCGATTCGACGTGGGGCGTCTTGAAGAGTTGCAACAGAGTGGGTCGTTCGATGCTGTGGTCGGGCGCCTGGTGCTTCTCTATCTGAAGGAGCCCGCGGTCGTGCTTCGACAACTGGCGCAGCTCGTGCGTCCGGGCGGCGTCATCGCGTTTCAGGAAATGGAAATGACGACGGCGCGAAGCTCGCCGGACGTGCCTTTGTTCTCGCAGTGCGGTCGCTGGATCGTCGAAGCCTTCACGCGCGCGGGTGTCGAAACGTCGATGGGCTCGCGTTTGTATTCCATCTACAAGCAGGCGGGGCTTTCCGAGCCGCAGATGATGAGCAGCGGGCGCGTCGAGGGCAGTCCCCAATCGGAAATCTACGAATGGCTGGCGCAAACCGTGCGCAGCTTGCTGCCGATGATCGAGAAGACGGGCGTCGCGACGAGAGATGAAGTCGGCATCGATACGCTGGCCGATCGATTGCGCAGCGCAGTCGCCGAGAAAGGCGCCGTCGTGCACTCGCCGCTGTTCGTCGGGGCCTGGGCGCGAAAGTAGCCTGCCGGACGGGATGAGCCGACCCGGACCGGCTACACTGCCGCTTCACGGGGGGACGTGAGCGCACGCGTGGACGGACTGCTCGACCGCCTCAGGCAACGCAAGATCGTCCAGTGGGCGCTGGCCTATCTCGCCGGTGCGTTCGCTCTATTGCAAGGCGTCGACCTGATCGGCCAGCGTTTCGGCTTGCCGGAATCGGTCGTACGCGTGCTGATCGTCGTGCTCGCGGTCGGTTTCTTCGCAGCGCTCGTTCTCGCGTGGTACCACGGCGAGCGCGGCGAGCAACGCGTCAGCGGTGTCGAGATCTCGCTGCTCGCGCTTTTGCTCGCGATCGGCGGCGGCATCCTCTGGCGCGTCGCCGATTCCGGACGCGCGGGCGATTCGCAAGCATCGATCGGTGCGAGCGGCGCAGCGGCATCGCTTGGTGCCGCGTCGACGGCGGTGCTGCCGTTCGTGAACATGTCGTCCGACAAGGCCAACGAATATTTCTCCGATGGCATGACCGAGACGCTCCTCAACCGTCTCGCGCAGGTGCCGGAGCTTAAAGTCGCCGCGCGCACCTCGTCGTTCTCGTTCAAGGGCACCAACGCCGACGTGCGCAAGATCGGCGCCGCGCTCGGCGTCGCGAGTCTCGTCGAAGGCAGCGTGCAGCAATCAGGCGGCACGCTGCGCATCACCGCGCAGCTGATCCGCGCGGTCGACGGCGTGCACCTGTGGTCGCGCAACTACGATCGCAAAGCGGCCGATCTCTTCGCGATCCAGGACGAAATCGCCGCGGCGGTCACCGAGGCGCTGATCGGCGAGCTCTTGCCCAAGACCAAGGCGATCCTCGCCAAGGGCGGCACGAAAGATCTCGGCGCTTACGACGCCTACACGCGGGGGCTGCAGCAAGTCGCGCTGAATTCGATTCCGTCGATCCAGAAGGGCGGAGCGCTGATGAAGCAGGCGCTGGCGCTCGATCCGAACTATATCGACGCGATGGTGGGCCTCGTGATGTCGGAGTTGAGCCTCGCGCGCACCGGTGCGATCGTGCCCGCGGAGTTCCGCGCGCGTGCCGTGCCGGTGCTGGAACGCATCGAGGCGATCGATCCCGAAAATCCCTCGGCGCTCGCCGTGCGTGGCGAGATCGCGGACCAGCTCGGCCAGCACGACGAAGCGATCCGCCTCGCAAGCCGCGCGACGACCGAAGCACCGGGCCTTGCCTGGCTGCATGTGATCCTCGCGACGATCTACGGCAAGCAGGGCGACAGCGAGGCGATGCTGCCCGCGATCGATCACGCCGTCTCGCTGAATCCGCTCGACAACAATCTCGTGCGCTTTCGTGCCTCGTCGCTGCGCCAGGCAGGCCGCATCGACGAAGCACGCACTGCGGTGCTGCGTGCGCTGGATATCGATCCGAAGAATAGCTCCAACTATTGGGAGCTCAGTCTCAACGACTACGCGCACGGAGATCTGGTCAGCGCGATCGTCAACAGCGGCAAAGGCTACGTGATGGATCCCGAGGATTCGGAATCGCCCGCGGTATCGGCGGTGTTCCTCGGCGAGATCGGCGAGATCGAAGCAGCACAAGCGTGGCTGCCCGAATCCGAGCGCCTCGCGCGCGACAACATTCATGCGGCGAGCGCAGCGGTGTCGGTTGCGTATGATCGCGGCGACAATCAGGCGGCAATGGCCGGCGCGTTGCGCCTCATCACGCGCAGAGACGAAGAGCGCCACGCCTTCTGGAGCAACGCGATGACCACCGGCTGCCTCGCCGCGCGCGAGCTCGGCCGCGGCGCCGAAATGCGCACCGCGATGGAAGCCGCCGACGATCTCCCGCGCGATTTCTCGCCTGCGGGATTCACTGCGTGGGTCGGCCCGAAGGCATCGCCGAAAGCGCGGCTGCGTCAGCTCGTGGGAATACGGCGCTGCCTATACGACGAAAGCGTGGCCGATGCGCCGCGTCGTGCGGAGCTCTTCGCGCTCATGACACAGACGTTCGGCAGCGGCTGGACATCGACCGAGGAGTGGCGTCGCCTCGACGCGGAGCTTCGCGCCGAGCGCGAGGCGATCATCGCTGCGTTCACTCCACCGCAGCAGACGACCGTCGCCAACCTTCCGGTGCGCGCAGGTTCGGCGCGTCTCCTCGGTATCGCCGACGACGCGCGCGTCGCTGTCCACATCGCCGAACAGCGCACCGAGATCGAGCGCATGCGTGCGGCATTGCCCGCTGCGTTGGCGAAGGAAAGCGTGCCGCTGCGGCCGCCTGCGGTGGGCGGCGCGAAGGCTGCTGCGCCGACGGGCAGCGGGCCGGAATAATCCTGCGTACATTCGATGGATTCGGAAGTGCGTGGCGCCGCCGCATCCGCGTCAGCTAACCCAGATGCGCAAGATCCTTCACGCCGTTCCAGAGAATCTGGATGCCGATGCACACCAGAATGAACGCGGACAGCCGCACGACGACATTCGTCCCACCGCGCCCGAGCGCAGCCACCAGCCGCGGCGCAAACCGGTAGCATAGATACACCGTCAGGGCCATCGCCACGAGACTCGCCGTGGCCGCTGTGGAAGCCAAGACAAACTGTTCCGGTTCGGACGTCGCCGGCCGCTGGCTGCCGAGCGTGATCGCAACCGATATCGATCCCGGCCCGACCGTGAGCGGCATCGTTAGCGGATAGAACGTGTCGGGATCGTCCGTGTGTTGCGAGGCGTGTCCTTCATCCGGCAGCGACGCCGAGTTGAGGAGCTTCCACCCGAACGTCGTCACCACGAGCCCACCCGCGACGCGCACGATCGGCAGACTCACGCCGAAAAATTCCAGCACGTGCGAGCCGATGAACATGGAGCCCAGCAACAACAGAAAACTGTTGATCGCGATTTGGCGCGCGATGCGTCCGCGCTCCACGTCGTTGTAGCCCTCGGTGAGCCCGAGGAAGAGCGGCGCACTCCCGAACGGATTCACGATCGGAAAGAGCGCGGCGTACACCAGCAGAAATGTATTGACGAAGACATTCATCGAAGCCTCCGCGCTTTTAGTCCCCTCTCCCGCTTGCGGGAGAGGGCTAGGGTGAGGGAAACCTAGGTACAACTTCCCCAAACTCTTCTTTCCGCACGTGCCGCATTCGTTGCGATTCCACCACGCGGCGACGAATCAATCCACCGCCGCGCAAATTCTCGCAATCACCTCGCAGCCTTCGCGGGCCTCATCTTCATCGGCCGGAGCGAATTCCGTCACCGTCAGGCCAACGACATCGGCTTGGCGCGCAATGCGGTCGACCAAAGCGATCGCCTCTTCGACGCCGACCTTGCCATCGGGGTAAGCCACGTACGGAAATTCGCGCGGATCGAGCACATCCAGATCGAAGTGGATGTGGACCGGCCCGTCAACGGAATCCTTTGCACCAAGAAGCTTCAGATCCAACTCGCGTCGCAACGCCCAGTCACCTTCGTCGCCGACGTGCACGCCGAAATAATGAAAACGCGCCGGATCGACCGGCGCTCCGAGGAACGGCCGCATCGGCTCCGGTGCGCGGCCCAGAATCGCGCTCACCGGCATGCCGTGGAAGTTGCCGCTGGGCGACGTCTCGGGCGTATTCGCGTCGAGATGAGCGTCGATCCAAATCACACGCAGTCCCGGATGGATGCCATTGAGATAACCGATCACCGCGACATCCACCGCGCAATCGCCGCCGGCCGTCAGCATGCGCCGCGCGCCGGAGCGCGCGAGGATGTCCTGCGCGCTTCGGAACTGCGCAAAGATCGCGTTCCAGCGTCGAACGCCGTGAGCATCCTCCGCGTGATCGTCCGCAAGGGGCACTTGCACGCGAGGCGCATATCGCCCGCAAACCGCAGCAGCCGCAGCGGCGCCGCGTGGGAGGTTCTCGTTACGACCTGATCCTTGCCATTGCGGGTAGGCGAGACAGAGGTCGAATGGCATGCAGGCATTGCATAGAGGTAGGAATGGATAGTCAAGGGCGCCTTGCGCGCGCGACGCGGGACGGTCGACGCCGGCCAACGAACCTCGCCGTCTAACTCGGGTCTTGAGGCTTGAGGTCCATGCCGATTCGCAATTCGCGAATAGCGAATATCGGCTACTTCCTCTGCTTTGGGCAGGACTTGGCCGGCGCAGGATTTAGCGGTCATCGATGATTTTTCGCCGACGAAGTGACTCGCTGATCGTATACAATGCGGCATCCCCCAATGGACGACGCAAGGACTCATGTCATGTCGCACACGTCGCGTCGCCTCGGAGCAAAAGCTTGCGTCGTGGGTCTCATGGCGTTGGCGATCGTAGCCGTGGCACCTGGGAAGGTCGCGGCGTTTTCGTCCTTCACCGATCAGGCCAAGAGCGTGCGCATCGACTGCGACAACGCCAAAGCCGGGCTCATGGCGCTTCGCATGCTCGCGGATCAGCCGGAGCGCGTGGCGTGAAGCGGTGGCTAGTGCTCGGGATTCTCGCGAGCACTGCCTGTGTGCAGGCGGCAGATTCATCAACATCTGATCCGCTGGCGAACCTCGACATTGGAGATGTCGCTCATTTCCAATCTTGTAAGGCTCCAATACGTCGCCCGCTGTCCGACTACGAGATGTGCTTGCGCGACGCATTGGCGAATCGCTGCAGTCCCGCAGATGACTGTCTGGTCACCTGTATCTCCAGCCCGCAAGGGCATCTCGTCGGCGGCGGATGCGCGCACGTTTGCTTCTCATCGTTGCATTCCAGTGAGCCGCCGCCGGCGGACATCCACAAGTGCGATGAGCTGAAACGATAGGGTAGAACACGCTATCCCGATCAGGATGATCGGACTAGTGTTCGCTCAACTTCGCGCGGATGACTTGCCGTATCCTTTCGGATACAATTCGGTCGAATGAACACGTTCGCGCGCACCGAAGTCTTCGACGTATGGCTTCGCGGACTCAAGGACTCCAAGGCGCGCGCTCGTATCGCCCAACGCATCGAATCGGCGCAAGCAGGAAATTTCGGCGATTGCGAGCCCGTTGGCGAAGGCGTGTCCGAGATGCGCATTCATGTCGGTGCCGGATATCGGGTGTATTACACACGCATCGGCAACACGATCTATCTGCTGCTGGCCGGTGGCGCGAAAACCACACAGAAGCGCGACATCCAGCGCGCGCTGGATATGGTGCACATTCTGAGGAAAGCACGATGAAAGTCATCAAGCCTCGCCGCAAGTCCCTGAAGGCGCTCGGCGTCAAGGCATTCGATGCCGCCGACTATCTCACCGACGACGAAGCGGTCGCCGAATATCTGACGGCTGCGCTGGAAGATCCCGATCCGGACATGTTCCTCACTGCCATCAAGAACGTCGCGCGCGTCCGTGGCATGGCGCAGCTCGCGAAAGATACGGGGCTTGGTCGGGAGAGCCTGTACAAAGCGCTGGCGCCGGGCGCGAAGCCGCGTTACGACACGATTTTCAAAGTAACGCGCGCGCTCGGGATTCGCTTGCACGCTGAGGCAGGATAGCGGCCGACTCGCGCCTCACCGCCTCGCCCTCACGGCGCGCAGTCGCCGCGGCTGCTCGGGGCCGATGCGAGTCAACCCCGCCTGCTTTGCGAGACCCATGCCCAGGTGCAGGGTTAGCAAGTAGCAGCGTGAGCTATGATGAGCAGGTGATCGCCCAGAGACAGATGCCATGCAACTCACGGTAACCACCGATCGCGAAGACGACGGCCGCTGGATCGCGGAGATTCCCGAGCTTCCCGGTGTCATGGTCTACGGGGCCACGGAATCGGAAGCGATGGCGAAGGCCGAAGTCTTGGCGCTCCGCGTGCTCGCCGATCGCATCGAACACGGGGAAGCCAAGCCCGTGCCTGTCAGCATCGTGTTGCCCGCCGCTGCGTGAGTCCTTGGCCATCCGTTCGGGCACGCCTTCTGCTCAAGGCGCTGCTCAGCATCGGCTGGACTCTCAAACGCCAAACCGGATCGCACCGTACGCTATCCCGATCAGGATGGTCGGACTATACGTTTGCGTTTCACGACAATGAGGAAGTCGGCCCGCGCATGCTGGCGCGCATTGCGAAACGCACAGGCCTCACTCCTGGCAACCTCTGACCATAGGGTGGGCCTCGGCCCACCGAACGCTCACATCAACGCTTCGCGGCCACGATCTTGATGCGCCGCCCGACACCGAGACCAAGGCGGTCCAAGGTGATCTCGCCGCGGGCGTCGGCGGTGACGTAGGCGGCGGAGCCGATCGGGAAGCCGCAGGCTTTGAGCCAGTGGCCGCGGAGGACGAGCATCGGTTCTTTCGTCGTGTCGCCGGCGCCCACAGGCGCGGCGCCGATCAGCTGAAACGGTTCGGGGATCGGCGAGGGCGAAGGCAGGGTGCCTTGCGTGCGCGACGCGCGCGAGGCGGTGCGGGATTTCTTGGCCACAGGTGGCTCCTTTGCGAAGTCACCTTTTCAGCGGTGGGTGACGGACCGCGCAGGTTGGCGGACCGGCAATACGGAACCGGCGAGCCCGAAGGCTCCCTGCGCGATCCGCCGTAGACGTGCGCGGATGCGCGACGCGACGCCTACGGCGAAGCCGAGGGTGCGTTTCCGTATTGCGAGGGCCGCCAAGCCCTTTGTCGCGATGGACGACAGGCAGAGTCTAGACGAAAACCTATCTTCGGAGCCGCCAAGCGAGCAGTCCTGCGGGTGGCGACGTCACCGTGTGGTATACATTGAGAACAAAATCAGCCAGCAGTATTGGTGGCGATAGGCCATGACTGTTTCGATCGGAACGAAGTCGAGAGCAGACGGTCAGGTTACCGGTCTTGCGGGAGAGTTATTTGTTGCCGCTGAACTTCTGAAACGCGGGCTTCAGACGTCCGTGACGTTTGGGAATGCGAAGGCAATCGACCTCCTTGCTTACAACCCCCAGACAGAAAAATCGTTTACCGTGCAGGTCAAGGCCGTTCGCAAGAGGAACGCTTTCCCGATCTCGCACGCGCGCGTCCACGCGAAGCACACTTATGTCTTCGTTGTCCTCAATAAGCCGGATGTCGCAGTTCAGTACTTCATCGTACCCGGTGCGCTTCTTCTAGGTGAGCCTGAGCGATTCACGAAGTGGTTCAGAGACCCTAAGTTTCCTGGGATTCCACCAGCTGCGTTGGAACCGTTCCAGAACGCTTGGGGTTTGTTTAGCGAGTAAGCGCGTTAACAGTCCCCAACCAAACGTAGTGTCGCTGCACTAGAGCGCTCGGCTGTGCTTCAACGACAAAAAAGGACGCCGGGGCGAAATTAGACGCATTGGCAGAATGGTGGATGTAGACTAAATACACATCTAGCGCGCGAGGCCACCAATGGCTAAGTCTGGGACCCCCAAGAAGGCGGCAACACCCAAACGGAGCGTTGCTGAAACAACGCCCAAATTTCCATACACAACCAAGCCAGCGTCCCTCCGCCGTTTTCTGAAAGAAGTGCCGAAGCGACCAAAACCACCCAAATTCGACAAAGCTCTCCTGAAGTCTTGGGGATTCAGCGATACCAACGATTACACGATGCTACGGGTTCTTAAGACGGTGAATCTTCTAAACGATAAGAATGAACCCACTGACTTATATTCCCAATTCATGGCGCTGAACGGTGGCGCGAAGGTAATAGCACCGGAGATTAAGAAAGTTTATGCGCCGCTGTTCCAAGCAAGCCACTCGCCTTACACCGAGAGCAACGAGGTTTTACAGAACCTCTTCAATATCCACTCTGGAGGTGGCGATAGGGCGCTCGATGCCCAAATCCAGACTTTCAAGGCGCTCTGTGAAAACACTTCTTTTGATCAAGTGGCCGATACCGCCGCTGGGAACGCGGCGGTTCACAATGCTTCCGCCGCAGGCAATCTCGGCAACACCGCGGCCGGGGCGTCAAACGCAGCACCGATAGTTAATATCAATCTGCATATCCATCTTCCGGAAAATAAGTCCCGTAGAGACTACGAGGACATCATCGAAGACATAGGGAGATACATATTCGGACGCGGTTCGAGTGACCGCCGTGCATAGAGAACCGCTCAATAGAGTGCTGTCAGGGCTCGACGAGTTGCGTAGCGCACACGGGTCGAATCTGTCTTTACCGGCAGCGAGGACGGTCGAGGTGCAGTCTGTCCTTTCGGCTTTGCACGCGTTTACGGAGATTGTGCGATATCTGAATACGCGTCGAAGTTCAGGAGCAATTCTCGATTTGGTGAACGAGGCGGCCGTTCAAGATGCTTTGTATCTTATGCTGCGGCCTTGGGTACTCGATCTGGTGCCAGAGAATCCGACCGACAAAGTCGCAAATCGATTTTCAATTAAAGACTTTGTCTCACAGTCAAGCCGATTTGTGATCGAAGCAAAGTACGTGCGATCAGCGGACCACGGGAAATCGCTGGCTAAAGAGCTCAATGACGATATCGAAACTTACCGCTATCATGCATATTGTGACGATCTCATTTTCTTTATCTACGATCCGGATGGTTTTATTCCGGATGCGGCGGCCTTGGAAAGGCATCTTCGAACGTCACGTACCTATGACGCTCGGGTTTTGAGGTGTCATGGAGTGATTAAGCCGTAGCACGAGAATACTGGCCCTTGATAAGGGTCCTGCCCAAAGTATTTTCATATGGCACAGCAGCAATCACCATATTTGACCCCATTCGGACCGATTGGTCGACGTGATCGTGGCTATTCAAGTCTTGGCAACTTACAAGTTCTACAAACTTGATTTTGCGGGATGGGCTGACCGAATTACGGAACAAAGGGGTCGGAGTCATTTATCCATAGGTGTGGGCACTCAGTCTCGGGCACGTGGCTGATTTCCCCGAAGCAAGCAGCCGCTAGAGCGCCGTTACCGAAATCCGCAAGCCCAACGCACGCGTTACTTTCGCCACGGTGGCATAGCTCGGATTGCCGTTTTCAGAGAGGGCCTTGTACAAGCCCATGCGAGTCAGGCCGGTCTCCTGTGCGAGTCCTTGAACCCCTCGCGCACGCGCGATGTCGCCGAGTGCCGCGACCATGAGCTGCGGGTCGTCTTCGTCGGCGCAGGCTTGCAGGTAGGCGGCCATTTCCTGCTCGTTGCCGAGGTGTTCGGCGGCGTCCCAGCGGGTGAAGCTTTCCTTCTTTTTCTTCATGGGTTGCTCCAATCGAGCGCGATGCGCATGGCCGTGCGGATGTCGTTCCGCTGAGTCGACTTGTCGCCGCCGCAGAGAAGGACCACTACCGTCGGGTCGCGCCGCAAGCAGTACACACGAAATCCGGGGCCGACATCGATCTTGAGTTCGATGAGGCCGCGGGACAGCGCGCGATACTGTCCCGGATTGCCGATGCTGAGCCGACGAATGCGAGCGAGAATTCGCGCGCGGACCGTCGGATCGCGAAGTGCGGCGAACCACGATCGATAGGTTTCACTCTCGACGATTTCGAGCATGCGCAGCGTAAACTGTAGTTGACAATCATGTCAACTGTAGTTTTCACGCCTCGGTTAAGGACAGGGTCCTCAAGCTCGCACGCCGTTCGGCGTTTCACTGCGCGAATAGCGCTCGTGCGCTCGCAGAGTGAGGCCGAAAGTCGAGAGCGATAGCTACGCCGATTGACGTAGGAAATTGGGGGGGCGGATGTTCGGCGTGAGTCGTCGCGATGGCTTTGCGCTTCGAAAAGATTTGCAGAGAATGGCAACAGACTTTCCCTGCAGAGGAATAGACCATGATCGACAAGACGGCCAACCCGATTGGATGGGCTCTTTTCCTCTACGAGCTCAATGACGCACACGAGCATCTGGGCGAGATGATCAAGTCGTTGGCAGAAAGTGCAGAATATTCAGAAGGTGAGTTGATCATCGAACTAGGGCACGTCTATGCCCATCTCAATCGCGCGTGGTGTCGGCGCAATGCACCCGAAGACCTCACGGAGGCCGAATGGGAAGCGGCTAGCAGATTCCCGACGGACCTGATGCCCGTCGGGTGAGAGTGCAGGATGCGAAGGCGTTATTCGCCGAGTGTTAGCAGCGAGGCATTGCCTCCTGCCGCCGTCGTATTAATCGTCAACGTCCTCTCAGTAGCAAACCGCAACAAATAATGCGGCCCACCGGCCTTCGGCCCCGTCCCGGATAGGTTCTCCCCACCAAACGGCTGCACGCCAACCACCGCACCAATCTGGTTGCGGTTGACATACGTATTCCCGACCTTCGCCCGCTTCGCAATGTGCTCGATCGTCTCGTCGATGCGGCTGTGCACACCGAGCGTCAACCCAAACCCCGTGCCGTTGATCGCATCGATCACTTGATCGAGCTCGTCCGACTTCCAGCGCACGACATGCAACGCCGGCCCGAACACTTCCTGAGTCAGCAGCTTGATCGACGGAATCTCGTACGCGCGCGGGAGGAAGAACGTGCCGTGCTCGGAGCCGGACGCGAGCTGGGTGATCTTGATGAGCTTCGCCTCGCGCTCCATGCGCGCGGCGTGTTCTTCGAGGTTCTTGCACGAAGGTTCGTCGATGACGGGGCCGACGTCGGTCGAGAGCAGCGCGGGGTCGCCGACGACGAGCTCGTCCATCGCGCCGGCGAGCATCGTGATGACTTTGTCGGCGATGTCGTCCTGCACGTAGAGCACGCGCGCGGCGGAGCAGCGTTGGCCGGCGGAGTCGAAGGCGCTGGCGAGCACGTCCTTGACGAGTTGTTCGGGCAGCGCGGAGGAATCGGCGATGAGCGCGTTCTGTCCGCCGGTTTCGGCGATCAGCGCGGCGATGGGCGCGTTGCGTGCGGCGAGCGTGCGGTTGATCGTCCATGCGGTTTCGGTGGATCCGGTGAAGCAGACGCCGGCGACTTCGTCGCGCGTCAGCAGCGTCTTGCCGAGCACGGAGCCTTTGCACGGCACGAATTGCAGCGCGCCTTCGGGCACGCCGGCTTCGTGCAGCAGTTTGACGGCGGCGTAGCCGATCAGCGTCGTCTGGTCCGCAGGTTTCGCGATGACGGCGTTGCCGGAGGCGAGGCCGGCGGCGACTTGGCCGGTGAAGATCGCGAGCGGGAAATTCCACGGGCTGATGCAGACGAAGACGCCGCGACCGCGGAGGAACAGCTGGTTCGTTTCGCCGGTCGGGCCGGGAAGGTTTTCGGGTTGTCCGAAAAGTTTGCGCGCCATCGCGGCGTAGTAGCGGCACATGTCGGCGGCTTCGCGCACCTCGGAGATCGCGGCGGGAATCGTCTTGCCGGCTTCGCGCACGCAGAGCGCGATGAATTCGCCGCGGCGTTGTTCGAGCAAGTCCGCTGCGTGTTCGAGGATCGCGGCGCGGCTTGCGGCGGGCAGCATGTCCCACGACGGTTGCGCGGCGACGGCGTTGCTGAGTGCTTTTTCGATCGTCGCGGCGTCGGCGTTGCGCGAGGTGCCGACGACCTGCCGGCGATCGGCGGGGTTGGTCACGTTGCGCGTCTCGCCGCCTGGCGCGGCGCCGGGCACGAGCGGCTCGGCTTTCCACGGGCCTTTGTATTTATTGACCGCGTCGGCGAGCTCGCGCAGCGCGTTGTCGTTCGCAAGATTGACGCCCATCGAATTCTTCCTGAGTGCACCGTAAAGACCGACCGGCAGCGGAATGCGCGGGTGCGGCTTGGAGGGGAATGCGCGCACGGTTTCGGACGGATCGGCGACGAGGTCGCGGATCGAGACGTCTTCGTCGACGACGCGGTTGACGAACGAGGTGTTGGCGCCGTTTTCGAGCAGTCGGCGCACGAGGTAAGGCAACAGATCTTCGTGCGAGCCGACCGGCGCGTAGACGCGGCACGGAACATTGAGATTGTTCGCGCCGATGACTTCGGCGTAGAGATCGGCGCCCATGCCGTGCAGGCGCTGGAACTCGAATGGCTTGCCTTGCGCGAAATGGTGGATCGCGGAAATCGTGTGCGCGTTGTGCGTTGCGAACTGCGGATAGATCGCGTTGCTGCCTGCTTCGAAGAGTTTCTTCGCACAGGCGAGGTACGAAACATCGGTGTTGGGCTTGCGCGTGTAGACGGGATAACCCGGCAATCCCAATTCCTGCGCGCGCTTGATTTCCGAATCCCAGTACGCGCCTTTGACCAGGCGCACGCACCAGCGGCGATTGGCCTTGTGCGCGGTTTCGGCGAGCCAGTCGATGACGAACGGCGCGCGCTTCTGGTACGCCTGGACGGCGAGGCCGAAGCCGTTCCAACCTTCGAGCGACGGATCGGCGAACACGGCGCCGATGATGTCGAGCGAGAGCTCCAGGCGATCGGCTTCTTCGGCGTCGACGGTCATGCCGATGCCGTTTTTCATCGCGAGCTGCGCGAGCGCGAGGATTTTCGGCGTGAGCTCCGCGTGCACGCGTTCGCGCTTGGCGACTTCATAGCGCGGATGCAGCGCGGAGAGCTTGACCGAGATCGACGGGGCGTCGAGCACGTCTTTCTCGCGCGCCTTCTGCGCGGCGCTGCGATTGCCGAGCGCGTTGATCGCGTCGACGTAGGCTTTGTAGTAACGCTCGGCGTCCGGCTGCGTCAGCGCGGCTTCGCCGAGCATGTCGTAGGAATAGCGGTAGACGGCGTTTTCTTTTTCGTCCGCGCGCGCCAGCGCTTCCTTGATCGTGCGGCCCATGACGAACTGGTGGCCCATGATGCGCATCGCCTGGCGCACGGCGAGGCGGATCACGGGTTCGCCGGCGCGGCCGACGAGGCGCTTCAAGGCGCCGGTGAAATCGCGGCGCGTTTCCTCGGCGAGGTTGACGAGGTGGCCTGTCAGCATCAGGCCCCAGGTCGAGGCGTTGACGAAGACGGAATCGCTGGTGCCGATGTGTTTCTTCCAGTCGGCTTCGCCGAGCTTGTCGCGGATCAGCTTGTCGGCGGTCGCGGTATCCGGAATGCGCAGCAGCGCTTCGGCGACGCACATCAGCAAGACGCCTTCTTCGCTGGAAAGGTCGTATTGGCGCATGAAGGATTCGACGGCGCTTTGCTGATCGGCTCGGGCGCGCACGCGGGCGACGAGCTCGGCGGCGCGGGCGAGGACGAGCTCGCGCTCGGTCGGGGGCAGCGTCGACTGAGCGAGGAGATCGTCGACCGCTTCGGTTTCGTCGCGCGACCACGCGGCGGTGATGCGCGCGCGCGCGGGTTCGGTGGCCGTCGGCAGTTCGGGGGTGAGGATGTCGCTCAAGTGCGCGTCTCGCGAGAAGAGGGGAATCGGCTGCCGCCGGCCGGTGCGCCGAGGCGGCGTAGTTTAGTGATGGGTCGGGAGTGGGCCAAGGGACGTTGCGTTTCCCCTCCCGCACGGCGGGAGGTCCACGGGTTCCCCTCTCCCGCTCGCGAGAGAGGTTCACGGGTTCCCCTCTCCCGCTTGCGGGAGAGGGTAGGGTGAGGGAAGGCTTTTGGTAGCGCGAACCACGTTGCCCTCACCCCAGCCCTCTCCCGCAAGCGGGAGAGGGGGTGCGTTCTTGTCGTCCCGCAGGCGTGAGTGGGGCGAGGGGTATCGAAATCGTGTGGCGTAATGTCACAGCCCGCCACACCGCGCCGTGCAAACCTGCTTCGCACACCCTCGTCCTTGCCCGTGTCCGCGCGCGTCCTCTATCATTCTTGGGCTTCGCTGACCGTTTTTCTCCATATCGGTACCGGCTCGTGGCAGGCGCGTCCCAGGCTTTCGGCTTGCGGGAACATAAGTCCGTGGGCCGGATTTTCCAGCTCGGTACCGACCACGCCGGATCGATAGTCGATTAAGGTGACGCAATGATTCCAGTTGGGGTTTCGCACGTCCGCCGCTTGCTCGCGGCTTTCGCGCTGCTTGGGTGCAGCGTGGCCTGGGCCAATCCGGAGCCGTGGCAGCTGAATCTGACGCCGGGCGTGACCTCGATCTCGCACCGCATCTATCAGCTGCACATGCTCGGCTTTTACGTGTGCCTGGGCATCGGTGCCATCGTGTTCGGCGCGATGTTCTACGCGATGTTCCGCTTCCGCAAATCGCAGGGCGCGGTCGCCGAGCAGTGGAGCCACTCGACCAAGCTCGAAGCGCTCTGGACCGTCGCGCCGGTGCTGCTCCTCGTCATCCTGGCCTGGCCGGCCACCAAGCTCCTGATCGACATGGCGAACACTGAAAACGCCGACATGACGATCAAGATCACCGGCTATCAGTGGAAGTGGCGCTACGAATACGTCGACGTCGACAAGAAGAACACCGGCGTCAACTTCATCTCGACGCTGGACAGCGATTCCAACCGCACGCGCCAGCTCCGTTCCGGCCTCGACCCGCACGCGGTCAAGGACGGCGATTACCAGAGTTATCTGCTTAACGTCGACAAGCCGCTGGTCGTGCCCGTCGGCGTCAAGATCCGCTTCGTCGTCACCGCGGACGACGTGATCCACGCGTGGTGGGTGCCGCAGCTCGGCTGGAAGCAGGATGCGATCCCGGGAATCATCAACAGCGCCTGGACCGAGATCCCGACGCCGGGCGTGTATCGCGGCCAATGCGCGGAATTGTGCGGCAAGGATCACGGCTTCATGCCGATCGTGGTCAAGGCCGTGCCGAAGGCAGAGTTCGATCAGTGGCTTGCCGCCGAGCAGGCTGCCGAGGGCGTGAACAAGGCCGCAGCGACCGCCGAGGCGACGGCGCCTGCCGCCGCACCGACGACTCCGCCGCAGGGCTAAGCAACAACACTCCGTATTCGAGGTTCCAGGTCATGGCCGCAGCCAATCCCACCGTCGATCACGTCCACGACGACCACCACGACGACAAGCCGCACGGCTTTTTGCATCGGTGGCTGTTCACGACGAACCACAAAGACATCGGCACGCTGTATCTCGTCTTCTCGCTGACGATGTTCTTCATCGGCGGCTCGATGGCGATGATCATCCGCGCGGAGCTCTTCAAGCCGGGCATGCAGCTCGTGCAGCCGGAGTTCTTCAACGAGATGACCACGATGCACGCGCTGGTCATGATCTTCGGCGCGGTCATGCCGGCGTTCGTGGGTCTCGCCAACTGGCTGGTGCCGATGATGATCGGCGCGCCGGACATGGCGCTGCCGCGCATGAACAACTGGTCGTTCTGGATCCTGCCGTTCGCGTTCTTCCTGCTGTTGTCCGAAATCTTCATGCCCGGCGGCGGCCCGCAGGGCGGCTGGACGATGTATCCGCCGCTCGCGATCGAGGGCGGCTACAACGTCGCCTTCATGATCTTCGCGATCCACCTGATGGGCATCTCGTCGATCATGGGCGCGATCAACATCATCGCGACGATCCTCAACATGCGCGCGCCGGGCGTGGATCTTCTGAAGATGCCGGTGTTCGTGTGGAGCTGGCTGATCACGGCGTTCCTGCTGATCGCGGTGATGCCGGTGTTGGCCGGCGCGGTCACGATGCTATTGACCGACAAGTACTTCGGCACGAGCTTCTTCAACGCGGCCGGCGGCGGCGACCCGGTGATGTTCCAGCACATCTTCTGGTTCTTCGGGCATCCCGAGGTCTACATCATGATTCTGCCGGCGTTCGGCATCGTGTCGGAGATCATCCCGACCTTTGCGCGCAAGCCGCTCTTCGGATACCAGGCGATGGTCTACGCGATCGCGTCGATCGCGTTCTTGTCGTTCATCGTGTGGGCGCACCACATGTTCACGGTCGGCATGCCGCTCGGCGGCGAGCTCTTCTTCATGTACGCGACGATGCTGATCGCGATTCCGACCGGCGTGAAGGTGTTCAACTGGGTCACCACGATGTGGAAGGGCTCGATGACCTTCGAGACGCCGATGCTGTTCGCGATCGCGTTCGTCATCCTGTTCACGATCGGCGGATTCTCGGGCGTGTCGCTCGCGCTCGTGCCGGCCGACTTCCAGTATCAGGATACGTATTTCGTCGTCGCGCACTTCCACTACGTGCTGGTCACGGGCGCGATCTTCGCGATCATGGGCGCGACGTATTACTGGATCCCGAAATGGTCCGGCCACATGTATTCGGAGAAGTGGGGCAAGATCCACTTCTGGAACAGCGTGATCTGGGTGAACGTGCTGTTCTTCCCGCAGCACTTCCTCGGCCTTGCCGGCATGCCGCGTCGTATTCCGGACTACAACGTCGCGTTCGCCGACTTCAACATGATCTCGTCGATCGGCGGATTCCTGTTCGGTGCGAGCCAGCTGATCTTCGTCGGCGTCATCATCCATTGCGTGTACTACTCGAAGAAGAAGGCGACCTCGCAGGTGTGGGAAGGCGCGCGCGGCCTCGAGTGGACGTTGCCGTCGCCGGCGCCGTATCACAGCTTCACGACGCCGCCGGTGATCGATAACCATAGCCTTGCGCATGGAGACGTGACGCATTGATTTTTAGAGTCACTTCTCCCGCTTGCGGGAGAAGTCGGCGCACAGCGCCGGATGAGGTCGAAGCCGCCCTCGGGCGGCTGAGGGTGAGGCAGGATGCCGAACGGAAGACGCCCCATGGATGGCTGCTCTCGAAAGCCCTCACCCGCGCCGATGGCGCGGCCTCTCCCGCAAGCGGGAGAGGCGACAACCCGCACTTTTGAATGACAGAACATCGATGAAACCGCAGTCCACCGCTACCGACTTCGACCGCCGCCGCGCCAACGCGCGGCGCACGGCGTTGATCATCGGCGCGATCGCGGTGTTCCTGTTCGTGATGTCGATCGTCGAAGTGGTGATCCACAAATGAGCGCGCCGGCCGGCCAGCGCAATCGCGGCGTGCTGAAGGCGGCGCTCATCGTCTGCGCGGCGGCATTCCTGTTCGGCTTCGCGATGGTGCCGATCTACCGCATCGCGTGCGAGCACGTGTTCGGCATCAAGCTCGCGCAGGGCGCGGCGAGCGAGAACAAGACCGCCGGGATGATCGAAGACGATACGCGCACGATCCGCGTGCAGTTCGTCTCCAACGTCAACAGCAAGCTGCCCTGGTCGTTCGCGGCCGAGACGACCAGCATCGACGTGCATCCGGGCAAGCTCACCGAAGCCTGGTTCGATGCGAAGAACAACGGCGGCGAGACGATCGTCGGCAACGCCGTGCCAAGCGTCGCGCCGAGCATCGCATCGCTCTACTTCAACAAGACCGAATGCTTCTGCTTCACCGAGCAGCTGCTCAAGGCCGGCGAATCGCGGCGCATGCCCGTGCGCTTCATCGTCGATCCGAAGCTGCCCAAGGAAGTTACGGAGCTGACGCTCTCGTACACGTTTTACGAAAACACCGTCGCGACGCAGCGCGTCGCAACCACTGGCTCGCCGCTGCCCGCAGGATCATAAACAGGAATTATTGATATGGCCCAGACCCAAGGTTCCTACTACGTCCCGCACGGCAGCCACTGGCCGATCATCGGCTCGTTCGGCCTGCTCGGCACCGTCGGCGGCGCTGGCCTCTGGCTCAACGAAGCCTCGATCGGCAAGCCCATCATGGCGATCGGCGTCGCGCTGATCCTGTTCATGATGTTCGGCTGGTTCAGGACGGTCATCGGCGAATCGATCCGCGGTTTCTACAACAAGCAGGTGGACACTTCGTTCCGCATGGGAATGATGTGGTTCATCTTCTCCGAGGTGATGTTCTTCGCGGCGTTCTTCGGCGCGCTCTTCTACGCGCGCACGCTGTCGGTGCCGTGGCTTGGCGGCGAGGGTCACGGAGCACTGACGAATTTCTACCTCTGGTCGAACTTCACGCCCGCGTGGCCGACCAACGGCCCCGGCGCGGTCGGCGGCCATTTCGAGACGATGGCGCCGTGGGGCATTCCGCTGATCAACACGCTGCTGCTGCTGTCCTCGGGCGTCACGATCACGATCGCGCATCACGCGCTGCGCGCCGGCAATCGCAAGCAGCTTCTGATCTGGCTTGCGCTGACGGTCATTCTTGGCGCGACGTTCCTCGGCTTCCAGGCGCATGAGTACATCGAGGCCTACACCAAGCTCAATCTGACGCTCGGCAGCGGCATCTACGGTTCCACGTTCTTCATGCTCACCGGCTTCCACGGCCTGCACGTGACGCTCGGCGCGATCATGCTGACGGTGATCTGGTTCCGCTGCGCCAAGGGCCACTTTGACCGCGACCATCACTTCGCATTCGAGGCCGTCGCGTGGTACTGGCACTTCGTCGACGTGGTGTGGCTGGGGCTTTTCATGTTCGTGTACGTGCTCTGAGAGAGACGTAATCGCGAACGAACACCATTGCCGTCGTCCCGGCGCAAGCCGGGACCCATTTTGATTTTGGACGGAAGAACAAATGGATCCCGGCTTGCGCCGGGATGACGACAGGCGGCTCGAAGTCGTCGGCGGGGCTTTTACTGCCCGATCCCGTGCGGCCGGATGATCCCGGTCCAGATGCCGATGATCACCAGGATGATCAAGATCACCGAGAGGCCGATGCGCCGCGTCAGCGCCTTGACCGTGCGATCGCTCTGGCCCTTGTCGGTCATCATGAAATAAAGCCCGGCGCCGAGGTTGTAGATGATCGCCGCGAGGAAAATGATGATGAGAACCTTGCTGAGCATCGCGCGTCGTATCGGCAGAAAGCGGTCGACGAGACCGCGCTTCAGTATACGCCCTAGCGTTGGCCGCAGTGGATAGACGCTGGCATCGGCCGCGCGTGTTCGCTGTGCTGCTGACGCTCTTCGGCGTCGCGGCCTTCGTGACGCTCGGCACCTGGCAGCTCGATCGCGCCGCGCAGAAAGAGCGGCTTTTTGCTGCATTCGCCGGTGCTGGTTCGCAGACGCCGGTGGCGCTCGACGAAGCAAGGCGCACGCGGGATTCGCAGCGCTATCCGCTGGTCAGCGTACGCGGTAGATACGATCCGAAGCACGCGTACGTGCTCGACGATCAGACGCACGACGGCAAGGTTGGCAGCGTCGCCTACGCGATTTTCGAGCCTGCCGATGGTTCCGCGCCACTCCTCGCCGATCGCGGCTTCATCGCACGCGACGCGCGCGGCCAGCGCCCGACGATTCCGCCGGCACCGGAAGGAGAGCAACAGATTCTCGCGCTCTACGCGCCGCCGCCCGGATCGGGTCTGCGCCTCGGCGGCAACGCGCTGCCGCGGCAGTCGACGTGGCCGAAGACATCGATTTATCTCGACGTCGGCGAGATCGCCGCCGACGCCGGACGAAGCCTCGATCCGAAAGTGCTGCTGCTCGCGCCGGAGCAGGGCAGCGGTTTCATCCGCGAATGGCGTCCGGACGTCTTTCCGCCCGAACGCCACCGCGGATATGCGTTCACATGGTTCACGCTCGCCGCCGTCGTCGTGATCGTGTTCGTCACGATGCACTGGCGCAAGGATCAATCGCCATGACACCCGAAAATCGAAAACGCCTCGGCCTTATCCTGATCGTGCTGCTGTTCGCGGCGCCGATCTTGATTGCGTACGTGCTCAACGCGGCCGGCTGGCGCCCCGCCGGCACGCGCAATTACGGAACGATGGTCACGCCGCCGCGCGATCTCACCGCCGCGCGCTTCGTTCGCGACGACGGCACACCAATCGCGTGGAAGGACGCCGACTGGTCGTGGACGCTCATCGCCGTGACCGGCCCCGATTGCGCGCAGAAATGCCTCGCGCGCCTCGATGAGCTCCGCCGTGCGCGCCTGACGCTGAATCAGAACGCGTATCGCGTGCGCGTCGTCGCGCTCGACGCCGCGCTCGCGCCCGAAATGCTGGCGCCGCTGAAGCCCGTCGAAGCCGCACGCGATGCCGATGCGAAACTTTCCGATCTTCGTCCCGCGTCGAGCGACGACGTCGCCGTGGCGCTGGTCGATCCGCACGGGTTTCTCGTGTTGACCTATGCCCCGGGATACGACGGCAACCTCCTGCGCAAGGATCTTGCGAGGCTCATCAAGGGATGAGCGCGAAACTCCTGACGCCGGCGCGTATCGCCGTCTTCGCCACCGCATTCGCGTTCTGCGTGATCGTGTTCGGCGCCTTCGTACGCCTCTCGAACGCAGGACTCTCGTGTCCGGATTGGCCGACTTGCTACGGTCAGGTCACCTGGCCCAAGCACGAAGGCGACATCGCGGCGGCGAACGAAGCGTTTCCGGATCGTCCCGTCGAATCCGGGAAAGCGTGGCGTGAGCAAGTGCACCGCTTTCTCGCCGGCGGCCTGATCGTGACGACGTTTGCGCTCGCGTGGATGTGCTGGCGCCGACGCGACGCGCTCGGCAAGGTCGCGTGGATTCCGCCGATCGCTTGCATCGTCATCGTGTTCCAGGCTCTGCTCGGCATGTGGACCGTGACGCTTCTGCTGAAACCCATCGTCGTGATGGCGCATCTCCTCGGCGGCCTCACGACGTTCGCGCTGCTCGGCTACACGGCACTGCGCCTGACGTCGCCGACGACGCTCGACGACGTCGAGCTCAAACGCTTCACGATCGTCGCGATCGCGCTGCTCACGCTGCAGATCGCGCTCGGCGGCTGGACCAGCGCGAACTACGCCGCGCTCGCCTGCGGGTTCGATTTTCCGCAATGCCTCGGCCAGTGGTGGCCGGCGACCGATTTCAAGGAAGGCTTCGTGCTCTGGCGCGGCATCGGCGTCAACTACGAAGGCGGCGTGCTCGACGCGCCGGCGCGTGCGGCGATTCAGCTCGCGCATCGCATCGGCGCGCTGGTCGTGTTCTGCTATCTCGGCTGGCTCGCGCATCGCGCGGCGCGCGCAGGGTTGCGCGGGCTTGCGATTGTGCTCGGCGCTCTGCTGCTGGTGCAGGTGTCGCTCGGCATCGGCAACGTGAAGCTGGGATTGCCGTTGCCCGTGGCGACGGCGCATAACGGCGTCGCGGCGTTGTTGCTGCTGACGCTGCTGGCGCTGCTCGTGCGAGTATCGCGAGCGCGATGATGTCCCCTCTCCCGCTCGCGGGAGAGGGCAGGGTGAGGGCGCCGTGGTTCGACGTCTCCCAATCTCGCGCTCCGACTTCCCTCACCCCAACCCTCTCCCCGCAAGCGGGAGAGGGGGTACTCTTCGCTAGTCTGAAATCCACACCAGAACAATGTCGTCCATCGCCAGCCAATACCTCGAGCTGACCAAGCCCCGCGTCGTCGCGCTGATCGTATTCACCGCGGTCATCGGCATGTTCCTGTCCGTGCCGGGCATGGTGCCGCTACGTCCGCTGATCGCCGGCACGATCGGCATCTGGCTTGCGGCCGCCTCGGCGGCGGCGATCAATCATCTGATCGACCAGCGCATCGATCGCCTGATGGCGCGCACTTCGCAGCGCCCGCTCGCGACCGGAACGCTGAAACCTTCGCAGGTGCTCGCGTTCGCGGTGATCCTCGGCGCGCTGTCGATGGCGATCCTGATCGCGTTGGTCAATCCGCTGACCGCCGCGCTGACATTCGCCTCGCTGATCGGCTACGCGATCGTCTACACCGCCTATTTGAAGCGCGCCACGCCGCAGAACATCGTCATCGGCGGCGCGGCCGGCGCGGCGCCGCCGGTGCTCGGCTGGGTCGCCGTCACTGGCAGCGTGCATCCGTACGCGCTGCTCTTGTTCCTCATCATCTTCATCTGGACGCCGCCGCATTTCTGGGCGCTCGCGATCTTCCGCCGCGACGACTACTCGCGCGCGCAGGTGCCGATGCTGCCGGTTACGCACGGCGTCACGTACACGCGCTGGCACGTTCTCTACTACACGATCCTGCTGCTCGTTATCACGGTGCTGCCGTATCTCACCGGCATGAGCGGACTCTTCTATCTCGGTGGCGCGCTCGTGCTCGGCGGCGGATTCCTCTACTACGCAGTTCGTCTGTTGCACCCGCCCGACGAATTCTTCGCGATGCGCGTGTTCAATTATTCGATCGTGTACTTGATGGCGCTGTTCGCGTTCCTGCTCGTCGATCACTACCTGATGCCGACGGCTTTTCAGCCCGGTGGCTTGATCTTCGAGAAGGTCGGCTAGCGATCGCGCGCCGCTGCGGCGACCGTCTGCTCGACCGCGGGATCGTCGAGAATTTCGTGGCCCTTGCCCGGAATCATGACGAGGTTCGCCGCAATCCCGAGCGACGTCGCCTTGTCGACATAGGCTTTCGCGTAGCTCGGCAGCGTCAGCGGATCGTCCGAACCTGAAAACGCCGTCACGATCGTCGCGCGGTCCATCTGATCCAGCGTCTCGATCGGCGACAAGCTGTGCGTCGGCACGAGCCACATCGGGCTCCATTGCAGCGCTGCCATATGCTTGCGGAACACCGGCACGTCGCAAGGACACGAGACCAGAAACACGTGGCGTATGAGGCCCGGCTCGGTTGCAGCGAGATTCGCGGCAATCGCGGAACCTCCCGAATGCCCGACCAGCACGACCGACGGCGCATGCCATTGCTGCTGCAGCGATCGGATCGCCTCAGCGAGATCGTGCACGACGTCTGCGGTGTAGTTCTCGCCCGAAGCGAAGCCGCGATCGCCATTGGAACGCGCGCCGTAGCGGTCCGCGTAACCTGGGCGCATCAGCCCGACCGCGCGCACGCCGGGCGCGGCCTTCGCGATATCGTCGGCGAATCCGTACTGATAGCCCGGATGGATGAACGGCGCGTCGCCGTGCAGCACGACGACGAGCGGTGCCGTGGGATCCGGTGCGCCGGCGACGTACATGCGGCCGACGATGCGATGTCCTTGCGCTCCGGCAATGACGGCTTCGCCGCCGGCGTTCGTCGCGGGCAGAAACCCGACGAACGTGCCGCGCACCGCGATCAGCGCCCACACCCATGAGCACAAGATCGCGACGATCGCGAGCAGCAGTATCCGGCGAATCCACCGCATGGCTTTCTTCATCGCTTCGAACTTCCGTTTCGTGCGATCACGATTCTCCGACGAGATATTTTTGCCAAAACAGCATCGTCGCCGCGCGGAAATAATCGACGTTCGGTTTCTTGCGGAAGCCGTGGCCCTCGTCCTTGAATTCCAGGAACCACACGTCGCCGCCGTTGCCGCGCACGGTGTTCGCGATCTGCTGTCCTTCGGAGGCCGGCACGCGCGGATCGTTGGCGCCGGCCGACACGAACAGCGGGATCGTGATGTTCTTTGCGTTCGTCGTCGGCGAGATTTTCTCCAGGAAAGTTTTCATCTTGGCGTCGCGCTCGTCGCCGTATTCGACGCGGCGCAAGTCGCGACGATAACTTTCCGTGTTGTTGAGGAACGTCACGAAGTTGGAGATGCCGACGATGTCGACGCCGGCGCGCAATCGGTCGTTGTAGTGCGTCATCGAGGCCAGCACCATGTAGCCGCCGTACGAGCCGCCGTACACAGCAACGCGTTTGGCGTCGAGCTCGGGCTGCTTGCCGATCCAGTCGAGCAGCGCGCCGATGTCCTTGACCGAATCTTCGCGCTTGAAGCCGTTGTCGAGCTTGAGATACGTCTTGCCGTAGCCGTCCGAGCCGCGCACGTTCGGAACGAGCACGGCGATGCCGAGCTCGTTGACGAGAAACTGGTTTTCGCTCGAGAACACCGGCAGCGCCTGCGATTCCGGGCCACCGTGGATGCTGATGATCACCGGATGCGGGCCTGGCGTTTTCGGCGCGTAGTAGAACGCCGGGATCGACAATGTCTTGCCGCCGGCCTTGCTCGGAAAGTGCACCAGCGTCGGCTCGACGAATTTCGTCGCGTCGAGTCCGCCGACTTCGCTCTCGGTCCAGCGCGCGAGCGTCTTCGCGGAAAGGTCGATCGAATACACGTCGCTCGGCGTGACCGAAGTCAGCATCGCGACCGCGAGCGTGTTGCCGTCGTTCTTGAAGTCGACGCCGGAGATGACGCCTTTGGGCAGCGCCGGCAGCGGCAGCTCCGCGCGCGTCGCGGTATCGATGACGTGCAGCGCGAAGAAGCCGTCTTCGTTGGTGACGAACGCGAGGCGCGATCCGTCCTCGCTCAAGACGAAATCCTCTACGTTCCATGGAATCTTCTTGCTGAGATCGCTGATCTTCTTCGTCTTCAGGTCATGGAAGCGCAGTGTATGAAATTCGCTGCCCTCGTCGGACGTGAAATACACGCCGCCGCCGTTCGGCGCGAAACGGAACGGACCGAACGCGGCTTTGCCGCCGTCGACCGGAAACATCGTCAGTTTCTTGTCGTCGAGCGAGACGACGCCGGGATAGACCTCGTTGATCGAGACGTTCTTCTGGACCAGGAGCTCCTTACCGTCGGGCGAGAAATCGGTCGGCGTCCATGCGCCGCCCTCGGTCACGACCGGCTTTCTCTCGCCGCTGGCGATATCGAGCACCCACACGTCGGTGTCCTTGCCGTTGCGCTCGGTGCTGCCGTACGCAAGCTTGCTGCCGTCGTGCGACCACAAGGGATCTTGGTTGCGCGACTTGCCGTCGGTCAGGAGCTTGACCTCGCGCGTCGCCATGTCGAACCAGTAAAGCTGCCAGAACTCCGAGCCGCCGACGTCTTTCCCGAATACGAATCCAGCGCGCTTGGGATTCGCGGCCACGCTCGCGATCGGCTCGTCATAGAACGTCAGCTGCTCGCGCGCGCCGCCCGGCATCTTGACCCGGTGTACTTGTACCGTATTCGCAAAACGCGTCGTGATCAGCAGACCCGAGCCGTCCGCGAGCCATCCGCCGAGGCTCGCGCCGCGCGTGTTCGAATAGCGCTGCAGACGATCGGTGAGCTCGGCGGGAATCTCGGGAATGTTCTCGCCGATGCGGTTGCCGGCTTCGACGCGATTCACGGCGGGCGCCGCGCCTGCAAATGCCGACGCGGCGAGGAGACTTGCGCAAAGGACCAGCGATGCGGGTTTCATCGGGGACTCCATCGGTTCGTCGGCCGAGCGTAGCGGTTGCCCGCGCGATGGCATGCGCCGGAAGTCACCATCGGGTAATCCGGCTCGGCGGCGTCGCGGCGCCGTTCTCGCGAGCCAACTGACGCATCGCGCCACCTCCGAAGCTTGTCGTAGAATCTGCCGATCTTGGGGTGAAGGGACGGGGCATGACGAATCGACGCGAATTCGTGGCGACGGCGGCGTTGGCCGCGTTTGGTATCGGTGCGGGCATGATGCGATCGGCGCGAGCCGCAGCCTCGCCGTGGCCACCATTCCGCGATGCGATCGCGATCGACGGCGAAGGCGGGTTCGGGCTTTTCTACATGGAAGACGATGACCCCGGCGTCCCCAACGAGCTCGCCGTGGCACGCGCCTGCGGACTCACCAGCGTGCTGTTCAGTGTCGCGCCCAGCGGCCGCTTCTGGATGGACGACGCGGCGGTGCAGAAGGTCAAGGATTTCATCGCGAAGTGCAAAGCGAAGGCCGCCGCGCACGAGGATCTGTTTCTGATCGTCGACAACGCGAACGATGTAATACGCGCGCATCGCGAACATCGCGTCGGCATGATCCTGCGCTTCCAAGGCGCCGAACCGCTTGGCGAGGACTCCGATCGCGTCAAGGTATTCCGCGAGCTCGGCGTGCGCGTGATCCAGCTGACGCACAACCGGCGCAATCTCATCGGCGACGGCTGCCTCGAACCCGGCAACGCAGGCCTCAGCAACTTCGGGCATGAAGTTGTCGAGCGCTTGAACGCGGAGAAAGTCGTCGTCGATCTCGCGCACGGATCGCCGCGCACGATCGCCGAAGGCATCGCCGCGTCGAAAGCGCCGGTGCTGATCAGCCACACCGGCTGCCGCGCGCTCTCCGACCTGCCGCGCAACACCGGCGACGCGGAACTGCGCGCGATGGCCGAGCGCGGCGGGGTCGCGGGCGTCATCTTCTGGCCTTACCTTCGCACCGACACGCAGCCGATGGCGATCGACGTGATCCGCCACCTCGAGCACATGATCGACGTGTGCGGCGAAGACCACGTAGGCATCGGCACCGACGGGCAGGTCGCACCGACCGAGCGCACCGCCGAATTCGAGAAGAGCAATCGCGAGATGATCAAGGGCATGACCGAAGACGGTGTCTTCGCCAAGGGCCGGCCGCAGGATCTCTACATGTTCATTCCGGATTTGAATGTGGCGAACAGGTTCGAGGTGTTGGCGGGGATGCTCTCGAAGCGCGGGCATTCGGATGCACGGATCGCGAAGATTCTGGGGGGGAATTTTGCGCGGGTGCTTCGGGAGGTTTGGGGATAGGGTGGCGGAGGTTTTTCATTGTCATCCGGCGAAGGCCGGAATCCAGCTCCTCGCTCGTCGTCACGGCTAACCACCACGCCGTCATCCCAGCTCAGCACTATGCCGTCATCCCGGCGGAAGCCGGGATCCATTTGCAGTGCTTTGATTGTTCGGTTTTCGCAGAAAACACGTCCCTGTGTTTTTCCACTCGCCATCCTGGCGAGCGGGTCACTTCTCTTTGCTTGCCCAAAGAGAAGTAACCAAGAGAAAAGGCACCCAGCGGTCGCGGTCGCCGGGCTCCT